>Ga0190272_10000923_pt1 | contig 14331 bp, 14 predicted proteins | sample Popmic504T_FD_133746 | JGI IMG/M metagenome (GOLD analysis project Ga0190272, IMG submission 133746) | Populus adjacent soil microbial communities from riparian zone of Shoshone River, Wyoming, USA - 504 T | ecosystem: Environmental > Terrestrial > Soil > Riparian zone | place: USA: Wyoming...
AGCTGGAAAAGATCTCCGGCCTGCTACCAAATGTGCGTTTGGTAGTGCCTCCTGGGAGCGAGACTCGATCTCACCTAGCTGTTTAGCCGTTCCAGAAAAATCTGGTCGGCCGCTCGATCTCGGGCGGGAGGCTCTTGTGCACGGGGCAATTCAGCGCGGCATTTTCCAAAAGGGCGCGTTGGGGCGTGTCGGCCGGCAGCGGGATGTGAACTTCCGAGGGCAAACCGACGATTCGCCGCGGTGCGTCCTTCGACATCTCCTTGCTCACGTTCACGGTCATCCCTTTCACATCCAGGCCATGGTCCTGAGCTGCCATCGCCAGGATGGTGCTCATGCAGGTTCCGAGCGCGGTGGCGACGAGATCCGTTGGTGAAAAAGACTCGCCTCTGCCTTTGTTATCGGTCGGAGCGTCGGTCGCGATCCTGGCGTGAGACGGACCGTGCACCGCGTCGCAATGAAGGTCGCCGGTGTATTCGATGCAGATGTTGACCATGGTTCAATATGAGCAAGTGCATCGATCAAGCAAAGAGTCTCGATCGCTTGTCATCCCGAGCCGCGCAGACGGCGAGGGACCTCGCACAGGCTCACCCGGACGCTTGCGCGGAATGCGCATCGCTCATGCTTGCGATGCCGTACGGTTGCAAGCAATTCGACATTGCAATTGTGAGGTCCCTCGCCGTCTGCGCCGCTCGGGATGACATGCCTTTCTTGCCCCGCGAAGAGGATGGGCGCCTTCCATAATACATCGTGTTCGCGATCCTATTAGCGAACAGGAGTGTTTTGGACAAACAACAAGGCGGAATGCGCACCTGCGCATTCCGCCTGCCTTATCCTGATCGGACGCCGCTTGCGTCTAATTCTTCGTCGTCGCGTCGCGCAATTCGCGGATGCGATCGTGCGCGCTTTTCACGTCGGCGTATTGCCGGGAAATGGTGTCGCGAATCGGCGAGGAAAGGTCTTTCTCTTCCATCGCCTTTTTGTATTCGCTCACGGCGGAATCCTCGCCGCGCTCGCACTCCGCGAGGATGGCGTGGTCGTCCCCGCTCGTGACCGCCGATTTCAAATTGATCCAGGCGCGATGCATCGCACCGGCGGTGCTGCTGGTGTTTTCGGGATTGTGTTCCCCGAGGCCGATTGCTTCGTTTTGCAATTCACCCGCGAATTTCGAGCGCTGAAGCGAGTACTCACTGAAAAGCGTTTTCAGTTGGGAATCCTTGACCGCGTCGGAAGCCTGGCGAAAGCCTTCCTGGCCGTCTTTGAGCGTTTCGATCAAACCGTTGATCGTGGAGATAATTTCTTTTTGTTGACTCATATACTCTCAATACGGATTTCGCGGGAAAACGAGTGCGTTTTTTCTGGCAAAATTTGCGGCAACGCGGTTCGGCCGTAATTTCCTCAATGAATACGAAAGTGACTGGACAAGATCTGACGAAGGAAGCGCCGCGCAGTCCCCGGATACGGGTCGGCGGCTACGCAATTTTGGGTCGGACGCTCGACAAATGCCGCGCTCTCATTGCGGGTAACATCGGCGAATATCATTTCGATTGCCCCTTGGATAACATGCTTTTTGGATTCAAAGGGGTGAAAGGCGACGACTTCAAGGCGGAGGTCGAGAAGGGGGCAGGGGACCATGAAATGGCGAAATGGCTCGATGCTCATGGCGAAAAGAAAACGCCTGAGGAAGTGAAAGCCTGGAGCGATGAAGTCGAGGCGACCAACCCTTACAATAACCCCGAGAAGCGCGAATGGTTTGAGGAGCAGGTCAAGCCACATGGGCTGGATCCCGCGAAAACGACGCTCTTCGATTGGCTCGAGGTCGACGACAAGGCGAGCTCTGAGAAAGCGGCGTAAGTAACAGGTAGGGACGTTTCTCCGAAACGTCCGACTTCTTCGGGACCGCGATGGCAAGGTCAAAATAGTCGGACGCCTCGGAAAGGCGTCCCTACCTGTAAAAGGCCATTCGGGCCGCCAAATTCGTTTCAGAGATGCCATGCCCATTTCCCTGAAACCGCAGCACCTCAATCGCTATCGGCAGATCGCCTGGCTCTTCGTCAAATACGGCCGGTCCGATCTGGTCAAAGACACCGGTCTGGAAGAGACGCTTGAAGCCGAGCAGCGCGTCACTCCAAAGGAAGCGGCGAAGGCCAGCGAGCTGGCGGAGGACCTCGAAAAACTTGGTCCGACATTCGTGAAGCTCGGGCAGCTCCTCTCCACCCGGGTCGAGTTGATGCCGCAAGCCTACCTCGAGGCGCTCGCACGGTTGCAGGACAAAGTAGAGCCGTTCGCTTTTGACGAGGTGGAGAAAATCGTCTCGTCCGAACTCGGCGTGCGCATGTCGAAAGCGTTCTCGGATTTCGACGTCACGCCGATGGCGGCGGCTTCACTTGGCCAGGTGCATCGCGCGCGCTTGCGCGATGGCCGGCAGGTCGCCGTGAAAGTGCAACGTCCCGGAATTCGCGAGGCCATGCTCGAAGACCTCGATGCGCTGGACGAAATCGCCGAGTTCCTCGATAAACATACGGCCGCGGGAAAACGTTACGAGTTTTGCCAGATGCTCGACCAGTTTCGCAAGAGTCTTCTGCGGGAACTCGATTACCGCCAGGAGGCGACCAACCTCACCGCGATCGGTGCTCATCTGAAGGAGTTCGAACGAATCGTCGTGCCTGCGCCCATTTTGGATTACAGCACCTCGCGCGTTCTGACCATGCAGTACGTGCACGGCAAGAAGATCACCGATCTCCATCCGCTCGCCCGGATGGATTTCGATGGAACCGCGCTCGCTGAGGAACTTTTTCGCGCCTATCTCCAGCAGATTCTGGTCGACGGCTTTTTCCACGCCGATCCGCACCCGGGGAATGTCTTTCTGACGGATGATTACCGAATTGCCCTGATCGACCTGGGCATGGTCGGACGGATCATGCCGGGAATGCAGGAACAACTTTTGCAATTGTTGCTCGCGATCGCGGAAGGCCGGGGGGACGACGCGGCCGGGATTGCGGCCAAGATTGGCGAGCGCAAAGAAAATTTTTCGGAGAAGGAATTTACCCGTGCCATTTCGGAAATCGTAGCGCAACAGCAAGGGGCCACTGTCGAGCAGATGCAGGTCGGACGCCTCGTGCTCGAAGTGACGCAAGTTTCGGCGGAAAACGGCATTCGCGTCCCGGCCGAGCTGACCATGCTAGGCAAGACACTCTTGAATCTCGATCAGGTCGGCCGCGCGATTGAGCCCAACTTCGACCCGAACGCCTCCATTCGCCGAAACGCCGCCCAGATCATGCAGCAACGGCTCATGAAAAGCTTGTCGCCGGGCAATCTCTTCAGCGGCGTGCTCGAGTTAAAGGATTTGGTGCAACGGTTGCCCGCACGGATCAACAAGATCCTCGACGCCATTGCGAACAACGAGCTGAAGGTTTCAGTCGATGCGATCGACGAGAAGACGCTCGTCGTCGGGTTTCAGAAAGTGGCCAACCGGATCACGGTCGGCTTGATCATTGCCGCTCTGATCGTCGGCGCGGCGATGCTAATGCGGGTGGAAACGACCTTCCGCATCTGGGGCTATCCGGGTCTGGCGATTCTTCTTTTCCTCGCCGCGGCGGGCGGCGGCATCGTGTTGCTGGTCAACATTCTTTTCTACGACAAAGGGGAGAAGTAGCGAGCGCGCGATTGAACGCGCAATCTACCTAATTCGGCCCGCCCGGCGGCGGGAGATCACCCTCGGTCGGACCGACATCAACGCCATGCTGCAGGCGGCTGTGGCGAATGCTATAAAAGAAATAGATTGCTACGCCGATAGCGAGCCACCCGAAAAATCGCAGCCAGGTGAGAATCGGAAGACTGAGCATAAGGGCCACGCACATAAAGACGCCTAGAAGCGGGACCAGCGGGACCAGCGGCACCCGGAATGGACGCCGACGGGTGGGATCGGTTCTTCGAAGGATAAGGACGCCGATACAAACCAGGCTGAAGGCGAAGAGCGTGCCGATATTGGTTAGATCAGCGAGCGAACCGATGTCGCTAAAAGCTGCGACCCCACCGACCACCACACCTGTCGCGATGGTGGTGACATAGGGCGTGCGGTATTTGGAATGCAACCGCGCAAAATATCGGGGAAGGAGGCCATCGCGCGCCATCGCCATGAAAATACGTGGCTGTCCCAGTTGAAAAACGAGTAACACGGATGTCATCCCCGCAAGCGCTCCGGCGCTCACCAGTGCTTGCGCCCAAGGTTTGCTGGCGAAAGCCGTGGCCACCGCCGCGGAGTCCCCGAGGTAGGTGGTGTATTTAAGAATGCCGGTCAACACGCCCGACATGAGCACGTAGAGCAGCGTACAGATTGCCAGGCTGGCGATCATCCCGATCGGGATGTCGCGCTGCGGGTTGCGCGTTTCCTCCGCCGTGGTGGAGACGGCGTCGAAACCGATGAAGGCGAAAAACACAATCGCCGCGCCGCTCATGACTCCGCCAAATCCGTTCGGCACAAACGGCGTCCAGTTCGTCGGATGCACCATGAACGCTCCGAACGCGATAAAGAAAACCACCACTGCCACCTTCACGATTACGATCATGGTATTCGCGCGTGCGCTTTCTCGAATGCCGTAGATCAACAGGATCGTGACCGCCGTCACGATGAGGAAGGCAGGCAGGTTGACGGCGAAGGGGTATCCGAAGACCTGCGGGAGGGCCAGCTGCGAGTAGTACTGCACCGCTTCGCCGCCCTGCGAAAGCTTCGTTGCGGCGGTGGTGGAATCCAGCACGAGCCAGAGCGGAAATTTTATGGTGCCCTGGCTCACGCTATAAAGGAACTTCACGAAATAATCCGACCACCCCACGGCAACGGCCATGTTGCCCACCGCATATTCCAGGATGAGATCCCAACCGATGATCCATGCCACCAGCTCGCCCAGGGTGGCGTAGGAATAGGTGTAGGCGGAGCCCGACACCGGAATCATCGACGCCAGCTCCGCATAACAGAGCGCGGCAAAGAGGCACGCCGTCGCCGCCACGATAAACGAAAATACAACCGCGGGTCCTGCACCAGGCCGGCCCAGGACCAGCTCGGCATTAGTGATCCAGGATTGAATGAAATTGAGAACGGGCGTGGTGAGGTGGCTTGTGGCGGCGGTCATCTGCTCGCCCGCCGCGGCAGTTCCGGTGAGAGCAAAAATGCCCGTGCCGATAATCGCGCCGATGCCCAACGCGGTAAGATCGAGCGCGGACAGCGACCGCTTCATCTGACGATCCGGGTGTTCCGATTCCCGCATCAAAAGCTCGGGACTTTTCGTTTTAAAAAGTTGCGAAGCCACTTTGTCTCCTTGTTTAAGGTTGCGGGAGCGAATCGTGGCATCGCGATGCGACAGGGGTCAATCCTAAGTTTGTTGGAGGGGCGCTTGGGCCAAGGCCTCTAAACTTAAAGAGTTCGTTCGACCGGCTCGTGTGCCGTGCTTGCTGCGCTGCCGCCCACCTGATACATCGGCGGTATGGGTCGCCAATGGCTTCACGCCAAAAGAGAGGTCGCCGGGCTGAAAAAAGGCCAGCTCGTCGGAAAACTTGTGAAAGAAATCATGGTGGCCGCGAAGCTCGGCGGCGCCGAACCTGATGCGAATCCCCGGCTGGCGGCCGTGGTCGATAAGGCGCGTAAAGCCAGCGTGACGCGTGATGTGATCGAGCGCGCGATAAAAAAGGGCGCGGGAATTGGCGACGACAAACTGGTAATGGAGCATGTCGTTTTTGAAGGTTATGCGCCAAACAAGGTGCCGATCATTGTCGAGATCCTGACCGACAACAACAACCGCACCGCGCCGGAAATCCGCGTCCTCTTCAAGAAAGGCGGCCAGCTCGGCGCTCCCGGCAGCAACAAATTTCTCTTCGAGCACGTCGGCCTGGTCGAAGCGCATAATCCCGATCCCGGAGCGGACCTCGAAGCGGCGGCGATCGAAGCCGGCGCGCAGAATGTCGAACCGCTTTCGCATTCGGAGAATGACGACATCCCAGAAATCGGGGCCGGCGCTCGTTTCATCACTGAGCGCGCCGACTTGCACGCGGTTACGCAATGGTTGGCGACAAATGGCTGGATCGTCGTCACGAGCGAGCTGGGTTACATCGCCAAGACGTATCCGGAGCTGACCGACGAACAATGCACCCATACCGGCGAATTTCTCCAGACCCTCGAAGACCACGATGACGTGCATCGCGTCTGGGCTGCGATAAAATGACCGCAGGGCAATAATTTCATGACCGACGAAGCGGAGCAGTTTATCCTCGCGGATGCCGCGTCGGCTGCGGCCGAGGAGCCGCCGAAAAGGCGGGGCATCTTCCGTCGCCGGCGCCGGTCGAAGCTGCCCGATCCGCCTCTCACCAACTGCGAGAATTGCGGGGCTCCGCTCACGGGCGAGTTCTGCGCGCAGTGCGGACAGCACGCGATCGACTACCGCCGTTCGATCCTTCGAGTTTTGTTGGATGCCGCGGATTCGTTCCTGAACTGGGACACGAAATTCCTGCACACCATGAACCAGCTCCTGATTCGCCCCTGGCGGCTCACGAATGATTTCAACGCCGGCCGCCGCGCGCGCTACGTGCATCCACTTCGCCTTTACCTCATCGCGAGCATCGTTTTCTTTCTCATGGCCCGCGCCCTCAATTTGCAAGCGCCGGGCGAGATCGAATTGACGGCCCAGGACCGCACGGAGCTCGTGGCCAGTCTCGGCAAGTTGACCGCGCCGGACTCGCCGCTCAGCCCGGAGCAACGCGAAAAGGTAGAGGTGGCGCGGACGAAACTATCCGAGGGCGCTGGAGTTCTCACTGAGGAGGAACGCGGCGAGCTTAAGACGGTCTTCAAAGATTTTCTCAAATCCACTCTGCGACAGAAACTCGATCCGGGTGAGCGAGCGAAGATGTCCAGCGCCATCGCACGTATTCCCGAACCGCCAGATCCCTTACCGGAAACCAAAATGGACGACCCGCCCGCCGACCCGGCGAGCGCCGGCAGTCCGCCCCCACCTCCAAAGCCGAGCGATCCTCCGGCGGCCGAGACTTCGGCAGATCCTCCGAAACCAAAGAAACGGGACGGAATCAATTTCAGGATGGGCCCGGAAGACGGCCCGAAAACGCCCTTCCAAGCGTGGATGGAACAACAGGTTAAAGACAAGATTGGCGAGGACGGCAGCAGGGCCAAGCTTTTCCTGGACACACTGAGGAACAACATCCCAGTGATGATGCTGTGCTGCATCCCGCTGTTTGCGTTCGTCCTAAAAGTTCTCTACATCCGCAAACGGCGTTTCTACGTCGAGCATCTGGTCTACGCGCTGCACATCCACACCTTTCTGTATGTAGCCGTAGTGATAACTGCCCTCGCCGCCATGGTTGCCAACCGAACGTTGCCCGGATTGAGCGGGTGGATCATCGGATTCATGTCGTGCGCGATTTTCGTGCAAATTTTTCTCTCGATCCGCCGGGTCTATGGGCAGGGCTGGTTCTTCAGCGCATTCAAGTTCGTGCTCGGCGGATTTGTTTATTTGATGATTCTGGTCTTCGCGGTCGCCGCCACGGCCTTCGTGACGCTCTTGTTGCCCTAAGACCGTGGCTGCCACGGAGCGGCCACCGAAATATTCCGTAATTTCTGACGGGTTCGCGCGTTAGACTTGGTGAGAGAGATGCACAGCGTCCAAGTCAAGGCGGCGAAAATCGACGGCGACCAAATGGACGCGCTCCTGAAGCGCTTCGAACGGCCGCTCTTGCAATATGCGACGCGCATCCTGGGCGATAGCGACCGCGCGCGGGATGTCGTGCAGGAAACATTTGTGAAACTGCAATACGAGAACCGAGCCGAACTCGATGGCGCGCCGGCGAAATGGCTTTTCACCGTCTGTCGGAACGGCGCCCTCAATATTTGCCGAAAGGAAAAACGCCTGACTTATCTCGACCAGGAGCTGCTCGAAGCGCGAGCGAGCGAGCAGCCCGCGCCCTACGAGAAACTCGAAGCGAAAGAAGCGAGCGGCTTTTTGCTCCGCATTCTGGCCACGCTGCCGCCGCGGCAGCAGGAAGTGCTTCAGCTCAAATTTCAAAACGATCTCAGCTACCAGCAGATCAGCGAAATCACGGAGTTGTCCGTCAGCAACGTCGGCGTCCTCATCCACAACGCGCTCAAGACCCTGCGCCAACGTTACGGGCAGGCTTCCAGGGAATTTTTGCCCTTCACCCCTCGAATAGTCTCATGAAAATAAACCTCGACGATCCCAACCTAACGGCGTTTGCCCTGGGCGAACTTTCCGGCGCGGAACACGCCGCGATGGAGCAGGCGGTCTCCTCCTCCGCCGAAGCCCAGGCCTTTGTCGCCGAAACCCAGCAATTGGCCGGCCTTTTGAAATCGGAGTACGCGGCCGACCGGCAACTGCCGCCGGAACCTTCGCAAAACATTATCAGGATGGAGGAGCAACGCCGCCTCTGGTCCCCGGTTCAATGGGGCTCGCTCGCCGCGGTCCTGGCGATTTTTGCCGTGCTCGGCGTGCTGGCTGTTTCGTCCATTCAGCGGTACGGCGGAACGATCGTGGGAAAAAAGCCGCGTCCCGGCAACGAGGAATTCTCAATTGTGGAGGCGCTTCCGGAGGCGATGGTCGACATGCAACCCGCGACCACGCCTGCGCAACAGAATTTGTTGGCGATGAATCCGGCGGCACCGCCGCCGCCGAGTGAGACACTGGGATTCGCCGAAGAAGACGTTAAGGCCGGGAGGATAAAAGCGATTCGCCTGCCTCCGGCGAAGAATGATCATTCTGAATCCGAGCCGCGTGCGAGAAATCGCCAGGACTTCGATACGGCAACATATGATCACATTTCGGAGAATCCGTTTCTCCAGGCGGCGACCAATCCGCTCTCGACTTTCTCGATCGATGTGGACACGGCTTCGTATTCGAATGTCCGCCGATTCATCGACTCCGGCTCGCTCCCGCCCAAAGACGCGGTGCGGGTGGAGGAAATGATCAATTATTTCAGTTACGATTACCGCGAGCCGGAAGGTGACAAGCCGTTCTCGATCGATCTCGATGCCACGGCCTGCCCCTGGAATGAGAGCCATCGCCTGTTGCGAATCGGCTTAAAGGGCCGGGAGGTGGCGTCGGAGAACCGGCCTAATAGTAATCTCGTTTTCCTCCTGGATGTCTCAGGCTCGATGACGCCGGCCGAGCGGCTGCCGCTGGTGAAGCAGGCGATGCGGTTGCTCGTGGAAAAGCTGACGGAGAAAGATCGGGTCGCGGTCGTGATTTACGCGGGCGGCTCCGGTTTGGCGCTGTCATCCACCACCGGCGATCGCAAGGAAACAATCCTGCGGGCGCTGGAAGACTTGAAGGCCGGTGGCTCAACGAACGGCGCGGACGGCATCGAACTCGCCTACCGAGTCGCGGCGGATAATTTCATCAAGGGCGGGGTGAATCGCGTCATCCTCGCGACAGACGGCGATTTCAATATCGGCGTCACCAACCAGGGCGACCTGATCCGGTTGATCGAGGAAAAGGCGAAGAGCGGAGTTTTTCTCAGCGTCCTTGGTGTCGGCACGGACAACTTGAAGGACTCGACGATGCAGAAGCTGGCCGACAAAGGGAACGGCAACTATGCCTATCTCGATTCACTTGATGAAGCTCGCAAAGTGCTCGTGCAACAGGTGAACGGCACGCTGATGACGATTGCGAAGGACGTGAAAATCCAGGTCGAGTTCAACCCGGCTCGCGTCACCTCATATCGGTTGATCGGATACGAGAATCGGATGTTGCGGAAGGAAGATTTTAATAACGACAAAGTGGACGCGGGCGAGATCGGCGCGGGACACACGGTCACGGCGCTCTATGAAATTGTGCCGGCTGGAACGGGTGCGGGTGATCCGGCGGCCAGTGTGCCACCGGTCGATCCGCTGAAATATCAGGCGTCGAATTCTGCTTCGGCACCCGCAGCGCAAGCGGATGCAAAGCTGTCGCAGGAAATGGTGACGGTGAAACTGCGCTACAAGAAGCCGGAGGGTGACACGAGCGAGCTGACCGAACGGTCCTTTGTCGATAACGGCTCGAAGTTCGAGAATGCGGCGCCCGATCTGAAGTTCGCGGCCGCGGTGGCGGAGTTTGGGATGATCCTGCGCGACTCGCAGTACAAAGGCAAAGGAACGATCGGCGCGGTGATCGAGTGGGCGATGGAAGGCAAGGGGCGGGACACAGCGGGCTATAGGGCCGGGTTCATCGAGCTGGCGCGCAAGGCGCAAATGCTCAGACAGCGCGAAGGTTAGGTCGGTCTCCGACGCGAACGACAGACAGATAATGACGCGTTTTGTCATCCCGAGCCGCCCAGACGGCGAGGGACCTCACGGGCGGTCTTGCGCTTCCGCCCAAATGATGGCGTGCACGTCAGGTTACGTCCGCTCGCTTTTGGAAACTGGTTTTGCAGTTGCGAGGTCCCTTAGCGTCCGCGCGCTTCGGGATGACAGCTAAGCCGCACTGCATCGTTTCCAGCAACGAAAAGCTCTTGAGTTAAATTGTTACTATGGTAACAATATAACATGAAGAAAACGAGGGCGACCCAATCCAAACCGATCGTCCGAGTCCAGGTCGGCGCGCGGATGGAAAAGACGCTTGTGAAGGTGCTAAAGGGTCTGGCGGAATATCTGGACATGTCCCTGGGCGATCTGCTGGAGGGGATGGCGCTGCACGCCTTGGAAGGCCAGCCTCCGTTTTCTAATGAGACACTGGCGCAGATCGGGCGCTTGAAGACCGTTTACGGCCTCGCGTTGACCGCCAGGGATAGCCATCGACTCGTGGAGGCCAGGGATGGAGAGCGTTGAGGCATCCGTCGATGACGAATTGCTCGCGTTTGAAACCGGAGCACTCGATCCAGCCCAGTTTCCTCATACGGAACACGTCCGGCTCGGATACGAAATGCTCGGGCGTCATCCCTTCGCCGAAGCGTTGAAGCGATTCTCGCAGGGTCTGCGGCTGCTCGCGGCGAAGGGCGGGCGGCCGGAAATTTATCACGAGACCATAACGGTGGCGTTCCTCGCCTTGATCGGGGAGCGCCGGGCCCTTGGAGGGCACAATTCCTGGGAGGACTTCAGAGATAACAACGGCGATTTAATGCACAAACGTTGCCTGGAAAGATGGTACGACGCGGAGGACCTGCGATCCGATGTCGCTCGCGAGACATTTTGTCTGCCGGGACCGCGTCGGTGAAATCTTTACAGCGGCGAAGATATTCAGACCTCTTCCGACGCGGCCGGTTCGGCGCTTGATTTCGCACGCATGGCCAGGAACGCACCGAAGAGCAGAATCGCGGAACTCCAAAGCTGCGCGGCAGTCAGCCGCTCCCCAAAGAACAGCGCGGAAAGTCCGAGGGCGCCGGCGGGACAAAGCAGTTGGAGGGTCTGCGAAAGCGCGACCCCAACTTTCCGGATCGCGACGTAGTACAGGACATGGGCCAGGCTGATGCAGAGGACCGCGGAGACGATCAGGATAAGGTTCACATCCACTCCGACGTGGAGCGGCGTTCCGATGTTCCCAAACGACAGGGTGAGCGGCAGAAGCAGGGCCGACGTGATGAAGCTGATCAGCCCAAAGCTGCGGACCGGGCCGAGCCGAGCCGACGGCCGTTTCACCAGGACGCTGTAGAGGGCCCAGGAAAAACTGGCGGCGAAGGCGATGCCGAAACCGGCGAGGGTGATGGAGCCGCCGTCTCCGCCAGGCTGAAACCAAAGCACGCCTACCGCACCGATCAGGCCGAGCAGGGTTCCAACCTGAAATTGCCATTGGCGAATAATCCAGCGCTCTTCCGGGAAAAAAATCAGGGCCAGCAGCGTGGTGATGATGACAGATGACCGGATGAAAATCGCGAACACACCTGGTCCCATGTGAAAGAGCGCGACGGTTTGCGCGATTTGGTGGACGACGTTTGGAAGCGCGGGAATGAGGCAGGCCAGCAAAATGGCACGATCTATGGGCGGCCCGCCGCGGCGCCGGAAGCGGTAAAGCACGAACGGCATGACCGCGAGGCAAGCGACGGAATAGCGGTAGAAATTCTGGGCCCAGGGATCGTAGAAACGGTTGAGATAGAACTGGAAAAGAGAGGGTGTCGACCAGATGAGCACAGTCGCGAAGACGGCGGCGTAACCTTTGGAGAATGTTCCCTCCTTCGTCATTTTTTTCAGGCCTTTGGCGAACGTCTCTTCGATTGGAAAGAAAACAGCGCTAGCTTGCAATCGAACAACCTCTTCATCTAATAGGCGGACCAACATGAACAATTACAAAATCGGAACCGCTATCGGCCTGGCGATCGCGCTCGTGGCGTGCCCAGGCGATCTTTTCGGCCAGAAAAAGCGTTCACGGAAAGCGCCGCAATCGACCGCGACGAACCCGCAGGATCCCGGTGGCCACTCGGCGGCTGGGGTCGAGGCGGCTAAAAACCGGGATTACGAAAAGGCGATCGCGGAGTTTACCAAGGCGATCGAGGCCGAGCCAACGGACGCGAAGAACTATTTTAATCGGGCCACGGCTTATCGCGGCGCCAATAAATTGGTGGAAGCCCTCGCGGATTTTACCAAGGCGATCGAGCTGAATCCGGCGAATGCGGGAGGTTATATCGGACGCGGCGAGGTCCTCCTCCAGCAAAAGCAATTGGACCAGGCGCTGGCGGATTTCGATAAATCCCTTGAGCTGGCTCCCAATGACGCTTCCGCGAGGCGTTTCCGCGGTTTCGTGTACATTTCACAGAACGAATGGGAGAAGGCGGTCGAGGATTATTCGAAGGTGATCCAAAAGGTCCCGGACGACGACAGCGCCTACGAACGGCGTGCGTTCGCCTACCGGAACCTGAAAAAATATAAGGAAGCGATAGCGGATTACTCGAAGACCATCGCGAAAGATCCAAAGGATCCTGAAGGCTACCGACGGCGGGCATCGACCCACACGCTGGCTGGGGACAGCAAGAGCGCCGCAGCGGATTTCCGCACCCTTTTGAAAATAAAGCCGGATGATGTCGATGCGCAGAGCCGGTTAAAAGCCCTGGAAACCCGCGCGAATTCGTCGCCGGCGGCGACTTCTCCGGCGCCTGCTGCATCGCCCGCCGTGGCCCCGCCCGCCCAGGCGTCGCCGCGGTCGAATTAGCGGTCCGCCGAATCGCTCGGGAGGCGATTAAGCTTCCCGTGCAGTCGCGTATAACCTAAAAACATCCCCGCAACTTGTCTAAGCCGAAGGATCAATATGAACAACGCGATGAAACTATTTAGAGGACTGGCCGCCGGGCTGCTGATTTTGGGAGTCACGCCAGTCCTGAATGCCGCCAGTCCCAAAGCGGCCGAGCATGGAAACAAGGGGCATGCCCTGGCCCAGGCCCTCAAATATGACGAAGCCATCGTCGAATATACCAAGGCGATCGCGATCGACACGAAGGACGTGCGGCTCCTGATCGATCGAGGCCTCGTCTACCGCGCGGCGACGAAAATTCCTGAGGCGATGGCGGATTTCACCAAAGCGATCGAGCTCGAGCCTAAGAATGAGCTGGGGTACTTCGAGCGTGGCAGAACATTGCTGGGTCAGAATCAGTATGAGGCTGCTGTGGCGGACCTGGACAAGGCAATCGAGCTGAATCCGAATAATCTGCTCGCGTACGAGCGTCGCGGGCTCGCCTACCACAATCTGAGAAAATGGGACGAAGCCCTGGCAGATTATACATTCGCGATCACGAAGGATCCGAACAACGTGATGGCCTTGCGAAAACGCGCGGACACGTATGTCGCGCGCAATCAATTCAAGGAGGCGTTGCCCGATCTGGAGGCGGCCCTGAAATTGAAGCCGGACGATCCGGACATCCTGCAAAACCTGCAGTACGTGCAGGCCAAGGCGGCGCCGCCGCGTCCGGTGGCCGCGGCACCCGTCGCGACGCCACCACCGCCGCCTCCCGGGATGAGCATGCCGATGAAAATCGGAATTGGAGCCGGGGCGCTGATTGTGATCGTCATTATTGTGATCCTCGTCACGCGACGAAAAGTCAGGGAGTATTAGAAGCGGAATTCGCGGGAAAAGAAGGCGAGGACCTGGAAGAAATTTCTTTGACACTCCAGAGCGCGCTGCTAGCTTGCCGACGCTTTTTCGGAGAACGAGACGAGGTCCCATGGTCGTTCAAAACGGAAGTTTGACGCGGCTCTGGGACTTTTACTTCTAAACGAAGGAGCAACCGGTCTTTCCCCGCAACAGGGAGAGAGCAATTTAATGACAGACAGCGGCCCATGTAGCTCAGTTGGTAGAGCACGTCCTTGGTAAGGACGAGGTCACCGGTTCAATCCCGGTCATGGGCTCCAGAGCTCGCGGC
>Ga0190272_10000924_pt1 | contig 14330 bp, 7 predicted proteins | sample Popmic504T_FD_133746 | JGI IMG/M metagenome (GOLD analysis project Ga0190272, IMG submission 133746) | Populus adjacent soil microbial communities from riparian zone of Shoshone River, Wyoming, USA - 504 T | ecosystem: Environmental > Terrestrial > Soil > Riparian zone | place: USA: Wyoming...
CGAGCCCGATCGCTCGTCGTGGTAGTGGAATGCGGTGACCGCCACATCCGCCCCGCCGAAGCCGTCGAGCGTCGGTGACTGCACGGCGAGGTATACGAGCGGATGCCCCCGCGTGTACTCGAAAGACGGCTCGATGCGCGTGGTCATGATGTACGACCGCCCGATCGGAGTGGGCGTCTCGCCGACACCCCAGCCGAAGTCGGTGGCGATCCGCTCGGGCACCCCCGCCCGGACGATGTCGATCGTACGCGCCGCGATGCTCACCTCGACCACCGCGTCGAGCGGCGTGATCTCGACGTCCTGCGTGCGCAGCCAGCCGGTGACCTGCGCCGGATTGCCCTGCGACGGAACGGCCTGGCGGCCGACGAGAAGAACGCGCACCCAGTGCTGGTCACGCTGGATGATCGGCGCGGTCGTGCCGTCGAACGTCAGGTCACGCGGCAGGAACGCCACGGGCTCCCCCGCCGGATCGGCGAACACCGGGGCGCCCGCGGCCAGCGGACGGGCGCCCTCGCCGGTGAGCGCGCCGAACGGATCGTCGTCGATCGGCAGCCCGGCGATCACGGCGAAGACATCGACCCGCGGCAGCGCCGATCCGTCGTACGCCGTCGCGTTGGCGGGTATCGGCTCCGGCGTGGGGATGGGGGTCGGTATGGGCGTCGGCGTCGGCGTGGCTGTTGCTGTGGGACGGGAAGCGGATGCCGGCGGTTCGGCGGGCTGCAGCATCCACACCGTCAGCGCGATCGCCGCAAGCAGCGCGATCGAGGCGGTGATCCACAGGATCGTGCGCCGCGGGGTGGTGGACCTCGGGGTGGAGCTCTCACCGTTCTCCATGTCCCCATGGTCGGGGCAGGGAGCGGATGCCGCAAATCGTGCCGCAACCGCTGAGGGATCCGGCATCCGTCCCCCGAGAGTTCTTGCCGCGGATTCGTCCGAGGTGGACAATGCGACCATGGGCGCGCCTTCGGATCGCCGGGTCGGCAGGTGGGGTGCGCCGCGAATCTCCGCAGTTCTGGGCGCGATCCTGTTCGCCGGGACCTGCCTCACGGCGTGCTTCGTGACACCCGAATCGGCCGCACCCACCGGCACGCCAGTCGCGGAGCCGTCCGTTCTGCTCCCGGAGCCGTCCGTTCCGCTCCCGCTGCCGACCGGCACCGATGCGCCGTTCCTCGTTCCCGCCTTCGAGGGCCCCGAGCCGCCGCACGTGAAGAACGGCACGACCCACGTCCTGGAGAACCCGAACCGGGGCGCGTCCGATTTTCACACCGTCGAGTACACCATCCCACCCGGGTGGGAGGTCGGTGACGTGTACATCGGCAATCATCTCGGCGAGCCGGGCGAGGTGGCGATCAGCTTCTGGACGCCCTCGGGCGTCTATTCCGACCCGTGCCGGCGAAGCACAGACCTGAGTCCGATCGACCTCGTGGTCCACACTCATACCGATAGTGGCGAGCTCGTCCTCATGAACTATCCGCAGATCGGGCTTTCAGCGCAGGACGGCCGTGCGGCGACAGAGGCACGCTCGCTGATCGTCGACGATCCTTCTGAGGACGGGGGAACCATCGCACTCCGTCTCGAGTTGACCGTACCCGCGGATCTCGACCTCGCATCCTGCGACGACGGCGTCTACGTGGCGTGGCCGGGCAGCAACGCGGGCGATCGCCCGAACGACAACCATGTCGCGGGACAGACGGACATCATCTACCAGGTCGATGTCGACCTGGGGCCGCTCGTCATCGACGCATCGTTCCGTCCCGAATCCTCGCCGGAGGACATCGAAGAGCTCTACGCCGTGCTCGGATCGATCGCCATGGACCGCTACTGACCCCTCTTCCGTGTTCCCGGCCTGGGTGAACCCGAGCGCGCGTTGGAACCTTGCGAGCGCCGGTTGATCGGGCCTGGCTAGCTCTCGTCCGGGAACTTCCCCCGCACGGTTCCGTCCATGGCGTCCGCGAGGGCGTAGACAACCGGCCAGGCGCCCTCGGAGCTGTTGCCGAGTACGGTCACCGTGGTGCGCGTCTCCGGAATGTGCGTGGACCGGAATGATGCGCCGGCGTCGTAGCCCTCGAGGATCAGCGACGAATTGCGGCGGCCGAGCCAGAACCCCATCCCATACCGCTTGTGCTCCGACGGCACGTCGAAGCGGGGCCGGATCATCTCGGCGAGAGTGCCGGGCGACACGATCCTGCCGTCCAGCAGTGCGTTCCAGAACCGGTGCAGGTCGTCGGCGGTGAAGTACATCCCGCCGTCGCCGTTGCCCCGCACCGGGAGGTGCAGCACATTGGTGCGGTTGCCCTCCTCGTCCAAGTAGCCGAGCGCGGCGTCCCCGGGTAGATCATCGGAGCGGAGGAAAGCGGAGCCGGTGAGTCCCGCCCGGTCGCACACCTCGGTCTGGACCAGTTCATGAAAATCGCGGCCGCTGACCCGCTCGGCGATGAGCGCGAGCACCACGTACCCGCCGTTGCAGTAGGAGAATTGCGCGCCCGGAGGGAACGTCTGCGGGAAGCCGTCGAGTGCGGGCAGGAACGCCGCGGTCTCGGCGAGCGCATGCAGCGGCAGGGAGAAGATGTAGTCGTCGATATCCCCGTCGGCATCCTCGTCGAGGTAGTCGCCGATACCGGAGGTGTGGGTGAGCAGGTGCTCGATCGTGACCGCATCGTGGATCAGAGGCAGGTCGTCGCCGAGGATGGGACGCACGAGGTCCGTCAGGCCGAGCGTGCCGGTCTCGACGAGTCGCATGATCACGAGCGCGGTGAAGCCTTTGTTTCCGCTGGCGGCCGAGATGCGGGTGCTCGGGGTGTGGGGAACGCCGAGCGCACGGTTCGCGAAACCCTCGCAGCGCTCGAGCGTGCGCTGGTCGCCGACGTCAACGGTGAGCACGCCGGTGAACGTCTCGGCTTCGATGGCGGCGTCAAGCGCCTCGGGGGTGATGGGAATGGTCATGGTTGGGACTCCGTAGAGAGGGAGGACGGGCGTGTCTCGCGATGTACTCGGTGATCGGGACCTGCCCGACCGCTTCCATGTTGGCACTGCCGTTGGGCGACCGCCTGGCGAGTCCACATACCCGCGAACGTATCGAGTGTCGCGGGCGATCCGATCTTCGGGGATTCGTTCGAGTCGATTCCAGCCACGCCCCGCGTTGCTCGAGGATCGCCAACAGCTGTCGAGCGACCGGTGCGGACTCGGTCATGGCCGCGTCCGGCAGGCTGATCATGGCGTCTCCGGTCCGTTCTGCAATGCCTGATCCAGCGTGCAGGGTTGACGCTGCGTCAGGGTCAAGCCTCCGGATAGCAGCGGCTGCCGTCCGAGCCGCTGAGGGTCCCATCGGCGCGCACCCGAAAATGAGAGACCGGCGCCCGAGATCGTCGAAGAGGACGGGCGCTATGGCGGGGGGAGCCGCGGGTGGAGGTATGACGAGATTCGTTGTGCTGCGGGTGGGTTGAGGTTGGCCAGCACGGCGACGACGTCGCCGGAGTTCGGGTAGATCCTGAGGTCGCCGTTGATGCCTGGTGCGCCGCCGCTGTGGCCTACTGGGCCGCTCCCGTCGGCGTCTCGTTGGTCCTCGAACCCGTAGGCGTATCCGGTGCCGGGTCCCGAGTCCACTTTGGCGGTGAACAGCAGGTCGGTGCTGTCGGGGCTGAGCAAGCGGTGGTTCAGTAGTGCCTGGGCGAATCGGGTGAGGTCCTCGACGGTGGAGTAGCCGCCACCGGCTGCGGTGCCGCGGTAGGGCAGGGTGTCGGTGTTCGGGCTCCACTCGCCGCCCGGCGTCGGCGCGGTGTATCCGATGGAGCGATCGGGGACCGCTTCGGTTTCGGGCAGCGAGCCAGTGGCGGTCATTTCTGCCGGCTGGTAGATGCGGTCGTCGACGTAGTCGTAGTAGGTCTGCCCGGTGACCGCTTCGATGATCGCGCCGAGCAGCACGAAGCCGTAGTTGCTGTACGCCCACCTGGTGCCTGGATCGAACTCGGGACCTCGTGGGCCGTACAGCACGACGTAGTCGTGGTGTGTGCGTAGCTCGTCGCGGTGGGCGTCGAAGGTGGGACCGAAGATGTCGCCGGTGCCGCCGGTGTGGGTCAGCAGGTGGTGGATGGTGACGGTGGTGGCGAGCTCTGTGTTGGGATAGTCGGTGAGGTAGTCGCCGACATATGCGGTGAGGTCGATCTTCCCGGCCTCGACGAGTTGGAGGATGGCGACCGCGGTGATCATCTTGTTCATCGACCCGATGCGGAAGCGCGTCTGGAGGGTGTTCGGGATCGCGCGGTCGCGGTCGGCCGGTCCCACGGCTTGGCTGAACAGCACCTCCCCGTTCCTGGTGAGCAGCACGGCGCCGCTGAAACGGTCCGCTGCGGCCTCCTCGCGCAGAAACGGTTCGACGTCGGCGAGGGTGGGCGCGGTGATGAGCAACTCGGCGGCGAGCGCGGCGACGTCGCCGGCGCTGAGCGGCCCGTCGTACAGCCGGATCCGGGACACCGCTCCGCCGGAGTCCTCGTTCGCTGTGGCGGTGTCGTCGCTGAACAGCCGAAGCGTGTCGTTGGCGTCGATCACGGCCATGTCGTCTGTGTCGTGGAAGGACAGCTGCCTGGCCCCGTTGACATAGGCGACGACATTGTCGGTGGCGTCCCTGGTGAGCACGACCTGAGCGTACGAGTCCGCTTCGACCGCCGCACCGAAGCCGGTGGTGATCGGCCAGAAAGCCATCCGTCCGTCGAAGCTGTACAGGCCGCGATCTTCCGTGGCGTTGGTGAAGTCGACGATCTTCGCATAGCCATCGAGTCGATCGAAGCGGAACACCAACTCGATCGTGTACTCGCTTCCCATCGCCACCGATGCGGGGGCGAGCTCGAGGCCGCTGCCCCGATTGAACGTCAGCACAGGGCGCGTTTGACCGAGCACTGCCTCGTCGATGAATCCGATGGCGTGGGCTCCGATCGCCGAGAGCTCCGCGGCGGCGCCAACCGAGTCGGCGAGCGAGTTCTCGAAGCGATAGTCAGCCGTGACCGTTGTCTGATGTGGCGGCCGGCTTTCGCGCGGCGTGGATCCGTAGAACTCGCCCTCCTCTTTCGGTCGGTACACGTCGACGACGTCATCGCGGAGCACGAATCGGACGTACGGCGTCAGCTCACCGGACGGCGCGGGTGGGATCATGTTCGGGTCGATGTTGTAATCGGCGATGGTGTCGACAGAGGGTGCCGTGCACTCGAACACCGAGATGTGATTTTCCACGACCACGGCGATGCATCGCCTGTTCTCCAGCTTCGTCGTGCTCCAGATCTGCAGCGGCCCATACGAGCCGTACGAGACGAAGTCCGCGACCGTCAAGTCATACCTCACAGGAACCCCATCGTCGACAGGAATGGACGCATTCCCGGGACGGCCCTGCGGAGTGAGTTGTGCGACCGGTTCGGGCTGGTTCGACTCATCGACGACGAAGACAACGATGCCGATGGCTGCGACCAGCACCGCCACCGCGACGATGACCCAGGGCAGCAAGCGGCGGCGGCGCCACCACGGTGCCGAGAGGGCTCCGTCGATCGGGGGGGAATCGGCGATCGCCGCCCCGGCGGGGTCTGCCTCGGTGGCCTGCCCTCCGTCAGGCTCATGCGCGGCGGACGCCCCGTTGACAGGCTGCGGGACCGATGTCGCCGCAGCGTGCGATCCTTCAAGAGGCTGAGGACCCGGGACGCGATCCGAGACGGGGGCTCGGAGCGCTGCGGCGGCATCAACGACGGGCGCCTGCTCTCGACGTTGGGCGGCTTCCAGTTCGGAAAGTCGAGCCTGAGCCGCCGCATCCCCCGCGATGTCGGAATTCGGTCCGTACGCACGTCGACGCAGGCGCTGCAACTCGTCCGATTCCTCGAAGTCGGCCGACCCTCGCGGCGCATCCATGCCCTGATTATCCGCCCGGGCACTACGCCGGGAAAGGGAGTACCCGGACGCGAAGTGTGACGTCGCCAACACCGGATTCACTTTCACCGCAGCTTGTTTCACGCGTCAGGTGATGAGGCGCTGATCTTCTTCTCCGAGGCCATCAGCAACCTGCTCGCGGCATGGGTCGCGGCACGTCGGCAACGGGTGCTGGCGCTGGCGCCGGACATCGACGAGATGCGGTTCCTGCATGGGAGCGTTCTCGATGCCTGTAGCGCGCCGTTGCGAGGGTCAATCGCGTCTGTCAGGTGATGTGTGCTGGTTCATTGAGAGTCGACGCATCTGCGCTGCGGGGTACCGCACTCCTGTGAGGTCTTCTGATGCAGCCCACAGGCGTGCTGCCGCGACCGGGTTCGCCGCCAATGCGGAACGGCTGACGAGAATGGGCGGTCCCGCCATTTCGCGGCGCCTGCCCGGCCCTGCGTAGCTGCCGCCGGGAAGGTCCTCTGTGGCGGCGAAGAGAGTAGGTGTGGCACCGACTACCGCGTCCTGAGCGAACAGGCGGACGGCCAGTTTCGCGAACGCGATCATGGCTGGGCTTTCGGAGCTGGACATGAGGTTTGTGGCGGTCATCCCGGGATGTGCCGCGGTCGCGATGACTGGCGACCCCGACCGGTCGAGGCGGCGTTGCAGCTCCAGGGTGAACAGCAGATTCGCGAGTTTGGATTGCTCGTATCCGCCGGACCCCCGGCCGTACCGTCGCGTGTGCCAGTTGAGATCGTCGAAGTCGATCGTCGCAGAGCGGTGGGCACTGCTGGCGACGGTGACGACCCGGCCTGAGATGAGGGGCAGCAGCAGATTGGTGAGCGCAAAGTGACCGAGGTGGTTGATGCCGAATTGCAGTTCGAACCCGTCCGCGGTGCGACTCAGCGGGGGAACCATCACCCCTGCGTTGTTGACCAGGATGTGGATGTTTCTCGTCCACGCTTGCGCAAACCCTCTCACCGACTGCAGGTTCGCGAGGTCGAGATGGCGGACTTCGGTCGAGCCGGTCACCGTCGCCGCAGCATCCCGGCCCCTCTTTTCGTCGCGCACGGCGAAGACGACGTGCGCGCCCTTGGCGGCGAAGACGCGGGCGGCTTCCAGTCCGATGCCGCTGTTGGCACCAGTGACGATCACGTTCCTGCCGGCTAGCGAAGGGATCTCGTCGACCGTCCATGTCGGTGCGGGTACTCCGCGTCCGCTCATGATCAGTTCTTCCCTTCCGTGTGCGATGTGACGGTGAGCACGACTGTGCCTCGGGCGTGACCGGTCCGTACATGCTCGAGCGCGTTCACGGCGCGGGACAGCGGGTAAGTCCGATCAACGAGCGGTGTCACCCTGCCGTCTTCGATGAGATCCTTCAGGACGAGCAGGTCCGGCCGGTTCGTGAATTTGATGGACGGCGGGGCCTGCCGCCGGGTGAACCTGGAGATCACGGCGGTCTTGATCACGGTTCCGAGGGTGCCGAACCAGCGGCCGCCGGATGTTCCGTTGTTGGATTGCAGCACGCCGCCCTCAGTGAGCGCTCGCCGCGTCTGGCTGAGCGAGTGGTTCGCGACGTTGTCGAGGATGAAGTCGTAGCGCTCTTCACCGAGCGTGAAGTCATTCCTGCTGTAGTCGATCACGTGGCTGGCGCCGAGCGACCGCACCGTGTCGGTGTTGTTGGGTCCGCTCACGCCGGTGACCTCCGCACCGAATGCCGCGGCGATCTGGACTGCGTAGGACCCGAGGCCTCCGGATGCACCGTTGACCAGCACCTTCGCTCCGAATACCGCACGGTCACGGAGCAGTTGGAGCGCGGTTGTGGCGGACACCCCGACGGCGGCGGCTTGTTCGAAGCTGAGATTCGAGGGCTTCGGGAGGAACTGGTCCTCCCTGGCACATGCGTATTCTGCGAATGCGCCTGTGCACCAGCCGAACACGTGATCGCCGATCTGAAGTGACGTGACACCCTTTCCGACGGCGACGACGGTTCCGGCGACGTCGGTTCCCGGCACCGGGTTGCTCGGCTTGCGGAGCCCGGTGGCGAATCGGGCGATGATCGGTTCGCCTTCGACGGCGACCAGGTCGCCCACGTGGATGGATGCGGCGCGAACCCGAACCAAGACCTCGTCGACCTCTGGTACCGGCACGGGAACCTCCTCTGGTCTCAGCACGTCCGCCGCGGGACCGTAGGCGTCCTGGACGATGGCACGCATCGTCAGGGGCAGGATCGGGTGGGTGTCGGTGTTGACTGTGGCTGGTGTCGGGGTGGTTGTGGGGGTTGTCATCTCTTCAGCTCTTCTCATATCGGGAGGTGCAGTCGGGGTCGCGCGGGGTGATTCCACGGGGACGGGTCAGGCCGTCGGGATGCGGGCAGCCGCCGGGCCGGCGTATGCCTCGGGCCGGAATCCCTTGATCAGGAGGTAGAGAGGCAGGGCGAGCTCGAACAGGAACCCCGGCATCGTGAGATACAGGCCGATCTCGACTCCGAACAGCTCGGCGATGGTGCCCAGAACGTGCGAGGGGTATCCGACGAGTCCGGCAACAGCGATCCATCGCGGGATCAGGCGGGTGCGGAACAGGATCACGCACAGCACGGTCGCCCCGACGCCGAGGGTCATCTGTCCGACCGTGGCTGTGCCGTTCCAGGATCGGGAAGAACAGCACAGCTTTGGCGATGTCCACGGCCGTGTTCAGCAGCATCAGGAATGCCCCGAGGACGAGCAGTGTCCGGAGCGGTGCAAGCGCGCCCAGGAAGTCAGGCCCTGCCACCAGGGTGGTCACCAGCGACAGGCCGCCGCCGTAGACGACGAAGCCGGACAGGAAGAGGGTCCCGAGGATTCGTGATTGCCGCATGCGGGATTTCCGCGCTTCGTCCTGGCGCTGCTTCGCGGGTGGTGAGTCGGCGATCGAGCCGGTGGAGAGAGTCGAAGCAGCCATGGGGGTGTCCTCGTTTCTGGAGAGCGGTGGATTACCCCGAGCCTGCTCGGCCGACGCCTTAGTCCGATTCCGGGGCAGCACGTAGTCGGTACTGAGAAACCGCCGCCACCCGCGTCCGCCCAGGTGCGGCTGTCCGTGGGCGCGAGAGCGCTTCGACTGGTGGCGGCGGGGCTGTGCGCCGACGAAGGTCGCCTCATCTGCCTGATCGAAACGGCGAGCGCCGACCAGGCGCGGGCGCCCGTGGCACTCGCCTTTCTGTTCGCCGACAGGGTGCGCGAGGTGTCGGCCGTAGACCTATCCGGCGGGCAGGACCCAAGCGGCGATCTTGGTTCTGGAGCTCACGCCCAACTTGTTCATGATGTTGTAGATGTGGGTCTCCACCGTGCGCTCGGAGACGAAGAGGCGCGAGGCGATCTCCTTGTTGCTCAGCCCGATCGCGACCAGGTCCGCGACCTGCCGCTCTCGTTTGCTCAGAGGGTTCGTGCCGGCGGGCGCCCGTTCGAGGGTGGGCGTGAAATCGGTTCCCAGCACCAGCCGCACAGCGGCCTCGTGGTCAAGGTGCGCGCCCCGGCTCCGCTCTCGTTCGTACCACTCCCCGCCGAGTTGAGCGGTGGCAACGGCTGCGGCGTGGTCGACCATCGGCCTGATGAAGGGGCTGACGGCGTAACCGCCCTCGGCGCACAGCATCTCGGTCGCGCCCAGCAGCTTCGCCGCGTGCTCCGCTCGGCCGTCCATCGCCGCGTTGGCCGCCAACGCCTGCAGTCGCATCACGAGGCCGGGGCGGTCGTCGATGGTAAGTGTGGCACGCAGAGCGCCGACCAGAGATACTTCTGCCGCGGAGTGGTCACCGAGCATCATCGAGCCCACCCCGGCGCTGGTCAGATGCGTGCTGAGCATGTAGATCTCGTGAACACGCCGGCAGCGCTCCGCCGCCGCGAGTCCGACATCGCGCATCCGCATGAAATCCCCATCCAGGGAGGCGATCAGCGCCTCCGCCTGCGCGGCGGCGGCGTAGGCGATGTCGTCGTCGAGGAGGTTCGCGAGGGTCGATGCCTCGTCGGACCAGGTTCTTGCCGCGGGGATGTCGCCGTGAAGAACGAACAGCGCGCTGTACGTCGCGAGGATCCGCACACGCAGCACGTCGTCGGTTGCGTGCGTCAGTCGGGCTGCGTCGGCGGCTGCCTGCAACCCTGCGGTCTGGTCGCCCTGCGCCACCGCGAGGTAACTCCGCACGAACAGCGCGCGAGCACGAGCGGTCGTGTCGCCGCCGTCGCGCCCCAGCAGCGCCTCGATCCAGTGCACGCCCTCGCTGAGCGCGCGATTCGTCCAGAACCGCCCCAGACCCGCGGCCATTTCCAGACCCGTCTGCACGCTGCCGGGGTCGCCCAGACAATGGCGGAGCGCTGCGCGGATGTTGTCCTCCTCCGCGTCCAGCGCCTGCAGGCTCGCGAGCGTAGACTCGTCGTCCGCGACGCGACCATCGGAGTCGGCGCGGCGGCACATCTCCGCGAAGAAGGACAGATGCGCGCGCCGCATGGACGCCTCCTCCCCCGCCTCGCGAAGTCGGAGCAGGGCGAACTCGCGCGTCGTTTCGTGCAGCCGGCAGCGCGCATCGCCTTCCGCGCGTTCAAGATTCACAAAAGACCGGTCGACAAGAGCGCCGAGTGCACCGAGAACGTCCGGCGCCGATGGCCCGCCGCCACAGACCCGCTCGGCCGCCTCCAACGTAAACGATGCCGGGAACACAGCCAGACGGCGCAGCACCGTGCGCTCCTCGGAGTCGAGGAGATCGTGGCTCCAAGACAGGGTTGCCTCAAGGGTCTGATGCCGCGCCGGCGCTGCCACACTCCCGCCGGTGAGCAGATGAAATCGGTCGTTCAGACGCGCAGTCAACTGGCCTGGGCTGAGCGTACGCAACCGCACAGCGGCAAGCTCGATCGCCAGGGGGATACCGTCCAAGCGCCTGACGAGTTCGACCGCGTCACCAACGTTGGCATCAGTGAGGACGAGGTCCGCGCCGGCCTCGTTGGCCCGCTCGACGAGCAGGGCGACGGCCTCAGCCTGCGCGGTCCCCGCGAGCACCAACGGACTCCCCGCGGCGGGCACGGTCAGCGGATCGACGTGCACGACTTGTTCGCCACTGACACCGAGGGGTTGTCTGCTCGTCGCGAGGACCCGCAAGTCAGGCGCCTCTCGCAGCATCGAGTCGGTCAGCACCGCGCAGGCATCCAGCAGGTGCTCGCAGTTGTCCAGGACCAGGAGCAGTCGCTTCGACGAGAGGTGGTCGATGAGCCGAGAAAGCGGCCACGATCCCGACTCGTCACGGAGACCGACCGAGGTCATCACTGCCTTCGGCACGAGGTTGGCGTCTGTCAGCCCCCCGAGCTCGACGAGCCAGGCACCATCGGCCACTCCACGCTCGAGGTCCCTCGCAGTCCGCAGAGCGAGGCGCGTCTTGCCGACCCCGCCTGGCCCGACAAGGGTCACCAAGCGCGAGCCGGCCAAACGGGTCTTGACCTCCTGGATCTGGAGGCGCCTGCCCACGAAGCTGCTCAATTCCGCCGGCAGATGGCCCCGGGGCTTTGCCCTGCCACCCATAGGCCGAGTGTACGGCGATGGTGAGTCTGGAGGGGTGTGGCGATGGCGCCGGAGCCGAACACCACGTGTTCGGTCGGTCTATCCCCGCAATCCGCCCGGGTAGGGATCCGCGGTCCGTGTCCATAAGCTGACGGGATGAAGGCGCACGCTCTGCGTGACCGGCGCATGGACGTGGAAGATGGGGCCGCAGTCTTCGGGAGGGATCGGTCATCATGGATGCATCGATCGACGCAGCGTGGTTGAATCCATGACTGTCACGCCGGGGATGGCGCTGGCTGACCGCTATGAGCTGTCAAGTCGGATCGCGGTCGGCGGCATGGGCGAGGTGTGGAAGGCATCGGACCGGGTCATCGGCCGCACCGTCGCGGTCAAGATCCTCAAGGCCGAGCTGGCCGAGGCGCCCGGCTTCCTGGAGCGTTTCCGCGCCGAAGGCCGGCATGCGGCCCTGGTGGACCATGACGGCATCGCGCGCGTGTACGACTACGGCGAAGCGGACGGGACCGCATTCCTGGTGATGGAGCTGGTCAAGGGCGAACCGCTCTCCAAGGTGCTGCGGCGGGAGGCGCCGCTTCGGCCGGATCGCGTTCTGGACATCGTCGCGCAGACGGCGAACGCCCTGCACTGTGCTCACGAAGCGGGCCTCGTACACCGTGACATCAAGCCGGAAAACCTCTTGATCACTCCGGATGGTCGGCTGAAGATCACGGATTTCGGGATTGCACGCGTCGCCGACCAGGTGCCCTTCACCACCGCCGGCCAAGTGATGGGGACCGTGCAGTACATCTCTCCGGAGCAGGTGAGTGGCCGACCGGTCACTGCGGCCAGCGACATCTACTCGCTGGGCGTGGTCGCATACGAAGCACTGGTGGGACGGCGCCCGTTCACCGGCGAGTCCCAGGTGGCCATCGCTCTGGCGCAGGTGAACGACGCCCCACCGCCGATGCCTCCCGACCTGCCGGAGCCCCTGCGCAACCTGGTTCTCTCGTGCATGGCGAAGGACCCTGCGGGGCGGCCGAACTCGGCCGCACACCTCGCGCGAGCGGCAGAGCAGATCCGCGGCACATTGGCGGCGGAACCAGCAGGCGATATGCGGGCCGAGCCGGCTTCCTCCTCCATTGCCCCCGCCATGGCGGTGTCATCGCGTCCGCTGCTGAACACGAAGCTCTACCGACCAAAAGCGCGACGAGGGGCGGTGTCGCGCCCGCGACTGCTGGAACAGCTCGATCGAGGACGTGCGTCCAGCCTGACGATCGTCTCGGCGCCGGCGGGCTTCGGCAAGTCGACCCTGGTTGCCCTCTGGCTCGCGGAGGCGGCCGCAGGTGGAGGGGGTCAGCCCGCCGCGGCGTGGCTGTCGCTCGATTCCGGCGACGATGATCCGGCGCTGTTCTGGACGTACGTGGTCGCATCGCTGCGGACGATCGCGCCGGATGTGGGGGCAGAGGTGCTCGCGCTGGTGGAGACGCCCGGCCCGGTCTCCCCGCAGGCACTGCTCACCGGCCTCCTCAACGACCTCGCCGGCGTTGCGGGTGAGCTCGTTCTCGTGATCGACGACTATCACGTCATCGAGACACGTGCGGTGCACGACGGGCTCGCTTACCTGATCGCCAACATGCCGCCGAACGTCCACCTCGTCCTGGCGAGCCGCGCTGATCCGCCCCTTCCTCTGGCGCGCCTGCGCGCCCGCGGAGATCTGATCGAAGTTCGTGCGGCCGACCTGCGGTTCACCGCGGAGGAGGCATCGGACTATCTCACCCGCGCGGTGGAGCTGCCGCTGACGCCGCAGCAGATCAGCACGCTCGACGACCGCACGGAGGGATGGATCGCGGCTCTTCAGCTTGCAGCTCTCTCGATGCGCGGGCGAGACGACATCGCAGATTTCGTCGCCGGGTTCGCCGGGGACGACCGATACATCGTCGACTACCTGGTCGAGGAGGTGCTCCAGAACCAGCCGCCGGAAGTGCGCTCCTTCCTGCTGCACACCTCGATTCTCGGCCGCATGAATGCGCCGCTCGGCGATGCCGTCACGGGACGCGGGGACAGCAGGGCGATGCTGGAGGCGCTCGATCGGGCGAATCTGTTCCTCGTGCCCCTCGACGACCACCGTCAGTGGTATCGCTACCACCACCTGTTCGCCGAGGTGCTGCGAGCGCGGCTGGTCGACGAGCAGCCGGACGAGGTGCCCCGACTTCACCGCCGGGCGAGTGCGTGGTATGAGCAGCACGGCGAGCCGGACGCGGCGATCCAGCACGCCCTGGCTGCGTCGGACTACGCCCTGGCTGCACGGCTCATCGAGGCGGCCATGCCGGCGATCGCGCGGGATCGCCGGGAGGCGACCCTGCGCGGCTGGATGGAGGAGCTTCCCGACGAGATCTTCCGTACACGACCCGTGCTCAGTCTGGGCTTCGCCGGCGCACTGCTGTCCACCGGAGAATCGGCCGGTGTGGAAGCCCGACTCCGGGATGCGGAGCGATGGACGAATGCGCCGGACGGCAGCGGCCCAGACCCCGATCAGCTCGTCGTGGTCGATGCCGACGAGTTCCGGCGCCTGCCCGGCTCCATCGCGATCTACCGCTCGGGGCAAGCGCTGGCTCGCGGCGATGCGACGGCGACCGTGTCGTATGCCCGACGCGCGCTCGAGCTGCTCGACGACGACGACCAGTATCGCCGGGGTGCGGCCGCAGCGCTGGAGGGCCTGGCGCTGTGGGGAAGCGGCGACCTGGAGGGTGCGTACGAGGGCTACGCGCAGTCCGTCTCGAGCTTCCGCCGCTCGGGGCACATCGCTGACGTGCTCGGTTGCACGGTCACCCTGGCCGACATCCGCTTGACGCAGGGCCGTCTGGGCGACGCGATGACGAGCTACGAGACCGCCCTGCAGCTGGCGCTCGCGCAGACGCCGCAGGTCC
>Ga0190272_10000925_pt1 | contig 14319 bp, 13 predicted proteins | sample Popmic504T_FD_133746 | JGI IMG/M metagenome (GOLD analysis project Ga0190272, IMG submission 133746) | Populus adjacent soil microbial communities from riparian zone of Shoshone River, Wyoming, USA - 504 T | ecosystem: Environmental > Terrestrial > Soil > Riparian zone | place: USA: Wyoming...
CAGAGGAGCGCGGCATCGACCTGGTCGAGACCAAGGACGGAGCCGCCGGCGACTTCACCGAGCTGATCCGGGTGCGGATCGGGGAGGGAGAGGAAGCTGTCGAGGTCTCGGGAACCGGCGTCGGGCCCCGCAACGAGCCCTACCTCGTCTCCGCTTGGGGGGAGGGCTTCTACCTGCCCTTCGCCGACCACATCAGCGTCTTCCGCTACGCCGACCAGCCGGGGATGATCGGCCGGGTCGGGACGATGTTCGGCGAGGAGGGCGTCAACATCATCTCTGCCGCTGTCGGAGCCCAGGAGGGCGGCGAGCAGGCGGTGATGGCGCTGACCACCGACGCCCCGGTGCGGACAGAGGCGATCGAGAAGATCCTCGGCGTCGACGGTTTCTCAACCGGCCGCTCCGTCGATCTTTAGGCTGATTCGATGAAGGCGGTGGTGCTGACCGGAACGGGTGGGCCCGAGGTTTTGCGGGTCCAGGAGCGTCCTGACCCGCCGGTCGGGCCCGGCGAGGTGCGGATCGCGGTGCGGGGCGCCGGGATCAACTTCGCCGACACGCTGGCGCGGGTCGGGCTCTACCCGGACGCGCCGAAGACGCCCTGCGTGCTGGGCTACGAGGTCGCCGGCGAGGTCGAGTCGGTGGGGGAGGGGGTCGACTCCCACGCGGTCGGCGACCGGGTCGTCGCCGGCACCCGCTTCGGCGGCCAGGCCGAGCTGGTTACCGTCCCGGCCGTCCAGGCGCTGCCGCTGCCGTCGCGACTCAGTTTCGAGCAGGGGGCCGCCTTCCCGGTCAACTACGGCACCGCCTACGCGGCCCTGACCCTGATGGGCGGCATGCGCGAGGGCGACCGGGTCCTGATCCACGCCGCCGGCGGTGGGGTCGGCATCTCGGCGACGCAGCTCGCCCGCAACGCCGGCGCCGTGATCTTCGGGACCGCCTCGCCGGGCAAGCACGAGGCGATCCGCGCCCAGGGGGTCGAGCACGCGATCGATTACCGCGGCCAGGACTTCGAGGCCGAGGTGATGCGGATCACCGGCGGCGAGGGCGTCGACCTGATCATGGACGCGCTCGGCCCGACCTCGTTCCGCAAGGACTACCGGCTGCTGCGCTCCGGTGGCCGGCTGGTGATGTACGGCCTCTCGGAGAACTCGAACTCCGGCGCCCGCGACATCCCGGCCACCCTGAAGAGCCTGGCGAGGATGCCGCTGGCGACGATGCCGTGGTGGAAGAGCCTGATGATGATGAACGAGAACAAAGGTGTCTTCGGCCTCAACATGCTGAGCTGGTGGGACCGCGAGGGGAACCTCGACCGGGTGACCACCCCGCTGATGGCCGATCTCGAGGCCGGGCGCATCGAGCCCGTCGTCGCCGAGGCGTTTCCCTTCGAGCGCGCCGGCGCCGCGCACGAATTCATCGCCCAACGCCGCAACGTCGGCAAGGTCGTCTTGTTACCTACGTAGGCTCCGCAGCCACCCGCGGGCAATTTGCCAGGGGCGTGTCGATGAAGAAGATGATCCTGATCGCAGTGGCGCTTCTCGCCGCGCAGGGCGCGGTGGCCGCCCCTGCCGCGGAAAAGTCGCTGACGCTCCTGCTCGCCGGCGGGCCTGAGGAGAACAAGATCGAAATCACGCTCAGCCCGGACGGCCGCTCCTACGTGATCGACTCGGTGGTGCCCCTCGAGGTCGGCGGCGAAGTCTGCGTCAACCCGCCCGGCATGCCGACCGAGTTGATCTGCCAGGCAACCTCAATCGGCGGCTTCGAAGTCAACGCCGGGGCCGGCAACGACATCGTTTCACTCGCCCGCGAGATCGCGGTCCCGGTCACCCTGCGCGGCGGCGCCGGCAATGACGAACTGTTCGCCGGCGCCGGCGGGGACATGCTGATCGGCGGCTCCGGCAACGATCGCCTGATCGCGCGCGGTGGTGCCGACTCGGTCCTCGGCGGTGAAGGCAGCGATCGCCTGGTCGGCGGCAGCGGCAACGACCTGCTGCGCGGCGGCCCGGGGGACGATGTTCTGGTCGGCGGCTCCGGCGTCAACGACCTCGCCCAGTAAGCCGACCGCCGACCAGCGCCAGGGCGATCAGGAAGCCGACCGCGGAGAGCGCCGCGTCGAGCCGGAAGGCCGCCTCGATCCCGTCGACGAAGGGCGGCACCTGGGCGATGAAGACGGTCGTGGTCAGTCCCAGCCCGATCGAGCCGCCGGCGATCTGGAACATGTAGACGATGCCGCCGGCGAGGCTGGTCTGCGACTCGTCGACCGAGGTGACGCCGGCGGTGGTCGCGGTCGGGTAGAAGCTGCCGATCCCGATCCCCAGCACGACCATCCCCGTGATCAGCGAGTCGTAGCCGGAGCCGGGGCCCACCTGCGAGAAGAGGAACGGCGCCACCGCGATGCAGCCGGCGCCGAGCGTCGCCAGCAGCTTGGCGCCGAGCCTCTCGTAGAGCGGCCCGGCGACGAAGGAGACGACCGCGAAGGTGCCCAGCATCGGCAGCATCCCGACGCCGGCCTCCAGCGCCGAGTAGCCGAGTTGCTTCTGCATGAACTGCGGCAGGTAGAGCAGGGCGGCGAAGAAGGTCGCCGACATGAAGAGGATCGCCAGGCAGGAGGCGGTGAAGCTCTCGTTGCGCATCACCGAGCGCGGGACCAGCGCGTGCTCGCCGGCGCGGCGCTCGATCGGGACGAAGGCGACGAGCAGGATCGCGGCCAGCGCCAGCAGCCCGACCACCCGTGGGTCGCTCCAGCCCCAGTCGGCGACCTGGTCGAGCGCGACCAGCAGCGAGACGAGGCCGACCGAGATCGTCGCGATGCCGGGGTAGTCGATCCGGCGCTCGCCGGGCTCGGGCTCCTTGACGTGGACCAGCAGCCAGGTGACAACGACCGCGAAGATCGAGATCGGGACGTTGAGGAAGAAGATCCAGCGCCAGCTCAGGGCGTCGGTGAGGACGCCGCCGAGCAGCGGCCCGAGCGCGTTGCCGAGCCCGGCGGCGCCGAGCACGATGCCGCCGGCCAGCCCGGCCTTCTCCTTCGGCAGCAGCTCGTAGGTCATGCCGAGGATCGCCGGCCACATCAGCGCCCCGCCGATCCCCATCAGGGTGCGGGCGGCGATCAGCCAGGCCTCGCTCTGCGCGGCGCCGCCCAGCGCCGACATCGAGGCGAAGATCGCGGACCCGAGGAAGAAGGCGTTGCGACGGCCGAACATGTCGGCGAGCCGGCCGCCGGTGACGATCATCACGCCGAAGGTGAGCGCGTAGGCGTTGACGACCCACTGGATCGTGTTGACGTCGGTGTCGAAGTCCGCCTCCATCGTCGGCAGCGCGACGTTGATCGCGGAGAAGTCGTTGGCGATCACCACGATCGCGATCGCCATCGCGACCAGGGGAAGCCAGCTGATCCTTTGCTGCTCAGGACTGGCGATGCGGAGAGCCTACGCCAAGCCCCGAACGGGGGCGAATCTCCACGCGTCTGCCCTTACCCCCGGTATGCGGGGGCCGGGGCAGACGGGTGAATCGACAGGCGGACTGCCGGGCTCGCGGAGCGGCAGCATGGGCTGGTGACGCGCCGTCAACTCGAGGGGTTTGGGCTGAGGTGGATGGCCGCGGTTCTCTTCTGCGGTTCCGATGCGGTCCTCAGCCATCGCTCTGCCGCAGCGCTCTGGGGTATCCGCGGCCATTCGAGCAGGGCGATCGAAGTAACCACGCCGTCAAAGACCCGTTCGTGACGGAGCATCCGCCGCCATTTCGCCATCCTGCCTGCAGACGAGGTGACGGAGCGGCTCGGGATTCCGGTTACCACCGTGCCCCGCACTCTCTTCGACATGGCCGCCGATCACTCCGTCGACCTCGTCGAACATGGTCTGCGCGAATCCGAACGGCTGCGTCTCTACGACGCGCTCTCGCTCCAGCATCTGCTCGAGCGCTATCCGCGCCACCGTGGCAACCGGGTCATCCGCGTGTGCCTCCGCCGTCGCCGCGAGTTCCCTGCCGGCGTCAGCCGCGAAGAGTTGGAGGCGCGCTTCCTTGCCTTCCTCGACCGCTTCGGCATACCGCGTCCCCGCCTCAATGCCTGGATCGCCATCGGTCCGCGCCGCTATCAGGTCGACTGCCTCTGGCCCGAGCAGAGGGTGATCGTCGAACTCGACGGCTACGCCACTCACGGCACCTGGAGCGCTTTTCAGAGTGACCGCGACCGCGACCGCGACCGGCGCCTGATCGCCGCCGGCTACCGCGGTCTCCGCGTCACCTGGACTCAACTGCACGAGATCCCGGAGGAAATTGCCGCCGACCTTCGGGCTCTTCTCGCCTCTACCCAGCCGGCTGTTCCAGTGCAATACAAGCGTCCGTGATAACGTACAGAGCATGCCAACCACTCTCCACGCACCCGACACCCGGGACTCCGCACCCGCCGTCGGCCCCCGCGTCAAGGCCCTACGCGAGGCGATGGGGCTCTCCCTGCGCGACCTCAGCGAGCGCTCTGGGGTGAGCGCCCCGATGCTCTCGCAGGTCGAGCGCGGCGAGACCAGCCCGACGTTGGCCTCGGCGGCGAAGATCGCCGCCGGCCTCGAGCTGACGCTCTCCCAGTTGCTGCGGCTGGACGAGGGCGGCAACGTCTTCGTGATCCGCGCCGCCGAGCGCCGTCGCCAGCGCCGCGACGGCCACACTCTGGAGGAGCTGACCCCGCCGCTACCAGGCCAGCGCGCCGACGTCTCGCTGCACACCCTGAAGCCCGGCGCCGCTACCGGCGGCCGCGGCGACCCGCCGATGCACGAGCCGGGCAGTCGCGAGACCGCCGTCGTCCTCTCCGGGCGCCTGGCGCTCTTCGTCGAGGGCGCCCGCCACGACCTTGCCAGCGGCGACAGCGTCACCTTCGACGCCGACCTGCCGCACCACTTCGAGAACGAGGGCGAGGAGCCGACTGAGTTCCTCGCCGTGATCGCCGCCGGGCTGAGGAGGAGTTGACGATGCCGAAAACGATGTTCGACAAGATCTGGGGGGCCCACGAGGTCTCCGACGGGTTGATCTACATCGACCTGCATCTGGTCCACGAGGTCACCTCGCCGCAGGCCTTCGACGGGATCCGTCTCGCCGGCCGCGGCGTGCGCCGCCCCGACAAGACGGTGGCCACCGCCGACCACAACGTCCCCACCGACGGCACCAAGGCCGCCCGCCTGATCGCCGACGAGCTCTCCCGGATCCAGGTCGAAACGCTGGAACGCAACTGCGAGGAGTTCGGCATCCCGATCTACTCGCTGGGTTCCGAGAACCAGGGCATCGTCCACGTGATCGGGCCGGAGCTGGGGCTGACCCAGCCGGGGCTGACGATCGTCTGCGGCGACAGCCACACCTCGACCCACGGCGCCTTCGGGGCGCTGGCCTTCGGGATCGGCACCTCCGAGGTCGAGCACGTGTTGGCGACCCAGTGCCTGGTCCAGAAGCGACCGAAGACGATGCGGATCTTCTACACGGGTGAGCTGGGTACCGGCGTCACTCCCAAGGACCTGATCCTGGCGACGATCGGCCGGCTCGGCACCGGCGGCATGGTCGGCCACGCGGTCGAGTACGCCGGCCCCGCGATCGAGGCGCTTTCGATGCCCGGCCGGATGACGGTCTGCAACATGACGATCGAGGCCGGCGGCCGGGCCGGCATGATCGCCCCCGACGAGGCCACCTTCGAGTGGGTGCGCGGCAAAGCCGGAGCCCCCGCCGACTTCGAGGCGGCGGTCGCCGGCTGGCGCGAACTGCCGACCGACGCCGGCGCCGCCTTCGACACCGAGGTCGAGATCGACGCCTCCGACATCTCGCCGATGATCACCTGGGGCACCACCCCGGGGATGGTCTGCGAGGTCACCGACAGGGTTCCCGACCCGGCCGCGATGGAGTCGCCGGCCGACCGCGAGTCGGCCGAGCGCGCCCTCGCCTACATGGCGCTGGAGCCGGGCACGCCGATGACCGAGGTAGCCCCGGAACGGGTCTTCATCGGCTCCTGCACCAACTCCCGGATCGAGGACCTGCGCGAGGCGGCCGAGATCGTCGAGGGCCGCAAGGTCGCCGGCTCGGTGCGGGCGATGGTCGTCCCCGGCTCCCAGCAGGTGAAGCTGACCGCCGAAGCGGAGGGTCTGCACGACGTCTTCCGCTCCGCCGGCTTCGAATGGCGCGAGGCGGGCTGCTCGATGTGCCTCGGGATGAACCCCGACATCCTGATGGAGGGCGAGCGCTGCGCCTCGACCTCGAACCGCAACTTCGAGGGCCGGCAGGGCAAGGGTGGGCGCACCCACCTGGTCAGCCCGAAGATGGCCGCCGCGGCCGCCATCGAGGGACACTTCGTCGACATCAGGGATTGGAGCTGAAGATGAGGCCGATCGACGTGATCGAGGGCAAGGTGTCGGTGCTGGACCGGCACGATGTGGACACCGACCAGATCATCCCCAAGCAGTTCCTCAAGCGTGTGGAGAGAACCGGCTTCGGCGAGTTCCTCTTCTACGACTGGATCCGCGACGGCGAGATCGAGTTGGAGCCGAACCCGATCCTGGTCGCCGGTCGCAACTTCGGTTGCGGATCCTCGCGCGAGCACGCTCCCTGGGCGCTGGAAGACTTCGGCTTCGAGGCGATCGTCGCCCCGTCCTTCGCCGACATCTTCTACTCCAACTGCACCAAGGTTGGGCTGCTGCCGGCGATCCTCGACGAAGAGCACTGCCGCCTCGTCGCCAAGGCCGGCGAGGCGCGGATCGACGTCGACGACGAGACCATCACCTGCGCCGAGGGCGTCTTCAAATTCGAGGTCGAGCCCGACGTCAAGCACCGCCTCTTGAACGGCCTCGACGACATCGGCATCACGCTCGAGAACGCCGCCGCGATCGACGCCTTCGAGAGCGCCGGCGGGGAGGCCCGCGGGCCGGTCACGACGGCGCTCTGAGGCGGCGGTGTCCGAGGCCATCAACACCGGGCCACGGGAGTGGGACGCCGAGACCTACGACGCGGTCTCCGACCCCCAGTTCAGCTGGGGGATGGAGGTCCTCGGGCGGCTCGAGTTGCGCGGCGACGAGGCCGCGCTCGATGCCGGCTGTGGCTCCGGCCGGGTCTCCGAGCAGCTCCTCGAGCGCCTGCCCGCCGGCAGCCTGCTCGCGGTCGACGGCTCCGAGGCGATGATCGCCAAGGCCCGCGAGCGGCTCGAGGACGGTGCCTCCTATCTGGTCTCCGACCTCTCGGAGCTGAGCGTCGAGCGGCCGGTCGACCTGGTCTTCTCGACCGCCACCTTCCACTGGATCGTCGACCACGACCGGCTCTTCGCGCGGCTGCGCGAGTGCCTTGTGCCTGGCGGCCGCCTGATCGCCCAGTGCGGCGGGGAGGGGAACGTCGCCCGGCATGCCCGGGCGATCGCCGCCGTTGCCTCCCGCCCCGAGTACGCGCCCCACTTCGAGGGCATGGCGGCGATGTGGAACTTCGCTGCCCTGGAGCCGACCGAGGCGCGCCTGCGTGTCGCCGGCTTTGCCGAGGCCCGCTGCTGGTTGGAGCCGAAGCCCTACGAGCCGGTCGACTCGCTGCGATTCACGATGACCGTCACCCTCGGGCCGCACCTGGCGCGGCTTCCGGAGCCGCTGCGTCGGCCCTTCGCCGAGGCCGTGCTCGAGCAGGACGAGCAACCCCTGGTCCTCGACTACGTCCGCCTCAACATCGAGGCCGTCGCCGCCTGAGCGGTATCCGTAGAGTGCCGACCCCGTGAGCGACGCCCCCCGCATAGTCGTCCTGCCCGGCGATGGGATCGGACCCGAGATCATCGACGCCGCCCGGCGGCTACTCGATTCGCTCGGCGAGTTTTCCTACGACGAGCGCCTGCTCGGCGGCGCCTCGATCGACGCCCACGGCACCGCCCTCACCGACGACGTCCTGGCTGTCTGCCGGGCCGCCGACGCGGTCCTGCTCGGCGCCGTCGGCGGGCCGAAATGGGACACCACCGACCCCGACGCGCCCCGCCCCGAGCAGGGCCTGCTCGGCCTGCGCAAGGGGATGGGCCTCTACGCCAACCTGCGGCCGGTACGGCCCAGCCCGGCGCTGGTCGCATCCAGCCCGCTGCGCCAGGAGCGGATCGCCGGCACCGACCTGCTCGTCGTTCGCGAGCTGACCGGCGGCATCTACTTCGGCGAGAGCGGCCGCGTGGGCGACGTCGCCCACGACACCTGCGAGTACTCGGCCGCCGAGATCGACCGGATCGCCCGCGCCGCCTTCGAGGCGGCCCGCCGCCGCGGCGAGGGCTCGGATCGCAAGCCGCGCGTGACCTCGGTCGACAAGGCCAACGTGCTGGAGACCTCGCGGCTCTGGCGCGAGGTGGTCGGGCGGGTCGCCCCCGACTACGCCGACGTCGAGCTTGACCACCTGCTGGTCGACAACGCCGCCATGCAGCTGGTCTCGCGGCCCGCCGACTTCGACGTGATCGTCACCGAGAACCTCTTCGGCGACATCCTCAGCGACGAGGCGGCGATGCTGACCGGTTCCCTGGGGATGCTGCCCTCGGCCAGCCTCGGCGCCGACGGCGAGCCCGGCCTGTTCGAGCCCGTCCACGGCTCGGCCCCCGACATCGCCGGCAAGGGCATCGCCAACCCGCTGGCGACCTTTCTCTCGGTGGCGATGATGCTGCGCTACGGATTCGGCCGGCCCGACGATGCGGCCCGGATCGAGGTGGCGGTCGACGCCGTGCTCGGCGACGGCCTGCGCACCCCGGACCTCGCCGGGGGAACCGTCGCGGCAGCACCGCTGCCGGAGGTCCCCCGGGAGATCGAGGTGGGCACCGCGGAGATGACCGACGCGGTGCTGGCCAAGCTGACCGCCTAGGGCGCGGTCACCGCCCAGACGCCGCGGACGAAGTTGTCGTCTTCGGCTTTTTTGAATTTCGCCAGCAGGCCGAAGCCGAGCCGGTTGTTGCTGCCGGTGTCGATGCTGAGTTCGGCTTCCGGCGTCGCCCCCGTGATGTAGATGCAGAGCTGACCGGCGGCCGCCAGCGGCGACGCGTTGCCGTTGCCGAGGCCGGCGCAGGCGGGGCTGGTCGTGGCGGGCTGCAGGACGTTGGGGGTGGGGGTGTTCAACAGCGGGAACTGGAAGCTTTCCGCTGCCCGGAAGCTGACCGGGGTCACCCCGGCGCTGCTGCCGCCCAGGTTGAAGACGCCCCGCAGGGTCTGGTTGCTCTTCAGCGTGCCCAGCAGCGGCCCGATTTCAGGCGCCAGCTTCGCCGCCGTGACCGAGTCGTTGGCCAGGTTGGTGGTGCCGACCGCATTCGCGCCCAGCTTGCCGCTGGTCACGGCTCCGTTCTGCAGCTTGTTGGTCGTGATCACGCCGTTTTTGATCGAACTGGCGATTACCGCGCCGGCGCCGATCTTGGCGCTGGTGACGGCGCCGTTGCCGATGTTGCCGGGGCCGACCGCGTTGGCGCCGAGCTTGCCGGGGCCGACCGCGCCGGCCGCCAGCTTGCCGCTGGTGACGGCGTTGCGGGCCAGCGCCTTCGAGGTGACCGCGCCCTTCTTCAGCTGTTTGGGACCGACGCTGTTTTTCGGCAGGCCGGCGGCCACGGCGGCACCGCCGAGGGCGATGAACAGCGCCATTGACGCGATTACGTTGGAGTAGCTGAGCCTCTTACGAAGGCTGGAGATCATTGGGGGTTCGCTCCCTTGCTCGTTGACTTTCCAATTGCTTCGCTACCTCTTACCCGAAGCCCTGCGTTTGATCGGGCATACTTCCCCAACATGGAGACGGCGGAGTTGATTTGGCACAACGGCGAATTTGTGCGCTGGGAGGACGCGAAGGTCCACGTCCTCAGCCACGCCCTGCACTACGGCACCGGCGTCTTCGAGGGCATCCGCTGCTATGAGACCGAGCGCGGGCCGGCGATCTTCCGCCACCGCGACCACCTCGACCGGCTGCAGAAGTCGGCCCAGCTCTACTACCTCGACCTGCCCTACGGCACCGAGGAGCTGCGCGCCGCCACCCACGAGCTAATCCACCGTAACGAGCTCGACTCCTGCTATATCCGCCCGCTCGCCTTCCGCGGCTACGGCAGCCTCGGCCTCTACGCCACCGACGCCCCGGTCGACGTGATCATCGCCGCCTTCCCCTGGGGCGTCTATCTGGGCGAGGACGGCAACGAGCACGGCATCCGCGCCAAGGTCTCGAGCTGGCGGCGGATCAGCGCCGCCGGGCTGATCCCGCACGCCAAGGCCTCCGGCCAGTACCTCAACTCGATCCTCGCTAAGACCGAGTCGGAGAAAGCCGGCTACGAAGAGGCGATCCTGCTCGACGAGCGGGGCTTCGTTTGCGAGGGCTCGGGCGAGAACATCTTCCTGGTCCGCGACGGCGAGATCGTGACGCCGCCACACGCCGCCGCGATCCTCGATGGGATCAACCGCAAGTCGGTGATCCAGATCGCCCGCGACCTCGGCTATACCGTGGTCGAGCGCGACGTCGCTCGTGCCGAGCTCTACCTGGCCGAGGAGGTCTTTATGACCGGGACCGCCGCCGAGTTGGTGCCGGTCCGCGAGATCGACGATCACCCGATCGGCGAGCCCGGCGAGATCACCCGCCACATCCAGGCGAAGTTCGACGACGCCCTGCGCGGCCGCGCCGAGGAGTATCTGGAGTGGGCCGACTTCGTCGAGGCCCCGGCCGCGACGCCGCAGCCGAGCGAGGTCAGCTCCTGATGAAGTGCCTTTTCTTCGAGTCACTCGGGCGAATTACCGCAGCCGCCTAGCGGCTGGCGCGGCGATGCCGTGCAGGCGGGCCGGCAGGCCCTCACCCCGATCTCTCGAATCGAAAGGCAGTATCGGATGGAACAGGTAAAGCTCTACGACACCACCCTGCGCGACGGGATGGGCGGCCCTGGGATGTCGCTCTCCGTCGAGGAGAAGCTCAAGGTTGTGCGGGCGCTCGATGCGCTGGGCGTCCACTTCATCGAGGCCGGCTTCCCGAGTTCGAACCCGAAGGAAGCCGAGTTGTTCGAACGGCTCGCCGGATTGGAGCTGGAGCAGGCGACGATCGCCGCCTTCGGCATGACCCGCCGCCGCGACCGTCGCGCCGAGGACGACGAGGCGCTTGCCGTTGTGACCGGCTCCTTCGCGCCCGTCGTCTGCCTAGTCGGCAAGTCCTGGGGGCTGCACTTGAAGAAGGTGATCAAGGTCTCGGCGGAGGAGAACTTGGCGATGATCGCCGACTCGATCGCCTTCTGCCGCGAGCGCGGCAAGCGGCCGGTATTCGACGCCGAGCACTTCTTCGACGGCTACCGCGACGATGCCGCTTACGCGCTCGAATGCGTGCGCGCGGCCGCCGATGCCGGCGCCGAGAACGTCACTCTCTGTGATACCAATGGCGGCAGCCTGCCCGACTTCGTCGCGGAGGCGACCGCCGCCGTGATTGAGGGGCTCGGGGGTGGGGTTGAGGTCGGGATCCACACCCACAACGACGCCGAGTGTGCGGTCGCCAACTCGCTCGCCGCGGTGCGGGCGGGGGCCCGGCTGGTACAGGGGACGGTCAACGGCTACGGCGAGCGTTGCGGCAATGCCAACCTGGCCTCGATCCTGCCGTCCCTGCAGCTCAAGATGGGGTTCGACGTGGTCCCCGCGGCGAAGCTCGCCACCCTGACCACGACCGCCCACTACCTGGACGACGTCTGCAACATGGCGGCCGATCCCGACCAGGCCTACGTCGGTCGCAACGCCTTCGCCCACAAGGCCGGCATGCACGCGGCCGGCGTCGCCGTCGACGCCAGCACCTTCGAGCACGTCGACCCGGCGCTGGTCGGCAACGACCGCGAGATCCTTGCCTCCGAGTTGGCCGGCAAGGCCACCATCCGCGACCAGGCGGCGAGGGCCGGGCTCGAACTCGACGATGAGGCCTCGGCCCGGGCGGTAGAGCGGCTCAAGGAGCGCGAGCACCGCGGCTACCACTACGAGGCTGCGCCGGCCTCCTTCGAGCTGTTGCTGCGTCGCGAGACGGGCAGCTACCGGCCGCTGTTCAAGTTGGAGAGCTTCCGGGTGACGACGGAGAAGCGTGCTGACGGCCGAGTCGAGACCGAGGCGACGATCAAGGTGGTCGCCGAGGGGGAGCGCCATGTCGAGGTCGCCGAGGGGAACGGCCCCGTCAACGCTCTCGACCGTGCTCTCCGCAAGGCCCTGTCCCGCCACTATCCGGATATGGCCAAGATCGAGCTGACCAACTACAAGGTGCGGATCCTCGACGAAGCGCACGGGACCGGCGCTGCGGCCCGGGTTCTGCTCGACTCTGCCGACGGCGAGCGGGAGTGGGGGACGATCGGGGTCTCGGAGAACATCATCGAGGCCTCCTGGGAGGCGCTCGTCGACTCGCTGGAGTACGCGTTCCAGTGAGCGAGGAGCCGATCGGGCTTGCCCGCCCGGAGATCGGCGAGCGCGAGCAGGAGCTCGTGCTCGAGGTGCTGAGCTCGGGCCGGCTCTCGCTGGGCCCGGTCGGCGAGCGCTTCGAGGGCGAGTTCGCCGCCTGGCTCGGGGCCGGCGACGCGGTCGCTGTTTCCAGCGGCACCGCCGCCCTGCACCTCGGCGTGCGGGAGCTGGGGTGGGGGCCGGGCGATGAGGTCTTGACCAGCCCCTTCAGCTTCGTCGCCTCCGCCAACTGCCTGCTTTATGAGGATGCACAGCCGGTCTTCTGCGACGTCGATCCCGAGACCCTCAATATCGACCCCGACGCCGCCGCGGCAGCAGTGGGGGAGGCGACCGCTGGCATCCTGCCGGTCCACATCTTCGGCTACCCGGCGGCGATGCCGGAGCTGGAGGCGCTCGCCTCCAAGCACGGCCTCGGCGTCCTCGAGGACGCCTGCGAGGCGCTCGGCGCGGTCGACTCTGAGGGCCGCAGGGTCGGCACCCGCGGCAACCTCGCCACCTTCGCTTTCTACGCCAACAAGCAGATGACCACCGGCGAGGGTGGGATGATCGTCCCCACCGACTCCGAGGCCGCGGCGCGGCTGCGCAGCGAGCGCAACCAGGGCCGCGCCGTCGACATGGGCTGGCTAGACCACGACCGGCTCGGCTTCAACTACCGGCTCTCCGACGTGGCGGGAGCGCTCGGCGTCGCCCAGGTCGAGAAGCTCGACGCGATGCTGGAGCGCCGCGCCCGGGTCGCCGCGCTCTACGAGCAGGGCCTGGCCGGGATCGAGGGCCTGCGGACGCCGATCCCCGGGCGCGGGGAGGAGCGGCGCAGCTGGTTCGTCTACCCCGTCCGCCTGCCCGAGGAGGCCGACCGCGACGCGATCGTCGCCCGCCTCGCCGAGCGTGGGATCGCCAGCAAGGCCTACTTGCCCTGCATCCACCTCTTCCCGCACTACCGCGAGCTGGGCTGGCGCGAGGGCCAGTTCCCGGTCGCCGAAGCGGCCGCGGCCCGCTCCCTGGCGCTGCCCTTCCACGCGGCGCTCGGCGAGGCCGAGGTGGAGCGGGTCTGTGAGGCGCTGGCGGCGGCAATACGATCAGGTCGATGAGCGACGAGACCGCCAGCGCCCGCCCGGCCAGGGAGACCTCGGGCGCATCCCGCTTCCGCAAGGATCCCGACCCGCGCTTCTGGGCGCTCAACCGCTCGCTCCCGTTCGACTGGCAGTTGGCCGCCTACGACATCGACCAGTCCCAGGCCCACGCCCGTGGCCTGCGTGGGATCGGCGTCCTCGACGACGACGAGCTGGCACAGATCGACGCCGGGCTGGAGCGGGTGCGGTCCCGCATGGCGGCGCACGGCTTCGAGTTCGAGGAGGCCGACGAGGACATCCACATGGCGATCGAGCGCCTGCTCGGCGACGAGATCGGCGCCCTGGCCGGCAAGCTGCACACCGGCCGCTCCCGCAACGACCAGGTCGCCACCGACGTGGCGATGGTGGTTCAGGCCCACTCGCTGCGGGCGATCGAGCTCTGCGCCGAGGCGATGGGGCAGTTGCTGGCACAGGCCGAGGCGCACCGCGACTGGCCGATGCCCGGCTACACCCACCTGCAGCGCGCCCAGCCAGTCTACCTCGGCCATCACCTGCTCGCCTACTTCTGGATGCTCGCCCGCGACGTGCTGCGCTTCCAGTTCGCGCTCGACAGCGCCAGCGTGATGCCGCTCGGCTCCGGCGCCCTGGCCGGCGTCAACTGGGAGATCGACCGCAACGAGGTCGCCGGCGACCTCGGCTTCGAGCACGTCAGCCACAACTCGATCGACGGCGCTTCCAACCGCGACTTCGTCCTCGACTACCTGGCGGCCGCCTCGACCTGCTCGATGCATCTCTCACGGCTGGGCTCGGAAATCGTCATCTGGTCGAGCAGCGAGTTCGGCTTCTGCGAGCTCGACGAG
>Ga0190272_10000926_pt1 | contig 14317 bp, 15 predicted proteins | sample Popmic504T_FD_133746 | JGI IMG/M metagenome (GOLD analysis project Ga0190272, IMG submission 133746) | Populus adjacent soil microbial communities from riparian zone of Shoshone River, Wyoming, USA - 504 T | ecosystem: Environmental > Terrestrial > Soil > Riparian zone | place: USA: Wyoming...
GCGGCGTTGATGCACGACATCGGGAAATCGCGAGTCCCGCTCGACATGCTGCAGAAAACGGGAGATCTCACTGACGAAGAGTGGAAGTGGATGGCCTCACATCCATGGCTCGGTGTGCTCGTGCTGTTCCAGTTCCGCCGCCAGCAGGAAGAGCTCTCCTACCGTGCAATGACGGTCTGCCACGAGCACCACATGAAGATCGATCTGACCGGCTATCCGAAAACGGTTCGCCCGCGCCAGATGAGCGTGCTCAGCAAGATCGTCACGATCACCGACGGATACGATGCCGCAACTTCGCGCCGCTCCTATCGGACCGAGCCGCTCACACCCGCCGCCGTTCTCGAAGAAATGCGTGACAACCCACGTCGCGGCCTCGACCAGGTGCTGGTAAAAGCTTTCATCAACCTGCTTGGGATTTATCCGGTGGGCACGCTCGTCGTGCTCGACACCTTCGAGCTTGCGGTGGTGTACTCGACCAACCCGAATCCTGAAGCGCTCTCGCGACCCGTCGTCCGCATAATCAGTGATGCGCAGGGGAACGTCATCAGCCCCCCGCTCAGCGTTGATCTCGCGGTGCCCGAAGCGGGAGGCCAGTTCACACGCACGATCATCAAAACGGCCGATCCAGAGCGCTATGGCGTCACCGTCGGCGACTATCTCACCTAACGCAATAACGCGCCGCTTCGACGCGATCCGCTCCGCGTCGGGACGCGCCCTGGTCTGCTACCTCACCGCGGGCCACCCGGATCTGGTCCGGTCGCGCGAAACGCTTCACGCGGTGGATGACGCCGGCGCCGACATCATCGAGATCGGCGTTCCGTTCTCGGATCCGATTGCCGACGGACCGATCATTCAGAAGAGCTCGCACCGCGCCCTGGCGAACGGTATGACTTTCGACGGTGCCCTAGAGCTCGTCGCGTCGCTCAAGCTGAGCGCGCCGGTAGTGCTGTTCTCGTATCTCAATCCGATTCTCCGAGCGGGGCCCGATGCGCTCGCGCGAGCGGCGAGCGCGGGGGTAAGCGGGATTCTCATCACCGATTTGCCGGTCGGTGCGGACCCCGCGCGCGAAGACTGGCTTGCATCGAGCGATCTTGCTTTCATCCGGCTCGTCGCGCCGACCACGCCCCGCGAGCGGATGGCGGACATCGCACGTCACGGGAGCGGGTTCGTGTATCTGATCAGCCGCCTCGGCGTAACCGGAGTGCAGGAGAGTGTCGCTTCGTCGCTGCCGGAGAGTATTTTGCGACTTCGATCCGCCACCACGCTTCCGATTTGTGTAGGCTTCGGGGTTGCGACTGCCGACCAGGCGCGGGCGATTGGACGTCTTGCCGACGGAGTGGTAGTTGGCAGCGCGCTCGTCCGCGCGGCGGAAGAGAGCACCGACGCTGTATCCAAATTAACCCGCGGCTTGCGGGAGGCTCTCGATGGCTAGCAGCCGGACTTCGATCAGCGATGTGGTCACACTCAAGGGGATGCGATTCCATGCTCGCATCGGCGTGCTCCCGCACGAAGCGGAGATCGCGCAGTCGATCGAGGTCGACGCATCGCTCTGGGTGCGGCGCGGCGATACGCACCTCACGTCACGAGACATCGTCGACTACCGCCGAGTCTATGATCTCGTTGCTGATGTCGTAACCGGCGGCCACATCAACTTTCTCGAGGAAGTCGGAGAGCGGATCGCCGAGCGCGCACTCGAGCTCCCGCTGGTCGAGCGCGTCGTGATCGCGGTCAGAAAGCCGCACGTCGCGCTTCCTGGCCCACTGGCCTACGCCGAGATCGCCATCGAACGAGAGCGTGTGTGAAGGACACCGCGTACATAGCGCTCGGCTCCAATCTCGGCCAGCGCGAAGTATTTTTGGCCGATGCCCGCGCAGCGATTGCAGCGCTCCCTCGAACCACGGTGCTGGCCGAAACGGAAGTCGAGCAGACGGCTCCGGTCGGTCCCGTCGCACAGGGTCCATTCCTGAATCAGATGATCGCTATCGAAACCGAGCTCTCGCCGTCGGAGCTGCTCGCCGCGCTCCAGGCCATCGAGCGCCGTGCGGGGAGGGCCCGCACCGAGCGATGGGGACCGCGGACGCTTGATCTCGACATCGTGCTGTTCGATAAGCAAAGCGTTTCGGAAGCTGATCTCACAGTTCCGCACCCCGAGCTCCATAATCGAGCTTTCTGGCAGCGGGAGCTCGCACAGCTAAGGGGATCAGCGGTTGGTTGAGGAGAAACGTGAGCCGAAGCCGGTCACAATCGCCGCGTTCGTCGCTCATAAGGCCAAGGGCGAGAAGGTCGTGATGGTGACGGCGTACGACGCGCTCTTCGGGCGGCTTGTCGACGAATCGGGAGTCGACGCGATTCTGGTCGGCGATTCGGTGGCGACGGCTGTTTTCGGACACGACTCCACACTGCCCGTCACGCTCGACCAGATGATCTACCACGGTGCTGCCGTCCGGCGCGGGGTGAAACGCTCGCTCATCGTTCTCGACATGCCGTTCCTCACCTATCAGGCGAGCATTGAGCTGGCGATTCTCAACTGCGGCCGTGCACTCCAGGAGACGGGAGTGGCCGCGGTGAAGATCGAGGGCGGGAGCCCCGAGATCATTGAAACGGTCCGCTCACTCGTCCGCACCGGGATTCCCGTCATGGCCCACATTGGGTTTACGCCTCAATCAGTGAATACGATCGGCGGCGCGCGCGTTCAGGGCAGGGAGCCCCCGGACGCCGAGCGCCTCATCGTGGAAGCGAAGGGACTGCAGGCGGCGGGCGCGTTCGCTCTCGTCCTCGAGCTTGTTCCCGCACCCGTTGCCGCGCGGATCACAAGTGCGATCGATATTCCCACGATCGGCATCGGTGCGGGGCCGGATTGCGATGGTCAGGTGCTCGTGCTTCCTGATCTCCTCGGCCTCAACGACACGTTCTCGCCCAGGTTTCTCAAGCGATATGCGGAAATGGCTCAGGACGTGAGAGGCGCCGTCGGCGAGTTCGCGAGCGAGGTGCGCGGCGGCATCTACCCCGATGCGGAGCACAGCTTTCAGTAATGCGCTCGATTGACACGATTGAGAAAATGATCTCCACCGCGAACAAAGCCCGGTTGCAGGGGGAGCGCATCGCGTTCGTGCCGACGATGGGCGCGCTTCACGAAGGCCACCTCACTCTCGTCGACGAAGCAAAGCGGAGGGGCGATCTGGTCGTGATGAGCATTTTCGTGAACGCGCTCCAGTTCGGACCCGGGGAGGACTTCGACCGTTATCCGAGACCGCTCGAAGAAGATGCCAGGCTGGCCAAGGCGAGAGGCGTCGACATCCTCTTCACCCCGCCGAGCGACAAGATGTATTCCGCGCCCCCGGTCGTGACGGTGAATCCCGGCATCCTTGCCAAGGAATGGGAAGGCGCGGGACGGCCGGGTCATTTTCAGGGCGTGCTGACGGTCGTGGCGAAGCTCTTCCACATCGTGCAGCCTGATGTCGTGGTGTTCGGACAAAAGGATCTGCAGCAGGCCGGGATCGTCCGCGCCATGGTGCGAGACTTGAATTTTCCGGTCGAGGTGGTGTTGTGCCCGATCGTCCGCGAGCCGGACGGCCTCGCCATGTCGAGCAGGAATCGCTACCTGTCCCCGAGAGACCGCGAAGTGGGGCTGACGCTTTCCAGGGCGTTGTTCGCGCTGCGTGATGCGTTCAACAAAGGTGAGCGGCGAGCCAGCGCACTCGAGGCGATCGGCTGGCGCATGCTCGAGCGGATAATCGGCCTGACCCCGCGATACCTCGCGGCCGTGAACGCGAGCACCTTCCAGCGCGTCAATCTCGTGAGTCCCGGCGATGCGGCCATTGGGGCGATTCGCGCCGGCGAGACGAGATTGCTCGACAACATCATCTTCTGAAATGGTGAAGCTCAGAGAATCGGGGCTGCCGGTATGGGCGCAAGCGGGCGAGAAACGGATCGCGCACATCCAGCGTGTGACTTCGCTTCTTCGGGCGTGGGGAGCGGCGATGCGCGTCCCTCCCGATGAGGCTAACGCGTGGATCGACGTCGGCACCTGGCATGATTCGCTGCGCGACGCACCCGAGTCGGAGCTGAGGGAGATAACGGGCGATCGAGCCTCACCGCCTGGACTACTGCACGGGCCGGCCGTCGCCATCAAGCTCCAGTCCGACGGCGAAAAAAGGGCAAGCGTGCTCGACGCCATTCGGTATCACACGGTTGGCTCCGCGAACTGGGATCGCACCGGGCGCGCGCTGTACATGGCTGACTATCTCGAGCCGGGAAGAAAGTTCCTCGCCGAAGATCGTGGATTTCTGGCCAGCCAGGTTCCCCACAATTTCGATGGAGTCTTTCGCCAGGTGGTACGCTTTCGTCTCGAATGGTCCGTTCGCGAGGGCAATCACATCTTCCCGGAAACGGTCGCTCTCTGGAATAGTCTACGGTGAAGCTTCGCAACGAGGGTACAGATCCCGGTAGGGCCAGGTTGAAGCTTCGCAACGAAGGTACAGATCTCGGTACGGCAGGTTGAAGCTGACGGGTCGCCGCTACGGACGCATGATCGTGGCGGCACTGGTACTCGGATTTCTCGGGTGGATCGGCTGGCGCGAATGGGCGGAGCGAAAGGAAGAAGCAGCGCGGTACGGTCCGGCCGATGCGCGCGCTCCCGAGGGCACGCGGATCAAGGTTGAAGTTCTGAACGGGACGAAAACCCGTGGGCTCGCGCGTCGCGCGACGCGATACCTCCGCGATCGCGGCTTCGACGTCGTCGGATCAGGCACCGCACCAGAGCAGCGAGACAGCACGCTCGTTATCGACCGCTCCTCACACCCGGAGTGGGCTTTTCTCGTCGGACAGGCGATGAGGGCCAGGGTTTCCTCCCAGCCGGACAGCTCACGCTACCTGGACGTTACCGTCATCCTCGGAGCTGACTGGAGCCCTCCGCCCAAGCCGTTCTACCCGTAGCTGCCCGCACGCGGCGGCGATATCCATTCCGCGGCTCTTGCGAATCGCGACTTCGACTCCGGCCGCGCGCAACCGGCGCGCGAACCAGTGAATCTGCTGTGCAGAGCTCGGAATGAAGTCACCCGCGCCGCCGGGGTGGAGGGGAATCAGATTCACGAATGCCCGACAGTCGCGCGCCAGGGCCGCGAGCTGGACGGCGTGCTCGCCCGAGTCGTTCACTCCGCCAAGCATGACGTACTCGAAGGTGACGCGCCGGTCGAATACCTTCGCCGCCTCGATCACGCTCGCGAGCGGATACTTGGTGTTGATCGGCATGAGCGATTGCCGCAGCTCGTCGTTCGGCGCATGAATCGATAGCGCGAGCCGGAACTGCTCAGGGCGTTTTCCGAGTGCCACTATTCCCGGAAGCACGCCGACAGTGGAGACGGTGATGTGCCGGGCACCGATGCCAAATCCGGAGGGAGAGTTCAGCACCGTGAGGACAGGATCGACGGCTTTCCAGTTCATCAGCGGCTCGCCCATACCCATGAAGACGATGTTCGTAGGGTTGAGCGGTGGCGAGAGCAGTCTCATCTCGCGGACCTGGAGGGCGATCTCGAACAGCGCGAGGTTCCGCGTGAAGCCCATCGCTCCGGTCGCGCAGAACGCGCATTGGAGCGCGCAGCCCGCCTGCGATGATATGCACAGCGTCATCCTCGATCCATCGGGGATGGCGACGGTCTCGATGAACTCACCGTCGTCGAGCCGGAAGAGAAACTTCTCTGTGCCGTCGCTCGACGTCTGCCGCATCGCCAGTCCGAGCCGCGGAATGGTGAAATGCTCGTCGAGCAGATTTCGAAAATCTACCGGCAGGTCCGTCATCACGCTGAAACTCTCGGCGGGATTTTGCCAGAGATGCCTCACGACCTGGGACCCACGAAAGGGTTTCTCGCCGTGCTCGAAGGCGAAGCTTCGCAGCAACTCCTCGGCTGCCGAAGGCAGCATGTTGAGCAGATTGTGTTTCATTGGCCAAGAGCGGGAATCTGTCCAGCCGGCGAAGCGCGAAGCTCCTTCCACGGCGGTGAGCGAAAATCTGTCCAGCCGGGCGAAGCGCGAAGCGCGAAGCTCCTTCCACCAAGTGTATGCAACTACTAAATTTAACCCCTCTCGATGCCTTATTCGACCCGTCCGAGTTGGCGCTGACGTCAACGCCCTCATCCACCTTCGCGACCGCCCGGCGCACTCACCTGTGTGGTGAGCTCAGAACCAACCACGTCGGCGCAAAGGTCAGGCTCGGTGGCTGGGTCCATCGGACCAGAAATCTCGGCGGCCTCGTATTCGTCGACCTGCGCGACCGCGCCGGGCTAATCCAGGTCTCTTTCAACCCGGAATGGGCTTCCGCGGACGCGATCGATCGCGCAGGAAGACTCGGCCTCGAAACCGTCGTCATCATCGAGGGTGAGGTCGCGCAACGACCAGCCGAGATGCGAAACGCGGAGATGGAGACAGGCGACATCGAGCTCCGCGGCACGAGCGTCGAAATCGTCGGGCCCGCTGAAACTCCCGCGATTCCCATCGCGCGCGGGCGCGGCGAAAAGCTCGCCGCCGAAGAGCTGAGGCTCAAACACAGACACCTCGATCTTCGCCGGCCGGAGCTCCAGCACAACATCATCCTCCGTCACCGGCTCCAGCAGGCGACGCGGCGATTCCTGGACGAGCGCGGTTTTCTCGAGATCGAAACGCCGATCCTGACCAAGCCTACTCCGGAAGGCGCGCGCGACTACATCGTCCCAAGCCGTGTGCATCCGGGCGAGTTTTACGCACTGCCGCAGTCGCCCCAGCTGTACAAGCAGCTGCTCATGGTGTCCGGGTTCGACCGGTATTTCCAGATCGCCCGCTGCTTTCGTGACGAAGACCTTCGCGCCGACAGGCAGCCCGAGTTCACGCAGATCGACATCGAAGCTTCGTTCATTGGCCGTGAAGACATCATCACGCTGACCGAAGGCCTGCTCGAGCGGCTGTTCGCCGAAGCAGGAATAGAAATTCCGCCTCGCTTCGAGCGGCTTGCATATGCGGACGCGATGGAACGGTTTGGCTCCGATCGCCCGGACATGAGATTCGCGCTCGAGATCTTCGACGCTACCGAGATATTCCGCGGCTCGGAATTCGGGATCGCCACCGCTGCAATCAAGGCAGGCGGCCGGGTCAGAGGGCTCAGGATTCCCGGTGGCGCGGCGCTTTCCCGGAAGCAAGTCGACGACATCGAGGCCATCGCGAAATCAGCCGGCGCCGGTGGTCTGGTCAGGCTCAAGCGCGGTACCGGTGGAATCGAAGGCCCCGCCGCGAAATTTCTCACCGATGGAGCGGCGGAAAAGCTCGCTCTCGCGGAGGGAACGCTTTGCCTGCTGGTCGCTGGACCGGAGCACGTCAGCAATCCCGCCCTCGACCGCGTCAGGCAGGATGTTGCCGCGCGTCTCGAGATGGTGCCCGCGGGCTCGCGGGCGTTTATCTGGGTTACCGACTTTCCGCTCTTCATTCGCGAGCAGAACGGCTCTCTGAGCTCGGTGCATCATCCATTCACCGCGCCCAACCCCGACGATGTTCCGCTCCTCGATAGCGAGCCCGAGAAAGTGCGTGCGCTCGCCTACGACGTGGTACTCAACGGCACGGAGCTCGGCGGGGGCAGCATTCGCATCAACGACCCCGCGCTTCAGCGTCGCGTTCTCGGCTTGCTCGGGGTAGACGACCGCACGGCGCAGACACGCTTCGGATTCCTGCTGGACGCGCTTAGCGCCGGTGCGCCTCCGCACGGCGGGATCGCGTTCGGCTTCGATCGCATCGCGATGATGCTGGCCGGCGCGGCGTCACTGCGCGACGTGATCGCGTTTCCGAAGACCACTGCCGCGCGCGCGCTGTTCGAGGACGCTCCCACTGTAGTTCCCGCTGAGGACCTACGCGAACTTCACCTCCAGAATATTCCAACCTGACGTGACGGAAGAAACAACGATTCAGCGCCTCTCGACCGAAGGGGCGGACATGCTCACCCTTGCGGGTGTCAACGACGAAAACCTCGTCGAGCTGGCGAAGCAGACGGGCGCCAAGGTCGCGCTCCGCGGGGACACGCTTGCGATCAGCGGTCCGTCCGATGCCGTCGCGCGTGCAATCCCGATTGCGCAGCGGATGATCGACACTGCGAAGCAGCAGATGCCGCTCACGGCGGACGACGTGCTTCGCATGAGCATCGAAGCGCCGCGGGACGGAAACGGAGCAGCAACGGACAACGACACCCGAATCGTCCTTCCGGGAGTTCGAAAGATCATTCAGGCGAAGACGGCCGGTCAGGCCGAGTACATGAAGCTGATGGCGGAGAACGACATCGTCGTTGGAGTCGGACCCGCGGGAACGGGCAAGACCTACCTGGCGGTAGCCGCGGCGGTCGACGCGCTGGCGCGGAAGCGCGTTCGCCGCATCGTGTTGGCACGACCCGCCGTCGAGGCGGGTGAGAGCCTTGGTTTTCTTCCCGGCGACATGCAGGCGAAGGTCGATCCCTATCTCCGCCCTCTGTACGACGCGCTCGAGGACATGATGCCGCAGGAGCGCGTGCAGAAGGCGCTCGAGACCCGCACGATCGAGATTGCGCCGCTCGCGTACATGCGCGGGCGCACGCTGGCGGATGCGTTCGTGATCCTCGACGAGGCGCAGAACGCGACCAACGCGCAGATGAAGATGTTCCTCACGCGACTCGGGGTTAACTCGAAGGCTGTCATAACCGGCGACAAGACCCAGATCGATCTTCCCAAGCGCGAGGATTCGGGCCTCGTACAGATCGAGCGCATCCTTCCGGGAATCGACGGAATCGGCTTCTACTATCTCACCGACGCCGACGTCGTTCGTCACCGCCTCGTGCGAGAGATCATCAAGGCGTACGCAGAGGATTCGGGAGTCTGATCCGCGCCGCGTGGGAGCCCAGGTGAAAGGGTCGCCGGGCACCCACGCGATCGACATCTCCTCGACCGTACGCCGGCTGAGCATCTCCCGTATTCGCGTGAGAGGGGCTGCCGTCGCCACCCTGAAGGCCGAGCGCGTAAGGGAGGCGATGATCTCGATAACATTCGTCGGCCGTGCGGCAATGTCCGACCTCAACGGACGCTATCTCGGCCACAAAGGCGTCACGGACGTTATCTCTTTCGGCCTGGGTAGAATCGGGAAGCGCGGTGCTGTCGTCGGAGATATCTACATCTGCCCTGAGGTGGCCCGGGACAACGCGCGACGTCAGGGTGTGCCGGCCGGCCAGGAGCTGCTTCGACTGGTAATTCACGGCACGCTTCACGTACTGGGATACGAGCATCCCGACGCATCGTCGCGCACGGAGTCCGACATGTGGCGCAAACAGGAAAGGATCCTCGCGCGTGTCATCTGACAAGCTGCTGGAAGACTTCGACGGCGGAAAAACGGCGGCGCTCGCGCGAGTGGTGAGCGTCGTTGAAAACCACCGCGGAGGGTTCGAGCAGATTCTCTCATCGCTCCACTCGAGGACGGGACGGGCCCGACGGATCGGGCTGACCGGGCCGCCCGGAGCCGGCAAGAGCACCATTACGGCCTTGCTGGTGAAGACGTACCGGGACGCTGGTCTCAAGGTAGGAGTCATCGCGGTGGATCCAACGTCGCCATTCACCGGAGGCGCTCTCCTCGGTGATCGCGTACGAATGGAAAGCGTTGCACTCGATCCGGGAGTGTTCATCCGGTCAATGGCGACGCGAGGTTCACTCGGCGGTCTTGCCGCCGCAACCCGGGAGGTCGCCGACGTGCTCGACGCATTCGGCTTCGACAGGCTGCTGATCGAAACCGTGGGTGTCGGCCAATCAGAGCTCGACGTCGCGCGAACGGCTGACTCCACAGTCCTCGTGCTGGTGCCCGAGTCCGGGGATTCGATACAAACGCTCAAAGCCGGGGTCATGGAAATTGCCGATGTGTTCGTGGTGAACAAGGCCGATCGCCCGGGGGCCGACAGGCTTCGCAACGACGTGGAGCTGATGCTCGGTCTGCGTAAAGGCGTGAGCTTCGGCAATGTGCCGGCGCACCATGGAGTGGATCTCAAAAGAATGAATCCGGCTCGACTTGCGCGCGAGGCAGCCAACGCCGAAGACGCCGCCGCGTGGACTCCGCCGGTGCTTAGCGCGGTCGCGGTCAAAAACGAGGGAATCGACACGATCGTAGCCGCGCTCGATCGGCACTTCGCTTATCTTGAGCGTAGCGGCTCTCTCCGTGATCGCCGGCGCGAAAGAATGCGAGAGCGAGTGAAAGATGTCGTCGCGCAAAAGGTGAGCGAGCGCCTGTGGAAGGACGAGCGCACCCTTGCCTGGCTCGAGGAACAGCTGCCTTCGGTCGCTGATGGCAAGGTCTCACCTCTCGCCGTGGCCGACCGATTGCTTCGTCAGAGTGGCGAGCTCGTACGTGGAGACGAGAAGAAATGACAAAACTCAGAAGCCCCCGCACCGAAGCAGCCGACGACAGCGAGCTCATTGCTACCATCGAGGAGCAGAGCGCGGAGCTGCGGCTGCTGCGGAAGGAAGTCGAGGACTGGCGGAAGAAGTACGAGAAGGGCGAGCTACGCGACATCGCCTTCACCAACTCGGCCAAGGAAGTGCGGCCGATCTACACCGCGCTGGATGCGGCCGAGACCGATGCGGAAGCGCTCGGCATGCCGGGGTTCTTTCCTTACACGCGCGGCGTCCACCCGACTGGCTATCGCGGCCGTTTGTGGACGATGCGGCAGTTCGCGGGCTTCGGCAGTGCGCGCGATACCAACGAGCGCTACAAGTTTCTCCTCGCTCACGGCCAAACCGGATTGTCGGTTGCTTTCGATTTTCCGACGCTCATGGGCTACGACTCCGACCACGCGCGGTCGGAAGGCGAAGTAGGGAAGTGCGGAGTCGCGATCTCCAGTCTCGCCGACATGGAAACATTGTTTGACGGCATTCCGCTCGATCAGGTGTCGACGTCAATGACGATCAACGGCCCGGCGGTGATCCTGTATTGCTTCTATATCGCGGCGGCGGAGAAGCAGGGTGTCGACTCGACGAAGCTGCGCGGCACGATTCAGAACGACATTCTGAAGGAGTACATGGCGCAGCACGCGTGGGTGTACCCGATCGAGCCCGCACTGAGACTCATCGTCGACTGCTTCGAGTGGTCCGCCGAGCATGTGCCGCAGTGGAACACGATCTCGATCTCCGGCTATCACATCCGCGAAGCGGGTGCGACGGCAGCGCAGGAGCTGGCGTTTACTCTCGCCGATGGCTTCACGTATGTGGAACGCGGGATCGCGCGGGGACTGCCTGTCGACAGCTTCGCCCCGCGTCTCTCGTTTTTCTGGGACATCCACAACGATTTCTTCGAGGAGATCGCGAAGCTGCGTGCCGCGCGACGGATATGGGCCCGGCACATGAGAGACCGGTACGGGGCCAAGGATCCGAGATCGCTGGTGATGCGCTTTCACTCTCAGACGGCCGGGGTGACGCTGACCGCGCAGCAGCCAATGAACAACGTCGTTCGGGTCGCATATCAGGCGATGGCGGCCGTGCTCGGCGGAACCCAGTCGCTCCACACCAACTCGATGGATGAAACCCTCGCGCTTCCTACCGAGGAGTCGGTGCAGCTCGCGCTCCGCACACAGCAGGTTCTTGCGTACGAGACCGGCGTCCCCAACGTCATCGATCCACTCGGCGGCTCGCACTATGTCGAGACATTGACGACGGAGCTCGAGCGGGAAGCGGAGTCGCTGTTCAGGCAGATCGAGGACATCGGCGGCGTGGTGCGCGGCCTCGAGACCGGCTGGCTCCAGCGCAAGATCAACGAGTCCGCCGCGCGCCAGCAGTGGGAGATCGAGCAGCACCGCCGGGTGATCGTCGGCGTCAACGATTTCGTCACCGATGATCCCGCACTTAAGATTCAGTTGCTTAAGATCTCTGAGGAGACGGAGCGCGAGCAGCGCGACCGAATGGCGAAGATGAGAGCCGCGCGCGACAACTCACTCGTGGAACGTCGCCTCGCGGACCTGCGTGGGGCAGCGGCGACCGACAAGAACCTGATGCCGTTCATTCTCGATTGCGCCCGCGCGTACTGCACGCTTTACGAGATCCGCGCGGCGATGGAGTCCGTCTTCGGCGCGTATCGCGAGCCAGTGTTCTTCTGAAGAAGCGGCTCGAGTGGTGGGAATCGGCCTTCGACTCCCACTACCTGCTGGAGTACGGCCCGCTTTTCACACCCGAAGGGGCGCGCGCGGAAGTCGCTCGACTCGTAGAGCTGCTGGGATTGCCGGTGGGGGCGCGCGTTCTCGACGTTCCGTGTGGCCAGGGCAGACACGCCCACCTGCTCGCCGAAGCTGGCTACGACGTCGATGCGGTGGACTACTCCAGGGAGCTCCTGAAGGTCGCGCGCGATCGTGGAACCGGTCCCAATCTCCGCTACACCCATGGGGACATGCGGCGGCTGCCGGCCCGATGGAAGAACCGATTCGAAGTCGTTCTCAATCTTTTTACATCGTTCGGGTTTTTCGCTCACCCCGCGGATGACGCGAGAGTCATTGCTGAATTCGCGCGGGTCCTCGCACCTGGCGGCCGGCTCGTCTGGCACGGTGGCAGCCGCGATGGCGTGATGGCGCGCTTCCTCCCGCGCGACTGGTGGTCGGCCTCCGACGGAACGCTCTTCGCCCAGGAACGGGACTTCGATGTTTTGTCGGGAATTCTGGGCGTGACGTCGACGTGGCGGCGCGGCAAGCAGGAGGGAGTGAGACGACACGGAGTTCGGCTCTACACGGCGACGCGACTCGCCGAGGTGTGCGCGGGGGTTGGGCTCGTGGTCGAGGAGGCGTTCGATGGATTTACGGCCAGAACGCTACGGCGGACTTCTACCGAGATGATGTTGATTGCTCGGAAGGAATGAACCTGTCAGCGGATGACGATGCTGGTTGGCGGGTGCAGTCAAAATGGACAACGGGTGTTGAGTTTACCGTTATTGAGTTGTCCGTGATTCGGTTCGCGTGTGTTGCTCTAACAAAACAACGCACAACCCAAGAACGGTCAACTCGGGACCCGTTGTCAGTGTCAGCAGATGCAGAGCTCCGGTCCTGCAGGTGCAGTGCAACACGGATTGCCGCGCGTGACACGGGTCGGCTAACTTTGACGAGCCTATGAGACCAATAAGAGTCCTGGTAGCAAAACCCGGCCTGGACGGCCATGACCGTGGCGCCAAAGTCGTAGCCGCGGCTCTTCGCGACGCCGGAATGGAAGTGATCTACACCGGGCTCCACCAGACTCCCGAAATGATCGCCACGGCGGCCGTTCAGGAGGACGTCGATGTCATCGGACTCTCGATCCTGAGCGGCGCTCACATGACCCTCATCCCGCGCGTCCAGGAGCTCGTACGTGCGCAGGGCCGCGATGACATCCTCATCACCGGCGGTGGGATAATCCCCAAGGAAGATGTCGAGTCCCTGCAGGCCAACGGTGTCGGACGCCTGTTCGGTCCCGGGACCCCGACGACCGAGCTCATCGCGTACATCAAGGAGTGGTTTCAGGCGCGCGAAAAGCAGGAAGCGTAGTGGCAGGGACAGGGACTCACCGCCTCCGGCAGCTGAGCGCGGAAGTGCGCGAGCTCGAAGCGAAGCTGCGCCAGGCCGGCGGACCCAGGAAGCTCGAAAAGCTGCACGAGCAGGGCAAGCTTTCCGCGCGCGAGAGGGTAGAGCTTTTGCGCGATCCCGACTCGAGCATGCTCGAGGTTGGAATGCTCGTCGCTTACGACCAGTACGAGGGCCAGGCCCCGGCGGCTGGTGTTGTCACCGCGGTGATCCGCGTACACGGTCGTGAAGTGGTCGTCGTGGCCAACGACGCGACGGTGAAGGCGGGATCGTGGTGGCCCGAAACCATCAAGAAGATTCTGCGCGCGCAGGAGATCGCGATGCGCTGCCGGATTCCGATCGTCTACCTCGTCGATTCAGCGGGAGTGAATCTCCCTTACCAGGGCGGAGTTTTTCCCGGGCAATATGGCGCCGCGCGGATCTTCTACTACAACTCGATCATGCGCCGCTACCTCCACGTGCCACAGATCGCAGCGGTGATGGGCCAGTGCATCGCCGGTGGCGCGTACCTGCCCGCGTTGTCCGACGTCATTCTCATGGTCAAAGGCACGTCGTTCATGGGCCTCGGCGGACCGAACCTCGTCAAAGGTGCCACGGGACAGGTCGTCGATTCCGAGACACTCGGCGGCGCGACGACGCATACGGAGATCAGTGGCGTCGCCCATTACGCGGTAGACGACGACAAGCAGTGTGTCGGCAAGATCCGCGACCTCATCGAGCGGCTGCCTCTCCGCGTGACAACCGCGACGCCCGAACGCACGACGA
>Ga0190272_10000927_pt1 | contig 14309 bp, 11 predicted proteins | sample Popmic504T_FD_133746 | JGI IMG/M metagenome (GOLD analysis project Ga0190272, IMG submission 133746) | Populus adjacent soil microbial communities from riparian zone of Shoshone River, Wyoming, USA - 504 T | ecosystem: Environmental > Terrestrial > Soil > Riparian zone | place: USA: Wyoming...
GAATCGACATTAACCCCAACCCCTTTCGGTAAATAAAAAACACTTATCAAAACCCCATCCTTACTTAGCATTGGGAGCAGCTCATTTAGAAAATCATCCAGTTCGATCACTGATGGTTCGTATCCTTCCCAGTCTCCAGCAGCACACAGCGTTGCATACTCTTCCGCCGGCCAGACAGGGAATGCCGGAGTTTCATCATCGTCTGCTGCAGCAAGGGCCCAACCATCAAGGTATAGTCCCCAAACTTCCTCCCAGTCGGCGACTTGTTTAATGAAATGCTCATAACGCCTTGATGCAGGTAGAGCCATTACCGCTTCTATTTGTTTTAAGGATAAACGCAATGTTGGCATTACTGCGGTTGCTCTTCGAGTTTGAAACGCAGGTAATATAACGAGTTTACTAAATAATCAACTATTTAAGATCGTATAATGTAGTGATCCGTATCCTTACTCTAAAACTCTCAAACTTGCAATGATTTTGTCAACTTCTTGCTCTTCCTCAGAAGATTCCTCAATACTCCTGTTGTAAGTAGCCAAGATTAAAATTTCATCTTTTGTAATAACCCAAACTTTATAAAATGTCTTCAGTCTAATGTAAGTGGTTAATGCCTGCTCTTTTTCTTCATTCTGAATGTGGAGGATTGAAGAAGAATCGGTTACTTCTTCTTCTTCAAGATACTCCATCAAAACGTGCTTTGCACACTGACGATCACCTGTGCCATACGCCGAAAGCTGCAGAGCGCCGATACCGTTATCACTTCGATAAAAACTCACACACACATCGTCTTCTTCGAATTCCCAATTTCGTGGAAGCAACAATGAATAGTATCCGCTTGATGATGAGTAGGATCTCACTTGATCACTGATTAGGGTCATAATAGACTACCCTTCCTTTCTTTCCTGTCGCTCTTTCCTGCCCCTTTAACTGCTGTTGTCCTTTCTTAATACCGCTTTCTGTTCTCGGTTTTAATTCTACAGGCTTTCCCCGCCTTGAAACAGCATCAGGGCGAACAGTATTGCCAGATTTAGGATCTTTCAGACTTGGCTCTGACTTCCATCCCGGCTTATTCTTGACCTTTTCGCCAAAACTCTTATGGGCTTCTTTGCCTTTCTTTATGGCGTCCGCTACCTTAGTATTACGCGCTCCTTTGGGCGCTTGTTTAGCAGTTTGCTTAACTGCCTGTTTCGCCGGTTGACTAACCGCCTGTCTCGTGGCTTGTCTGGCCGCCTGGCTTTTAACCGCGGTTCTTCCAAAAAAAGAAAAGCCTCTGCCTCCTGTGAGCATATTGACGAAGACGTTATTGCCTCGCTCGTTCCGGTAAACAGGATCGCCCGGTCCCGGCGCGTTCACCGTGTCCGGCGAAATCAGAATGTAAACACATGCCGCCACGGCCGCAACCAACAGCGGCGGACAATGGCCATTGGGATCCGTATACTTATAGGGGTTGTTATAAGTATATTGATATTTGTTAAGACTTTGCGGATTCGTTAGATCAGCGTAAAAGGTCGGGTTGGCCGAAGCGTCCTCCTCGAAATCGAACAATTCATCGGGCCCTCCCTTGAATTCGTCAGGCGAGGTAAATCTCCCGTGCATCGGCGAGTAATATCGCGATTGGGCAAAATCAAGTCCGGTTTCGCTGTCGCGTCGATAGCCTGTAAATTTCTGGGCAGTATTATCGTCACTCGCAGAATATTTCTGATTTGTATTCCTGCTGCCTAAACCCGCATGCAATTCCTCGCCAAACGGAAGAAAATCGCGCCTGGATTTTACCGGGCCGTATGAATTCGTTATTATACGCGGACTTCCCAAAGCGTCTTCGGTCAGATAGCCGATAACCGGCACCTGCGGCTGGGGAATGTTTATGGTGTATTCGGCGGCTAAATCTCCGTCAGCATCGTAGACGAAAATTGTCGTTTGATCAGTAACAGCATTATATGACTTGACCCTTTTCCCGTTACCGTCATATGAATACGACATCGAAAGGTTGCTACCCGTCGATGTGACCTGGCGATTCTCGGCATCATATGTATAATTTTTCGCATTCGCATTCCTGGTCAGATTCCCACTGGCATCGTAGAGATAATCGTCCTGGCTGTCGTTGTCCTGATCGGACTTATACCTGTTGTTGGATGGAAGGACCTCTGGATTAGCCACTTTCACCGCACTCGACTCGGTACTCATTAGTGTAGTGTTCGCCGGATCAAAGTTCCTGTTGCCGTAGCGATCATATACGAAAGTTTGCTTCCACGATTGATTTCCGCCAATGGTCTCGGTAGCCGATTTCAGTCGGTCCAGCTTGTCATAACTGTATGTTTGTATGGCAATAAAGCCGGCAACCTGACCAATTGTGGGAACGGTTATCGTTTGGCGGGCAAGGCTTCCGTTATTTTTTTGAGGGTCAAGTATGGTGCTCTGCCAGTCACCATATTCATAGGTTGTTTTCCAAAGACCGGCGTCGGTTTCAGAATAACCCAAACTTACTTGTGTGATCTGCCTTCTCGCATTAAATTCTGTGGTTTCCCACCTGCCGTTACCGAGACGTACTTTCTCGACTTCACCGTGAGATGCATAAGTGAATGAATTGGCGTACAACGTATCCGCGCCGCCGGTGTGTCCCGTTACCTTCCGTAAATCTCCAGTGGAGTCGTAATCAAACTCGACGACCTTGCCAGAAGGATAAGTTTGAGTCTTAATATCGTCATTTAAATTGTAGGTATAACCGAACGTATATTCCTGTCCATCGATCTTTTGTTGACTAGACAAGACTCTACCATGCGCATCGAACAGACTATATAATGTTTCCGATACCGAAGATGAGACCTTGGTCAGATTTCCTTTTGAGAAAGAAACTTGATCATTGTCGTAAGTGTATGAAACATCCGGCGTCGAGCTCGAATAATCACGCAATGTGACCCGATTGAGAGCATCGTAACTATGAGTGGTCGTGGTGCTAAGGGCATCGGTTTTTACCAATAAATTTCCGTTATTGTCATAAGTATATTGAAACGTGCCGCTTTCCGGATTTGTAGCCTGGATGAGCCTTGAGAGAGCATTGTAGACAAAGGTTCGCGTTTGCACGCCCTGGGTGATCTGAGTTAAATTCCCAATGCAATCATAGGCATAGTTTGTAGATTGGTTCGGATTGCCCACCGTACCAAAATCGCCAGAGGTACCCGGTTCGTCAACGCGTATCAGAAGACCGAGAGCATTTGTCAGGTTTCGTTTGCCTTTTCCCCCTTCATCGGTAACAGTGGTAAAGTTTCCGGTATAGGATGTAAGTATTGAGGATCCATCCGGATTATCTAATTCAATTACCCGCCCTAGTGCATCAAATTTAGTGGTAGTCCATCGGACCGGGTTATCAGGTGTAATTTCACTTGGGCGGAATGGATTCGACTCTTTATAAGGTCGATCGATCGCATCATATTCGGTCTTCTCCGCCGTATACGTACCGTCTGCTTCGTATTTGCGGCTTTCGGTCGTTCGACCAAGCCCGTCATAATAGCTTTCGGACTTTTGCAATTCATCGCCGAAAGTGAACGAATCAGCTCGAACCTCTATTCGGTGATTTGCGTCGTCGTAGATCATTCTGGTCTGACGGCGAAAATTCGTGATATTATTGGCCTCAATCTGCTTCGTTTCGCGGTCCAGCGGGTCATCGTAAAAACTTGAATCAACCACGCCGTTCGCGTCCTGCTCGTCAACTTCTTCACCGAGGTAATAATCGTATTGAGTATAAGTTGTCCAACCGAGCGGATTCGTAGAACTCGTGGCAAATGCGAAAGTGCTAAGTCCGCCTAGTTCTGAAGGTGCCATTGTTGTGGTGGCGTTACTATCAGGCGATATTTCAAATCAGTTATGCGATCATCAAATCCTATTCAATAAATGATGAAGTTAATATAAACATGATTTTTCCGCGTGTCAAATATATTAGGAATATAGAATCTTCAAAGGCAGTAAAACGGTTCGTGCCCGTGCTTATAACCAGCGTTCTGTTGGTTTCGGGCTGCCTTAACCCGAATAAGACGCCCCTCATTGAGTGCCCTTTTTGCGTTGTTTCCTCTAAAATCTCCTCTAGTCGGGAATTCCAGATGCTTTAACTTTTTCACTGGATGGTGGCCAATCATCAGATGGGGCAGGCCAGCACTTCGGGGATCTGTTTTAACCCGATATGGCGGGTCGTTTCAACCGTAGGCTTCCCGGTTCTGCTTTTAAAAAAATTCGTTTCTCTTAAAGAATTTAATGGAAATCCAGCGCTATCGAGTATAATCGACTTAAACACCCATACTTATCTTATTTCCCGTACAGCAATGTCAATTTGAGAATTGTATCAAGAAATGTAGATTTTCGTTGCTATAATAGGTGACGACACGGTGATGACGGTTAAGAAAAACAGAGTACCTGTAATTTTCAGGATCTATATTTAATTTTATGAAATCAATTAAAGGAATCGCCGGCATTCCCGAATGGTTGCCCGAGTTTAGACAGATCGAACTTACGTGGTTAAAAAAGATCTCCGACATATACGAGAGTTTTGGTTATGTGTCGGTTGAAACCGGTGCGTTTGAGAGATTAGAAGTCCTTTCTTCCGAGGTAGAAATTGACAAGGAAATATACCTGGTAGGCAAGAAACATTCCGATAATCAAACTAAATACGCGATGCATTTCGATTTGACGGTTCCTTTTTCCAGGTACGTCGCGCAGAACTATAACTCTTTGGTCTTTCCTTTCAAAAGGTACCAAATGCAGAAAGTCTGGCGCGGAGAGCGTCCGCAAAGGGGACGGTATCGTGAATTTTATCAATGCGACATAGATGTTATCGATAACGATTCTTTGAGTTCTTATTTTGATTTCGAGGTGTTGTACGCCGGCGAACTTGCGTTACGTTCGCTCGACATTCCCCGTTATCTTGTAGGTATCAGTAACCGAAAGATTTATGAAGGCTATTTGAAGTCTCTACAGGTCGGGAACGAAACCAGGGTACTGCGAGTTATCGATAAAATGGACAAAATAGGAAAAGAAGGAGTTTCTAAAGTTCTGAGAGACGATTTTGATCTGTCGCAGGAGATCATTCAGAAAGCCCTAAAACCTTCGGAAATAGTAAGCTCCGATTTGGGATTTATAGATTCCTTTAATAGTCTCGGCGTAAAATCCGAACTCGCCGATCTAGGTATCAAAGAATTGGCGTCTACCTATTCCGAACTACTGCAATTGGGCTGTAAAAATTTTCAGGTAGACTTGTCCTTCGTCAGGGGGTTTGATTACTACACGGGAATTATTTTCGAAGGAAAATTTTTGGACGATCCATTATACGGAAGTATATGTTCCGGCGGACGATACGACAATTTGGGAGAAAAGCTGATCAACAAGAAATTACCGGGGGTGGGTTTTTCCCTCGGATTAACGAGAATTTTTGCGAAACTGGTTGAGGAAGATTATTTTTCCGTATCTGAAAGCAGTTCGGTCGATGTGCTGATAGTCAGGACGAGAGAAGGAGACCTGAAAGACGTGGTTGAATTGGCCAATATTATCAGAGAAAAAGGCCTCAAGGTAGAAATTTATCCTTCGGCAATCAATATAAAAAACCAGTTTAGCTATGCTTCCAAAAAGGCAATTCCGTGGGTATGGCTGGCCTCAAAAGATAATGCGGGCGTCTACGAAGTAAAAAACATGAAAACAAGAGAACAAACCGTCGCCTCGCCCCGGGAATGGGTTCCTGAATAGGTTTCGAGTGGAATTATTGGCGGCTTGTAGAATTTAACTATTCTTCCCAATTGAGACTCATGCCCGAAGATCGCGGGAAATATGATGCTGCGCGCCTGCCCGAACATGAAACAGATGGTTGAGACAGGAACGGTTACTTAACAAGCTGCAGCCGCTCGAATTTCATCGTGCGTTTGTTTCGGTCCGACACGGGGCAGTAGCCGATTGGCAGGCCGATCAGCTCCACGTCCGAGAGGAAAATGAATTCCGCGAGATCGACCAGGAAGAGTTCGGTGAATTCGTCATAGCTCAACCGGCCGATCCGGAATGTATCGTCCTTGAAATACAGCACAACCCCGCCGTCCATAAGCGACTCGGGCTCAACGGGCGTAACCGCGACCATTGCGTCAGTCCTCACGCCAAACTCCCGCATCAAATTCCGCGGGAAATAAAAGAACTGCAGCTCTTCCTCGCCGAGCCACGCAAAGTTGAACGAGTAAGTGCGGTTTTTAGGCATTACGAGCGGGGCCAGGCCAGGCGCCGGTTCTTTTTTCCGGGTTGCCTTTGAGCGCCGTGCCCGCCGTTTTATCCCGAGCTCGTCATAAATATCGGGAAACTGGTTAATTAGAATGTCCGAGAGATGCTGCTGGCTGCGCAGGCCAAGCTTCAGAGCCGCCTTGCTGACATGCCCGCCCGACTCGCGCATAGCCTTGACCACAAGCGAGCGTTTTAAGGCGGCAATCTCGTCCGTCAGCGGAAAATGCTTCAATATATAGATCTGCTCCATTAATAGCGTGGTGAACTTATCGACCGCGATCTCACCGATCTGTCGTGCCGCGATGGCTCTTAACTCGACAAAAACTCGAAGTGCATCGGTAAAACGGTCAAGGCGAAGCAGGCAGAGACACTTCGTCCACATTGAATCGGTAAGCCCGCCGTAATCTTCGCCTTCTACGAAAATTTCGATCGATTCCTCAATTATTTTAAGCGATTCATTATATTCGCATTGGTCGAGGTAAATGAGAGCTTTGGTGTCAAGGATGTGCGCTGTCCAGCCTCTATCTCCACGCGCTTCAGTGATCGCTATCGCCTCATTGCTCGTCGCCAGGGCCCTTTTCAGCTCACCGCAGGTCCGGTAGGTATTGGCAAGGTTATTCAGGTTGAGGGCCAGGAGCATGAAATTGTTGGCAGCGCGGGCAATATCTACAGATTCTTTAGCGTGCCGGAAACTTTTATCCACATCACCCATTCGGTGGTACGCGATACCTGCCAGGTTGTGAAATTGCGTCCGTAAACGGACATCATGTTCACGAGAAATTACGCTGGTTATCTTTTCAATGAAACTTTCGGCTTGATCGAAATTCTTCTGCAGCACCGCAGCGAAAAGCTGGTTAAGATCGATCTGAATTGAAACCGGATGATCAGGCTTACCGTCAAAATCCGCCTTGACGGTCTTCAGGATGTCGTCGTATTCCGTTATTTCGCCGGCGGAAAAATAACAATTCGCCAGTGCCACCCTTGTCTCGGCTGCCTTGTCAGGAACATTTCCCTCATCAAACAGGCGCGCGGCCCGGCTAAGTATGTCTTTTGCCCGGTTTTGGTAATCGGGTAGTCCCCGTGCCCTTCCGTACTGGCTAAGAAATACGCCGCACAGCCTGAGTAATTCTGCTCGAACCGGCGGGTCGAAAGAGGAGATATCGGGCTCCTCCGCAATATTTTCCCAAAAACCGGAAAGAATATCGCGGAAGAGATCGAGATTGCGGCACAATTCGGCGTCCCGGGCTTCTTCGATTACCCGGAGAACATCGGCGGACGTTAGAGTGGAAGATGTGATTTTCATAGGAATAATAATAATTATTGCTAAGATTATGGCGATGATGCCGATACCTTCAAATCTCAGCGTAAGTATACCGTTATCAAATCGTATTCAACAAATATCGAAATTAATATAAGCATGATCTTTCCGCGTGTCAAATAAAAATCCGGCATTCCCATAGAGTCACAGATTTAGCGCAAGAGTCGCAAAGGGCGCGAAGATATCTAGGGCCGGAACAAACCGTGAGTGAAACCGATGTCGTAGACCATAAAAAGTCCGAAGCCGAAGCTGAACAATCCGGCCGCGGCACGCAGAAGCCATTCGGCGCGGGCAAAACGGTTCACCGTAAAATGAAAGGGCAATCCCACAAGAAAGCTCATAACCATCATTCCGCCGATCGAACCGACGCCGAATATCACCAGATACGCTATCCCGACGGCCCTCGATTGAATGGTAGAAAGGACCAGCAGCATCAAGGCGCCGCTGCCTGCAAGACCATGCACCATACCGACAAGAAGCGGGCGCGGGCCTAATTTCAGACCATGGTGCGTGGCCGAAAGCGTCTTTGAATGCGGATGAGCGTCCCCCGCCTCGTGCACGTGTGGGTGGATGTGCCTCAACCCGCCGTGCCGGTGCATATGCCAATGTATCTGCCCGCCGCGCAACACTTTACGAAGGGCGTCCAGCCCCAGCCCGATCAACATCAGCGCGACACCAAATTCTAATATCAGCGCCAGCCGCTCGCTGATCTGGAAGTGCAGGAAAACGACCAGCATACCCGCGATAAGGATCGAGATCGTGTGCCCGACGCCCCAAAGGGCCCCGATAAGCGAGGCGCTCCAGATATTTTTGCGCTCGCTCACGATGGTCGAGACCGCTGCCAGGTGGTCCGGTTCGGTGGCATGCTTCAAGCCGAGCCCGAAGCTTACCAGCAGCAGCCAAAATATGGACAGTTCGGTCATAAAAGAATTAACAGGGATAACAGGATGAACAAGGATGAAAGAAAATCCAAAAGGCAGAAATATCCCTGTCTATCCTGTCATCCCTGTAAAATTTTTAGCGGCCATAGGCGCCTTTCAGCATATCCTCGGCAACTGCTCGCCGGCGAGCATATCGACAATGCGCGTCCCGCCAAACCCGGTCGTCAACGAAACGATCCCCTGCGGCTCGGCCTTGACCTCGCCTATAATGCACGCGCCCCGGCCGTGCTCGTTTTCCTTCATTCGGGCAAGAATACCGCTCGCGTATTCGCCCGATACGATCGCGACCAGTTTGCCCTCGTTGGCCACGTACAGCGGATCGAGCCCGAGGATCTCGCAGGCCCCTTTCACTTCTTCGCGTACGGGAATCAGGTCCTCGCGAATCTCTATATACACGTTCGAATCCATCGCGATCTCGTTGAGTGTGGTTGCCACGCCGCCGCGCGTAGGGTCGCGAAGGGAGTGGATCGCATCGAGCGCCCCAAGCTTTGCCGCTTCGTCGATCATGTCCGCGACCAAATAATTAAGCGATGCAGTGTCACTCGCGATTTCGGTTTCCAGATCGAGCTCACCGCGCGCGATCATGACGGTAGTGCCGTGATCGCCGATCGTCCCGCTGACAATTACCTTGTCGCCAACCTGCGCGTTCGATGCCGAGATATTCACTTCCCGCTCGATCACGCCGACGCCGGAGGTGTTGATAAAAACGCGGTCGGCGCTGCCCTTTTGAACGACCTTGGTATCACCCGTAACGATCTGCACGCCCGCTTCTTCCGCCGCCTTTTGCATCGACGCCGCGATCCGCCTCAGATCGTCGATTGGAAAGCCTTCTTCTAAAATGAAACCTGCCGAGAGGTATAGCGGACGCGCGCCGCTCATCGCCAGATCGTTAACCGTGCCGTGGACCGAAAGCGCGCCTATGTCGCCGCCGGGGAAAAAGATCGGATCGACCACGTAGGAGTCGGTCGTAAAAGCCATCCTTTTCGCTCCGTTTACCTCGAAAACGGCCTGATCTTCGAGCTTATCGAGCAGCGGATTTTGGAAATACTCAAGAAAAACTCCCTCGACCAGATCGTGCATCGCCCGGCCCCCGCTCCCGTGTGCGAGCGTGATATGCGTTTCGCGTATCTTGTGCTTTCGCCGCCTGGCCCGCTCGACGCGCTCAAAAAGCGGGCTTGGGATAAAGGAATCTGACATATACCTTAGTTGGTCGCCTTACCTTTTTGACTTAACCACTCGACTATTCGTTCCGAGGCCTCCAGATATGATTTGCTGGCTATTTCGGCGGCTTCCTCCCCATTCTCCGCGGCAAAAGCAGTCCGATTCCCCTTCATAGTTTCGAATGAAACAGATCCTCCACAGGTGGAAATCGTCTCCGTCTCGTCAAAAAGCGGAGAATAATACTGCAAAAGACTATGTTGGAACAGCACCGCCCCTGCCCGGATCGTAGGATCAGGTTCTTTGATTATCACATTTTGACAAATACCCAGGATCGCGACGACGGCATTTAACCTCCAGAAATCCACCGGTTTACTTGGCAATATCTTCATGAGCGCCGAAAGCGTTGAAAGTCGAGCTTCAAGATCTACACTTATCCTCCAATCCAGGAAAAAGCATTCCGGCCAACAGATACCGCCTTTTTCGGTGGACAGATTTTCCGCATAAAGATCTAAAAAAGTCCCTGCTTCGATTTGATGACGGCGTACGCTTGATTGAAAAGCTCTGTCGATAACCCAAATCGCGGCCTCTGTGTCTACAGCACCCCGCTTCCATAAATTGGAAAGGAGCGCCATGGCCAGATCGATTTGGTCGAGAGTTACCAGCGCAAACAACGCCCCCGATTTCTGACTGTCCGGAGCTTCTTCTTTTCCATCCGGAGCGGACATGAGCTTTACTGCCTCGATAGCGGTTTCCATGTCCAGCCTTCTCGTATTTTGCTCTCCTTCCTGCTTGAGCCTTTCCTCGGTTGTCTGCTGCAATCTTAGACTGTGCTGGTCAAACGATCTTTTTAGAAAGTACCCCGTAAGCGCTACCGAAGCAGTAACGATCACCCCGAACAAGGCCAGGACCCCGGCAATGATCTGGCCGCTGGATTGTGCGTTGTTTTCATTGAATAATCCGACCCTCCACAAAAGAAGAACGAACGCGCTTAATATCACTATGATCGCACCGATCCAGATAACTTTGGGCAAGGTATCACTGCCAGGTTTTACGGATTTATCTTCTTCCACGAGCACCTCCAATTTTCTTTGATAATAACTCAATCGTTTTTTATTTGAAAAACCTTTCAATTTTCAAAGAACTAACCCGATACGTTTTTGACTGACAAAAAGACCGCTTACGTGGTTTTCCCCGGCAGGTAATAATACCGAATAACAATAAGCCCGGCGATCGCGCCGGCACAAAGAACGAGGTCGACGGCCGACACATCCGGGTTGACCGTTTTACGCGCGAGAACAAAGATGACCACCTCGACCGCGGCGCTCAACCGGCGAAATAACAGCAGAAGCCCGAATTCGGCGGTGATCGCTATCAGAAGCAGATTATCGACTACCTTCAACAAAACACCGTATTCGTCCTGCTGCACGGTCAGGAGCTTCGGGAATTCGCGAACGACCGTGTCGAATGTGGCGATGGCGGCCGCGACGAGAAGGAGCAAGGCGAGAAGCGAGAGAAAGAGATGAATGCCCTTGCCCATGTAATCGCTGATCAACAATTCGGCCTTGGATTCCTCGCCCGTTCCGATCTCTTTCTCTTTTGGTTCTTCCGCCATTTATACTCGTGCCGACCGCTGGGCGATCTTCGAAAGCCGCCCGAAATTGTAATATGCCGCACATGCTCCCTCGGACGAGACCATGCAGGACCCGATAGGTGTCTCAGGCGTGCAGGCAGTGCCGAAAACCTTGCATTCCCATGGTTTTTTGACGCCCTTTAGTATCTCGCCGCACTGGCAGGCCTTCGGGTCGGCGACGCGAAGCCCGGGCACGGCAAATTTCAGCTCGGCATCGAATTTCGCGTACTTTGCCTTTAATTTCATACCGCTGTGGGGTATGGAACCCAGCCCCCGCCACTCGAAAAAGTCGCGCGGTTCGAAGACCTCCGACAGGACCTCGAGCGCCTTTCGATTGCCGTCACGCGTGACAACGCGGCCGTATTGATTTTCGATCTCGGCGCGGCCCTCGATTATTTGCTTTACGATCATATAAACCGATTGCAGCACATCTAGCGGCTCGAAACCCGTCACCACCAATGGCTTGCCGTATTCCTTAGGCACAAACTCATAACAGCGCGTGCCGATAACGGTGCTCACATGTCCCGGCCCGACAAAACCGTCGAGCTGCAGGTCGGGCGAATCGAGCATCGCCTTTAGCGACGGCACGATCATTATGTGATTACAAAATACGCTGAAATTCTCAACCTTGTCCTTCGCCGCCTGCAGGATGGTCATCGCCGTCGAGGGCGAGGTCGTTTCAAAGCCAAGGGCGAGAAAAATAACGTGCCGTTCCGGGTTGTTTTTGGCGATCTTGAGCGCATCGAGCGGCGAATACACCATCCGCACATCGGCGCCTTTCGCTTTGGCGTCTAAAAGGTTTGTGCTCGAACCCGGCACCCGCATCATATCGCCGAAGGTCGTGAAAATAACATCCGGCTGGAGCGCCAGCGAGATACAATCATCGGTGCGGCCGAGCGGGATCACGCAAACCGGGCAGCCCGGCCCGTGGATCATCTCGATATTTGGCGGAAGGAGGTCTTCGATGCCGTATTTGAAGATCGTGTGAGTATGCCCGCCGCAAACTTCCATCAGCTTTAGAGGCTTGTCGGTCATCCCCGCGATCTTCTCGGCCAGCCGAAAGGCGATATCGCTTTGCCGGTATTCGTCTATGAATTTCATGTTGCCTCCAACAACGATCTATGCTGCAAAAACTCGTGCACCATGTCCCACATGATGTGATAAAGCGTGACGTGAGATTCCTGTATGCGGTGAATACTGGACGTCGGCACGGTAAAGCAGTGGTCGATCAGGTTCGCGCTTTTCATCTCCTCCATCTTGCCCCCTTCGTCGCCGGCGAAGCCGATGGTCCTAAGGTCCATACGCTGCGCGGTTTGAAAGGCGTGGAGTAGATTCTCGGAATTGCCGCTCGTCGAGATGGCGATCAACACATCGCCCGGCTTACCAAGGGCAATGATCTGGCGAACGAATACGTCGGCGAAACTCACGTCGTTGGCCACCGCCGTAACCATCGCCATGTCGTTATTGAGGCAGATCGCGGGCAGCGCCTTTCGCCCCACCGTGATCGGGTGCATAAATTCTACCGCGATGTGCTGGGCATCGGTCGCCGAGCCGCCATTGCCGCAAACCAGGAGCTTTCGCCCGCGGTGAAAGCTGCGTGCCAGGGCGAGGGACGCGCTTAAAATACCGTCCTTGTTTTCATCGAAGAATTTCTGTTTAACCTCTACGCTTTCGCGGACCTTCTCTAAAAGAGAAAACCGCAGCCCGTCCATCACGTCCGTCGGCCGGGCGTTATCCTCGTGCAGAAACGGGTAAAAAGACTGTGAAAAATCTTCAATCGCTTTTGTCATAACAACTAACCACCAACCACTAACAACTAACCACTAACCACTAACAACTCTCAATCTATCGCTGTCTGAAACTGCTCGAACTCTTCCTGGTACGACCCCAATTCCTGGAGCAGACGCAGCGTTTCATGCGCCTCCTTCTCGTCGACCTTGCTCATCGCAAACCCTACGTGCACCAGCACATAATCGCCGATAACGACATCATCGAGCATGCCGATATTGACGCCGCGCCGGACGCCGCCGATCTCGACCTTTGCAATGTGATTTTCCGCATCGACTATCTCGACGATCTTGCCCGGTATGGCTAGACACATAAATTAATCCTCTTCAGCGCGCAAGCCGGGCATTGGCAACGGCCGCCTGCCCGAAAGAAATTCCGCCGTCATTGGCGGGTACACGGCTGTGGGTCAGGACCTCAAATCCCCGGGATTCGAGCGCGCCGCGGACCCTCTCCAGCAAAAACATATTCTGAAAAACCCCGCCCGAGAGAGCAACGCGGTTTAAATTCCGCTCATCTCTCACCCGCAAGGCAACATTTGCGATCAGATCGACGACTCCGAGATGAAAACCGGCGGAAACCTCTCCTTGCGTGCGCCCATCGAGCAGATCATCGACCGCCTGTTGAATCACCTCTTCACTTTTTATTATATCCCCATCAATTTCGAATTCATAACTTTTTGTCCCGCCGCAACTCGCGATGGCTTCAAGCTCGATCGCGGCCTGGCCCTCGTAGTTTACCGACGTTCGCAAGCCCACGAGCGCGGAGACGGCGTCAAAAAGCCGGCCCATGCTGGATGTTTCAGGGCAATTTGTGTTTGCGGCAACCATGCTCCTCAGGGTATTCCATTTGGCCCGGTCCAGTTTATTTACAAAGGGCAGGTCCAAATTCAAAAAGTCGTCACCATAGGCCCTTTGGAGATACACCGCCGCGAGCCGCCAAGGTTCGCGAATGGCCTTCGCCCCGCCGGGCAGGGGAATATAGTCGAGGTGCGCGATGCGCTTCGCTTCTCGAAGATCGGCAACAAAAAACTCGCCGCCCCACATTTTGCCGTCCAAGCCGAAGCCGAGCCCGTCCATCGCCACGCCGATCACCTCGCCGCACGCGCCGTTATCGGCCAGGCAGCTCGCGATGTGCGCGTGATGATGCTGGACGCCGATCTTTGTTTCGATATCCTCCCGGGCCAGCGCATATTTGGTGGAGAGATATTCCGGGTGGAGATCGTAAGCGATCA
>Ga0190272_10000928_pt1 | contig 14308 bp, 10 predicted proteins | sample Popmic504T_FD_133746 | JGI IMG/M metagenome (GOLD analysis project Ga0190272, IMG submission 133746) | Populus adjacent soil microbial communities from riparian zone of Shoshone River, Wyoming, USA - 504 T | ecosystem: Environmental > Terrestrial > Soil > Riparian zone | place: USA: Wyoming...
GCGCTGGTGCTCCTGTGGCTGCAGGCCGCCGACGTCGCGGGCCTCGCCCCGTCGGAGGTCACCACCCGGGCCGTCACCGACTACGTCGCCGCGTTCGGCGCGGGTACCGCCCTGGTGGTGACCGCCGGGTGTGCCGTCGTCTACGGCGCGCTGGCCTTCTTCGGTGGGCCCGCCTCTGGTGGACGTGCTTTGGGTGGACGCACCTTGGGTGGACGCGCCGTTGGTGGACGCACCTCCGGCGGACCCACTTCTGGTGGACGCGCCGTTGGTGGACGCACCTCCGGCGGACCCACTTCTGGTGGACGCGCCGTTGGTGGACGCACCTCCGGCGGACCCACTTCTGGTAGGTCCGCCTCTGGTGGACCCGCGCCCGGGCGGTCGTCGGGGTTGCTGGGGGTCGTCGCCGTGCTGGGCCTGCTGCCGGGGCCGCTGACCGGGCACGCGAGCACCGCGGCCGCGCACGAGCTCGCCGTGGTCTCGGTGGCCGTGCACGCCGCCGCGGCCGCGGTGTGGGTAGGCGGCCTGGGGGCACTGCTCACGCTCGTCGCCGCCCGGCGGACGTTGCTGACCACCGCGCTCCCCCGGTTCTCGCCGATCGCCGCGGGTGCGCTGGCCGCGGTCGCGGTGAGCGGGGTGATCACGGCCACGGCCCGGCTCGGCTCGGTGGCGGCCCTGGTGGACACCGGGTACGGCCGCGTCGTCTTGGTCAAGACGGCGGCGCTGGGCGTCCTGGCGGTGCTCGGCGCGCTGACCCGGCGCCGCGTGCTCCCCGCGGTCCGCACCCACCGCAAGGCCCCATTGGTGGCCCTGGCCGGCGCCGAGATCGTGGTGATGGCCGTCGCCCTCGGGCTGGCCGCCGCCCTCACCCGCGCCGCGATCTGAGCACCCGCACCCGGCGCGGCCGCCGCCCGCCGACACCGCAGACAACCCGCACCCGCGCCACCGCAGACACCACCCGAGCCCGAGCCACCCAGCCCGCCCGCGCCATCCCGCGCCACCCCGCATGACCCGCGGCACCCGCGGCACCCGCGGCACCCGCGGCACCCGCGGCACCCGCGCCACCCGCGCCACCCGCGCCACCCGCGCCACCCGCGGCACCCGCGCCACCCGCGCCACCCGCGGCACCCGCATGACCCGCGCCACCCGCATGAACGTGACGCCAGTCTGCTTCAGGCCGCGCGGAACCAGACTGGTGTCGCGTTCATGCGTCCAAGTCGCGTCAAGGCGCGTCAAGGAGCTACGGCACATGCGGCACGGCACGGCACGCACGCGCACCGGTAGTTCCCCCACACGCCGCCGGTGTGACGCCGGGCGGGCCGTCAGGCGTCGATCAGGTTCGTCAGATCGTCGAAGATCGCCCGGCTGCGGGTGCGGAGCTCCCGACGGCCGATCCACCCCGCCGCGTAGTGCCGGTACGCCTGGGCGAGCAGCACCATGGCGGCGAGCTTCTCGGCGGGCCGGGTCCGCTGGTACACCGGCAGCGCGCGGACGAGCTCCAGGTCACGGTCGACGATGCGGTCGAGCAGTTCGGCGGTCGCGGTGGCCGCCGAGCGCCGCGACAGCCTGCCGACGACGGGCCTGCGTTGTGACCTGCCTCTGGTGAGCACCTCTGTTTTCATGTTCCCCCCGGCTTCGCTACTCCATTTGTCGTAGCGACAATCGGAGGATCGGGCCGGTCCGTTACGGCCCCACTTGCGCATTGGGCTGAGCACGACACCATGGCGCACGGCACCATGGTGTGGGAACGAGGTTGGTGATGCGCACGACGACGCGGTGGCGGCTGCTGCTCCTCGAGCTGGTCGTGGTGGCCACCTGCCTCTGCGACGCCCTGGTCGTCACCACCGACTACAACCTCGCCACCTGGCTGTCGGCGGCCGGGGTGTTGCTGCTGCCGCTGCGCAGGCGGTTTCCGGTGATGGTGCTGGTGCTCAACCTGCCGGCCGTCGTGCTGCGCACGGCGTTCCTGCCCGCCGGGTTCGCGCTGTTCGCGCTGTGCCGCGGCCGGGGGAACCTGCGGGACTCGCTGCCGTTCATCCTGCTGGGCTTCCTTGCGCTGCTGGTGCCGTGGCCGCCCGGCCCGGTGGCGTTGCTGGACGCCAGCCTGCCCGTGCTGGTGGAGGCGATCTTCTACGCGGTGGCGATGGCCGCTGCGCCGGCCGCGCTCGGCCTGCTGGGCTCGACGACGGCCGAGCTCAAGGCGCGGCTCACGGAGCTCGGCCGGACGCGGGAGAGCGAGCAGCGGCTGCGCGCCGCTCAGGCGGTCACCGCGGAGCGAGCGCGCATCGCCCGTGAGATGCACGACGTGGTGGCCCACGAGGTGAGCCTGATCGCGGTCCAGGCGGGCGCCCTGCAGGTGTCGACGAAGGACGACAACGTGCGGCGGACGGCCGGTCAGCTGCGCAAGCTGAGCGTGCGGACCCTCACCGAGCTGCGGGCCATGGTCGGGTTCCTGCGGGCGGCCGGCGCCGGGTCGGCGGTCGACCTCGCGCCGCAGCCGACGCTGGCCGACCTGCCACGGCTCACCGGCGACGCCGGGTTCGACGTGACGCTGCGGCTGGACGACAACCTGGCCAACGAGAACCCGGACCAGCCGGACCTGCCCGCTCCGGTGCAGCGCGCCGCCTACCGCACCGTGCAGGAGGCCCTCACCAACGTGCGCAAGCACGCCTCCGGCGCCCCCGCGACGGTGACCGTCGGCCGGCAGGGGTCCGCGCTGACCGTCGAGGTGATCAACCTCGCGCCAGGGATGCGGGAGCAGTCGGCCGCCCCGCTCCCCGGTGGCGGGCACGGGCTGGTGGGGTTGCGCGAGCGGGCCAGCATGCTCGGCGGCGCCGTCACGGCCGGCCCGACCACCGACGGCGGCTACCGGCTGCGCGCCTCGTTCCCCCTGGGTCCCACCCGCGCCTGACCACCCCGGCCACTCGCATCCGTGTCGACGTTCTCGGGGCACCGAGAACGTCGACACGGATGCGAGACGACAAGAGAGGGGGCTCAGCGGCGGCGCAGGCGGATGCGGGCGGCGAACTGGCGGTCGACCTGGGCGGCGGAGCCTCCGCTGAGCACCTGGGTCGCGGTCACCGGCACCATCATCCACGGCTGGTCATCGCCGAGCAGCGGCGAGAAGACCGGCACGAACCCCTGGTCGAGCAGCGCGACGACGAAGTCCGTGGACACCTCGCCGCGGACGCTGACCGCGCCGGTGCCCTGCCACGGCAGCAGGCACGACCCGCCGAGGAAGGAGAACCCGCACGTGCCCGGCCGCGGCGCGCTCGCCTTGAGCCGCACGCAGCCGTCGAACAGGGCGTCGTAGTCGAGGTCGCGGTTGGCCCGGAGCGTTGACACGTACCGGATCGTGGCGTCCCAGCTGGCCACGAGGACCCGCTTCCTGGCGGCCGCGATCTCGTGCGGAACGTCGCGGTCGAGGTTGTAGAGGTCGTCGTAGATCGCCTTCGACGACGCCAGCCGGTCGGCACCGTCGAGCAACGGGACAGGCACCGAGAACACGATCGACATGAAGAGGTCGCGGAATACCGATCGAAGCTGGGCGGGGCCAGGTCCGTCCTGATTTCCGAGCTCGATTTCCGCCACGGCGCGGAGCACCGACAACGGGTCGTGCGTGATGTCCATTCCGTCGAACTCGGATTCCAGTAGCAGACGGTGATGTCGGACACACCTGGCGTGATCGATGGGGCTTACCGCGAGCTCACTCTCGGCACACGTGTCGACGTCGACGAAGCGTAGGAATTCGTCACAATCGGCCAACCGGGCGTACTCGGTGAGCTTCTGTTCATACGGCCGGGTGACCGAAGTCGAGCGCGGCCGGAAATGGGACGCGTCGGTGAGGACGGTCAGGTCGATTCCCGGCGGATAGACGTGCTGGACGGCCCGGTGAAGTTCACGCAGACGGACCAACGCGCCGACCTCGGCCAGATCGGGGAGGCCGCCGAGCGCTTTGAGCCCGCTTTCTCCCTGCTTGAGCGGAAAACCCATCATCCGTAGCCGGATCGGCTCGCCGTCGCGGACGAACGGGAGCATGTCGGCGACCGCCTGGTCGTCGGTGTAGTAGCTGCGCGACCCCTTGATGAACTGCTTGCGGGTCAGCAGGTGCCGCACCAGCCGGGTGGTCCTGCGGTGGTCGCCGGGCGCGGCCGGGTCGTGCCGGAAGGCGTTGACCGCGCCGGTCGCGGCCCGCTGCGCCGTGGTCTCGGCCATGGCGACCAGCCGGCCGATCAGGTCGACCGACTCGCGGGTGGACATCCGCACGACGTACTCGCGGGCCAGCCGGTGGGTGCGGAGCTGGGCGAGCTGGAGCTCCTCCAGCGAGCGGGTGTGCGACAGCGACGGCACCGGCCGCACCCCGGGCTGCGGCGAGCTGCGCGGCAGCGTCTCGAAGGTCGACACGATGGACACGGCTGACGGCGCGGAGCACGGGACCTCGGACGCCCCCGACGCCGCCACCGACCGGACCGCGATCGCGGCGCCGGCCGGTACGAACCACGCGACGGCCGAAGCGGACACGCCGCCGCAGGCCCCGGGATCGGCCTCCCCGTCGGACGGACCGACGACCAGCCGGCCGCCCGCGTCACGCACGTCCCAGGCGAAACGGCGCAGGCCACGGCCGTCGGCGAGGGCCGGGTCGACCTGCACCACCGGCGGCGGCAGCGAGGGGTCGGCGCGGCACTGCCTCGCGCATTCGGCGACGGCGCGCAGGACGGCGCGGAGGTTGCGGTCCTGGCCGGGGTCGACGACGTGGACGAACCGCGCCCACGGGTGGTTGCGGCCCAACATCGCGGCCGTCTCGGGTCGCAGGAACCGCAGTTCCTCCGCCAGGACGTCGTCGACCCGCTCGTGCGCCGACCGGGTGGCGCTGGCCGACGCGGCCAGGTCGAAGCACTGCGCGACGGCGACGAGGTACTCGGCGAGCCGTCGCACGAGATCCTGGGCGGCCGGGCGCGCCGCCATCGAGCGCCGCGGCACTCCGGTGGCGTCGGCGACGACGAGGCGGCCGGTGAGCCGCCGGGCGGCGGTCACCTCGAAGCCGATGGCTCCGACGTCGAGGACGAACAGCTCGGGGCCGGGGTCCTCGACCAGCTCGCGGAACACCGCCACGATCGGGCGGATCACGTAGTCGGCCAGCAGGTCGAGCGGGGCCAGCACGTCGCCGCTCACGAAGTCCTGCAGGGCGGGGGGATCGCCGCCGACCAGGTCGTCGGCCGCGATCCATCCGGTGCGCCTCGGATGCCCGGGATGCGGCGGATACGGCACCGGCAGGCGGACGACGGACACATTCGCCAGCGACTTTTCCACCACGGGCGTCAGGATCGGGCTGGTGGCGCAGTGCAGCTTCAGAATCGCATTGTTGTCGATCAGGTGTGCGAACCGCAGCCACCGATGGATGTCGGACTGCGACGGGCCGCTCGGCCGGTCGCGGCAGTCCAGAATTTGGGCGGCGAGCTCTTCTGGAACGGAGTGAGCGGTCAACTCGGCGCTACCCGTTGATCCGGCTACAAGACTCGGCCGTGCACGGCATAGCTCGGTGTGTCCGGTCGGTCCTGTAATGAACTCTGTCCGCCCTGTTCACCGGATGCGCTTCCTCGGGACACCCCCAGCTCACGACCTACCTTTCGACGGTAGCAGGCGCCGCAACCCCGACGGGCGTGACGAGTCAGCGAAACGGCGCCCACCTGGTGGCCTGGCGACCGTCACGGAACGTCTGCATACGGACAGCGAATTGCGCACGCACGTCGGGGTTGCTGCGCAGCAGCGGCAGCGCCACCGTCACCAGCTTGAGCTCGCGGGCCTGGCGCAGCACGTCGAACCCGGACCAGCGGGTCACGTCGAAGCCGTACCCGTCGACCAGCCCGCGGTAGTCCTGCGGCGGATACCCGAACCGCAGCCGGCCGACGGCGAGGGTCAGCAGGTCCCACTCCCGCGGCCCGGAGCACGTCGAGTCGAAGTCGCACAGCACCGGGCCGTCCGGGCCGGCGATGAGGTTGCCGAGGTGGGCGTCGCCGTGGATGGGGCCGGGCGGCAGCTCGTAGTCGAGGCCGTCGAGCGCGCCCCGCACCTCGTGGTAGCGCCGATCGAGGATGGCCCGGTCGGCCGGGTCGACCCCGTCCGCGTCGTCGAGGCGGGCCCGCACCGCGCCCAGCGGCTCCCAGTCCGGCAGCGGTACCGGAGGCGGCGGCAGCGCGTGCACCGCGCGGAGCAGCCTGGCGAGGTCCGCCCCGGTCGGCGCCGGCCCCACGTGCGGCACCTCGTGCCACAGCGTGGCCACGTACCCACCGACGCGCACCGGCTGCTCGAACCCGTCGAGCAGGCGCACCGCCGGCACCCCGTGCGCGGCGAGCCAGCGGCCGACGAGGGCCACTGTCCCCGCGCGGTGCTGCAGGGCGGGGACGAGCGAGATCCGCACGACGACGGGGTCGTTGGCGAGCCGGAACACCGCGTTGGACACGCACCGCAGGCTGGTGGCACCGCGGTGGTCGAGGCCGATCTCGGCGCACACCGTGGCCAACGCCCTGGCGACGTCGGAGCTCGGCCGCTCTGCGGCCAACAGCGGCAAGGATGTCTCCGCTCAGGCCACGTTCATGCGCGCGATCCGCTCGGCGAGATCGCGGCTCTCCGGGTTGCGCACGTGCTTGGCCGCCTCCTCCTGGAGCGGCCGGAACCGGTGCAGCGCCCGCGCCGACTTGACGCCCTCGGTCATGTCGAGGGCCGCGCGGCCCACCCGGACGCCGTGGCTCACGTCGCCCTCCAGCAGGTGCGCTGCGGCCAGGGTGCTCAGGTTGACCAGGTGGATGCGGGCCATCTCGGGTCCGTACCCGTCGGTGGCCTGCTGCAGGTGCGGGATCGCGATCCTGGTGTGCCGCGCCGCGTCGATGGGCGTCTTGGGGTTCTCGGCCCTGGCCAGCGCGAAGTGCACGGTGCCGGTGAGGGCGTGGACGTCGAGCTCGTCGACGTGGCTCGCCCAGCTCGGGGTGCGGCTGAGGTCGGCGCGAGCGAACTCGTCGTGTGCCCTGCCGAGCATCCGGTGGGTCTGGTCGACCTCGCCCAGCTTGGCGTAGGCCCACGCCTCGTTGGCGCACAGCAGCGCGACGGCGATCTCCGACCCGGAGTCCTGCGCGGCGATCTGCCCGAGCTGGAACAGCTTCAGCGCGTCGTTGGGAGCGTCCTGCTCCAGGTAGACCCGGCCCATCCGGTACAGGACGTTGGCCAGCAGCGAGTGGTTCTGGACCTCTTTCGCCAGCTCCAGCGCCTTGGAGAAGTGGTGACGCGCCGAGTCGACGAGGTCGATGTCGAAGGACGTCCACCCGGCGAGGTTGTGCAGGTCGGCCACCGCGGTGAACAGGCGCGGGCGGACCGTGTCGGCGATCTGGGCGTCCAACATGCGCTGCGCCCAGGACAGCTGGGCGACGACAGCGTCGCGGCAGGCGCCGCCGCCGTACTGGTAGTCGAGCCCACGGAGGGCCTTGGTCGAGGCCTCGATCTGCCGGACGTCACTGAGACCGACCCGGCTCGGAGCCTGCGTCTGCGCGGGGCTGGGCAGCCACTGGCCCTGGTCAGGGCCGAACACGGCCGCTCCAACAGTCACGGCGGCCGCGTGCGCCAAGAACTTTCGACGCTTCACCGACTCGTCCTCCTCGGCGTGCTCGTCGCCGGGGGGCCCGACGACGCTGGTCGCTGTCGCCTCGTCGTAAGCCAGACCCATGTGGCCACGTGGGATGCCGAGTCCGTCCGCGATCCGGGCCAACACGTCGTATGCCATCACCTGGCGGCCCTTGAGGATCTCCGAGACCTCCGACTGGGACTGCCCGGTCATGGCCGCGATCTGGCGCTGCGACACCCCGACCCGGCGCAGCAGCCGGTAGACGGTGCTGATGTCCCGGGCCGCCAGCGCGGCTCGCATCTCCCGTTGCTGCCAGGTATCGGCGGCCACCGGATGGTCGTGGGATCCGATCACGTTCACTTGACGTCCCTCGCAGGATCTTCGGGCGACGACCTCAGAGTAAGCACATTGCTCCATCCTGGTGAAGCCACCTTCGGCGGAGCTGATAGGCCGGGCCTATCAGTTTCTGCCGCTCACCGTTATAGCCAAACCGATCGGCGCACCGCTTCCCCATAATGGTCCTATCCGGCGCAATCTTTCGCTGTTGGCACCTGCACGTGCAGGTCAGGAAGGCCCACCGGGCGGCCCTGGCGGCCAGCAGGTACGCAGACAGGGGAGAGGCAGTGCAGCTGGCGGACGAGGCCGACGAGCCGGTGGGAGATCTCCCGCCGTACGTCGGTCGCGACCATGAGGGCAACAGGCACTGGTGGCGCGTGAGCTGCCGGGATGTCATCAACCGCGAGCGCTTCCTCACCGTACTCATCGACCGCGACCGGGTAGTCCTGGTCGGCCCGCCGGGCGAAACCGCAGTGCTGTCCCCCGTACAGGTGGACCAGCTCTCGGACGCCCTCCGCGAGGCCGCTGACCAGGCAGGAGGGTGAGGAACCAGGTGGACCAGATCCTGGGCCAGATTCTGCGACAGGCCGTGTGGGAGCGCCTCGACATGCTCGAAGAGCTGGCCACCCACGCCGACGGACGGTCGCTGGCGTCGGTGGCACGCACCGAGTTGCCGAGGCTCACCGAGGGCTGGCGGGCGCTGCTCAAGGCGCACGAGCCGGACGCCAAGGGCAACTGCCCGGCGTGTTCGTCCCGGTGGCGCGCCCAGAAGGCGCCGTGCTCCGTGTGGCAGGCCGCGCACCAGCACCTCGTCACCCCGGAGCAGCCGACCGCGCCGCAGCCGGTGCCGCACCCCGTGCCCCACGCCAGGGTCGCTCCACAGCGGGCGCCCCGACCGGTCAGCCACGCACGGCCGGTCGTGATGCAGCAGCAGCTGTCCGGCGCCCACCAGGTGCCGCCGGCCCGCCGCGCCGCCCTGCGCTGATCCTTCCCGCTCCACAGCGAAACCCAGCACCACCAGCACAACTCCATAGGACTGGCGGCCTCTCAGAGCTCCGGAAATCCCCCACCCGGATGCGACGGAGCACCGCCTGTGGCCGGTGAACCGGCTCGCCCGTGCCCCCGACCGCGGCGAACCGGCTCACCGGCCACCCCTTGTCTCCGCGGGTCGGCGTCGTGCCCCCGACCGACGCCGGCCCGCGGAGCCCACAGCCCCATCCCCTCCCGCGGTGTGGTGCGGTCCCGGGCCCTTCGAAGCGCTCTCAGCGCAGTCCGGGACCGCACCCCCAACTCGGGTCCTTGATCAAGCCCTTTGTCGATCAACGTCGATCAACGGACACCTCGCTGCGCCGAAGCGCCCGATCAGGCCGATTTTCCAGCTCAGAACGGGACACAGCTCAGACCGGACACGCCGCCGGGTCGCCGCGCACCTCGACGGTCTGTTCCGCGGTAGTGCTGTTGCCGCGGGCGTCGACGGCCGTCATCCACCACCGCAGGTTGCCCGAGGCCGAGGTGACCGGCCCGATGGTCCCCGAGTACCGCCCACCCGTGCCACCGACCGGCGAGGACACCTCAGGCCCGCCGCCCTGCTGCCAGTACAGCGACACCGTGACGCCCAGCTCGTCGGCCACCAGGGCGGACGCCCGCGCCGAGTCACACGACGTCGTCGACGAGAACACCAGCCAGGCCGACGTCGAGCCGAGCTCGGTGATCGTCGGCGCCCGGTTCTCCACCGCGACGACGGGCACGCTCGTGTTGCCGGCGGCCACCAGCTTCAGCTGGGCGGCGAAGTCACCTTCCGGAATCGATCCCCGGTTGAGCCTGACCGAGATGGCCGTGGTCTGGCCGGCGGCGAGGGTGCCGTTGAACGGCTCCATGGTCACAGCGCGGTTGCTGCTCGTCACCGACCACGGCAGCGGGCGGCCACCGGTGTTGCGGAAGCGCAGCAGGGCGTCCGTCGCCCCGGTGCCGAAGTCGAGCATCCCGGTGATCACGTCGACAGCGGCCGGCGGCATCGACGTGCTCGTCGCCGACGTGCTGCTCGGCGCCTCCGTCGTGCTGCTGGGCGCGGCCGTCGTCGCGTCGAGGGTGCTGGTGACGCCGGTGGTCGAGATCGAGGTGGTCGGGCCGACGAGGCCGAGGTTGGTCGGCTCGCCCTTGCGGCCGACCGAGATGAGCGCGGCGCCGACGACAGCGAGGACGGTGAGGGCGGCCGCCCCGGCGATGAGGCCGGTGCGGCCCTCACGGACCTTCCTGCGCAGCCCGGCGACCGGGCCGTCGTCCTCGTACTCGCCCTCCGGGTCGAGGTGGCCGTGGCCGGACGCCAGGTCGATGTCCGCGAGCACCTTCTCCCGCAGGTGGTCGGGCGCGGGCAGCAGCGGAACGCCGGACAGCAGGGCGAGCGGGCTGACCACCCGTTGCCGCTGCTCGCCGCACGCCTCGCAGTTGTCGATGTGCCTGGCCACCCGCTTGCGCAGCAGCGGCGACAGCGAGCCGTCCCACCCGTCCAGCATGGTGTCCAGCTCGGCGCATGCCGACCGGCCGGTGCGGCCGACGAGCAGCGCGCCGAGTGACCGCTCGACGTGCTCGCGCACCCGGCTCAGCATCACGGTGGCGTGGTGCGCGTTGGTGCCGAGGGCGCGGCCGAGCTCGCTGCCCTCCATGCCGTGGCGCAGGTGCAGCTCCAGCACGGACCGGTCCCGGGGGGCGAGCCCACCGGCCGCGTCCCACACCAGCCTGCGCAGCTCCTCGAGCTCGTACCCGGGACGGTCCGCCTCGACCACCGGCGGGCTCATGTCCGCCACGTCCTCGCTGGGGACCTCGCGTCCGCGGCGCCTGGCCCGGCCGAGCGCGAGGTTGCGGCAGATCGCGTACAGCCACGCCCGCAGCAGGGCCGGGTCGCGCAGCTGGTCGATCTTCCTGGCCGCCGTGACGAACGCGTCGTGCATGGTGTCTTCTGCCTCATGCCGGTCCCGGAGGATCGACCAGCAGTAGTCGTGCAGCCGATCCGCGTACCGGTCGTAGATCTCCGACCACGCAGCGCGATCACCAGTCGCAGCTCGTTGCGCGAGTTCGGCATCATGCACCCGGACAGGGTACGGCCGATCAGTCCATCCCCTACCAGATGGCCGCGAGAAGCCTCTGTGTGACTGACTTCCCCCATGGGGTGAGGACATTGTGTGGTCACCCCACACACCGGTCGGACCCGCGCGGCACCACCGGTCCCCACTGCCCGGACGGGTGAAACGCGGTGAGAACGCCGGTCACCGTGGCCCCCTGGGGCGGACAGGTCGGGTCGGCGGGGCCTGCGACCGGCCCGGCGGCTGCCACGAAAGTGGCGAATCCGAAGGTCAGCGCGCCCACCGCTGTGGCGACGATGAGCCGGACGGCGACCCTGGTGCGGTCGGCGGTGGTGTTCATGCTGCTCGTCCTTCGTCGCGGGCCGTTGTGCCGTGTTCTGTTCGGTAGGACACGCGGCAGTCGGCCGTGATCACAGAAATTTCCCTCGGGTTTCTGTGACCCGGAGCGGCGTGGCCGCATCACTCCGGTCGACGCGGGCCGACGACGGGCCCGCCGGCGAACGGGAGGATCCGATGCGTACTCGAACCACGGTGCTCGTCGCGGCGGCAGCGATCGTCGGCGTGACCACGGCCGGGCTGGCGATCTGGACGACGGGCCATGGCCGGCAGGCCGAGGGCGCCGCCACCCGGGCCGCGGCCGCCGTCCCCACCACCTTCGTCGTCGACGACACCCTGACCCCCGAGGTGGCGACCGTGCCGGGGCTCAACGACGGTGACGCGCCCCGCGACGTCGGCCGCGTCGTCGGTGCCGACGGCGAACCGTCCGACCTCGTGCTGGACGAGCTGGTGGTCCTGGCCGACGACCGGGCCGCCCTCGACGCCGTCCTCGGCCGATGGGGCGCCACCGTCGTCGACAGCACCGACGACGGCACCCACCTGGTGCGGCTCGACCCCTCCTCCGTCGACACCTCGACGATCGCCGCCGACATGGTGGCCGTCGAGCCGGGCCTGCAGGGCCGCACCGCGGCGAACAGCGGCCGGACCATGGGCCTGCTCGCCGCCCTCGCCAGGGAGACCAGCGCCCACGGCACCGTCGTCGCGCCCAACTGGATCACCCGGTCCGACTCGATCGCCGACGGGCGGGCGATGGAGGGCGTCGAGAACAACCCCAACGCGTTCGACTGGGCGTTCATCCGCGCCGGCGGCGGCATGGACACCGGGGTCGGCGCGGCGTGGCAGCTGCTCGACACCCACGACCGGCTCGACAACAAGGTCCGCATCATGATCGACGACGGTGGCTTCGTTGAGAACAAGGACTTCCCGGCCACCCGCACCATCCGCAAGGCCAAGTGGGGCGAGGGGCACCGGTTCGTGTTCCACGGCACCAACGTGGCGCTGACCGCGATGGGCCAGGTGGACAACGACTTCGGCACGGCCGGCCCGGCCGGTCCGGTCGGCGAGCTGGTGGCCGTGGCGCACGCCGACGGCACCTACGACGCCCTGCGCCGCGTCCGCGACATGGTGGACGAGGAGCGGCCGGCGATCCTCAACATGAGCTGGAGCAGCGTCACCACGCTCGCCCAGTCCGCCACCAGGTCCGTGTACGACCGGTTCATGAAGAAGGTGCACGACCGCGGGGTGCTGGCGTTCGGCTCGGCCGGCAACGACGGCCGCGACGTGGACGCCGAGTCGTGCATCGGGTCCTCATGCTGGGAACAGCGGCTCGTCTACCCCTGCGAGAGCAAGTACGTCGTGTGCGTCGGCGGCCTCGCCAGCAACTCCCCGTACAAGGCCCAGAAGTCCAACTACGGCCGCGACACCGGCGACGAGACCGTCGAGATCTACGGGCCGTACTACACGGTCGGGCTCGGCAACCCCAAGTACCCGGGCACCATGTCGATGGGCGGCACCAGCTTCGCCAGCCCGTTCGTCGCCGGCGTCGCAGCGCTCGTGAAGGCCGCGAAGCCCAGCCTGGACCGCGACGGCATCTGGAAGATCCTGCGCGACACCGCGCACCACGACGGCGTCGGCCTGCCCGGCGTCATCGACGGCCACAAGCTGCGGATCAACGCGCTGGACGCCGTCGCCGCGACCCTCGGCGTCGAGCAGACCGAGCCGAAGGTCACCATCACCTCACCGGCCGCCGGCAAGGAGTACCTGCCGGGCGCCTGGGCGGACATCACCGGCAAGGCGGTCGACTTCAAGGGCACCACCCTGCCGATCCGGTGGGCGGTCGACGGCAAGAACCTGCACGCCGAGCCCACGTTCGGCCCCACCGGCCACGACCTCATGACCGAGGGCAACCACGACATCACCGCCACCGCGGTCGACGTCAACGGCAGGACCACCATCGCGTCCGTGACCGTGCGCGTCGTGCGCCCCGCGCCGAAGGTGAAGATCGTCGGCCCGACCAAGAACGAGGACGTGTACCAGGCACTGGTCATCGACCTCGTCGGCGACTCGGAGGACCCGATCACCGGCGCGCAGCTGCCGAACAACGCCGTCTCCTGGACCGTGCGGCGGGTGGCGTCCGCTGGCAAGGTCGTGCACACCGCCCATGGCCACGCCGCCGCCATCCCGGCTGGCACGCTCTCCCCCGGCCAGTACGTCGCCGAGTTCACCGGCACCAACGGCACCGCCGTCACCACGTCCGTCACCTTCGACGTCATCGCCGGTGGCCAGGACCTGCCCAAGGTCCGCATCCTCACCCCGGCCAAGGTCAGCGTCGCCAACCAGTCCGAGAGCACCCCGGCGTCCGTCACCCTGACCGGCACCGCCGTCGACGACGCCGGGCGGCCCATCTCGGGCACCCGGGTCCGCTGGACCGCCCGCGACGAGCTGGGCAAACTCACCGTCCTGTGCGCCGGCAGCCTCATCCCGCAGCCCGGCGACGGCCCGGCGCGGGCCCCGGCCCCCGTCGACTGCGCGTCGACCGTCGAGCAGTTCCGCCACCTCGGCAGCACCGGCCCCCGCACCACGTACACCCTGACCCTGGAGGCCTGGGACGCCGCCGACCGCAGGGGCAGCGCCGAGGTCACCCTCCACATCGGCTACGTCGTGTCGTGACGCTCCAGCTCGGCACACCATGACTCGGCGGCGCGCTCGATCTCCTCGACGCGCGCCGCCGAGATCCCGGCGGCCTGCCATCGCTGCGTCGAGATGCGACGTCGAGCCCGCAACGCCTCGATGAACGTCCCGATGGTGAAACCGCGGTCCTTCTCGGCAGCGAGTTCCAGGAGACGCGGACCGCCGTACACGTCGCGGAGCGCCACCACGTCGACGAAGTCACGCGGCTCCGCCCGGCCCCACAGCGCCAGCGTCTTGTCCGCCGCCAGGTCGTCCC
>Ga0190272_10000929_pt1 | contig 14293 bp, 17 predicted proteins | sample Popmic504T_FD_133746 | JGI IMG/M metagenome (GOLD analysis project Ga0190272, IMG submission 133746) | Populus adjacent soil microbial communities from riparian zone of Shoshone River, Wyoming, USA - 504 T | ecosystem: Environmental > Terrestrial > Soil > Riparian zone | place: USA: Wyoming...
AGCGCTGCCACGGGGTCGCCCGGGACCTTGGTCCCCTTGATACCGAGATGAAGGCCGAAAAGGAAATTCAAAAGCGCGAGAACAAAAACGAGAACGAATCCCATGCAAGCCAGGTTAAGAACAACTAGAACTACATTCCTCATACGGGTCGAAACTCCTTTAATAAGGTGATTTATCCAAACAACACTGTATGAACGCTTCAGACGAGAGGATTTGCGGGGATATGGATATTTTTTTTGAACTTTGATCTTTGAACTAAATACTTCACCACGGACCACTTACCCAAGGCGGAGCGGCTTGACCGTTTCGATAAGGCCGTGTTTATGAGCGAGGGCGTAGTAGAGCTCGAGGCCTTCGTGCATCGAATCGTCGAGGGAGTACGAGATGTTTTCCGAGAGATACGTGCGGAGCTCTTCGCGGGGCAGGCGGATATCGGTCTCGTAATTGGATACGATCTCATCGAGATGGGCGAGGCCCTCGTCGCGCGCGGTCGCGAAATCTATTTCGCAGACGGCACGCCGGGTCATCCACATCGCGAAGACAAAACCGAGGCCGGTAAATTTCTTCCATAGTTCCGCGAGATCGAACTTGCGGTAAACGGTCTCATCGATGACGAGCGCCGGGTCGCCGATAAGCAGCGCGCAATCGGATTCCGCAAGCATCGCCTCGAGATCGGGACGGGCATCGCGCCATTCGGGCTGAAAACCGAGGAATTCGCGGAAAATGATCTTGGTCAGCGCTACCGATGTTTTTGACGAAATATCGAGCGAGACCGATCTTACCTGTTCGAGGTCCTCGCCCCGGGTGACAAGACAAACGCTTCGCACCCGCGACTTTGCGCCGACGCAAACGTCTGGGATCAGCGACGCGTTTTCGATCAGTTGGTAAGCGATGACCGGCACCAGCGCGGCGTCCACCCTATCCTGCGCCAACAGCTCGGCCGAACGGGACGGGGCGGTGTCCATGATCAATTCTATCCGGCCGCGGTTCCGGCCGTAGAGAAACGACCAAACGAGCGGAGCGGTGTTGGAATAGCTGGAAGCGGATATTCGGGGCATTTTTTGACAAGATATCTTTCTTTAAATTGCCCCTGGCTTCAGCCTGGGGTTGGCGAAAACCACATTACCCGGCTTTAGCCGAAATTGGGCTAAAGCCCGGTCTCTTCGGGAACTCGAACCCCCAGCTAAAGCTGGGGGCAATTTAAAAATGCTTCTAATTCCCTGGTTTAGGCCAATACATCCTTGAATTCAGGGTTTTCTTCGAGCTCTTTTTGCGCATACGGGCACGTGGCCTTGATCTTCAGCCCCTCGGCGCGGGCGAATTTCACCGCCTCGGCAACCAGGTCCGACGCAATCCCCTCACCGCGAAGCTTCTTGTCGACCTCGGTATGATCGATCGTGATCTCGCCGTCGCCCGAGCGGAAGTACGTCATCTCGGCTATCCACTCGCCCTCTTCATCGATATAAAAGGCGCCTTTTTTCCCGTGCTCGTCTCGCTGTATCTGCATCATAGCTTTTAGCCTACAAAGAATGCTTTACGAAAGGCAAGTCTTGTTTGAAAAACCTTTTTAATTTATGCTCTAGGATTATGAAAATAAGACGTTTATCCGGCCTTCGAAGGTGTGCGCCCGCGGGCGGTAAAATAAAATGAAGATCTACGATATTACCGTCCCCATCAGCGAAAATATACCTATTTACGCGGGCGATCCGAAGGTCCAAGTCGATGCTTCGAAAACTTTTGCCGCCGGAGACGCTGTAAATGTTTCCCATATCTGCCTGGGGCTTCATACGGCTACCCACGTGGATGCGCCTAATCATTTTATCGACGGGACCAGGCGGGTTGACGAGCTGGACCTCGACCGCCTGTTGGGCCGCTGCCGGGTCGTCGAGGTAGCAGCGAGTGTGCAGGCGATCGGGCTGGAGCATTTAGGCAGCCTCGCGGGCGTCGAGCGAATCCTATTTAAAACCCGGAACTCGGCGTTTTGGAACGAGCCGGAAAAGGGTTTCCGCACCGATTTTGCTTACGTCTCGCTGGAAGCGGCGCGTATTTTAGCGGACCGGGTAAAGCTTGTCGGGGTCGATTATCTCTCGGTCGAGGAGTTCGGCTCAAAAGACCACGCGGTGCATATCGCGCTGCTCGAAAAAGAAGTGGTGATACTCGAGGGGCTCGACCTGCGAGAGGTGCCGCCGGGCGATTACGAGCTTATCTGCCTGCCGATGAAATACCAGGGCGGCGCCGGCGACGGTGCTCCGGCGCGGACTATTTTGCGGGAATTGTAAACAGGATGGACAGGATAAGCAGGATAGGAAAAGAATTTACAGGGATAGAGGGGATAAGGGGATGGAAGAAAAACTTCTTTTTTATTAGTGCTATTCGTGTAATTCGTGGCTAAAGACATCCTGTCCGGCGTGAGTGATTCGCAATTACTTGGCGCTTCACGACGTGCGGGCTTACGCAACTTTTATGAATGTTGACGAACAAAGTTACAGGGAAAGGGTTTACGAGATCGTCCGAACGATCCCTGCCGGGCGTGTGATGACCTACGGGCAAATTGCCGGGATCCTCGGCGAGGGGTACACGCCGCGGACGGTGGGGTATGTGATGCACGCCTCGGAAACCGAAAAAGTGCCGTGGCAGCGGGTCATAAATTCGCGGGGGGCGTGCTCGACCGGCAGGATGACGATGCCCTTAAACCTGCAGCAAAATATGCTCGAGTCAGAAGGCGTGGTCTTTAGCGATAAGGGCAAATGCGATCTGCGGGAGTACCTGTGGCACCCGGAAGGATTCGAACCCGAAGAGGATGAGCAACCAACGCTATTTGGGTAGTTAGTCCAAAGTCAAAAGACAGAATCTATGATCGTTGTTTCAGCACTTCGATCATGAGGCTGGTCGGCGCATGCGCGACCTTGGACTCATTCTTACCTCCCCCACTGCAACTTATTTCTCAAAACGTCGAAATAGTTCCTGTTTTGCGGCTGGACGAGGTTGAATGTCGTTCGGCTTTTTCGAATCAGCACGCGGTCGTGCGATTCCATCGGGTAGCCGATCTGGCCGTCAAGCGTTAAGACCACCCCTTCATTTTCATTTCGAAGCTTTAGCTCTACGCCCGCGTCGTCCGGGATTACGATCGGGCGATTGGTCAGCGTAAAGGGGCAGATCGGCGTCAGCACCATGGCGTTCATCGAGGGGTAGATGATCGGGCCGCCGGCCGAGAGATTGTAGGCCGTGGAGCCGGTCGGGGTCGAGACGATCAGCCCGTCGGCGCGAAAGGAATTGACATAAAGATCGTTCAGCGCTACGTCGATCTCGATGATCCGGGCCAGCGCCGATTTATTGATAACGACGTCGTTCAGCACGCGGCCCTTGCCGATCATGGTCTCATCCCGCCAGTGTTCGGCGCTGAGCATTACGCGGCGGTCGACCTCGTACCGGCCGTCAAATATTGCCTCGAGCGCCGGAAACATCTCCTCGATCCGGAACTCGGTCAGGTAGCCGAGGCTGCCGTAGTTGATGCCGAGCACCAGCGCTTCGCCGTCGCCGACGAGCCGCGCGGTCGAGATCATCGTCCCGTCGCCCCCGAGAACGACGATCAGATCAGCTTCGGACTGGAATTTTTCTCTTTCGGCCGCATCTATTTCCAGGGTCCGGCCCGAGAAATTTTCGGTTTCGCAGTACGGCTTTCCGATCTGCGCGATATCGTGCTCCTGGAGCCACTCGGCAAGCGCGCACGCCGTCTGCCAGGCCTCCTCGTGCCTGGGCTTTACCACGATCCCGACCGATTTGATCTCTCTTTCCGCCATTCCGATAATGATTAATCAATCGGCGTGAAACTGCAAGGCGGAACGAACCGCAGATGGAAACAGATGAAACCGGTAGAAAACAGGGATAACCGCGAAAATCGCTAACACCTTATTAGCCTATCGTTTTGACCAGATCGGCGAATTTGGCAAGCTTATCGGCGCCCACAGTAATCACCATGCCGTCGACCTTAAATTCCACCGATTTCGCATTGGCAATGGCTCTGAAAACGTCGTAGTTCATCCGGGTGCCTAACGTTTCCAGGTAATTCTTGCCTTCCATCCGCTTATAGAGAGGCGATATCTTAATATCCGGTATCGCCTTCCCGTCGATCTTTACCTTCATCGCTATCGAGTCGGGATATTTATAGCGGTCGGGCGAAGCTATCTGGATAGTAAACATAATGTCTTCGGGCGTGGCTGCGATCCCGGTTTCGGGAACGGTCTGGCTGGCGTTGAGGGTGATCTTCGGGCCGGGGTTGCTGATCTCGCGCTCCGGAACCTGAAAAAAGGTTTGGTTTTTCACCTTGTCCGGGAACACCCAGCCCTGGCCGGGGTTGGGTTCGGGGTTGGTTTGGGCGTTAATCGCCATTGCCGTACAGGCGATGACACAAGCGATCGTCAGAAGGTTAATAATTTTTTTCATTTCGGATATTCCTTGTGTTTCTGCAAAGTATAGTTCAGGGCAGAAGACTTGTCTATTCATTTTTTTTTCAAGGGCCCGTAAGCATTTGCATGCTTGCCTCGCGCGCGCGTTTTAGGGCCTGTGATAATTGCGGCTTCCGCTCCATTTACGGTACGCCTTTTGCTAAAATGTAGGTTGAAGGATTGCGATTGACAAAAAGCTAATAAAAATCGACCATTAGCTTTGCATTTCGCAAAGAGTTTTCGCAAAATGACCCAAAGTATTCAGCCAATTTTAGACAAGGTTCTCCTCGGCGGCGGCCGCCTCAATTCGGAAGACTGCACCGCGCTGCTCGAATCCAACGATTTTGTACGCATCGGCCTGGCCGCGCATGAGATCAGGATGCGTAAAAATCCGACCGATATAGTCACCTATATCATCGACCGCAACATCAATTACACCAACGTTTGCAACGTCGTCTGCACATTCTGCGCGTTTTACCGGCGCCCCGGAAAGCCCGACACCTATGTGCATTCGATCGAGGAGATCTGCAAGCGGATCGACGAGACCATAGGCTTAGGCGGCACCGGCGTTCTTATGCAGGGCGGGCTGCACCCCGATTTTAATATCGAATGGTACGAGGAGCTTTTGTCCACGCTCCATGCAAAATACCCGGATTTTCAGCTCCATTGTTTTTCCCCGCCCGAGATACATAATATCTCGCTGATCAGCAAGCTCGATTACGAGACGATCCTGAGACGTCTCAAAGCGGCCGGATTGTATTCGATGCCGGGCGGCGGCGGCGAGATCCTCGATGACGAGGTTAGAAAACGCGTCTCGACCAAATGCAACACCCAGGAATGGCTCGATGTGATGCGGGCGGTCCACAAGGTCGGTTTGCGGTCGACGGCGACGATGATGTTCGGCATCGGCGACAAGGTCGAGCACCGCGTACGCCACCTCCAGCGCGTCCGCGATGTGCAGGACGAGACGGGCGGGTTTACGGCGTTTATCTCGTGGACCTTCCAGCGCGAAAATACCGCCTTAGGCCGAAAGATTACCGAGGAGCCTACGGGCATCGATTATCTGAAAATGGTTGCAGTCTCGCGGCTGTTTCTCGATAACATCCAGCACATCCAGGCTTCGTGGCTGACCCAGGGCCTGCGGCTCGGGCAGACGGCCCTGCGCTTTGGGGCCGACGATATGGGTTCGATCATGATCGAGGAAAACGTCGTCTCGGCCGCCGGCGCCAACACCTGCGCCAACGAGCAGGAGCTCCGCTACCAGATCCGCGAGGCCGGTTTTATTCCCCAGCAGCGGGATATTCTTTATGAATACATAAACCGCCCGGATGTTGACGACCTCGATAAGAGCAAATCGACGCCGCTAAAGAAATTGAGCGTCGCTTTTGCGGATTGAGATTTTTGTTCAATTTGATTTTCGAACTGCGAAATATTCTTATGCAATGAGAAGAATCCTACTTACTTTTATTCTTTGTTTAGCCGGTTTACTCACGATATCGGCCCAGGAAATCGTTCCACCGCCCTTTAGTCCGATAGATAATTTTGTCAAGAAAAACAAAACCAACTGGGGGACGTCGCGAAAAGAAATTTCGGAGCTATTTCAGCAGGAAAGGTCCAGGTTAAAGGACCAGTTTGAGGTGGAGCTTTGGAAGTATATGGGTGAGGACTACCCGTTACACTTCTGGGCAGCCCTTTTTCTCGATTCTCCCGCCTACCTCCACGGGCGTGATCCATTGCCCGAGCTGGCTCTGGCCATTAGGCAAAAAGGACTAAAACTACCGCCTGAACCTCTTGAAAAAAGGACTTCAAAAGAGAACATCGAACTCAATCCGAACAGGCGAGACGAAGTAATAATATTACGAAAATTGTATATGCTCAGGTTTGCCGCGGTTTCCGCGGAAAAGACAGGTAACCATCAAGCCGCCTCGGCATATAAAGAAGAGGCGGAAACGCTGTTATCCAGGAATTCGGACCTGAAGGAGTATCTCGATACATTGAGCGAATACAACTCCTGCATCTATTCGCAGATCGGGGTTGCGAGAGAGAGCTGTAAAGACAAAGAAATGATGGATTTGGCTGAGGGGATGAACCTCAAACCGACCATTGTTAATGGCAAGCTTTTGTACGTTCCTCAACCCGACCGGCCTAGTTTGCGATTGAAGGGACAGGTTAAAGTCGAGTTGATAATTAATGAGCAAGGCAACGTAATTTCCGCGAAAGCGAAATCAGTATGGCCGGAGCTTAATAAGGCTGCGGAAGAGGCGGCTATGAAGGCGAGATTTTCACCGACTACTTTTTATGGAACGCCGTTGGTAATGCCTGGGGTAATTACATTCAATTTTAAATGATAAGCCCTTAGCTAAACAGGACAATTTCGGATTGCTGTCCGGATGTCAGATTCCTTCGTAACCAAGGGCGCGAATCGAAGGCGCGGTTTGGGAGACGGGAGCGCGCCTTGAAAATGTCGTCAAAGATCGTGAAAAGATTCTTTCTTCCGGTGGTTATTGTTTTTACGCTCTCAGGATTGCTTTCCTGTGCTGAATCCGGTCGGGTTGATAATCACACCACCGCCCTGAACACCGGTAATTTGCCCACACCTTTGCCTTCCCCGGCCGCAACACCCGAAGCAACACCTGAACGAACGTCGGTTGATATTAGAAACCTGCGCCTGCCGGCCTCCGACGATTACCCAGTGGCAAAAAGCGATGTGTTCAAAGGAACCCCGGCCGTTCCTGTTTTGCAGGGAAAACGGGCGCGGATGTACAAAACGGTTATTACCAATGGCGCCAAAGAGGGCCCCGATTTTGCCGGGCGTTACACGGTCGTTACCTGGGGCGCCGGCATGGGTAATTTTTCGATGGTTGTCGTCGATGCAAAAACCGGAAAATTGTTCTATCCTCCATTTGAAAGCATAGGCCTTGCCGCATACGGCCTGCCCATAGATGGCGCCGAAGGAAACCCCGCTTATAAGCTCGAGAGCAGGTTGTTCGCGTTTAGCGGCTGTCCGGGAAAGGAGTATGAGGGCTGTCCCGATCGGGCCAAAGAAGGCCTCTATATCTATGATTTCAATAACGGACGGTTTAAGCTGGTCCGTTTTGTAAAAAAAGCCGATTTCGAAAAAGAGGTGTCAAAGTAAGCACCTGATGGAACGCACCGAGCTCGTAGAATTAATTTCCCGACAGATCTTAGGAGTTTCCCGGCCGCATCCGATCCGCGTTGCTATCGACGGGGTAGACGGTGTCGGCAAGACGACCCTCGCCGACGAGCTTGCAAATAAGATCGGCGTCACCGGCCGGCACGTAATACGAGCATCGGTCGACGGATTCCATAACCCTCGTGACGTGCGGTACCGGCTCGGGCGAAACTCGCCCGAAGGATATTTTAAAGACTCATTTAATCATGCAGCCTTAATAAAGGTACTGCTTCAGCCGCTCGGTCCTGGCGGCGACCGGCGTCACCGGTGCGCAGTCTTCGACTATCGAACCGACTCCGTGACAGAGACACCCTTCGAAATCGCACCTCAAGACGCGGTCCTCGTGTTCGACGGCGTTTTTCTCCTCCGGCCCAAGCTGCGCTCCTTTTGGGACATAAGCATCTTTCTCGCTGCGCCGTTTGAGGTGACCGTTCCAAGAATGGCCGGGCGGGATGGCGGCTCGCCGGATTTGAACGCGCCCGGGAACCGGCGTTATATCGAAGGACAAAAAATATATTTAAGAACATGCAAGCCGGAGGGATCGGCGACCATGGTGATCGATTACAGCAATCTGAATTCGCCTGAGATTATCCGGACAAAGAGTGACAAATTGTCGATATCATGCGATTCTGACAAAACAATATGACAAAAGGTGCAATAGGTTCGATCGTGACCGGTATTCTGACCCTCGCGGTGATGGTGGTGTCGGCGGCCGCGTTTTTGATGTCGTGGATGCTGGCGCTGAACGGTTATATGGGGCAGGACACGGCCGTAAACGGCTCTATTATCACCCTTATCGTCCTGGGGATCGTTAGCGTCTTAATTGCCGTTGGCGGGGGCTGCTGGCTGACATATTATCTCACCGAGCGGCGTACCTGGAATGTGGTGGGTTCGACCATTTTGTCGATCTTTTTGGCGGGTGCGGTAGGCGTCGGGCTGCATTTGGCGAGCTTTGTGATCGCCGTGATCGTGGCTGAAGCGCTGCGTACCGGGAAGAGATGAAAGTTTGGGAAGCCATCTCAATTTCGGATTTGGGATTGCGGATTTGGGATTGCGGAAAGAGAACCACCCCGTCAGCCGAAGCGGCTGCCACCCCTCCTTCGTAAGGAGGAGCTAAGATTATTATTGTGTTCTCCCCTGGAAATCGTCTATATTCTCAACGTATGAAAAAGATCTGGGAAGTATCAGCGGATCCGACATATTCACCTCGAAACCTCGTCCTGTCGTGCATTACGGGTTTCATTACCTTCATCCTGGCGGTTACCGGGTATTTTATCGTTATTACTCTCTTTTATCCCCGTCACCCGCACTATGCCAGCCCTGAACCCAGGGATATAATCTTTCTCGGTGTATCGTGCCTGGTTGCTTACGGGGCCGGGGCGTTTCTTACTTTTCATTTACGCCGGCTTCTTACCGAATACATACCCGCGTGGATATTTTCCTCGTTCATAGGCGCGGCCATTCTGCTTTGGCCGATCTATCTTATGAGTTTTTACGAGATAGAGGCCGGCAATTATTCGGGCTGCGGAGCCTATTCCGGGGCGCCCCCGCAGAGTTGGCGGATGTTTCTGGTATCTGTTCTCATTTCGTTGATGCTTTTCTGTATCACATCGACCTTTTCAGGGTTGGCCTGTTATCTATTTTCAGCACGACGCAACACGATTCTGGGCTTGAGATGAGAATCGAGGCAAGTGGAGTAGTCGCTCGACTTGAGCAATGCGCCCTTACTAACGTGCGGGCTTCTGCACGACAGGTTTCGGTACTTCCTTCAATCCCGGGATATACAGGGCGGCCACGCCGTTAGCGATCTCCACGGGGTTATTTTCGTTCAGATTTGTCAGCACGATAAACGTCATCTTATCGTCCGGGTAGCGGGCAAACTCCGATTTGAACCCGTTTAGCGAACCGCCGTGATTGACCCGCGGGTGCCCGTTTACCGCCCCGACAAACCATCCAAGGCCATAGACCGAGTCCTTGCCGTCGCTCAGTTTGAACCGGGTCCACATCCGGGCAAGCGTTTCCTTTTTCAAAAGCTGCCCGGAATACAGCGCAGCCTCAAACTTTGCCATATCCCCGACCGTCGATAAAAATGCGCCGCTCGGCCTTAAGGCGACATAAACCTCCGAGTTATATAGTTTTCCATCGCGGAACGAATACCCGGTCGCGCGCTTCGGTACGATATCGAAGGCTGTGGTCGTTCGTGTCGAATTCATCCCGAGCGGCTTGAATATCCGCTCCGCCAGGAACTCGCTCCAGTGCTTGCCGCTGACACGCGAAATTATCTCCGCCAACGAAAAATAACCGACATTGCAATACTCGTATTTTTCGCCCGGGGTGAAATGCAGGGGCTCGGGATAAGCGGTTTTGATAACATCGAAATCCGGCTGGATGCGCCCCCCGCTAAAGCCCCGCGATTCGCGAACAACGCCCGAGGTATGCGATAGGAAATTTCTTATGGAAATGTCCTTCCATGTTTCGGGCGTCCCATCGAGATACTTCGACACCTTGTCATCCAGGCCGATCTTGCCTTCCTCGACCAGCATCATTATGGCAGTCGCTATTATCGGTTTGCTGATCGAGCCGATCTTATAAACGGTATCGACGCCGGCCGGTACGTTAAGCTCAACATTGGCGAGACCGTAGCCTTTCGCCTTGATCACCTTTCCCTCTTTGACCACGGCAAGCGTTACGCCGGGGATGTGCTTAGCCTGCATCTCGGCCGTTACGAATTTATCGACCTCGTCGCCCTGGGCAGCGGCGGATACAGCAAGCAGGAGGATGAAGAAAAGTGCGTAGAGTCGGGTTCGGATCATAATGTTTTCGATAATAGACTTAATATAAGATATTTGTAAATCTCGTGTCAGTAGCCCCCACTGTTCGCGAAGCGCCAAGGATTGCGCGGAGGCGAAGCGTCCAGATAATTAGTGAACGCAAGGAAAAGCAGAGCATTTGCGGCAAATAGAGCGGCAAAGCCGCGAGAGAATTCCGAGAAACTTTCAACTAATACCTAATTATTACATTTGCCGTGCTGCGAATCTGTTACTCTTTAAACAGTTTATTTTTAACAATTATAAGAGTAGTTAATGCAAAACATCATCGAATTTACTCCCGCGCGACCCGGCCCCAACTGGAAAAACATCGCGATCGTCACCACGTTTCACCTGGCATTCATCCCGGCTTTTTTTACATTCAGCTGGTCGAACCTGGCCGCGCTGTTGATCGGCAACTGGATAGTCGGAAGTCTCGGCGTCGGGTTAGGCTGGCACCGCCTGCTCACGCACCGGGGATTTAAAGCGCCGAAATGGCTGGAATATCTGCTGACCGCGCTCGGAACGATGTCTATCCAGGATTCGCCCGATAAGTGGGTAGCGACCCATCGGATCCATCACGCCTTTGTCGAAACGGAAAAAGACCCTCATTCCACCCGACCCGGTTTTTGGTGGGCGCAGATGGGCTGGGTAGTTTGGGGAACGGCGCAGGACCATGACACGGCGACGCTGGAACGCTATGTTCCCGATCTGATCAAGGACAGGGGGCATGCGTTCATAACCCGCTTTTATTATGTGCCTATCATTATTTCAGCATTGATCCTGTTTGCTATTGGCGGCTGGACGATGGTCGTATGGGGTGTTTTTGCCCGCGTGGTCCTGGGATGGCACACCACCTGGTTCGTCAATTCGCTGTCGCATCTCTACGGCAAGCGCGAATTCGAAACCCGCGACGATTCGACCAATAACTGGTTCGTCGCGCTACTCACCTTCGGCGAGGGCTGGCATAACAATCATCACGCATTTCCAACCTCGGCGCGGCACGGGCTGAAATGGTACCAATTCGATATGAACTGGATCGCGATCCGGATATTCGAAAAGCTCGGCTGGGCCCGCGATATCCGCGTTTACCAGGAAAAACCGGACCGGGCAGAATTGAAACAAGCTGCTTAATTAAGAATTCAAACAGGATGGACAGGATAGGCAGGATTCTTCTTAATCTACAGGGCGCGGAGACGCAAAGAGTTTTTACGGGGATGGAGGAGATAAAAGGGATTTTCTTCCTTATCCCTTGCATCCCTCTTATCCCTGTAAAATTTCTTTCGATCTGTGCTAATCTTTTCACGTCGAAATTATGCCAACGGAGCCGCAAAATTACACCGAATTCTGGGATTTCTATGTGCAGGAACACAGCCTGCCCGTAACCCGCCTGCTTCATTTTATAGGCACATCACTCGGAATTCTGCTGCTTGTATGGTTTATCTGGCGGGGGACGTGGTATTACCTCCCGCTCTGCCTGGTAGCCGGCTACGGTTTTGCCTGGGTGGCCCATTTCTTTGTCGAGAAAAATAAACCGGCATCTTTCAAATATCCCTTCTGGTCGTTTATCTCTGACTACAAAATGATGTGGTATATGATGATCGGCCGGATGGGCCGCGAGGTCGAACGAGTAAAAGAAAATTAACAGGGATGAAGGGGATGGAAGGGATGATTCGATTTGGGATTTCGGATTGCGGATTGCGGATTTGAAAGACATCTTGGTAATCAGTTATCCGTCCATCCTGTTTGAATTTACTCTCGAATATTCTGAGAGATCAGCTCCAGCGACTTGTCATACCGGTACGAAATATTGAAATGCCCGTCGTCGAATTCCTCGTGGATGTGCGGCACTCCCAGATCCTGCAGCCGTTTCGATAAAACCCTTGCCCCGAGATCGAGCGCGAATTCGTCGCGCGTCCCGGCGTCTATATACAGTAATTTCAACGATTTGAGGTTTTCCACAGCATTTTCCACAAGCCTGACCGGATCGTGATCCAGCCATTGCTGCCACACATCCTCGCGCATTTCGCCGGTTTCCAGGTCGAACGGCAGATCGTAACCCCACGGACTCTGGGGGTTGGGCGAATAGCAGGCGCTCATCCCGATCATATTTACGGCCGGGAAGTCGTCCTTGCCCTTTTTCTCTTCAGCCCAGAATTTCTCCATAAACTTGCGCGGATCGCCCTTGATCGCGCGAAAACCTTTCGGGATGTCCATCGGGTAACAGAGCTCGAAATAAGCGTCGCCGCTGGTCGAACAGACAAGCCCGAAAACGTCCGCGTGCCGGATTCCCATGATCAGCGAGCCGTAACCGCCCGAGGATTTACCCATCACGGCGCGCGCGCCCCGGCTGCCTGCGGTGCGGAAATTTTCATCGACATACGGGACGATCTCGTTTATCAAATAGTCCTCGTAATTACCGGTCGCCGCGGAATTGATGTATTGCGAGCCGCCGTAGTATGTAAAACAATCGGGCATCACGACGATCATCGGCTGTACCCGGCCGGAATTGATAAGCCCGTCCATCCGCTCGGCCAGGTTGGGTGTGAATGCGGCATCGTTGAGCAGCATTTTGCCACGGCCGGTAAAACCCGTCAGGCAATACACGCTCGGGTAGTTTTCGCTCGTTTCTTCATAGCCCGGCGGCAGGTAAACGATCAGATCGCGCACATGCTTATCGCCCAGCGGGTTGCCTTTCAGCACCGCGCTCTCATGCCGCATAAACCGGACAGTTCCTTGCTTTTGATTATCGGTAGTCATACCATTGGATTTTATGATTTAGCATTGGGAAATGCGAGGTCCGGCGATTTATTCGTGTTGATTCGTGTAAGTTCGTGGTTCCAGTTTTCTTGGTTTTTAAGAACTAACCACGAATCAACACGAATAAAACAGAAATCAAAGATCTAAGGTCAAAGATCCAAATCAGCCTATGGCAAGCGATCTGATAAATGTAAACCCGAACGCGCTGAACTCGACCATCGAGTTTCTGACCGCGATGGTCACGCCTGCCCTGCTGATCTCGGCGACCGGTTCGCTGGTGCTCTCGACCTCGACGCGGCTGGGCCGGGTGATCGATCGGGTCAGGCAGCTCGAAGAGCGGTTGAGCCTGCTGATCTACGTCGAGAACAAGGAAGAGATTCCACTCTACGACGCGCGGATCGAAACGATCGTCGACCTGCTCGATAAGGTGACGAGCCGCTCGCGCATCCTGCAGCGGGCGATGGCCGCGTTTTATTACGGCCTCGGTTTTTTTATTCTCACGAGCGTTACGATCGCCGTCGCCGCGTTTCTGCCGGCCTATCGATTGGTACCCATTCCCGTCGGGGTCATCGGCATCATCTTTCTCTTTTACGGCAGTATTTTGATGCTGCGCGAGACACGGATGGCGACCGCGACGGTAAATGCCGAGATGGATTTTACATGGCGGCTGGCGCGTGAGGTGGCGCCGCGCGACGTTATAAGCAAATACAAACATGTCCCAAAAAAAGGAAAGACCAGAACCAAAATTCCTAAACCTCTACCGGACGGGGGAGCTGAAAAAGAGGGTTGAGGCGCTCGAAGCTTTGCTGGCGTCCTGCACCATTTGCCCGAAGGATTGCGGCAACGACCGGCAAGTTGATGAGATCGCTGCCTGCTATTCCGGCCGGTTGCCGATCGTTTCAAGCTACACGGCGCATTTCGGCGAGGAACCAGTGCTTTCGGGCACGCACGGCGCGGGGAATATTTTTTTCGGCAACTGCAACCTGCGGTGCGTCTATTGCCAGAATTATCAGATATCGCAAACCTGGAAGGAGCAGAAGCGAAACGAGGTCACGCACGAGCGGCTGGCGGAAATGATGCTCGAGCTC
>Ga0190272_10000930_pt1 | contig 14285 bp, 8 predicted proteins | sample Popmic504T_FD_133746 | JGI IMG/M metagenome (GOLD analysis project Ga0190272, IMG submission 133746) | Populus adjacent soil microbial communities from riparian zone of Shoshone River, Wyoming, USA - 504 T | ecosystem: Environmental > Terrestrial > Soil > Riparian zone | place: USA: Wyoming...
GCAGACACCGCAAAGCCTGTTTAACAGCAATGCAAATACAGGGTGTGATCCGGCAAACTTCAGTCTTACAAACCAATCGCTGAATACCTCAAACGCTTCATACAAATGGCACTCAGGTGACGGAAATCTCCTGTTCACCCAGAATGCTGCATTTACATACAACATCGCCGGCATATTTGATATATCCCTGGTAGTTACAAACCTGAACGGCTGTTCCGATTCTTCATCACTACAGGTTACCGTTCTCAATTCACCGGTAGCTTCAGGTTCAACATCTGACACAGGCGGATGCAATCCATACGCTTCAAATTTTACAAATCTTTCAACCGGTGCCATTTCCTACCTGTGGGATTTCGGTGACGGGGGAACTGATACTTCCTCATCACCATCCTATACTTATATTCAGAGCGGTGTATTCCAGGTTACGCTGATCGCATACAATGCTCTGGGCTGCACCGATACTTTCTTATTGCCGGGACCGGTTACTGTTAACGAGTCACCTGTTGTGAGCTTCACTGTAGATCAGTCTACCGGTTGCCCGGGAACGGTTTTCAGCCTCGCTGACCAGTCAACCGGTGTGCTTCCTGCTGCAACATTCAACTGGTATTCGGGGATGGCTTCCATTTCAGATCAGCAAAATCCGGTATTTACAACCAATGCTCCCGGTCTTTATGACATCACACTGGTTATTGATAATCTCAACGGCTGCCGTGACTCGCTGACCCAAAGCAACTTTATCCAGGTTTTCGACAGCATACCACCGCCTGTAAGCCCGATCAGGTCGGTTTCGGTTGTATCCAACAGTGAGGTTGCAGTTACCTGGGCTGTTTGTCCTGCACTTGATTTTGCGGCATATGTGCTATACCGGCTTGACAATACATCCGGTACATTTGTTCCGGTACTGGTTGATTCAAACCAGAATAACGGTGGCATTGCGATTAATTCCACATTTATTGATTCAGGGCTGAACACACTCAGCAACGTATATACCTATATGCTCGAAACTTTCGATATGTGCGGGTATTCGATCCGCGGACTGGTCACGCACAGCACCATTGATGTGACTGCTGTTGCAGCGGGAAACAATATAGCTGTAAGCTGGACGCCATACTCAGGCTGTGTAACGGATTCATATGAAATAAGCAGGCAGGAGCTTCCGAACGGGGCCTGGCAGCTGATGGGAAGTGTACCCGGAAATACATTCAGCTTCCTTGACACCACCCTGGTTTGTCCGTTCGACTATGGCTATAAAATCCAGGCAACTAACCTTTGCGGTGACGGATATTTTTCTTTCAGCGATTCATCAGTTGCAACTCCGGAAAACGAGCTGCGCAACCAGGAAGTTGAAATTGTAAAGTCAACTGTTTTCAACAACCAGAGTGTTCTTACTGAATGGCTGCCACCGGCTGTGGCTCCCGACCGTGTTATTATGTATAACATTTACAGGTCTGTGGATACCGTAAATTATAATTTTGTGGCGGCAGTACCTCCTTTGAGCCAGAGCTATCTCGACAACAATGTAGATGTGAATGAACAGAGCTATCATTATAAAATTATGGCTGTAAACGACTGCTCCCTTGAAAGCACCCTGTTCACCAACAGCTCTTCCGTACTTTTAAAGGGTTCATGGCAGAACGAAAAGACAACGCTCTACTGGACCAAATACAGGCAATGGAATTCAGGGGTAAGCCAGTACGTTATTGAAAAGCTCGACCAGAACGGCCAGTGGCAGGTTGTTAAAGTGGTTGATGGCACCATCAATGCCGCTACGCTGGACGAATAAGCTACAATCCATCCCTCAATTTATTTCTTGTCAGGCTTGTCATAATCGCGTAGGTTTGCCGTAGAAAAGGCACCGGGAATGATGCTTTTCAATGCTTATGAAGCCTCTTGTAATCTTTTATGTCTTGGTTTTTTACATCCTGTTCCAGTTCGGGTGGTGGGCATACCTGTTGATTGATCTGAACAAGGAAGTATACGAGCAGAAGATCGAAATGCTCAAAAAAGAAGCACCTTCAGGAAACATTGACGACCACGTGCTGATAAAAAAAATGCATGAGCGGTGGTTGATGGTTGCGAGTGAAGGAGCGGTATTCCTCGGCCTGTTATTGCTTGGTATTTTCATTACCCGCAAAGCCATTAACAAAGAAGTTCTGCTTGCACGGCAGCAGAAGAATTTTATCCTGAGCATCACACATGAATTCAAGTCACCGCTGGCCGCCATCAGGCTTAACCTGCAGACACTTCAGCGGCATCACTTTGAAAAAGAAAAACAGCATGTGATCCTGAACCAGGCGATCGGCGAAACCGACCGTATTAATTCGCTGGTTGAAAATGCATTGATGGCAGCACGCATTGAGGGCCACTCATATGAACTGGCAAGGGAAGAAATTTCGCTTGGAGAACTTGCCGGCGAAGTGCTCAGGAGCAGGATGAATTTTTCATCACAACGTAAACTTGAGCTGGATGTTGAAAAAGATGTGCTTGTATGGGCGGATCCCCTTTCTATTACATCAGCATTGCTTAACCTGGTTGAGAATGCAGAAAAATATTCGCCTGATGACAGCATCATATATGTTTATGTAAGGAAAGCGGGAACCTATGGCATAATTGGAGTTGCAGATTCAGGCTCAGGCATCCCGGAAAGTGAAAAGGAAAAAATATTTGAAAAATTTTACCGCATCGGCAACGAAGAAACGCGTAAGTCGAAAGGTACCGGGCTTGGCTTGTTTATCGTAAAGAATATTGTTTCCCTGCACAAAGGGAATGTAACTGTAAAGCCAAATTCAACGAAAGGAAGTATTTTTGAGATTTCATTTCCGGTAGTAAGACACATATGACACCGGGAAAAACCTGACGCAGGATGAACACAAATAAAAAAGTTGCGCTGATAATAATGGATGGCTGGGGAGAAGGATCACCGGGAACTGCAAATGCAATACAAGCAGCACGCACACCATTTATTGATCAGCTATATATAAACTATCCCCATTCACAGCTTAAAACCTCAGGTGAAGATGTGGGCCTGCCGGAAGGACAAATGGGAAATTCGGAAGTAGGCCATCTTAATATCGGTGCCGGGCGGGTGGTATACCAGGAGCTGGCTCTGATCAACAAAGCCGTAAGGGAGAAAAGCATCGATAAAAATCCGGTGCTTCAGGAAGCCATCAACTATGCACTTACAGGGAACAAGCCGCTTCACCTGATCGGACTGGTGTCGGATGGTGGCGTGCACTCACATATAAACCATGCTGCTGCCATCTGCCGTATCGCGCATGAACACGGTCTCCGGCAGGCGTATGTACATGCCTTTACCGACGCCCGCGATACCGACCCGAAAAGCGGATTGGCATTCTTAAGGGAACTCCAGGACCGGATGGACCAAACCTGCGGCACGATCGCATCGGTGACCGGACGTTATTATGCCATGGACAGGGACAAGAGATGGGAAAGAATCAGGGTAGCTTATGACGCAATGGTAAACGGCATTGGAAAAAAAACAGAAAATGTTTTCCAGGCAACGGAAGAATCGTATAGGGATCATGTTACGGATGAGTTTATTCACCCGGTCGTGAGAACCAACTCTTCGGGAGAGCCACTGGCTGTGATAAGGGATGGGGATGCGGTGATCTGCTTTAATTTCAGGACGGACCGCTGCCGCGAAATTACCCAGGTGCTGACCCAGGCAGACATGCCGGAAGCAGGAATGAAAAAGCTGACGTTACATTATGTAACAATGACCAATTATGATGACCGTTTCAAAAATGTAAAGAATATATTCCACAAGCAGAACCTATCCATGACACTTGGTGAAGTGCTGGAAAAATCTGGAAAGACACAGCTCAGAATTGCAGAGACTGAAAAATATCCTCATGTAACGTTCTTCTTTTCCGGAGGAAGGGAGCTTGTATTTAAGGGAGAAAAAAGGATCATGCTGCCATCGCCAAAGGTGGCAACCTATGACCAGAAGCCATCGATGAGCGCAGTAGAAGTTACGGATGCCGTGGTCAGGGAAATTGAAACAGACCCACCGGATTTTATTTGCCTGAATTTTGCAAATGCGGATATGGTTGGGCATACAGGTATATTTTCGGCTGCGGTTGAAGCGGTAGAAACCGTCGATTCATGTGTAAAACGAGTTGTGGAAGCTGGTCTTAAAAAAGGATATGCGTTCCTCATCACATCCGACCATGGCAATGCCGATAAGATGCTGAATGCAGACGGAAGTCCCAACACAGCCCATACCACAAACCCGGTGCCCCTGTTCTATGTTTCTGAAAGCGATAAAAGTCCGGTCAGGGATGGGCGGCTTTCGGATCTTGCCCCGACAATCCTGCACCTGTTGGAACTCAAACATCCTGTTGAAATGAACGGGAACAACCTTTTGAGGCATTAATATTTAAGTGCTTTTCTGTAACCATCCTTATTTGCTTCCAGGAAAAAATAGCCTAAATTGTATCTGATTTAAAAATCCTTTATGACCGCTGATCTTTTGAAAAAAAGCATGTTTTTCTTCATCCTGCTCATTGCAAGTCTGGAAAGCTTTGCACAGGGCCGGGTTTATCTGCGTGCGGGAGGCGGATTAATATATTACAACGGCGACCTGAACGACCGTTTCCTGACCCACCCAAAACTTGTAAAGCCTGCACTCACTGCAGGCGCTGGCATTTACCTGTTCAACAGGGCTAGCATCGGTCTGCAGTATTTTCACGGTATGCTGGTAGGCGATGACGCATACGCCAGGGGAACAGGTTACCAGACCCGCAATTTGAATTTTCAGACCATAATAAATGAAGCTGCACTCACAGTTGAAGTAAGCCTGTTTCCATACAGGAAGAAAAGGATTGTAAATCCTTTTATCGGGGCGGGTGTCGGAATTTTTACTTTTAACCCGCAGGGGAACATCGACGGAAACCTGGTCAGCCTTCATCCGCTCGGCACAGAAGGTCAGTACATTGAAGGAAATGGTTACCCGGAACCCTATAAGCTCACCCAGATAGTGGCGCCTGCTTCCATCGGCATTTATTTCAGGCTGTCACCGGCCTGGCGACTCCGGTTCGAGATCAGCAATCACTTTACTCTTACAGATTACCTTGATGATACAAGCAAATCATACCCTGATTCGGGTGCGCTTGCAGCTACTCCAAATGGTTCCCTTGCTGTACTGCTATCAAGCCGCCGTAAAGACGGCAGATTTCCTTCAGCCGGCAACAACAGGGGCAACAACTTTGCAAACGACAGCTACACAACTGTAACGGTTACGCTGGTTTATAATCCCTGGATAGGAAGGCTTGACGGTGCACGCAAAGGGAAAGCAGAGCTTGACAAATGTTTCGGATTCTGATCTGCTTACTGAACGAGCGTCATTTCGTCAACGAGGTAACCCGCTCCTGCGAATTTATCGATGATAAATAATGTATAACGTATATCGAGGGTTATGTTCCGGCAAATTTCCGGGTCATACATAATATCGCTCATGGTACCTTCCCACACGCGGTCAAAATTTGTTCCGATCAGCTCTCCCCTGCTATTGATAACCGGGCTTCCTGAATTTCCACCTGTGGTATGATTGGTTGCAATAAATGCAACGGGCATCACGCCATTCACACCATACCGGCCGTAATCCTTCTTATTGAAAAGTTCGGTCAGCTTTTCAGGAACAATAAATTCCTCATCCAGCGGATCCGCTTTTTCCATTACACCATCAAGCGTTGTGTAGTGCTTGTATACAAGTCCGTCGCGCGGTGCGAAGCCTTTCACATTACCATATGCAACGCGAAGGGTCAGGTTTGCATCCGGGTAAAATTTCCTGTCTATATGCATTTCCTGAAGTGCCATCATATAAATTCTTTGCAGTCGCAGCACCTCTTCATTGTGGACGGCAAGCGGCCCTGCAATCCTCGCCTGCAGGTCGGCAATGCTGCTGTATAAAACATAAGCAGGGTCGGAGGTGATTTTTTTTACATCAGATGGCTTGTATTCTGCGAAAAACGCTTTAACCTTTTCCTGTTTCAGCAGCCATGATTTTTTATAAAGGTCATCCACATAGGCATCAACAGAACCTTTATATTTTTTTGTGATCGTACGGTGCACCGCAGGATACATTGCAGTATCCATATCTTCAAAATAAATCTTCAGCATGGCCTTGCATAATTTTTTGTCGGTAGGCTGGTGATAGTTCCTGAAAAAAAGATGAGATCCTGCAATCCGGTCTGTAGCTTTTTTGAGCGCCTGGTGGTCGATTGAATCGGCAGTACTGTGGGCAACGACAGCTTTGTAATTTGAAACGAATGTAACCAGCTCAATACCAAAAAGTGTTTCGGCAATATAATCACTTGTCTTAATGTATGGTTTCAATGATGCATAAGCCATTTCGAATTGGGGTAGAAGAGTGCCGTATTTATTTTTGCGCTCTGCATCCTTCATCACCCATTCACTGAACAATTTTTCCTGTTCGCTTTTTTTTCCGACTGCATTATTTTTTTTAAGACCGAGCTGTTCGCCCTGCCATTTTTTATAATAGTTGCTGATGGTTGCATATTTTGCCGTGTAGGCTATCCGAATGGAATCAGAAAGATGCATTCCTTCATCCATAATCGCCAGCCTGGTTTTCCTGATCTTTATCCGCGCCGGATTGCTTTGCTCATAGGTTAGAGCCACGCCGTAAGAAGTGAGGTATTCGTTAGTCCGCCCGGGGAATCCGAAAACCATGGTGAAGTCGCCTTCCTGCACTCCTGCCAGGCTTATCTTAAAATGAAACCTGGGCTTGAAAGGCTTGTTATCTTTTGAAAAAACCGCGGGCTTGTTGTCGGGTCCTGCATAAATCCGGAACAGCGAAAAATCGCCTGTTTGCCTTGGCCACACCCAGTTATCCGTTTCATCACCGAACTTGCCGATTGAAGAAGGAGGGGCTCCAACCAGCCTGACGTCAAGGAAAGTTTCCGTTACGAACATGTAAAATACATTTCCATAAAAAAATGAGCGGGTCATGGCTCCATAATGCGTTCCTTCAATGGCTTTTTTTTCAAGCACCGAGGTTATGCTTTTTATTTTTGCTTCGCGGTCAGATTCGCTCATGCCTGCTTCAAGATGGGAAACAACCTGTTGTGTCACGTCCTCGATACGGATAATGAACATGGCTGTGAGGTTTGGACATGAAAGCTCTTCAGATTTATTTTTAGCCCAGTAGCCGGTGGTCAGGTAGTCATTCTGAACGGAGCTGTGCGACTGGATGCTTGAATACCCGCAATGATGATTGGTCAGAAGCAGGCCGTCACCGGAGATCACTTCGCCGGTACACCCGCCCCCGAAAAGGAGCACCCCGTCTTTGAGGCTTGTGTTGTTAATGCTGTAAATATCATCAGCTGAAAGCTTCAGTCCCCGCTCTTTCATGTCTGCCTCATTCATTTGTTTGAGGAGGTGCGGCAACCACATACCTTCATCGCCATAAAGTGGCAGGTACAGCATTACAAAAACCGATAAGTAAAAAAATTTCCTGATCATAGATTTTGATTATGATGTAAATATGAGAAAAAGATCTTTTTTACCCTATTATGATCCGAATATTAACATATGATTAACCAGTCAAATCTTTTGAACATATATTAATTTATTTTTTATTTACTTTTGGATATCATACAGGTCATTTTAAAAACCCCTCCACATGAAAAAATTCTACCTGCTGTATTCCGTTGCAACACTATTGATGATTAAAATCTGCGTTGCCCAATGGACCATCGTTCCAACCCCATCATTTGCTGAACTTCGTTCGGCCTATTTCCTGGATTCACAGACCGGTTTTGTGGTAGGGTCCGACAGCTCGATGCTTAGAACTACAAACGGTGGGTTAACATGGAACATATTGCCGACACCTACCGATACACTGAGATGTGTATATTTTACAGATAATTCTACAGGCTATGCGGTTGGAGCCAAGGGTCAGATTGTAAAATCAATTGATGGAGGCAATACATGGCTGCCGCAGGTGAGCGGAACTACAGCTTTGTTGAGATCCGTTCATTTTCCAACACATGATACAGGTTATGCTGCCGGTGGAAACGGTGTTATATTAAAAACCATAGACGGAGGAAACAACTGGATGCCACAAATAAGCGGCACTACACAGGACCTGATAGCGATCCGGTTCCCAAGTCCTGATACAGGTTATGCGGTTTCCAGCCTGCCAACATTTTTCAGCGGAATCATATTGAAAACGGTGGATGGTGGAAATTCATGGAACACGATTTATACGGATACCAACGGCTTCCTTACAGTGTTCCCGGTGACCAATGATATTGTTTATGCGGCCGGTGACTCGGGAGTTATCATAAAATCAACTGACGGCGGTGCAACATGGATACCAAAACCTACCGGAAATCTAAACAGGATCCGCGCCTCATTTTTCCTTTCAGCCGACACAGGTTATGTAGCAGGAGAAGCCGGAACGGTACTATTTACTAATGATGGCGGAAATACCTGGACCAACCAGTCAATTCAGACGACTGGCTTACTGGGACTATTTTTCCCCATGAGCGACACGGGCTATGTTGTCGGTACAGCAGGGGTTGTCATAAGATACTCAACACCATGCCCGTTACCGGCAGAACCGGGCCAGATTTTTGGCGGCACAACAGTCTGCGAAGGGTCAACATATAACTATCACATTGCACCGGTCCCGGATGCAACCTCTTATACGTGGACCGTTCCCATAGGATCGGTAATCAACAGCGGCCAGGGCGATACATTGGTTTCGATAACATTCGGAAGCTCGGGAGGAAGCATTGTGGTTACTGCAGACAATCAATGCGGGTCGGGACTTCCGCACATGCTTACAGCAACAGTAAATCCTTTGCCCGCAGTTCCGGTGATCACGGAAAACGGCCAGTTCCTGGTTACATCCGCTGCAAGCGCCTGGCAGTGGTATTTTAACGGAAACATCATACCCGGGGCAGATACCAGCCAGCATATTCCATTGCAAAACGGTTCCTATACTGTGATGGTGACCAATGCATCCGGCTGTACTGCAAGTTCGACTCCATACACCGTATTAAACACTGGTATTTCAGACCATGGTGAAACGGAATTGAATGTGGCACCCATTCCGTTCAGCACCCATTTTGTTATTTCATGGGAGGATGTCATGGGTCAGTTACCGGGCCGTATGATGACAATTTTTACTTCTGATGGCAGGGCAGTGAAAAACCTTGAGCTCCCTAACGGTTTAAAAACCATTGTATACTGCAGGGAATTACCCCCGGGCATATATTTTTATGCAGTTACATCCGGCAATAAAATAGTTGCACAGGGACGGCTGCTGAAAGAATAACTTTCTTACAGTTGCATACCACCTGTGCAGATTTTCCGTTTTGAAATACTTCCATGAACCGGATACTTGAACCGTTGAAAAGTTTTTAAGAAGTATTGGCCTGTCAACAGGAATAAAAAAACTATTTTGATAAAATTGCAGGTTCTTACATGTTAAATTTGCGCAGGAACTTATATGCTACATACCAGGTTATTAGTTTTTTTATTCTTTTGTGTTATTTCATTTTGTCAGGGCCAGGCCATTCATGATGACAGTCATGCTGCCCAGCTAAGCGAATACAGGATCAAGGCAGCCGATTTCCGCGCCAGGAATCTGAACCGTTTCGGGCTTTACCAGTTGCAACAGTATGACAATACACTGGATCTGCTGTATGCACGTGAAAGAGCAGATACGCTTGATGCGATCCGGTCTTCGTTAGAAAAATCAGGTGCAGCCATCCAGGGTGAATTCAATGCACTGAAAAACAAAAAGGACACTTACCTGGCCAATAAAATCAGCTTCGACAACAGCTATAACCAGCTTTTAAGCAAAGCTGCAATCATAATCCTGGTTTTGCTTGGAGCATTTATTATTGTCCTTTTTATCTGGCAAAAGCGTCTTTCGCGTGAACTCCACGAAACATCTTTATTTGATGTGAAGCTTAAGAACGCAGTGAGTCTTGCCGGTTCAGGAGACAGGCTCATAAATAAGGCCAGGGAAAACCTTCCAGTGCTGCATAAAATGAAAGATCATATCAAAGAGATCACCAGGCAATCGGAACAGTTTCAGCATAACATCACAGCAGAAACCAAAAACGGCGCATGGAAAGACATGATGATGATCACCAAAAAGGTGAACCAGCAGGTATTGGCCGAGGAAGGAAAAAATGCTGCCATCGTGGAGTTCGCTCAAAACACATCGGAGGAAAAGGTGACGGCTGATATCAACCAGATCTGCATGAATTATTTTGAGCTGGTAAAAGAGGGATATAAAAAAGATGAAGATGGGGTTCCTGTGAGTGTTACCACCGACCTTGAAAAAAACCTGCCCCAGGTTAAAGTGGTGCCTGCCGCTATTGGCCACCTGCTACTGCATGTGCTCACCAACGCCATGCAGAGCGTGCAGGCAAAAGCAAGAAAGAATGTCAAAGGATATGAGCCAAAGGTTGCACTCAGCACACGGATACTCCCGCGCTTTCTGCAGATCAGGATCCACGATAACGGTGACGGGATCGAAGACAAGTACCAGTCGCGCATCCGGGATCCGTTTTTTACTTTAAAGAATGAAGAAGATGCAGGGCTCGGACTTTATATCAGCAAACTGATCATGAAGAACCACCAGGGAGAATTAAAAATTGAAAGCGACCGGAACCGCGGGACGGATGTCTATCTTAAATTCTTTATTAACTGACATGAAAAAAATAATTTATATAATTCTCATACTTTCTGTAATTCCTGCGATGGCGCAACAGGACCTGCAGCAGCTGCTCGGTGAAGTTAAGAACCCATACATGAAGATTGATGAGATTGATGCTGTGGTGCGCAACCTTAAGCGCATCCCGGCTAACGGGCTTGACACGGCGCAGCAGAAAATCCTTTTTGAATCATACAGGCTTGCTGCCGAAAGGTATGCAGGTAACAATCATTTCAAGCAGGCATACATGCTTTATGATGAATATCTCGGGATCAAGGAAAAAGCGCTGGCTGCAGAAAAGGCAAAATTAATTTCTGCCACCGTGTCAGGGAATAATGAAAAACAGCAGCACACCATTGATGCAGTAAAAACACTCAAAGCTGAGCTTGACATACTTGAAAAAAATGAGAATCAGCTTCAGGCACGAAGCAATAATTTTATCCGCAACATCAGCCTCCTGGTCATTCTGCTTGCAGTTATATTTGTATTGCTATTCTTACGCATTTCATGGAAGCTCAGGAAAGTGAAAGAATCGCTTCAGGAGAATCGTACACAGCTGATGGGAATGGAAAAAGCTGCGCTCATCGGGCGGTTGCACGAACAGATAGAGAAAAGCAGCGACAAGCAGCTTGCCATGATCAGCAGTGAAATTACGAGTATACAAGCACTTGTAAAGCAAACGGAAAGCAGCCTTACCCGTGAGCAGATGCCGGTCTTCAAAAAGATCAAAGATACATTCAGCAAGGCTGAAGATGACATGAAAAATCTTCAGCATATGGAAAGCTGAGGGTGTTGTCATGCCCTCATTTTTTTTTAATGCTATGATTCCAATATGCTTTTAACCGACACACATATTCATTTGTATGCGGAGGAATTCGGGCATGATTTCCCGGTACTCTTTAAAGAAGCCAGGGGAAAAAACATAGGGCGGTTTTTTATTCCCAATATCGACAGCAGCACCATGGATGCCATGTTCGGGATCTGTGCTCTCAATCCGGGTGTTTGCTTCCCAATGCTTGGCCTCCATCCTTGTTATATCAAAGAGAATTTCATGGAAGAGCTCCGGTCGATCAGGCAGCGGGCAGAAACCGAAAAGATAGTTGCTGTTGGTGAAATCGGAATTGACCTGTACTGGGACAAAAACTTTTTTTCACAACAGGAGGAGGCTTTTATCATACAGATGGAATGGGCCAAGGAATGGAACCTGCCCATTGTCATCCACTCACGCGATGCAACAGACGAAATTATCCGGATCATCGGTTCAAACAGGCACCTCAATCCGAGAGGTATATTTCATTGCTTTTCGGGAAACCTTGAGCAGGCTGAGAAAATTATTTCATTGGGATTTTTCCTGGGGATCGGCGGGGTGCTAACTTTTAAAAATTCCGGTCTGGATAAAGTGGTTGAAGCCACAGACCTTTCGCATATTGTGTTGGAAACCGACGCACCATACCTTGCACCGGCACCTCACCGGGGCAAAAGAAATGAGCCTTCATTCCTGTACCTGGTTGCAGAAAAGCTTGCTGCCATAAAAAATCTCACTGTAGAAGAGGTTGCATCTGTTACGACCGGGAATTCCAAAACAGTATTTAGCTTGTAGAGCACATGCCCTGACGATTGGTGTAACCTTTGGGGTATATGTTATAAAAAAACGGGCACAAAAAAAAGCTCCCTGGTAAAACCCGGGAGCTCTTTCCTTAAAAACCGTGTTAATGTAAAACCTTAAAAACTTTCGATACAAATGTAACCTTAGTTCGAATGTTACGAATGTGTTTGATGAAATGTTATTAACAGAGTTATCAACATCATTTTTAATTAAGGTTTTTTGATCAGCTCCATTTTTTCATTGAGCGATTTTATTTCTTCCTTGGCTTTATTTATTTTTTCTTCAAATTCTTTTTTGAGCAGGTCTGCATTTTTTGATTTAGCAAAAAAACCGATGTTGTTTTCCCAGAGCGACACGTCATTTTTCAATGCGCTGATTTTATTGATGAGCACTCTTTTCTCATCATCCATTTTTTCTTTTCCTGCACCCTGCTTCAGCTTGTAGTTATGATCGAACTTTTGGGTACTACGCATTTTGTTACGTCCTGCATCATCGATACGGAGGTTGCTGAACTGAAGGTCGATCGCCTTTTTGTAACGCGTATTGATTTCTTCTTTTTTCGCCAGCGGCACCATTCCCATTTCCATCCACTGCTTCTGGAAGTCCTTTAATGCTTCAATGCTATCAAAATGATTTTCGCCCGCTGCAAAGTTTTCAATCTGCATGATCAGCTCCTGCTTTTTCTGGTAATTCTCTTCCTGCTGGACGTCCTGCGTTGCAAAATGCTTTGACTTGTTCTCAAAGAAGAAATCACAAGCCTTCCGGAAACGGTTGAATACTTTCCGTTCCAGGAACTCGCCGCCGGTACCTATTGTTTTCCATTCCTGCTGGAGCCGCTTCAGCTCATTGGTTGTGTTTTTCCAGTCTGTGCTTTCCTTTAAAGCTTCTGCATGAAGACACAGCTCGGTTTTTTTCTGGAGGTTTGAATTAAACTCCTCCTTGGACTTGTTATAGAATTCTTTCTTGTTTTGAAAGAAATGATCAAATGCAGCCTTAAAGCGGTTCCATATCTTATCATTATCATCCTTGCCCGCGAAACCTGTTTTTTTCCATTCTGCCTGTAGCTGAAGAAGCTCTTTTATTTTCTCCTGCCATTCGTTGCTCTTTGAATAAGTGCCAGCAGCAAGCTCTTCTGCCTTCACGCAAAGCGCCTTTTTATCTTCAAGGCTCTTTTCATATTTTTCCTTCTGATCGCCCAGATATTGCTGTCTTCGTTCGAAAACTTTATCTGATGCAGCTTTGAAACGTTCCCAGATTTCATTTTTATTATCCCGCGGAACAGGACCTGTTTCCCTGAATTGGTTCTGTAGGCTCTGCATATGATTGAGCGCCTTGTTGATGGAAGGCTCCAGGATAAGCTCTTCAGCCCTTTCACAGATCTTGATCTTTGCTGCCAGGTTCTTTTTGAAATCGAGTTCCTGGAGTTCTTTATTGATGCGGATCAGCTCGTAAAATTTATCCACATAAAGCTTATAGGTGAGCCACAGGTCATTGACATTCTGCTGTGGTGTAGGACCGATCGCACGCCATTTTGCCTGGAGCTCATGGAACTGGTTAAATGCCTTTTGCATATTCTCCTCATACTGAATGAGGTTTTTCAGCTGCACCAATATCTCTCCCTTGGCCTTCAGGTTTTCATTTTTTTCCTGCTCATGCTTTTCCCTCAGTTCGATCCTTCTGCGGTTGAACTTTTTCATAAGGGCAAAGAACTTGTCGGCGAGCGGATCATGTGGCTTCTCTTCTTCCGTTTTCTCCTTATCCTTTTCTGCCGGTTCACCAGTTTCGTTTGCAAGGGCAACATTCCGCTCATGCGTAATAAGTGTGTGGAATGCTTCTTTTACGGCGGCAACCTTATTTCGTACGGCCCCAAACTCCTGTTCATTCAACAGGCCTTCAAGCGTTTTCACAAACTCTTCCTTACTAAATGACAGGTAAATCTCCACCGCCTCAGCCATGATAACC
>Ga0190272_10000931_pt1 | contig 14285 bp, 10 predicted proteins | sample Popmic504T_FD_133746 | JGI IMG/M metagenome (GOLD analysis project Ga0190272, IMG submission 133746) | Populus adjacent soil microbial communities from riparian zone of Shoshone River, Wyoming, USA - 504 T | ecosystem: Environmental > Terrestrial > Soil > Riparian zone | place: USA: Wyoming...
GATCGCCTCGTTCTCGTAGCCGATCAGCACGTCGCCCTTGCCGCCGGCGAAGGTCTGCAGCGAATCGCGCGCGCTGTCGTCCTGGACCGAGGTGTTGGCGAGCACCTGCTTGACGAAGTCGAGCGCCTCGGCCTCGGACTTGCCCTGCTCGAGCTGCGAGCCGTAGGCGGCCATGATGTTCCACTTCGCGCCGCCCGAGGTCGCCGGGTTCGGGGTGATGATGTCGACGTCGTCGCGGACGAGGTCGTCCCAGCCCTTGATGTTCTTCGGGTTGCCGGGACGGGTCGAGAGCACGACGACCGAGTCGGTGACCATGCCCTTGTACTCGTCGGAGTTCCAGTCCTTGGCGACGAGACCGGCGTCGACCGTCTTGGTCATGTCCGGCTGCAGCGAGAAGGCGACGACGTCGGCCGGCAGGCCGCCCTCGACCGCGCGCCGCTGGTCGCCGGAGGCGCCGAACGAGGTCGAGAACTCCACGCCCTCGCCGTCCGCGCTCTTCTGGAAGCCGGGGATCACAGCGTCCTCGTAGGCCTGCTGCGGCGTCGAGTAGGCGACCAGCGCGATCTTGCCGCCGCTGCCGTCGCTACCGCTGCTGTCGTCCGAGCCGCAACCGGCGACGACCAGAGCGCTGAGCGCGAGCAGCCCCACGATGAGGCTCGTGATGCGAATCCTTGTCATAACCCCTTATTTCCCGTCAGGTTTGTGGACTTTGCGAGGATCGGAAGGCTAGCAAGTCAGTTGGGAAAGTTCCAATCGAGCGGCTACCAGGCGACGCGCGCCGGATCGGCCGCACGAAGACGCGCGTCGGCCGTGGCGAGCTGCGCCTCGTACTCGACTGCCGTGGCGTAGATGAGCCGGTCGGCAGGGTCGCCCGGGAACGCCTCGCCGTCGAGCGACCCCGCCCGCAACGCGACCGAGACGGACGGAGCGATCGCCCGCACTTCATGAGTGCTCAAGACATCCGCCACCCATTTCTTCAGCGATCGATCGAGGCGGACGCGACCGGAGGTCACGAGATAGGCGATCTCCTGGATCGACACGGTGCTGATCGCCAGCTCCGACCCGCCCGACAACGCCTCCCGGGCTTTGGACCCAAGCCGCTCAGAAGCAGCCGCGAGCCAAACGAGAATGTGGGTGTCGAGGACGATCACGCCTGCTCGATGTCCCACGGACCCATCGAAGCCTCGATCAGCTCGTCGTCGGAGACGTGAAGGGTCACGCTTCCGCGTAGATCCTTGACGCCTCCCCCGGGCGGCTCGACTCGCGCGACCACCTGTCCCCGCTTGGTTATCTCGAGCGGCTGCCGCGTCTCCGCGACCTCGTCGAGCAGACGAAGGCAGCGAGCCTTGAACTGCGTGGCAGTAATACGATGGGCTTCCATGACCATGGTCACCGTACCATGGTCATCTGACGGCTTCGAGTGAGGGGATGCGACCTCTGGGAGGATGCGCAGACATGGGAGCCGAGGAGATCGTCGACACCCCCGCGGAGGCAGCGGCTCAGGATCTGGCGCCGCTCTTGGTGCGCGAGCCGTTGGCGGAGTTCCTTGACGGTGCGGGGCTCGGCTCCGGGGCGATCGAGGCCTCGCGCGTCGGCGACGGCCATTCGAACGTGACCTACCTGGTGCGCCGCGGCGACGACCGCTTCGTACTGCGCCGCCCTCCGCGTCCGCCGCTGCCGCCGTCGGCCCACGACGTGCTGCGCGAGGCGCGGCTGCTGACGGCTCTGGCCGGCACCGCGGCGCGGGTGCCGCGCGTGCTCGCGACATGCGACGACGAGTCGGTGCTCGGCGTGCCGTTCTATGTGATGGAGGAGGTCGCCGGGACGGTGATCACCGACACCGTTCCCCCGGCGCTCGACACGCCCGAGCAGCGCGCGCGGATCGGCGACGAGCTGATCGACGCGCTGGTCGAGATCCACGCCGTCGACTGGCGGGCCGCCGGGCTCGAGGGGTTCGGCAAGCCGAGCGGCTACCTCGAGCGCCAGTTGCGCCGCTTCAACGGGTTGTGGGAGCACAACAAGACGCGCGAGCTGCCGATCGTCGCCGAGGTCGGCGACTGGCTGGCGGCGAACCTGCCCGAGTCGCCGCCCGCGACGATCGTCCACGGCGACTACCGGCTCGGCAACGTGATGGTCTCCGACGACGCGCCGGGCCGCGTGGTGTCCGTCTTCGACTGGGAGCTCGCGACGATCGGCGACCCGCTCGCCGACCTCGGCTACCTGACCGTCACCTGGGCCGGGCCCGACGATCCCGGCGATTCGCTCTTCGCCGCCCTCACCCCCGTCAGCCGCGACCCTGACTTCCACACCCGCGCCCAGCTGGTCGCCCGATACGAGCAGCATTCCGGCCGCTCGATGCACGCCCTCCACTGGTACCAGGCGCTCGCCCTCTGGAAAGCCGCCGTCTTCATGGAGGGTAACTACAAGCGCTTCATCGCCGGCAACAGCGACGACGCCTTCATGGCCGCCTTCGACGAGGGCGTCCCCGCCCTGGCCGAGAACGCCCGCGCGATCGCGTTGGCGGGCTAGCGGCGCCTCCCGCTATACGCGCATATGGCGTAGCCGCTCGATATGACGCCGCGCGATCGCGAGGTTGGGGGTACCCCTCTCGCCGATGACCTTACGGGTCGTCTCCGCCGCCACGGACCGCTGAACCCCGTACTCCGCCACCACGCGATCGAGCAGCTCATACGGCAACAGCCGCTCACCCAACAGCTCGAAGATCCTGTCCTCAATGTCCATGTCACACATCCTTTGCATAGCATATCGTCTAGGCGACGGCCCTGACAATGGCCAGGCAGCAAAGAGGCCGACGGCTCGTTCCACGGCCAGGATCGCCTCGGAGCCGAGCGCGACGCCCGGCAGTTCGCCGACCGGTCCGTCGATCAGAAAGACTCCCGAAATGATGCTTGCGACTAAGCCGCCAGAAACGAGTACTACAACCGTCGCTCTCGCGTGAAGCCCCATCCGACAACCGTAAGTCGAGCCCGGTTACACGAGGACACACCCAAGTGACGAAGGAGCATCACGACATCCGCGGCCTGCTGGTCGACTTCGGCGGAGTGTTGACGACGAACGTGTTCCAGTCGTTCAGGGCGTTCTGCGAGACGGAGGGGCTGGCGCCGGACGCGTTCGCGAACCTGCTGCGCTCGAGCCCCGAGACACGGGCCGAGCTGCGCAAGCTCGAGACGGCGCAGATCGACGCCGACGAGTTCGGCGCCCACCTGGCCCCGCTGCTCGGCGTAGCCAACGCCGACGGCCTCATGGCCCGGATCTTCGCCGGCATCGGACCGGAGCCGGCAATGGTTGACGCGGTCCGCAGCGCCCGCCAGTCCGGCATTCGCACCGGCCTGATCTCGAACTCGGTCGGCACCGACATCTACGACCGCGCCGAGCTCGACGAGCTGTTCGACGCGATCGTCATCTCCGGCGAGGTCGGCCTGCACAAGCCGCAGCCCGAAATCTTCCTGCTCGGCGCCGAGCGGATCGGCGTCCCGCCAGTCGAGTGTGTATTCGTCGACGACCTGCGTGAGAACTGCGCCGGCGCTGAGGCTGTCGGCATGACGGCGGTCCTCCACCGCGGCCCCGAGCGCACGTTGCCTGAGCTCGAGCGACTGCTGGAACTTCCGGGCCTGAGCTAGCTGCAGCCGGGCGCGGCGTAGCGCGTCGGGGCCGCCCGTTGTGGGCGGCCCCGATAGGCATAGTGGGTCTAGGCGGGCGAGCCGGCTAGAACAGCGAGACGAACGGGGATGTCGTGTCTTTGATGAACTCGCTGGCGGTTACCGTGGCGGGAGAGGTCGAGCCACCCGACCACGTCATCGTCAGGCCGGTGTCGCTGGCAAATGCCAGGGAACGAGTCAGGTTGCTCCACACTCCACCGGTCAGTGTTCCGGTCACGGTGAAGCTGGTGGTACCTGCCGCGCACGACCCTCCTGAAAACTGGCCCTCGATGTTGACCGAGTTGATCTTGACGTTGTTGGTGCCGCTGGTGCCGTCGACGTTCCACAGCGGCAGCCCGTTCAGGGCCAAGGCGACGTTACATCCGCCCCACCCGACCACGCCGCCCGTGCCGGTGCACGAGAGGGTCGATGTGCTCGTCAGGTCCATGAGCGCCGATGCAGGGGTCCGCACTTGCGCGCTGAAGCGTGGCCCGCTGCTGCAGGAGAACCCCACGGGTGTGCCGAGGCCTTGGATGTCGAAGGTGATGCTGGAGGGGGAGCTGAGGGTGTGGACGGTGTTCACAGGCCCCCAGTTGGCGGCCGAAGCCATCGACGGGACGGCGATCGCGCTGAGGGCCGCGATGGCGGCTGCGAGCACGAGGCTCTTTTTCATTGTGTTGATCATCGGGTTCACAATCCTTGTTTTTGTTTTGTGTGTATCGAGGTCTCGGCCACAACAGGGTCGAGATAGGGGAAGGTCAAGACCGCCCTGAGCCACACACAAAGGGCCCAGGACGGTGCATGTGTCGGTGCCGGTTCGGTTTAGCGGCGGTTTGCTGCGCGTCTAGCGGCGCGTTTGGCCGCCTTTGTCTGGCGCTTCGAGCACGGCGTCTTCATGCTGATGTCGAGGCTGCTTTGGCGGCTGTTGTGGCCGTCGATGTCAGCTTCGGCTGTGTGACGGCCGGCGCACAGGTTGATCTTGGCGTTGCGGGTCCTCGTGACGGCGAGGATGCCGGTGTTGCCACCCTGGATGTTGAGGTTGAAGCTCGACACCGGCGCGTCGGGAACAGACGCGAAGGTGTTGACGAGCTTGCCGCTGTTGGTGGTGCTGCTCTCGCCTCTGAGGTTGATCGCGATCTCGCCGCGGAGGGCGACGATGATCATCGGGAGGGTGCGGATCGAGTTGCCGGTCTTCTTGTCGATGCGGACGTTCTTGACGAAGTAGACGTTGCCTAACAGCGGCTTCTTCAGCAGCGGCGACGTTGCCTTCGCGCGTCCGACGATGCTGCCCTTCGGGCAGCGGTTCTCGAGGTCGTCCTTCGTCCCATCCGTGAACTCGCAGAGCGCCTGGGCGTTGCTCGGATCCAGGGCCAGCGACTTCGGCAGGCGGACCTCGGCCCGCTCGATGCCGGCCTCGCCGGACCGCTGGGTCACGGTCGCCTTCAGACCCGGGTGCTTGCCGGTCTTGGTCTGCTTGCGGCCGGTCAACGCCAGTGCGAGCTTCGGCTTGAACGCGAGCTTGGAACAACCCGTCGCCTGCAACGGCGCCGTGAGGTTAGCCGTCTGCCCTCCAGCCGAAGAGACGCTGGTGGTGATTGTCTTTGCCTTGCATGACGTCGGTGACCGCATGAACCCTGGACGGTCGGTCACGACATGCACCCGCCGGACGCGGAACGGGACGCCGTCGCGGATCGTCGGCAACGGATCCGACTTGACCGTCACCTGGGCGGTGTCGGGGTCGACGTGGAGCGCTTGACGGACGACGACTGTGCCGAGGTCGAACGGGCCGGCCGCCGCATGGACGGCGACCGCTAGACCGTAGGGGGCGCCCTTGTAGGGGCCTGTCAACGAGACGGGCTGATCGCGGAGGTAGAACGGATTGGAACCCGGCCCGGCCGCGACAGTGGCTGATCCGACACGCGACGCTGCGGGGCAGGAGCCGGCGTTGGCGGCGGTGTCTGAGCACAGCTCGACGTTTCCGACCGCGCCCAGCAGGCCGCCGGGTAGCGCGACGTCGAGGCCGTCGATGACGTCTTGGCGATCGCCGCGGGTGAGGTCGAACACGAACGGGCTCGACCCGCCGCCTTGGGCGTCGACGAGGCCGGCATCCAAGCCGGGTGAGAACGGCAGCGTCGCCGGACAGCCGCCACCCTGGCCGTCCCAGCTCACGCCGAAGCTCGAGCTGTCGGTCGCGTCGGGTGTGCCGGGGACCGGTACGCCGTCATCGCGCGTCCCGCCGCGCGACCACGGTGTGAACACACCAGTGGTCGTAGCGGTGGCGCATGTCGCCGGGTTGGCGAGCGCCGCCCGGGGACCTGGCTTGAACGCCAGCCGTAGTGTCTTCGCCGGAAGCTGCGGGTTGTCCTCGAACCTGGCCGTCAGGCGGCCCGTGTTGCGGTCGGCGGTCACGACGCCGGGGATCTTGACGTTGACGCCAAGCTCGCGGGAGTCGACCTCGATCAACAACCGGAACAGGCCGTTGCGGCTGTTGTCGGGGCTAAGGTCGCCTGGGTGCGGGGCGATGACGTACACGCTGCCGCTCAGCGGCTCTGCGCCGATGACCTCGTCGGTGGTGGGCTCGCGCTTGGCCAACAGCGGTGATGTCGCGACGGCCGTGCCGATCTTCGACGCGTTCGGACACGACACAGGGTCGGTCGTGTCGTAACGGACGCGGTCGCCAGGACCCTGGTCGGTGCAGCCATCGAGGCCGTCGGCAGCCGACGGCGAGACCGACACGCCCTCAGGCAACGTGACCGTCGCGTCCTTCAAAGGCGGCCCGAGCGGCACCGACGGATCCGCCGGCGAGCTCGAGTCGGTCGGGTCGTTGGCGGCCTGCGGGAACTCCAAGTCGACGGTGTAGCCCGACGGCGCATCGGCCTGGGTGGTGCCAGTGGCCGGCGTCGGGCGCATGTCGAAGCTCGGCCCGAACTGGGCCGCCAGAGCCGGGCTGTCGCAGCCTGTCACCGCGGGGGCGGTTGCGCTGGCCGTCTGCCACAGCGGGTCGCTGAGGTCCGGGAACCCGAAGTTGCCCGCACCGGGGGGTAGCAGCCGCGCGGGGTTTGCCCACTCGTCAGCGGCGATGCGGGTCATCGGCGAGGCGACCAGGCAATCCGCCGGGTTCGAGAGAAACGGCATCGGCGCGCCACCGGCACCGTTGCGCTGCGACGGCACCCCGTGCAACACGACCCTGACCCGCGAGATTCCGAGCGAGCCGATGCCGGGGCTAGCGACCGTGATCCCATACTGGCCCGTCCGCGGCCGCAACACCGGATAGAGCAGCACGGTCGTGTTGTTGGCGAAGCGGAAGCCGAACTGGGCCGGATAGCCACGCTCGGGCACCGTGCTGAACAGCGGCTCCGTCGACGGCGAGCCGAAAACCGTGAGCTCGATCGTTCCGACCTGGCTGGCGGCCGGACAGGTCGGCCCGCCGCCGGCCTCGAGCTGTGCCAGCGTGCAGCGAGCGACCGCCGCGGGGTTGCCGACAAACCCGGCAGGCGAATCGACGAACGTCGCCTTGACGAACCCCACGGTCCCGAACGTCGGGCCCGGGGTGCTGTCGGCCGGAATCTGAAACGAGACGTCCGCGTCGTGGGGGTGGCCGCCCGCGACTGTGTAGTCGTCGCCCACCGAGTCCAGCGACCGGGCGGAGAAGTCCGTTATGTCAAACGGCGGCGCGACCGCAATCGCGGTCGACGTCGCCACTGCCGAGGCGGCGACCGCCATCAGCACAGCGGCTGACAGACGACCCATCCAGCGACTCAAGCTCACAGCGCTCATAGTTCTCGTTCCTCGATTCAAGATCATCCGGGCAGGGCCAAGCAGACGCCTTGTCATGACCGACCCCCAACAGACGACGACTTCTTCGCTCTAGCCCGGGTCAGCTTCAACGTCACAGACCGGCCCTTGGAAGCCCTGGAGTGGCTGACCGACAGCTTGACCGTCAACCTCCCACGGGCAGCTAGCTGCGCACGCGCTTTGCGCGACAGCTTCAACGTCACCGCCACAGACCCGGGTGTCGTCATCGCCCGCCGCCCCGACGCGACAGTGACCGACCTACCGCCGATCTTCGCGCGGGCTGTCGCGCGCACGATCCCGCCCGCGTTGGCCTTGACCGTCACCGTCAGCCTGCCCGTCGCCGCCAGCCGCCGCCGCTGCGCCGCGCTCACCGCACGCAACGACAACGCCGCCGCTACATCTGCCGGATCGCCACCCGACAGTCCCGACCGCGGTCCCATAAGGCCCGGAGCGCCGCTCAATTGCCCCTGACAGCCATCCCCCGCACATACCGCCGGCGGCCGCGGCGCAGCGAACCCCCCGCCGACCCGGGCGGTGTAGATGTCACCGAGAATATCGCCGTCGGCTGGAAGGATCCGCGCATCGCTGCCGAAGATGATGTCGCGACCCGACGCGGTGATCCCCACGGCGCCGCCGCCGCCGAAGGTGATCGCCGACACCTGCCCATCACGCCAGGAATACACATCGCTCATACCGTTGGTATCGCTTACAGACAACGCCTCGGCGCTGTCGAAGACCACCGTCGACCCATCCGCCGACATCGCGGGATGCGCCACATCGAAGCCCGCACCGTCGCCGCCGCCGCCGGCGACCGACGTCGAGATGCGCACGATCGAGTGCGTGACCGCGTCATACCGATACAGATCCCGGGCGTCGTCACCATCGGTGCCCGCACCGCCGGTCACCAGCCTGCTGGCGGTCGTAAACAACAGATAGCGGCCATCGGGCGTCATCTTCGCCCCCTGCCCGACATCGTTGCCAGCGAGCCGGGCCACAAACCTCGTCTGGCCCGCCGGATGCGCGTCATCGCGATCCCACACATACAAATTGTCCCTACCCGCCCGCGGGCCTACATCATCCACACCGAGATTGTCGGCCAGCACACCCCGCGCAACGAAGTACACCCGCGACCCATCCTCAGAGATCGCGACCAAGCCCTGCACCTCGGCATCATCGCCCGCGCCCGAGACCTCGGTCAGCGTGCTACACGGATTCGCCGAACCGACCGGCACCGGGACCCCGGCCGGGATGTCACACGCATACAGATCATTACCAGCAGACGGATCGACCTCATTACCGGTATCGATGTCGCCGTTGACCAGCTGCTGCTTGGTAGTGAAGAACACCCGCGACCCATCAGCTGCACCACCCACATAGTCCGCCGCCGAAAGGCCGTTGCACAAGCCCCCCTCATCCTCGGCGCCGCGCGTGCACTCAGACCCCGACACCGCCACCAACGCCGAGCCGGCTACCCGCGCCCACAACTGCAGCACGCCACCGCCGCACCCCGACGAGAAGACGATCACCCGGCCCTCAGGCGAAACATTGCGCAGACAACTCTGGCCACCCGTGGGTTGACCATCATTGTCAATGCTGACCGGCCTCGGAGGCCAGCCGTTGTTCACACCGACATACTCCCGCAACGCCGAGCTGGCAGCGGTCCCGGGGCCATTGGCGACCACGACATGTGACAGATCAGCCGACACCCCCATGACAGGCAACCCGACGGCATCCGGGTTACCTCCCTCGGGCGGCATGTAGTTGCCCACGCGGGCAAAGTTCCCGTCGGAGTCGCGCAGCCAATAGCCAATGTCGTTCTCCGTCTCGCCGCGGCGAAACATGCGCCACAGCGACCAGCGCAAATCAGACGACTCGGCGGCCACGGGGAGGGCCAGCTGGCCGTTAATGCTCGTGTTGTAGAGCGCCGAAGACGGCCCCATCGCCCTGGTCTCCCAGCCCGACGGTGAGCGCACACCGTGATAGAGGTTGCCCGGACTGCCATGCGCGTCGCCGGCAAAGCTCCCGCCCGACGCATAGGAGATGACCCCGTCGTCGGTAAAGGCCGGAATGGGACTCCCGAGAATCGAGAAGCCCTCCTTGTACGGGGGGGTGACCATCTCATAGGCGCGGCAGTCGGGCAGCCCGGTCGAGTTGTTCTGCGCCCGCAGCGTGGCGTTGTCGCACGCGTCGGCCGCAGCCGCGATCGGGGCAGCCGCCAGACCGACCGCGAACACAACGCTCACAGCCGCGACGGCAGCCCAGGCGCTCGCCGCTGTCCTAAACGGTGCTGACAGCGACAACGGCATGAGCGCTCCTTTATGGGTTGAGACAGCGAGTCCGCTGAGATGGCCGCGCATGTCTAGCGCCCCGCGGTGTGCTTGAAGGTGACCGTGACCGTCTTGGTCGCAGACTTTCCGCCTGCGGGCAGATACCGAACCTCAACGGGGACTTTGAGCCGGCCGGTCTTCGACCTTCTCAACGCCCGAACGCCCGCGCGGTTGAGCCTGACGACAAGATTCGCCCCGCGGGCCCTTCTGACCGTCGCCTTGCCTGGCTTGGCCTTGGCAGCCGAACTGGTCAACTTGCCCGGCCCCGGAACCCTGACCGACAACGTCGCCCTCGACCCCTTCACCGTCGTGTCGGCGATCGAGAACCGGTTGGTCGGCCGTTTGAAGATCGCGATCGCGACAGTGTTGGAACGCTTACCGCAGTTGACCGTCAACCCCAGCGTCCCAGTCGCATCGTCGGGGATCTCGAGCTTAAATCCGCTCGGCGACCAGCCCGTCGCGGCAATCGAACGGTCGCCCAACGTCGCGGCGCCGCCAGCGCCGAGATCGCGGCCGCCGATCGTGATCGTGTCACCAGGTTTGGGCCTACCGTCATAGCCATCGAGGCGCGGGGTTGTGCAGCCGTAGGGATCCGCTGGTGGGGGCGGAAACACCCTGGGTACAGAAGCGGTCGCGAAGGTGACCAGGTCGCTGACCGAGACAGAGTCGTTGCTAGCCACCCGCAACTCGACGACAAACGTCTCACCCGCCGGCAACCCGTCGACCGCAACGCTGACCCGCTCAACACCATCGCTGCCCTCCACCGCCCGCTCAACCGTCGAGGACGAATACGAGCTGTCCAACGAGCTCACATCAAACCGATACGAGCCCGGCAGGCCATGGGTATCGACCTCGCCGACCAGCGTCGCCGACCCAGTCGACACACCGATCGGGCTGATCGCCACAGCAGTCGGCACCGGCGGTGTGCGAAACAGCCCATCAGCGCCGTAGCGCGTCACACCGTTATCGCTCTTGGCTACGACCTGCACATGATAGGTCGTGTCCGCCAACAAGCCCGAGACCGGCTGCGACGACACCTGCTGCTCACCATCGCCCGAACCGGCAGCGACCTCCGGCGTCCTCGCGCCATAGCTGGTAGTCGGACCGTAGTTGAAGTAGTAGCTCGTCTCTTCTCCGTGCGGGTCGATCGTGCCCGTCAGCGTCGCGCGCTTGGTCGTCACACCGGTAGCTCCACCACCAGCAGCAGGTGCGGTGGTGAAGGTCTGATCGGCCCCAACCTGCGGATCGACAGCGGGAAAGGAAACACCCAAGCCTACGACGACACGGAAGTGATACGTCGTACCAGGCTCCAACCCCGGCGCCAACCCAATCACCGGACGATCATCCCCATCACAGGGATAAGAACCGAAACTAGTGAAACACGAGGCGCCCGACTCCCCGACGGCAACAGTCGTGTCCCCATAAGCCGTCGTCGTCCCATACTCCAAGTAGTAGCTCGCAGAATCCTCGGGAGTGTTCGTATTGACCGTCCCATGCAAACGCGCGCTACGCGGCCCGATCGCCGACGCAAACGCGGGCGAAGCAAACCCAGGCGGACCACCATCCACATCCGGCGGCGCCAACGCCGTCACAAACGACTGATCGCCACCCACGATCGACCCCGACGCATTCGAACCAACGAGCCGGAAGTGATAAGTCTTGTTCGGCTTCAGGCCCTCCACCAGGGTCGACGCCGCGACCGGATCGCTACCACTACCCACCGAGTCCGACTCCGCGGTCCGCGACCCATACCTCTGATCAAGGCCGTACTCGAAGTGATATGACGAATCGACACCCTCGGGGTCGATCGTCCCCTCCAACATCGCCGACCGCGCCTGCACCGACTCCGGCGGCGCACCCCCCGTCACGACCGTGGGGCCCTCGAAGCGGGTAAAGCGCGCCACGAACGGACGCGTGCTATCCGACAGATAAACCGTCCCCGTGCCGCTGACCGCGATACCCCGGACACCACCGACCTGCGACGCATCGAAGGTATAGATCGGAGCCGCACCACCAGCACTGAAGTGCGTGACCCGCACTCCCAACGGGCCGGGATGCGACACATACACCTCATCAGAGACCGGATCCGCAGCCACCGCCGACGGCGCACCGCGACTCCCATCATCGACCATCGCCTGATGCCCACCGTCGGCGCCGTAGCGATCAACCCGATTGGGCAGACCAAAACACGACTTATCACCAAGCACATAAACCTGATGCGAACCATCAACCGCCAAACTCGACGGCGACGAACAGAACCCAAACCCATCAGGCGAACCACTCAACCCATCAAACGAAGCCAGGAACCCGCCCGTCGCCGAATCGAAACTAGCGATGACCTGAGCACCCGTGTTGGTGTCGGTCGCGGTCACATACACCGTCCCATCAACCGGATCCACCGCCACCCGCGCACCGGCATTGATCGACACCCCCGACACCCCGACGTCCAACGCATAGGCCTTCACACCAGCCAAGCTGTACTTCACCACCGCAGGAACACCACCATTCTCGCCCGTCGCGACATAGACCGCGCCAAAACCGGTGGGATCAACAGCAAGCCCGGTCACGCCACCCTCGTATGACGGATCGAGGGCAAACCTCGACTGAAACACACCAGCCGCATCGAAGCGCTGCACCCGCGGCGTGGCACCGCTAACGCCCTGCCCATTGTCGGCCGTAAAGACCTCGCCGGTCGACGGCATCACCGCAACACCGGCCGGACCATTCCCCAAGTTCGACCCGAACTGCCCGTCGCCGTCCCCCACTCCCCCGAACCGATCCACATAGGTATGGCCAGTCGTCGCCCAAGCAGAACCCGGCGCCACAAACGCAAACCCACCAACCAGCGCCACCAGCAAGACCACCAACCTCCGCCCCAAGACGGACGCACCACTCCCCCCAACCAAAGGCGCAACAGCAGCCCCGCCCGAAACCCCACGGCCCCGAACGGAAGACGACAGCCGAAAACCCGACCGCCCAACACTGCTGCAAACACGCCTCATAAGTGCGATTCCTCTCCTCGTTGCATCTCTCGAGCCGGTGGAGGGGCTCTCCGCTCGGCGTTCTCCCTGTGCTGCGGTCGGCTTGGACGAGCCGATCCGATTTGAACACCATAAAACGCTCGGTCTATAGCTGTCAAGGAACAACCGTGTCCTGGTTTTTTCGGTTTTTGAGCGGACTGTGCCGGGTCGACTACGCAGAGAAGGCGATGACTTGATCTGTCGCTATAGAACCGACGTTCTATCTGCCATGGCGACCCGCTCAGGCCGAGCAGATACACCAGAAACACCCGCAGACACATAGGAAATCCGCTCCAGAGCTGAATCTACGCTGGCTGGCCTAGAGAACGAAAAACGTGCGTTCTCTGCCCGAAAGCGTTATGGTCGGCCGGAGGCGCCGGCCCCCCGACTCGGAGGTCTGCCGTGAGGCTCCGCAGCGCCGTCGCCCTAGCCGTCCTAGTCATCCTTGGAGCAGCCGCGAGCGGCGCGTCGGCCCAGGGGCTGGCGCCCCAGCTGAACGCCAGCTATCCCTGCTATGGCAGCGGCGAGAGCCTGCTGCTGACCGGCTCCGGGTTCACGCCTCAGGAGCTGGTGGCGCTCACCGTCAGCGGTCAGCAGCTCGGCACGGTCGACACCGATTCCGACGGCGGCTTCTCGGCGCGCGTGGAGGCGCCGACCGGCCTGTTCGGCACGATCCTGCTGCGCTTCAGCGCCATCGACCGCGCACAGCCAGAGGTGCGCGTCGGCACCGACGTCCGCATAACCAGCACCGACGTGATCGTCACGCCGGCGGTCGGCAGCCCGAGCCGGCTACGGCGAATCCGCGCCTGGGGGTTCTTCGAAGAGCGCGCGATCTACGCGCACGTCAAGCGGCGCGGAGCCCGGCATGCGCGCAACATCCGACTGGGGGTGCCGAGCGGCGCGTGCGGCCGGCTCGACACGCGGCGCCGCCTCTTTCCCAGCGGCGTGCGTCCCGGCACCTACACGCTCCAGTTCGACACGCTGCGCCACTACTACCCCAACCTCGCCTCCGGGATCAGCTACGTCGTAGCGGTCGTCGGCCCGGCCTCGAGCCGGGCTAGCGGGTGGCCGGGCGGCGACCTCACGGCGGCATTCGCTGCGCTGCCGTGAGCGTGTGCGCGTCTAGGGCGTCTGCGGCGGCGGCGCGGGTCCCTCGACCAGGCACACGCCGTCCGAGCGGCCCGGCGGCTTGCCGCCGACTACGCCCTTGAAGCCTCCGCGCGTCACGCGCGACGCCTGCTTGACGACGACCTCGCGCTTGCGCTTCGAGCCCTTCTTCACGGGCTGCAGCTCACGCCACTCGAAGCCGAGCTCGCCGCGCAGCTTGTAGCGGCCCCCGGCGGGCGGGTCGGCGATGCCGCCGAAGGTGAAGCCGCGCTGGGCGGAGGCGAAGCGGGCCGAGCCGGCCGACACCCAGGTCGACGGCGCGCCGAGGTCCTCATAGCGTCGCTGCGCCGGGCGGTACCACTGCAGCTGGAAGCGCA
>Ga0190272_10000932_pt1 | contig 14284 bp, 11 predicted proteins | sample Popmic504T_FD_133746 | JGI IMG/M metagenome (GOLD analysis project Ga0190272, IMG submission 133746) | Populus adjacent soil microbial communities from riparian zone of Shoshone River, Wyoming, USA - 504 T | ecosystem: Environmental > Terrestrial > Soil > Riparian zone | place: USA: Wyoming...
CGGCGTCGATCGCGGCGAGGCGCCCGGCCAGGCGCTCCCGCGCCCTCGTGAGCAGCGGCTCGGCGAACGGCCCGAAGGAGCCGCCCGGATCAGGGCCTGACGCGGTGTCGTGCCAGTACGCGGCGTCGAGTTCGTCCAGCCACCACGGCCGCACCGGCAGCCGGCCGGCGAGCGCCGCCGCCGGCTCGGCCAGCAGCGTCCGCAGCGTGGCGCCGGTCAGCCCCGCGGTGGCGAGACGGCGCTCCCACCACGGGGCCTCGTCGAACGGCGGCTGAGCTGCCCACCGCCGCAACCGTGCCGCACTGCGGTCACCGGCAGCGACCGGCTCACCGACAGGCAGGGCCGTCAGCCGGTCGGGCAGCCCGACCGCCCGGTAGAGCGTCGTGGACAACGGTGTCCGTCAGTAGCAGCAGGGGTTACGGCTGAACGAGGTGATCGGGCACTGTTCGCGGCCGGCCGGGTTGAACGAGCCGAGCAGCTGGTCCAGCTCGGCGTCGACGGAGCCCGCCGGGTGCTCGGGCAGCGCGGCCAGCTCGGCGGCCGTGAGCCCGTCGCGGAAGTCCTGGTCGGTCCAGGCGCGGACGACTTCGGTCGTGGACATGGGGTCCCCTTCCTGTCAGCTCAGGTTGGAAACCCCATCCTGTTGGCGGCGGCCACGACCGATCGAGGCCACCGACGGGCCATTCACAGGCCATTCACCCCGCGGCGAGCCTGGCGCGCACCTGCTCGGCGTTGGTGTGGCCGAGCTGGTCGAGGATCTCCAGCGCGGACGACCACGCGGCCCGTGCCGCCGCGGCGTCACCGGCCGCCGCCCGCACATCGCCCACGTGGGTGAGCACATCGGCCTCGTTGAAGCGCTCGCCCAGCTCTCGGTACAGGCGCAGCGCGTGCCGGTAGTACGCCAGCGCCTGGTCGTGCTCACCCAACCGGTGTCGCACGTAGCCGAGGCTGTCCCACGCGCCCGCCTGCCCGTAGCGGTTGCCCAGCTCCTGGTGCAGCGCCAGCGCCTCCTGGCACGCGTCCAGCGCCGGCCTGTGGTCACCGAGCAGCGCGTGGTACCAGCCGATCGCGTTGCGTGAGTGCGCCTCGCCCTCCCGGTGCCCCGCCGCGCGGAACAGCGCGTTCGCCTGCCGTGCGTGACGCAGCGCGTCCGCCGGCCGTCCGCGCCGCTCCCACACGTAGGCCATGCCGTGGTGGCAGTGCGCCTGCCCTGCCCGGTCGCCCAGCGCGGCGAACAGACCGAGCGCGGCGTCGAGGTGCGTGTACGCGTCGTCGAACCCGCCCAGCATGGTGTGCGCCGCGGCCAGCTTGCGGTGCGTGCCCGCCTGCGCCGGCGCGTCGCCCAGCCGGACCGTGGCCCACAGCGCGGTGCGGCCCGTCGTCACCTGGTCGTGCCAGTGGCCGCGCCGCTCCAGGAAGATCGACAGTGTCCACGCCAGCCGCCACGCGTGGGTGTCGAACCCGACAGCGGCCGCGGCGTCCACGGCCGCCAGCAGCACGGCGTGCTCCGCGGTGAACCAGGCGGCCGCGTCCGTCACCGGCTCCGGCCAGGAGCCCGGTGCCGGCTCGTCCAGCGCGACCACGTCCTGGTGCGGGTCCAGCAGCCGGTCGGCCGCGTGCGCCGTGTGCAGGTAGTGGTCGAGCATCCTTCGCACCGCGCGGGTGCGCTCCGGCTCGGGGTCCGTGCTCGTTGCCAGCTCGGCGGCGTACGTGCGCAACAGGTCGTGCAGCGTGTACCGGCCGCGTGCGCGTTCCACCAGCAGGTGCACCCGCACCAGCTCGTCCAGCAGCGGCGCCACCTCGCCCGGCGTCACCCCCGCCAGGCCGGCGGCCGCCGCGGCGGCGAGGTCCGGCCCCTGATGCAGCCCGAGCAGCCGGAACAGCCGCGCCGCCGGTGCACCCAGCCCCGCGTAGGACCACGAGAACACCGCCCGCACGTCCGTCGCCGTGTCCGCCGTGTCGAGCACGTCGAGGCGGCCGCGCTGGTCACGCAGCTGTTCGGCCAGCGCGGCCAGCGGCAGGTCGCCGCGGGTGGCTGCCCGCGCCGCCGCGATCGCCAGCGCCAGCGGCAGCCGGGCACACCGCCGCACGATCTCGTCCGTGGCCTCTGGCTCGGCCGCCGTACGCCCGTGTCCCAGCCGCACAGCCAGCAGCTCGCGTGCCTCGTCGGCGGTCATCAGGTCCAGCACCACCGGCCGCGCCCCGCTGGTGGCGATCAGCCCGGTCAGCTGGTTGCGGCTGGTCACCAGCACCACGCAGCCGGGTTCGCCCGGCAGCAGCGGCCGCACCTGCTCCACGTCACGCGCGTTGTCCAGCAGCACCAGCATCCGCCGGCCCGCGAGCAGGCTCCGGTACAGCGCCGCCCGCGCCTGCTCGTCAGCAGGCAACCGCTCCGGCGGCACGTCCAGCGCGTCCAGGAACCCCCGCACCGCATCGGCCGCGGTCATCGGCGCACCCACCGGCCCGAACCCCCGCAGGTCCACGAACAACTGCCCGTCAGGAAACTTGGCCGCGGCCCGATGCGCCCAGTGCACCGCCAGCGCCGTCTTGCCCACCCCGGCCGTCCCCGTCACCACGACCGTGCTCGCCCCGTCCAGCTCGCGCAGCTGGACCGCCCGCCCGGTGAATCCCGCCACGTCCTGCGGCAGCTGCCTGGCCACCCGCGTGGCCGCATCCGCCGTACCGGCCGCCGCCAGCTCCGCCCGCTCCGCCTCCGACAGCTCCAGCGCGTCAGCCAGCAGCCGCAGCGACTTCCCGTGCGGACGCACAATGGTCCCGGCCTCCAGCCGCCGCACCGTCCGCACCCCGAGTCCGGTTCGCTCGGCCAGCGACTCCTGGGTCAGCAGCGCCCGCTCCCGCCACTCCCGCAACATCACCCCGAGCGCCCGCCCCACCCGGCCGAGTATTCGCCACCACGACCGCACTGGTCGAGCCGCTCGCAACGACCCGGCGGAGCCTCCGGCAGGGCGAACACAGCCGCGAAGGCAGAACTGGCGTGTCCGGGCGGACGCACCGCGCCTGTTGACCGCCGGCCCGGACCACGCCGCTGCTTCCCTGGTAACACGTAGCCATGCCATAGAGTCGATTGCGCTGTTGGCGACGATGACATGAGGGGCATCCGTGGGGTCACGATTCGCACCTGTACCGCTGGTAGGTACCAGTTCGGACCTGCGGGCGGACATCATCGCGTGGGTGTCGTCGGAGCCGTTGCGAGCGCTGATCAAGGAGTTCGGCGGAGATCCCGACATCGTCACCGCGGCATCGGCCACGTTGGGATCGATCCTGGCGGAACTCGATGTGTTCACCGACCGGTGGGACACCCGCAACGGCAGAGAGCGCAATTTGGCGGGCGAACTGGAGTTGACAGAAGGCCAGGTCGACCTGGTGGTGCGAGCCGCCGATGCGCTGGGACTGCGCTCGGCACGGCTGCCACGGCACAACTCGTATGACCACGTACTCATGCTGGGTGGACTGGTCCGGGCATGCGTTGCCCGACCTGCCTACGCCGCTCACCTCGTCCAGAAGGGTCACATCACGGCGGAGTCGGTGATCGCCCTCGGTGCGCACCGCCCGTTCGGCGGCGACGAGTTCGACTTCGCCAAGAAGCTCGGGCTGCCGGGGGTCACCGAGGAATACGACGCTATGGACGCGGGAACGCGCCGTGCGTTCAACCTCGGCGAACCTGAAAAGGTCGAGGGCGAGACCTCCGAACTGGTCGGCGGCACCTGGGGTGTGCGCCGTTACCGAACGGCCGATGACATGCCGGTCCTGGTGGCCGCGGCGCCGTCCACCGAACCTGTCGAGCGTCGGGCCAACACGCCGGACTCCTACGCTTGGCTCGCCGACCACCTGGTCGCCCTGAAGTCTGGACAACGACTGCTGATGATCACCACACCGATCTATGTACCTGCCCAACACGCGGCCGCGGTTCGGATGCTCAAACTGCCCCATGAGGTCGACGTTGAAACGGTCGGCACCGACCCGGAGGTGATTGGTACGGCGAAACAGACCACGACACCGACCAGGTACTTGCAGGAGATCCGCTCCACGGTGCGAGCACTGCGGCAGTTACATGGCAAACTCCCGGAAGTCTCCAGTGCCGATCCTAGTTCGTACGATCGATAGCAGTCAGAAGTTCACGTGCCGCGGCTTCCTCGGACAGTGAGTGCTGTGCACAGGCTCGCACTGCCAGTTCACAACGCGCCCTGGCCTCGGGGTGACCTGCGACGTGCAGGCAACGCGCCATCTCAAGCAATGAAATCGCCACCCCACGAGCACTGTCGAGGTCGCGGTAGATGCTCAACGAACGCTCGCAGGCGGCAATTGCCTCCTCGGTCTCCCCGGTCAAGCTGAGTGTTTTCGCCAGTTCCAGGCTGGCGTTGGCCTGCCCGCCCGGCGTACCGAGTTCGATCGCGAGGTCCAGTGAAGCCCGCAAATCGGCGCCGGACCGGTGGTATTGCCCCATCGTACGGTGCACCCGCCCGCTGACCACGAGGGCATCCGCCTCACCCATACGGTTACCCACCGCGCGGAAGGTGGCGAGAGCATCGCCGACCCTTTCCTTCGCCTGCTCCACTTCCCCGAGCAACAACAGTGACGACGCCATGTTGTTCCAGGTGTGCGCAACCCACCGCCGGTCACCATAGCTCTGGAAAATTGATAATGCGATATCAAAAAACTTCACCGCGGCGCGGTAATCGGACTTCAGGCGGTGGACGATGCCGATTGCCTCGATACTTCTCGCCTCACCGAACTTGTAACCCAGCTCGCGGTAGATACCGACGGCCTTGCCCTGCCGCTCCAGCGCCGCTTCATAAGAACCGAAACCGCGAAGTACCGCCCCGAGGTGATAGCAGGACTCGGCTTGCCCATAGTGGTCGTCAAGCTCGACAAAGGTATTCAATGCCTGTTCGTGCCGGGACAGTGCGTCGTTGCGTCTGCCCAGGACATTCCATGCCCTACCGATCCGGTTGTCCAGATCTGCGAGGGCAATCCGATCGCCCAGCTGCCGGACCGAATCGGCTGCGATTTCGAAATCAGCGACGGCAGCCTTGACCTGGCCGCGTGCGTAGTTCAGCTCGCCGGTACTCGTGCGTATCGCGGCCAGACCCGCGCGGTCGCCCTCCGCGGCAGCGGCGGCCAGTCCGAGTTCCAACACCCTGGCCGCGTCCTTGACTTCGCTGACCAGCCCGAGGTAGTGACTGATCGCCCTGGGTATCCGCCACGCATGGCCAGGCAGGCCGTACTCCTCGGCGCTGAATGCGCATGCGACGAGGTTGGCATGCTCGGTGGCGAACCAGGCGCCTGCGGCATGCGCGTTGTCCAGTCGAGGAGCGGTGGGCGGCGGATTCCCGACAGGGTCGTTGATCGGTCGAAAGGGCAACATGGCCGCACGTGCGGCCAGTGCGCAGTGCAGATAGTAGTCGAGTGAGCGGACGACCGTCTGACGGTACTGATGCTCCGTCTCCTCTGCCACGGCCCGTTCGCGCAGGTACTCGCGCATCAGGTCGTGCAGCCGGTATCTGTCCCACCCTACTTCTTGCACGAGGTTGTCGTTGTTCAGACGGTCCAGGATGGATCGCGCGATCGGGAGGCTAACATCGGCCGTCGCCGCCGCCGCATGTGCGCCGAACTCAGTGGTGGGGTGCAGACTCAACCGACGACTCAGCGCCTTATCCGCGTCGTCCAGTTGCAGGTAGGACAAGGTGAAGGCCGTTCGCACTGAGACGTCCCGCCCTAAATGGAGTCGTTGGAGTAGACGACGTTCGGCCCGGACAGCTTCCATCATCGCGGCGACCGACCAACTGGGGTGCGCACGCAGCTGAGCCGCCACCAGCCGCACGGCGAGGGGCAGTTGTCCGCAGAGAAGGATCAGCTCCGCGACCGCCTCTGGTTCGGCCTGGATACGTCGAGGTCCCACAACCGCCGTGAACAGGCGAAGAGCATCCTGATCGGGCAGGCCCTCCAGGAGAAGTTCATCGACCTGCTCCAGGTCCAGCAACCGACGCCGACTCGTGAGCAACACCAGGGACGGGGAGGCCCCAGGGATCAGTGGCCGGACCTGGTGGGAAGAACCCGCGTTGTCCAACACCACGACCGCCCGCCTCCGGGCCAGTTCCGCGCGCCAGACCTCGGTCCATTCCGCGGTGGTCGCCGGAGACGGGTTCGGTGCCACACCAATCATCCTGAGCAGCCGGGACAGCGCGGTTCCCGGCTCAAGGCTCTGTTCGCCGACGCTGTGTCCTTGCAGGTCGATGTACAGCTGGGCATCCGGAAAGAGTTCCGCCTGCTCATACGCGAAGCGGAGCGCCAACGCGGTCTTCCCGATCCCCGGCATTCCGGTGACCGCATGTACGAGAAGCCGATCCCCGCCGTCGGTCACGGCGCGACGCAGGAGGTGCAGCTCAGCGCCTCGCCCGGCGAAGTGGGAGGGTGGCGCCGGCAGCGTGTTGACCGAAACCAAACTCGGCGCGGGCAGCACCGACACCGGACTGTGCGTGACGGAGAGCGAAAGCGCCGGACAGCGACCGGCGACGTCCGCGACCGGCTGCATCCAGGCCACTCTCGCCACTGCGTCATTCGCTTCGCAAACCAGGATTCCGATGACCTGCCCGGTCCTGGAGTCGACAACGCCGGCTCCGCTGAAGCCGCCCTGAACACGAAATCCGGTGACACCCGGCGCTTCGAGTTGCACCCATTCCCCGCCCGGTCCGCCGGGCCCGGCCAGCACCGCCTGGACTTCGACACCGAGGTCATAACCCCGCGGATGACCGAACAGATGGACCTCGGTACCGCGGTTCACCGTGGCACCGAGGCGAGCGGGTTCTGCGGTGGCAGGCGCGGCTGTGACCAGGGTAAGAACCGCCGAGTCGCCCGCGCCGTCGGGAGCGACGGGAATCCAGCAGCCGGGCAGTACTTTGCCGCTGGTGGCGGAGTCTCGGACCGACGGAAAATCAAGTGGAATATCTTCTGTTGGAAGGTCGACCGCTTCGGCCGGACGTCCGAGTGCGCTGTTGACGACGTGAGCGCAGGTGAGCACCCACCGTTCGTCGACGAGTACACCAGCACCGCTGGGGGAGGCGGCACCTCCGATGCGCACCCGCCAACGACTCATTCTTGCTCGGGCTCTGATCTCCAGACGAGCTTGACTCGCATATGGCCGTGCAGTCCGGTCTTGGCGATCACCGCGCCCAGCTGTGCGTTCAGCCGAACACCGAACTCGACTTCCACCTCTTCAGGTTTCAGCCCACGCACGGCGTCCAAAGCGGCCTTCGCCGTACTGGTGATCGTAACGAGTGCCTTCTCCAGCGAGCCGGCGGCCGCCTCAACGACCCCATCGGTACGAGCGGCACGGCGGATCCCCGGCTCTTCCTCGGCCAACTCGACATAAAGGAACCCACCACCCTCTAGTGGTATGCGCATCAGATCGCTCACTAAACCTCCAGCCGGAGTCGACTGACCGGATGCTATCGACGCACCGACCTCTTGTCACCAGGACCGAGCTGGATACGCCACGCCGAACCGCCGACGCGACACCAAGGTTCACACGGTCTAACCGCACCGAGACCGGCGAACATAATGCTATGAAAAACTACGCGAAATTCGGGTTGTAGCGAATAGCCGCTAGGGCCGAGCGGTCCCCCTTGGTCACCCCCAACCACGAGTCGGGGACGCCACCCTTCAACGGCAACGAGGGCCCGACCAGGGATGAAGCCTGGTCGGGGCCCTCGAAGGAGTGGTCGTGCGACGACGACAACCTGGTGGGCCGCCAGGGACTCGAACCCTGAACCTACTGATTAAAAGTCAGCAGCTCTGCCATTGAGCTAGCGGCCCTGGTCGGAGAGGTTACCGGCCCCGACCGGCGGATGGTGCGCGGTTGGCGGACCGCAGCCGCGGCACCATCACACCGGGGTGGCACGATCCGCGCGTGGACGCACTGGCGCTGTTGCACGTCATGACCGGGGCCTTCGAGGCCGAGCTGACCAAGACGGACCCGGACGAACCGACGGCACGGCTGCAGTGGACGGCCGGCGAGCTGGCCGCGCACCTCGGCGAGGTGCACCGGTGGGCCGCCGACAGCGCACGACACGCCAAGCGGTGGGACCGCCGCAACCAGCCGGTGCTGGAGGTGCCGGCGATCGAGTGGTACGCGGAGTCGCGGACGATCCTGCTGGACGCGCTCGACGGGTTGGACCCCGAGCAGAACTGTCGCACGTTCTCGCCGACGGACAGGACGGTGCGCTTCTGGCACCGACGGCAGCTGCACGAGACGGTGGTGCACCTGTGGGACCTGCGCAGCGCCACCGATCCGGCGGCGCCGCCACCGGTGGAGATCCCGGCCGAGGTGTACGCGGACGGCGTGGACGAGATCTTCGACCTCTTCGTGCCGCGGGGTGAGCCGACGCCGCTGAGCGAGCCACTGACGTTGCGCGCCACCGACCTGGACCGCGCGTGGATCGTGCTGCCCGACTGGAGCCTGGGCACGGCGGCAGACGCCGGTGCGGCGACAAAAGCGGAGGTGTCGGCGCCGGTGGGTGAGCTCATGTTGTTCGCCTGGAACCGCGCCGAACCGGCCACCGACGCGCCGCCTGGTCTGATCAAGGAGTTCCGGCGCGCGCGGGTCCGCCCCTGAAACACCCTGAACAACGCGGAACCGGTGTGTCACAAGGGTTTCGGTAACGACGGCCACGGGTACAACGATCTGGTCATCGCATGGTCTCCCGCGCCCATTCCCCCGGGTGGCGGGACAGGAGCCTCCGCCACCCCCAGGGCGGGGGCTCCGCTTTTTCTGTGCCGGTAGCGGCCGCGACACACTAAAGCTCACGGCGTCGGGATCGGCTCCGGGGTGACGACCAGCGGCCGGCCCCGGCGGGTCCGCTCGTGCCAGCCGAGGGCCGTCACCGCGACGACCACGACGGCGAAGCCGAGCCACTGGGTGCTGGTGAGCCGGGTGCCGAGCAGGCCGACGCCGATGAGCGCGGCGGTCACCGGGAAGGCCAGTTCCGCCAGGGTGGCGCGGGACGCCGGGGTGGTCCGCAGGCCCACGTAGTACAGCGACAGCGCGAGCAGCCCCGGCACCACGGCCAGCAGGAACAGCCCCGGCGCGTTGGCCCAGCCGACGGCGAGCGGCGCCCCGGTGACGCCGAGGATGACGAACGAGGCCGGCAGTCCGATCGCGAACCGCAGGACGGTGACGTCGCGCGGGGCCATGGTGACGGCCACCATCCGGCCGAGCACGGTGCCGCCGGCCCACAGCGCGGCCGCACCGAGCGCGAGGAGCGCGGCCTGCGCGGCGGCCACCCGCACGGAGAGTGGGTCGCGGAACGCGAGCAGCCAGGCGCCGGCCAGCGCAGGCACGGCGAACGCGAAGTAGCCGGCCCGTACCCGCTCGGACAGCAGCACGTACGCGGCGAACACGGCGAACACCGGCTGCAGCTTCTGCAGCACCAGCGGCGTCACGGGGTCGCCGAGCCGGAACGCGGCGGTGAACAGCGCGGTGGCGACGGCGGACGCCCCGACGCCGATCGCGACGAGCGCGGCCTGGTGCCGCCGCGACGCCCCGGCGAAGGCGCGCACCGCCGACGGCAGGAACGGCGCGAGCAGCACGACCACGATGAGGTGCTCCCAGAACACGACGCTGGCCGCGGGCAGGGCGTCGGCCAGTGGCTTGCGGAGCAGTCCGTCGGTGCCCCACAGCGCGGCGGCGCACGCCACCAGCCAGGTGCGGTCGGCCGGGGTCCTGGTCACCCCAGCCACGGTAGCTGTGAGCCGGCGCCACCCGTTTCCGCTCACAAGGTGGTGCGACTTGCGTAGTACTGCGCGATGCGTAGTACTGTGCAACTCGCATAAGCCGGAACGGAGGCGCGCATGGACACCAGCCAGTTGCTCAAGGGGGTGCTCGACCTCGCGGTACTCGCCGTGCTGCGCACGGAGGACGGCTACGGCTACGACGTGCTCCGCCGGTTGCGCCAGACCGGCCTCGACGACGTCGGGGACGCGTCGGTGTACGGCACCCTGCGCCGGCTCTACAACGCCGGCCTGCTCACCTCGTACGTGGTGCCGAGCGAGGAAGGTCCCCACCGCAAGTACTACAGCGTCAACGAGCCGGGCCTCGCCAAGCTCGACGAGTCGTCCAAGATCTGGCGCTCGTTCGCCGACACCATGAACAACCTGCTGCGGGAGGCGGCGTGACCATGGCCGACATCGGCACCGACACGGCGGTCGCGAGCTACCTCGCGAGCGTCCGCACAGCGCTCACCGACCTGCCGGCCACCGAGGTCGGCGAGATCCTCGACGACATCGGACCGCACGTCGCCGAAGTGGCAGCCGAGCTCGGCCCGGACGACCAGCCGGGCAGGCTGCACGAGCGGCTCGGCACGCCGGAGCAGTACGCGGCCGAACTGCGGGCCGCGGCCGGCTACCCGCCCCGCGTCGACGCCCCACCCGCGGCCGCCGCCACCCGCCAGCACACCCAGCTGCGGCTGGCGCTGTGGCTGCTGGCCGCCGCGACCGTGCCGATGCCGCTGTTCGCCATGCTCGCCGGCGGCGAGGAGTTCGTGCTCTGGGGGGTGCTGGCGACGCTGACGGCCGGGCTGTCGCTGTATCTGGCGGTGCGCGCACCCGGCGGCATCGCCGCGATGGCCGAGCTGTCCGAGATCCGGTGGCTGCGGGACCGTAACCCCGGTGGGGTGGTCGCCGAGTACGGCCGCCTGTTCCAGCCGGGCTGGTGGCTGGTGCGCGCCGGGGTGGCGGCCACCGTGATCGTGCTCCTGGTCGACGGCCGCAGCGTGCTGGCGATCCTGCTCCTCATGGTGCCGCTGGCCCTGGGGTCGGCCTGGGTCGGTCGCCGCAGCCAGGCCGACCGGCGCCTGCTGTGGGTCGTGCTGCCGCTCAACGCGTTCGCCTTCGCGTTCGGCCTGTACATCCTGAGCCAGGGCGCGATCGGGACGATCGGCTACGCCGGCTACAACGGCCCGTCCTCGGGGCCGCCGACCCCGCAGTTCGGCAACGTCTACCCGTACGACTCCAACGGCAAGCCGCTGACCGGGGTCTACCTGTACGACGAGAACGGCCGTCCGATCACGTCGGAGTACTCGTTGAGCTACTGCACCCCGCCCGGTCGGGTCCTGGTGCCGGCCAACCAGTACCCGCAGCCGGAGTACGAACACGACTACGGCACCGGTGAGTGCGTGGTCCGCTCGGTGGTGCCGGTCCCGCCCACCCTGCCGTCGGCCCAGTCCGCCACGTCGGTGCCATCGGGGCCGTCGGCCACGTCCGTGCCCACGTCACCCGATGCGTCGACGACAGCCCTCCCTGGTGCACCACCCGCCGCCCCGACGACGACGAAATAGAGCTCGGGCGGGCACCGTTCGGGGGGGTGCCCGCCCGTTCAATCCAGTCGCCTGAACCAGAAGAATCACCCATAAGGCGCATATCAGGCGCGTGCTGTACACGCTCTGCTCCCGTTGCACTCATTTGGGTGCGGGTCAGGAGCGACGGTTCATGCCCAAGGGAATGTCTGTCCATATTGGACTCAACCATGTCGATCCGGCGGCGTACGACGGCTGGGACGGGGCGCTCGCCGGCTGTATCAACGACGCGCACGACCTGGCGTCGCTGGCGACGGCCGAGGGTTATCGGACATCGATCCTCACCGATCGCCAGGCCACGGCACCCGCCGTCCTGGCGGCCATTCGCGCCGCGGCGACCCGGCTCAGGTCGGGCGACACCTTCCTGCTCACCTTCGCCGGCCACGGCGGGCAGGTCGAGGACATCGACGACCGCGGCGGCGAGCCCGATGGCTACGACGAGACCTGGGTGTGCTGGGACCGACAGCTGCTCGACGACGAGGTGAACGCCGCGCTCGCCGGCTTCCTGGCCGACGTCCGCATCCTCGTGGTGTCCGACTCCTGCCACAGCGGCACCATGGTCAGACACGCCATGGCGCCGTCGCCACCGGTCCGCACGCTCGACGGCGCCCGCCGGGCCAGGATGATGCCCGCCGCGGTGGCCGTCCGCGACGCCGTTCGCCGACGCACCACGTACGCCCGCGCCCGCCGCAACGCCAGGGCCGAGATCCGCAGGGCCATGGCCCGGCTGCGCACCCTCACCCGCCGCCAGTCCACCCTGCGCAAGGCCACCAGCTGCCTCGCCGCCAGGGTCGTGCTGTTCGCCGGCTGCCAGGACAACCAGGTCTCCTACGACGGCCCCGGCAACGGCGCGTTCACCGGGGCACTGCTCGCGGTGTGGGACCAGGGCCGGTACACCGGGAGCCACCCCGAGTTCCTGTCCGCGATCCGCGGCAAACTGTCGTCCCAGACGCCGAGCTACCTGGCCATCGGCCTCGGCGACCCGTCGTGGGAGGCCAGCCGCCCCTTCACCATCGACATCTCCCGCGACCTCGAGCTGGTCGACGACTCCGACGACGCCGACATCCCCTCCCCCCGCTGACGCTCTCGTCGATCACCACACCGGCCCGGATCGAGTGAACTGTCTAGCCCACGCTTGATTCTTGCGTCTATACCGGGCTAGACGTACGCGGGCAGGCGTGGACATCTTCAAGGAGTCGCAGGACGTACTCGGGAAGGGCTGGTGGCGCACATGAGGACCTACTACGCCGAGGTGACTCGCGACGGCAGGTTCTGGCTCATCCGTATCCCGGAGATCAACCGGTCGACCCAGGCCCTGCGCTACAAGGACGTGCCCCTCATGGCCGGCGAGCTCATCGAACTCATGGAAGGCATCGGCAGCGAGGACTACGCCCTCGACGTCCAGGTCCAGCTGCCGACCGGGGTGCGGGATCACCTCACCAGGGCAGAAGCCCTTCGCGAGGAGGCCGGGCGCAAGAACTCCGAGGCCGCGGCCGAGTCACGAGCCGCCGTCCGAGAACTGCTGGCGCACGGACTGTCACAGCGGGAGGCCGCAGAGGTGCTCAACCTGTCCTTCCAACGGGTCAGCCAACTCGTGAAGTCCTGACGACGATCCTCCCGACCCAACGCATGAGCGTGACACCAGTCTGGTTCGTGGACCGCACAACCAGACTGGCGTCACGTTCATGCGGCCCAGGCCCGCGCCGTCCGTGAACTCGACACCACGGTCGGTCGAGCATGATCGAACTGCCGTGGCGTCGAGTTCACGGATAGGAGTGCACGGACAGGAGTGCGCCGGGTCAGGGGCACCGGGCGGTGCGGCGGGTGGGCATCGGTGACAATGGACGGGTGAGTGCCACCCCACCGTCGCTGCGGATCGGCCCGTTCGAGGTCGATCCGCCGGTCGTGCTCGCGCCGATGGCCGGGATCACCAACGCGGCGTTCCGACGGCTGTGCCGCGAGCACGGGGCGGGCGTCTACGTCTGCGAGATGATCACGTCGCGCGGGCTGGTGGAGCGCAATCCCGAGACGTTCAAGATGATCGCCTTCGACGAGGACGAGCACCCGCGGTCCATGCAGTTGTACGGCGTGGACCCGACGACGATCGGCACGGCCGTGCGGATGGTGGCCGAGCTGGACCTCGCCGACCACGTCGACCTCAACTTCGGGTGCCCGGTGCCGAAGGTGACCCGCCGCGGCGGCGGCGCGGCCCTGCCGTTCAAGCGTGCCCTGTTCTCCGACATCGTCGCGGCGGCGGTCCGGGCCGCCGAGCCGGCCGGCATCCCGGTGACGGTGAAGTTCCGCATCGGCATCGACGACGAGCACACCACGTACCTCGACGCCGGCCGCATCGCCGCGGACCAGGGCGCCGTCGCGGTCGCGCTGCACGCCCGTACCGCGGCCCAGCGGTACTCCGGCCAGGCCGACTGGTCGGCGATCGCCAAGCTGCGCGACGCGGTGCCCGCGCACGTGCCGGTGCTGGGCAACGGTGACATCTTCGCGGCGGAGGACGCGCTGCGGATGGTCCGCGAGACCGGCTGCGACGGCGTGGTGATCGGCCGCGGCTGCCTCGGCCGGCCGTGGCTGTTCGGCGAGCTGGAGGCCGCGTTCCGTGGGCGGCCCGCGCCGGAGCCGCCGACGCTCGGCCGGATCGCCGACACCCTGCGCAGGCACGCGGGGCTGATGGACGAGCAGATCGGTGAGTTCCGTGCCACGCGCGAGATCCGCAAGCACATCGCCTGGTACCTGCGGGGGTTCCCGGTGGCCGGCGAGCTGCGCCGCGCGCTCGCGCTGGTGTCGTCGTTGGTCGAGCTGGACGACCTGCTCGGCCAACTGCCGGCCGACACCCCGTACCCGCCGGAGGCGGAGGGTCCGCGCGGCCGTCAGGGCACGCCGGGCAGGGTGGTGCTGCCGGC
>Ga0190272_10000933_pt1 | contig 14280 bp, 14 predicted proteins | sample Popmic504T_FD_133746 | JGI IMG/M metagenome (GOLD analysis project Ga0190272, IMG submission 133746) | Populus adjacent soil microbial communities from riparian zone of Shoshone River, Wyoming, USA - 504 T | ecosystem: Environmental > Terrestrial > Soil > Riparian zone | place: USA: Wyoming...
GAGCGCAGCGAGGAGCCGAAACGCCGGATGTCGCGGGCGGGCGTGTCCCTCCAGTCTACGGCTGCGGCATCCCAGGCTCTGGCGGACGGATCGCGGGCGTCGTGACCGAACTGTGACGATCCCGTGGGAGCGCTCCCTTGACTTCGTGGGAGCGATCCCATAGCGTGACTTCCGATCGGTGGGATCGCTCCCACGACACCGTGGGAGGAGCGATCGGCTCGAAACCCGAACATCAGTACCACCTGCAATACACATCAAACCCTGACAACACAAAGGAGTGACAGTGAACTCACGTGCCTTCCGCAGGAGCGCCGTGGCCGTCGCCGCGTTCTCGGCTTCCGCCCTCGTGCTCGCCGGCTGTGCGGGCAGCAGCGGCGACGCGCCGTCTGCCGACCCGAACGAGGAGATCACCCTCACGATCGCCACGTTCAACAACTTCGGCTACACCGATGAACTCCTTCAGGAGTACATGGATGAGAACCCGAACGTGAAGATCGTCCACAACAAGGCCGCCGAATCCGCCGACGCCCGTGCGAACTACTTCCAGAAGCTCGGCAAGGAAGGCCTCGCCGACATCGAGGCCGTCGAGATCGACTGGTTCGCCGAGGCCATGCAGTACTCCGACCTGCTGGCCGAGGTGCCCGACAGCGCCAAGGGCCGCTGGCTGGACTGGAAGGAAGCCGGCGCCACCGACGGAGACGGACGCCTCGTGGGCTTCGGAACCGACATCGGCCCCCAGTCGATCTGCTACCGCTCCGACCTTTTCGCGGCGGCGGGCCTGCCCACCGACCGCGCCGACGTCGCGGCACTCTTCGAGGGCGACTGGAACCACTTCCTCGACATCGCCGACCAGTACAAGGCCGCCACCGGCAAGCCGATGATCGACTCCGCCAATTCGGTGCTCCAGGGCATCGTCAACCAGATGGAGTTCACCTACGACGAGCCCGACGGCACGGTGATCGCGACCACCAACCCGGAGATCGAGGACGCGTACAACCTCGTCGTCGAGCGCGCCATCCCGAACTCGGCGTACTCCGGTCAGTGGAGCGACGACTGGAACGCGTCGATGACGAACGGCGAGTTCGCCGCGATGCTGTGCCCGGGCTGGATGCTGGGTGTCATCTCGGGCAACGCTCCCGACGTCACCGGGTGGGATGTCGCAGACGTCTTCCCGAACGGCGGAGGCAACTGGGGCGGCTCATACCTGACCGTCCCGGCCAACGGCGCCAACGTCGACGCAGCGCTCGCGCTGTCCGACTGGCTGACCGCTCCCGAACAGCAGATCAAGGCGTTCGCCGAGGCCGGCACGTTCCCGAGCCAGCTCGAGGCGTACGAGAACCCGGAGCTGACGGACTTCATCAACCCGTACTTCAACGACGCCCCCACCGGTGAGATCGGCGCCAGCCGCGCCGAGGCCGTCACGGTCGCACCGTACAAGAGCGCGGACTACTTCAAGTACCACGACGCGCTCCAGAACGCGGTCAACCGCGTCTTCGACGGACTCGAAGACCAGCAGACCTCCTGGGACACCTGGGTCGCAGAGGTCGAAGCCTTCTGATGATCTGATCGAGAGCGGGCCGCGTCGCGTCGTCACGAACGCAGCGGCGCGGCCCGCACTCGTCCCTTCCGCCGATCCCGCCGATCCCGCCGATACGGAGCCCTCACGTGACCGCGACCGACACCCGCAGAATCCGGACGTCACCGGAGTCACCCCCACCCGGCGCAAAGCAGCCGCGGGTGCTGTCCTTCAGCCACCGACTGAGCAAGTGGGATCTCAAGCTCTCGCCGTACCTCTACATCTCCCCGTTCTTCGTGCTCTTCGCGATCGTGGGCCTCTTCCCGATCGTGTTCACCGCGATCATCTCGTTCCAGGAGTGGGACCTGGTCCGCAATTCCGGAACCTTCGTCGGATTCGACCAGTACACCTGGATCCTCAGCCAGCCGCAGTTCTGGACGGCCCTTCGCAACACCTTCAGCATCTTCCTGCTGTCGTCGGTGCCCCAGCTGATCATCGCGATCTTCATCGCGGCGATGCTCGACCGCAACATCCGCGCCAAGACGTTCTGGCGCATGAGCGTGCTGCTCCCCTTCGTCATGGCGCCCGTCGCCGTCGCGCTGATCTTCAGCAACATGTTCGGCGACAACCACGGTCTCGTGAACAACATCCTCACCGACATCGGCCTGAACCCGATCCCATGGCACAAGGACCCGTTCTGGAGCCACGTCGCGATCGCGACCATGGTCAACTTCCGCTGGACCGGCTACAACGCCCTGATCCTGCTCGCCGCCATGCAGGCGGTGCCGCGCGAGTACTACGAGGCGGCCACCGTCGATGGCGCGAACGCGTTCCGTCAGTTCCTCAGCATCACGCTTCCGTCGCTGAAGCCCACTCTCATCTTCGTCATCATCACCTCGACGATCGGCGGCCTGCAGATCTTCGACGAGCCGCGCATGTACGACAACACGGGCGAGGGCGGGCCGGCTCAGCAGTGGCTGACGATCACGCTGTATCTGTACAACATCGGCTGGGGCGAGTTCAACTTCGGCCGCGCCGCGGCACTCGCGTGGATCCTGTTCATCATCATCCTGGTCATCGGCCTGATCAACCTGCTCATCACTCGTCGCCTCGTGCGCGACGAAGGCGGTCGAGGCGTGGTCCGTCCGCGCCGCGGCCGGAAGGGAGTCCAGCGATGACCTCCATCAGCACCCCGCCCCTCGCGATCGTCGAAGAGGGGATCCCGAACGCGAAGGCGAGCCGGCGCAACCAGCGCACCACGAAGATCCGCGGCGTCCGCGCCGGGAAATGGGTCTACCTCGGCCTCGGTGTCGTGGCCGTCTCGGCGCTCTTCCCCTACTACTGGTCGTTCCTGATCGGCTCGGGCGACGCGTCCACGATCAACGACCCCGACATGTCGTGGCTGCCCGGCGGCAACTTCATCGCCAACGCGCTCTCGGTCGTGAACGACCCGGCGGTGAACTTCTGGCTCGCGCTGTGGAACTCGATCTTCAGCTCGACCGTGATCGCGGCATCCGTCGTGCTCTTCTCCACCCTCGCGGGGTGGGCCTTCGCGAAGCTCAAGTTCCGCGGGGGCAGGTGGCTGCTCGCGTTCATCGTCGCCACGATGGCCGTGCCGATGCAGCTGGGTGTCGTGCCCCTGTACATCCTGTTCGCCGACATCGGCTGGACCGGCAACATCGGGGCGATCATCATCCCCGCGCTCACGAGCGCGTTCGGGGTGTTCTGGATGACGCAGTACCTGAGCCAGTCGGTTCCCGATGAGCTGATCGAGGCCGCGCGCGTCGACGGCGCCTCGCAGCTGCGCACCTTCTGGACCGTGGGCGTCGTGGCCGCGCGTCCCGCCGCGGCGATGCTGTTCCTGTTCACCTTCGTCAACGCGTGGAACAACTTCTTCTGGCCGTTCATCGTGCTCGACCGGCAGAGCCCGACGCTTCCGGTCGCGCTGTCGCTGCTGCAGTCCAGCTATTTCGTCGACTACTCGATCGTCCTCGCGGGCGTACTGCTGGCCACCGTCCCGCTTCTGATCCTGTTCGCCGTCGCCGGCAAGCAGCTCGTCAGCGGCATCATGGCCGGTGCGGTGAAGGGCTGAGATGACCACCGAGATCAGAGAGGCCTCTGCGCGCATGCCCGAAAGCGGTCCGCGCGCGTTCCCGACGAACTTCCTGTTCGGTGCCGCCACGGCCGCGTACCAGATCGAAGGTGCCGCTCTGCAGGACGGGCGCCGCGACTCCATCTGGGATGCCTTCAGCCGGGTTCCCGGTGCGGTGATCAACGCCGACAACGGCGACGTGGCGTGCGATCACTACCACCTGTACGGCGACGACGTGGCGCTCATGAAGTCCATGGGTCTGCAGACGTACCGCTTCTCGACGTCGTGGTCGCGCGTGCGCCCCGACGGCGGCGCGCTCAACATCGCCGGCGTCGACTTCTATCAGCGCCTGGTCGACGAGCTGCTCGATGCCGGCATCCTGCCGTGGCTGACGCTGTATCACTGGGACCTCCCGCAGGCGCTCCAGGACAACGGCGGCTGGGCCGTGCGCGACACCGCCGAGCGCTTCACCGAGTACGCGCTGGACATGCACGACGCCCTCGGCGATCGGGTGAACGTGTGGACCACGCTGAATGAGCCGTGGTGCTCGTCGTTCCTCAGCTACACCGCCGGGCTGCACGCTCCCGGGCACTACAGCAAGACCGAGGGGATGCTGGCCGCCCACCACCTGCTGCTGGGCCACGGTCAGGCGGTTCGGGAGCTGCGTGCGCGAGATTCCTCCCTGAACCTCGGCATCACCCTCAATCTCACGGTGGCCGATCCGGTCGACCCGACCGATCCGGCCGACCTCGACGCGGCACGGCGGATCGACGGGCAGTTCAACCGCTGGTTCCTCGACCCGATCTTCCGCGGCTCGTACCCGCAGGACATCTTCGACGAGATCGCCGACGACGAACTGCGCGCGGCGATCCTCCCCGGAGACTTCGAGGCGATCTCCACCCCGATCGACACCTTGGGCGTGAACTACTACCACGGCGAGTTCGTCGGCGGCAACGCGCCGCTCGTGCCGCCGAAAGCCGGCGACGCCCCGACCGATCGGCTCGGCGAGTCGCCGTTCCCGTCGTCGGACGGCATCTTCTGGCACGAGCGCGGGCTGCCCCGCACGCCCATGAACTGGGAAGTGCAGCCGGAAGGCCTCACCCGCCTGCTCGTGCGGGTGTCGGACGAATACGCGGCGCCCGCCGGCACCGCGCTGTTCGTGACCGAGAACGGCGCGGCGTACGACGACGAGCCGGTCCTCGAGGACGGTGTCGTGCGGGTGCACGACGACGAGCGGGTCGACTTCGTGCGGCTGCACCTCGCGGCGATCCTCGACGCGGTGGATGCCGGTGTCGATGTGCGCGGATACTTCTACTGGTCGCTGCTGGACAACTTCGAGTGGGCATGGGGCTACGAGAAGCGATTCGGTATCGTGCGAGTCGACTACGACACGCAGGAGCGCTCGATCAAGGACAGTGGCCGGGAGTACGGCCGCATCATCAGAGCGCGAGCGCTCGATGACATCGAGCCGACGTCGGCGATAGCAGGGGCGTAGCATTCGGAGGCATCCGAACGATCCGAGAGGGCACGGCATGAGCGCCGACACGACGACCGACGCTGCGCGAGCGCCCGCCACGATCGAGGAGGTCGCCGCGGCCGCGGGCGTCTCTCGCTCGACGGTGTCGCGGGTCGTCAACGGATCGACGGCGGTGAGTCCGAGCGCGCTCGAGTCGGTGCAGCGGGCCATCGCCGAGCTCAACTACGTGCCCAACCGCGCCGCGCGTTCGCTCGCCAGGAGGCAGACCCTCGCGATCGCGCTCGTGGTGCCCGAAGACACGACCCGCTTCTTCGGCGACCCCTTCCTCGCGTCGGTCGTGTCGGGCATCAACGCCCGCCTCAGCCGCTCGGACTATGTGCTCAACCTGTTCATCGCGAGCGATGACGCCGGCGACAAGACCACGAGCTACGTGCGCGGCGGCAGCATCGACGGCGCGATCATCGTGTCGCACCACACGAGTGACACCTTCATAGACCGCATCGCGGCCGCGGTGCCGGTCGTCTACGGCGGCCGCCCGGTGCGCGATCGTGAGAACGCCTATTACGTCGACGTCGACAACATCCAGGGCGGACGCGAAGCCACGTCCTACCTCATCGAGCGGGGGTATCGCCGCATCGGCACGATCACCGGTCCGCTCACGATGCCCGCCGGCATCGACCGCCTGCAGGGCTTCCGCGACGCGCTCGCCGCCGCGGAACTCGACGAGGACACGGTGGAAGACGGCGACTTCACCGCCGACGGCGCGGCGGGCGCGATGCAGCGCATCCTCGACCGGGGTGAGCATCCGGAGGCCATCTTCGTCGCGAGCGACCTCATGGCCCGCGGCGCGCTGTCGGTGCTCGCGGCGGCGGGCCTGCGCGTGCCCGACGACATCGCGATCATCGGCTTCGATGACTCCCCCGTCGCGACGTCCGTCTCGCCGCAGCTCACCACCGTGCGCCAGCCGTCCTTCGCCCAGGGCGAGCAGATGGCCGAGGTGCTGCTCGCCCTGCTGGCAGGACGCGACCCGCAGCACGTGACGATGCTCGACACCGAGCTGGTCATCCGCGACAGCGCGTGACGCGCGCTCAGGACGTGAGGCGGGCGAGCAGCTCGCGGTAGCGCGCCGCCGTGCGCGCGACGACCTCTGCGGGCAGCTGTGGCGGGGTGCCCGTCTTGTCCCAGTGGGCGGCGAGCCAGTCACGCACGATCTGCTTGTCGAAGCTCGCCATCCGCTCGGCGGGGGTCGTGCCCGACCGCCAGGCCGCGGCATCCCAGTACCGCGACGAGTCGCTCGTGAGCACCTCGTCGGCCAGCGTCATCACGCCCGCCTCGTCGATGCCTAACTCGAACTTCGTGTCGGCGAGGATGAGCCCGCGCCCCTCGGCGATGCGCGATGCGCGCCGGTAGACCTCGAGCGACAGGTCCCGCAGCTCCGCCGCGCGCTCCACGCCGACGAGCTCGATCGTGCGCTCATATGAGATGTTCTCGTCGTGCTCGCCCATCGGAGCCTTGAACGCCGGCGTGAAGATGGGCTCGGGCAGCCGGTCGCCGTTCTCCAGGCCGGACGGCAGTGGGATGCCGCACACCGTGCCGCTGTCCTGATACTCGGTCCAGCCCGATCCGGTCAGATACCCGCGAACGACGCATTCGATCGGCTGCATCTCGAGGCCTTTGACGAGCATCGCCCGCCCGACGACCGCGGCGGGGATCAGTGCACGGAGTCCGTCGGCATCCAGCACACGATCGGCCGCGAGATGGTTCGGGATGCCTCGCTCGCCGTCGCCGCCCGTAACGAGCCGGTCGAACCACCACAGGCTGAGCGTGGTCAGCAGCACCCCCTTGTCGGGAATGCCCGGTTCGAGGACGTGGTCGAACGCGCTCACCCGGTCGCTCGCGACCACCAGCATCAGATCGGCACGGGCATCGCCCGGACAATCGGCGGGCACGTACAGATCGCGCACCTTGCCGGAATAGACGTGGCGCCAGCCGGGCAGAGCGAGGGGGGAGGTCACCGGCCCATTATCGCGCGGGGGCCGAGGAGGCCGTGGCGCGCATGCCGGGGCTACGGCGTGCTCTCGTCGAGGTACGCGAACGCCTCGCCCAGGAGACCGTCCCAGCGTTGCGCCCCCGCGCCGATGCCGATCGTGAGCCATTCGCGCATCGTGCGCTCGCGGATGACCATGCGCTCAGCGACGCCCTCTTCGACCAGCTCGGTCGCGCGAGACTCGGGAACCTTCACGACCAGCCCGCCGAGATGGCCGACGAACGCGAAGACCTTGCCGCGGACGCGCAGCCCCTGACTGCCGAACATCGGGCCGATGTCCACGTCCGGACGCTCCAGATATCGTTCCGCGATCGGATCGAAGATCGCATGGGCCCGCTCGAGCGTCTCGGCATCCTTCGTCACGCGTCATCCTCCTGCGGCCACGGTAGCCGCCGTGTCCGACGTCCGGTGTATAGTCCAGTTGGACTATACGAAACGGGGTGATCGGGTGACGGATGCCGCAGCGAAACTGACACCGCTCGGAGTCGTCGTCCTCGCTCTCCTGCGCGAGGGCGACATGCATCCCTACGAGATGCTGCGGCTGCTGCGGCAGCGCCGCAAGGACCGGGTGGTCGCGATCTCCAACGGCACGTTCTATCACACCGTGTCGCGGCTCGAAGCGGCCGGTCTGCTCACCGAGGTCGGGGTGGATCGCGGGGGCAATCGTCCCGAGCGCACCACGTATGCGCTCACGGCCCAGGGCTACGACATCGTGGCGGACTGGGTGCGCCGCGAGCTGCCCCGGATCGACCGGCCCGCGCAGTTCCGGGTCGCGCTCACCGAAGCGCACAACCTGCCGCGCGACGAGGTCGTCGATCTCCTCACCGCGCGCCGCGCGCTCGTCGCGGCCGATCTGGCCGCCCACCGAGCGTCGCTCGCTCGCACGCATTCGAAGGAGGTTCCCGCGCAGTTCGTCATCGACATCGAACGCGCAGAGGCGATCCTCGCTGCCGACGTGACGTGGCTCGACGGGCTGCTCCTCCGCCTGACCGCCCGCGAGATCGCGTGGGGATGGTCGGAGATCCCGCCCGACACGCTGGAGAAGCTCCGCGCACACCGAGAGGCCCTCACGACATGACCGATCCTTCGACCCGGTTGTCGAGGAGCGGCGAAGCCGCGTCTGGAGACACAGGAACCGTCGGTACTCGGGCAGCGGCATCCGTTCGCCGCACGAACCCTCGGGAACGCAGTCCGTGGCCGGCACTCTGGGCACTGGTCATCGGGTTCTTCATGATCCTGGTCGACACGACGATCGTCTCGGTCGCCAATCCGGCGATCAAGGCGGCGCTCGACCCTGATACCAACAACCTCGACAACGTGGTGTGGGTCACCTCGGCGTACCTGCTGGCCTACGCGGTGCCGCTGCTGATCACCGGACGCCTCGGCGACCGATTCGGCCCGAAACGGGTCTACCTGGTCGGGCTGGTGGTGTTCACGCTCGCCTCTCTCTGGTGCGGGTTCTCGGGCACCCTCGAGATGCTCATCCTCGCCCGCGCCGTGCAGGGGCTCGGCGCCGCGCTCATGACACCGCAGACGATGGCGGTCATCACCCGGACGTTCCCGCCCGATCGACGTGGAGCGGCGATGGGCCTGTGGGGTGCGACCGCCGGCGTGGCGACCCTGGTCGGCCCGCTCGCGGGCGGACTGCTCGTCGACGGCTTCGGGTGGGAGTGGATCTTCTTCATCAACGTGCCGGTCGGGATCGTGGCCTTCGTCATGGCATGGGTGTTCGTGCCGAACCTCCCGACCCACCCGCACCGCTTCGACATGCTCGGTGTCGTCCTGAGTGCCGTCGGCCTGTTCCTGATCGTCTTCGGCCTCCAGGAGGGGGAGCACTACGACTGGGGAGTGATCTGGGGGCCGATCACCGTCTGGATGCTGATTCTCGCGGGTGTCATCGTGATGGGCATCTTCATCTGGACGCAGGCGCGGACCAAGAACGAACCGCTCGTGCCGCTCGAGCTGTTCAAGGAGCGCAATTTCGCGATCTCGAACCTCGCGATCGCGACGGTCGGGTTCACGGTGACCAGCATGTCGCTGCCGCTGATGTTCTACATCCAGCTGGCCCGCGGACTCACCCCCACCCAGGCCGCCCTCCTGCTGATTCCGATGGCGCTGCTGACCGGCGTCCTCGCGCCGTTCGCGGGCAAGCTGCTCGACCGGACCGACCCCCGATTCCTCCTCGTGCCGGGCCTCCTGCTGGTCTCGGGATCTCTCGCCTGGTACGCGTCGCTCATGAGCGCCGACACCCCGATCTGGATGTTCCTGCTGCCCTCGGCGATGATGGGCATCGGCAACGCGGGCATGTGGGGGCCGCTCGCGACCACCGCGACGCGGAACCTGCCGATGAGTCAGGCGGGTGCGGGCGCCGGCATCTACAACACGACGCGCACCGTCGGCTCGGTGATCGGCTCCGCCGCCATCGCGGCCTTCATGCAGAGCCGCCTCGAGGCGAATCTTCCGGGTGCCGGCGACGCGGCCGGGGGCTTCGAGGGGGGCACGCTGCCCGATTTCGTGGTCGACGGCTTCTCCACCGCGATGGCGCAGGCGATCCTGCTGCCCGCCGCCACTCTGCTGATCGGTGTCGTGGCGGTGCTGTTCCTCCGTCGGCCGCGAGCCTCAGGCGATGCCGAATGGCACGCCGCGAACCGCGCTCTCGCGGCGGAAGCGGCCGCGCGCGACAGCGCGGACGCGGCAGACTGAATCGGGCAGCCCGGAGCGGGCTCAGTCCTCGACGACGCGGGCGGCGATGTCGGTGCGGTACTGACCGCCCTCCAGCCCGATCTGCGCCAGCGCGAGATACGTGCGTTCGCGGGCCTCGGCGAAGGTGGTTCCGAGGCCGACCACGTTGAGCACGCGCCCGCCGGTCGCGATGAGGGTGTCGCCGCCCTCGGCGGCGGTCGCCGCGTGAGCGAGGTGAACCCCCTCGACCGCGGCGGCAGCATCCAGTCCCGACAGGGTGCGGCCGGTCACCGGCGCGGCCGGATACCCCTCGCTTGCGAGCACGACGGTGACGGCGACCGCGTCGGCGAAGGCCGGGCGCGGGCGGTCCTCCAGAGTGCCGGATGCCGCGGCCAGCAGCAGCTGCGACAGCGGATCGAGCAGGCGCGGAAGCACGACCTGGGTCTCGGGGTCGCCGAAGCGCGCGTTGAACTCGATCACCTTGACGCCGTGCGGGGTGAGGATCAGGCCGGCGTACAGCAGTCCGATGAACGGGGTGCCCTCGGCATCGAGCTGCCGGATGACCGGGTCGGCGATGTCGCGGGTCACGAGGTCGACGAACGCCTGCTCGCCGCCGAACGGCTCGGCCAGCCACGGCAGCGGCGAGTACGCCCCCATGCCGCCCGTGTTCGGCCCAGAGTCGCCGTCACCGAGGCGCTTGAAGTCCTGCGCGGGGCTGAGCGGCAGCACGTGGTCGCCGTCGCTGAGGAAGAACAGCGACACCTCCGGGCCGGAGAGGAACTCCTCCACCAGCACCGCGCCGGACGGCAGGAAGGATGCCGCATGCGTGAGCGCGGCGGTGCGGTCGTCGGTGACGATCACGCCCTTGCCCGCGGCGAGGCCGTCGGCCTTGACGACGTACGGCGAGCCGAACTCGTCGATCGCGGCGGCGGTCTCGGCGAGCGTCGTCGCGCGGATCGCACGGCCGGTGGGCACGCCCGCGGCATCCATGATCCGCTTGGCGAACGTCTTGGATCCCTCGAGCTGCGCGGCCGCCCGACCGGGGCCGAACACCGGGATGCCGCGCCCCCGCAACGCGTCGGCGACGCCGGCGACCAGCGGCGCCTCCGGGCCGATCACCACCAGGTCGATGTCGTGCTCGTTCGAGAATTCAGTGACGTCGGCGGGGCTGTTCGGGTCGAGCTCGACGATCATGGCATCGCGGGCGATGCCGGCATTGCCTGGGGCGGCGAAGACGTCGTGCGGAGCATCCTCCGAACGCAGCGCGAGGATGATGGCGTGCTCGCGCGCGCCCGAGCCGAGGACGAGGATTCTCACACTGTCAGACTACCGACGGTGCCACTCGGCCCCAGCGGTGGGAGAATTGGCTCATGGCAGCCAGGCGCGGGGATCCCGCCGGCGAGAGCGTCGACGATGAGCACGTCGTCGATCAGGAAGTCCTGCCCGTCGTCGTCCACCACTCGCCGCGCTACGGTCATTTCCTCGCCATCGGAATCGTCGTGGGCCTGCTCGCGGCTGCCGTCCTCACCTTCCTCTCCGGGCTCGACGACGACCCGGGCGGCCCCATGTCGACGGGAGTCGGGGGAGTCCTGCGCGTCTTCGCGGTCTACGCAGCCGTGTGCGTCGGGGTGGGCCTGCTCGTGATGGGCCTGCTCGCGATCACGCTGGATCGGCACTCGCTGAAGCGGGCCCGAGCCGCCCACGCGGAGCACGCCACCACGCTCGTGATGAACCTCGATGCGCCGGCGAACGACGACGTGCCGCTCTGGGTGCGCGATGCCGACGACCTGACGGGGCCGCGATAGCCGATTTCGGTGTCGTCGCGCTGGCGTAGCGTGAACGGATGCCGCGCAGAATCACGACCGATGAAGGCCGCGCCGCGCTCGCCGCGGTGCGCGCGGCGGCCGCGGACTCGCGGACGCCGGTGCGCGCCGACCTCGCGACCGCAGTGCGCTACCTGCTGCAGCTGCTCGCAGAGAAGGCGCCTGGCGGCGCGGTGGAAGTGCGGGTGCCGCCGTTCGGCGCCGTGCAGGTGATCGAGGGTCCGCGTCATACCCGCGGCACGCCGCCGAATGTCGTCGAGACCGACCCGGCGACATGGATCGCGCTGGCGACGGGCGAGGAGAAATGGGCGGATGCCGCGGCCGCCGGCCGCATCCGCGCTTCCGGCATCCGCGCCGACCTCACCGACGTCCTGCCGCTGCGGCCCTGATCCCCGGCGCCGCCGTTCCGCCCGCGGTGAGAGAATGGTTCCATGGCCGACCAGCCGGAGACCCCCGACGAAATCGATGCCCCGGCATCCGTCGTCTCGAACGACGCCGCCGAACCCTCGGCCATCATCGTGGACCACATCGAGACCGTGCGGGTGCGCCGCGCGCCGAAGTACTCCGTCTTCCTCGCGGTCGGCGCGGGTCTGGGCATCGTGGTCGCGATGATCCTGACGTTCGTCTACAACGGCACCGCCGGCATCAGCCCCAACACCGGGCTGGTCTACTCGCAGACGCAGGTGTTCGGCTTCCTCTCGCTCATCTTCGTCACGGTCGGCGTGGTGGCCGGCGGTGTGACCGCGCTGATCCTCGACCGGGTGCTCGCACGGCGCACCCGCGAGGTCACGGTCGACCGAGAGAGCGTCCGCATCGAGGACTGATCCCGTGACGCCCGGGGTCAGGCCAGTTCGGCGATGATGGGGTGGATTGCCGCGTCGAAGGCGACGACGTCTCCGCGCAGGCCGTCGGTGACGGCGATCGTGAGCGATCCGATCCACCACACGCCCCGCTGGGTGAGCGGCAGCACCTGCACGTTCAGCTCGAACGAGTGCGCCCTGCGCCCGACCTGGCGCTCGTGCTCGGCGATCGCGCTCGCGTAGGCGCGGTAGGAGACGCCGGGCTTGGCGGCGGAGTCCTTGCGGTACCGCTCGTGTGCGGATTGCGAGAACGCGAGCGCCTCGCCCGCATACGGCAGGATGGCGTCTCGCAGCACTTCAGAGCCCTGCGCGGGCAGCGCGACCAGGGTCTCGAACCCGTCGACGAGCTCGAGCGGCACGGGCGAGGGGTGCGCCGTCGGCTCGACGGTCATCGCCCAGTACTCGCGCCATTGGCGTTCCAGCAGCGCCTGCGCCTCCTCGGCGCGGTCATTCACACGCGGAGGGATGCCGCGCAGGTGCGGCAGCTCATCGGGGGAGCGGATGCCGAGGACCTGGCGCAGATACAGGGCAAGCAGAACCTGCCGGCCCGCGTCCTCGCGGATCAGCCACTCTGGAGAGCCCGTCCCGCCCATGCCGTCCAGTCTACGGCGGGCCCGGACACCGGTGCGGGAGTCGCGGAGGGGTTTGGGGCGCGCGTGCCCGATCGGGCGCAGGCTGCCCGCCCCGATCGAAGGATCCCGCCCCGAACCGGGAGACGGCTCCGGCGACGAAGCGCGCGGCATCCGGGCGACTCGCCCGCCGGTAGGCTGGAGGCGTGGCCTCACCCTCCCGCGACGCCCCTTCCTCGTCAGGAAGTGAGCCAGTGAATCCCTATGCCGAAGCCGGGGTCGATACGGCTGCGGGCGACCTCGCGGTGGAGCTGATGAAGTCGGCGGTGCGGCGCACGCACGGCCCCGAGGTGCTTGGCGGTGTCGGCGGATTCGCCGGCCTCTTCGATGCCTCCGCGCTGCGCACGTACGCCCGGCCCCTGCTGGCGACGAGCACCGACGGCGTGGGCACGAAGGTCGCGATCGCCCAGGCGATCGACAAGCACGACACGATCGGGCTCGACCTGGTCGGCATGGTGGTCGACGACATCGTCGTGGTCGGCGCGAAGCCGCTGTTCATGACCGACTACATCGCGTGCGGCAAGGTCTTCCCCGAGCGCATCGCCGATATCGTCGGGGGCATCGCGCGCGGCTGCGCCGAGACCGGGACGGCACTCGTCGGCGGCGAGACCGCCGAGCACCCCGGCCTGCTCGGCCCGAACGATTACGACGTGGCGGGAGCCGCGACCGGCGTCGTCGAGGCAGACCGCATCCTGGGCGCAGACCGCGTGGGGGCGGGCGACGTCGTCCTCGCTCTCGCGAGCAGTGGTCTGCACTCGAACGGGTACTCGCTCGTGCGGCACATCGTGACCCGTGCCGGCATCCAGTACGGCGACAGCGCGGCCGACTTCGGCACGACGTGGGGCGAGGCCCTGCTCGAGCCGACTCGGCTGTACACCTCTCCCCTCCTGCGCCTCATCGCCGACCTCGGCGGTGCTGATTCAGGCGGCGGCGTGCACGCGCTCAGCCACGTCACCGGCGGCGGCATCGCGGTGAATCTCGCGAGGGTCCTCCCGCGGGGCACGTGGGTCGAGGTGGACCGGTCGACCTGGTCGCCTCCGCCGGTGTTCCGCGTGCTCGCCGATCTCGGCGGCCTCGGCCTCGAGTCGACCGAAGGCACCTGGAACCTCGGCATCGGCTTCGTCGCCGTCGTGGCGGCCGACCAGGCGGAGGCC
>Ga0190272_10000934_pt1 | contig 14268 bp, 11 predicted proteins | sample Popmic504T_FD_133746 | JGI IMG/M metagenome (GOLD analysis project Ga0190272, IMG submission 133746) | Populus adjacent soil microbial communities from riparian zone of Shoshone River, Wyoming, USA - 504 T | ecosystem: Environmental > Terrestrial > Soil > Riparian zone | place: USA: Wyoming...
ATTTCGCATGAACCATTCGGTCCTCGATACGGCTGACCGCGACGCGCCGATCTTCGCGCCCGATGCCTTCCGGCTCGGCGAGGAGGAAGCAGCCCTGATCGGCAAGGCGCGCCGCTTCGGCGCGCGCGTTTTGGCGCCGCGCGCCGCGCAGCACGATCGCGACGCGACCTTCCCGATCGAAAACTTCCGCGACATGCACCCCGAGGGCCTGCTCGGCATCTGCGTGCCGAAGGAACACGGCGGGTTCGGCGCCTCGTTCCGCACCTATTGTCTGGCCGCCGCCGAGCTTGGCCGCTACTGCGGCGCGACCGCTCTGTCGTGGAACATGCATGTGTGCTCGACCTTGTGGACCGGCGCGCTTTCGGATGACCTGGAAATGAATGCGCAGGAGCGCGCCCAGCACAACGCGCGCCGGCCGCTGCACTATCGCCGCATCGTCGAGACCGGCGCGATCTACTCGCAGCCCTTTTCCGAGGGCGGCGCCGCGGCCGCGGGCGCGGCGGCCTTCGGCACCGAAGCGAAGCCGGTCGACGGCGGCTTTCTGGTCAGCGGCAAGAAGATTTTCGCTTCGCTGTCCGGCGCAGCCGACTACTACGGCATCCTCTGCACCGAGCGCGGCGAAGGCGAGCAGGCGAGCCGCCGCAACACGCTCTATCTCGCGGTGCCTGCGAATGCGCCCGGCGTCAGCGTGGTCGGCGACTGGGACCCGCTCGGTATGCGCGGCACCGTCTCGCGCACGCTGCTGATGAAGGACGTGTTCGTGCCCGAGAGCGAATTACTCATGCCGCACGGCGTCTATTTTCGCGCCGCGACCTCGTGGCCGCACATGTTTCTGACCTTGTCGCCAACCTACATGGGCCTCGCGCAGGCGGCCTACGATTTCACCGTGGCGTATCTGCGCGGCGAGGTGCCGGGCACGCCGCCGGTCAAGCGCCGCATGTTCCCCACCAAGCAGATCGCCGTCGCCGAGATGCGCGTGATGCTGGAGCAGACCAAAGCGCTGTGGTTCCAGGCGGTGAGCGAGGCACGCGCCAATCCCACCAAGGAGCAGGTGTTGCGCGCCTATGCGGCGCAGCACACCGTGATGGAGAACGCGAACACGCTCGCCGCCAAGGCGATCAGGACGTGCGGCGGGCAGGCGATGCTGAAGAACCTGCCCCTGGAGCGCATCTATCGCGACAGCCGCTGCGGCTCGCTGATGCTGCCGTGGACGGCGGAGATTTGCATCGACCGGCTCGGCAAGGAAACGCTGTACGAGCCGGGCGAAAAGGACGACTGAGGTCATGGACCTCTCCGGCCTGATCGATCGCAACGCCGCCTTCGCGCCCGACAAGTCCGCGATCCATTTCGCCGGCACGACGCTGACCTATGCGTCGCTCGCGCAACGCATCGCGGCCGCAGCGCGTGCGCTGAAATCGCAATTGGGCGTCGGGCGCGGCGACCGCGTCGCCATCCTCAGCCTCAATCATCCCGATTACCTCGTGCTGCTCTACGCCTGCGCGCGGCTCGGCGCGATGCTGGTGCCGCTCAACTGGCGGCTCGCGGTGCCGGAACAGGTGTTCATTCTCGCCGATGCTTCCGTGAAGGTGCTGGTTGTCGAGAAGGGCTTCGAAGGTGTCGTCGAGCCACTGCGGCACGCGCTGCCTGACGTTCGCATTGTCGGCCTCGACTTTGCGCCCTCATTCGATGATCTGCTCGGCTCGGGTAGCGGCGACGGTCGCAATCCGCATGTCGATCTCTCAAGCCCACTGTTCATCGTCTACACCTCCGGCACGACGGGACGGCCGAAAGGCGCGGTGCTGCGGCAGGAGGCGCTGGTGTGGAACGCCGTGATGAGCCAGCACATGCACGACATGACGGCGGCGGACCACATCCTCACCGTGCTGCCGCTGTTTCATGTCGGCGGGCTGAACATCCAGACCACGCCGGCGCTGCACCTCGGCGCCACCGTGACCCTGCACCCGCGCTTCACGCCCGATGCAACGCTGGAGGCGTTTGCGAAGGACAAGCCGACGCTCACCGTGCTCGTGCCCGCCACCATGCAGGCGGTGATCGAGCATCCGCGCTGGGCTGCGACCGATCCGGCGTGTTTGCGTGCGCTCACCACCGGGTCGACGCAGGTGCCGCAGGGCCTCGTCGACGCGTTCACGGCGCGCGGCGTGCCTGTGCTGCAGGTGTACGGCTCGACCGAGACCTGCCCGGTCGCGGTCTACACGCGCGTGAACAGCGACCGGCGCGCGGGCTCGACCGGCCTGCCCGGCCTCGTGTGCGAGGCGCGCGTGGTGGATGACAGCGGCAACGAAGTCGCGCCCGGCCTCGCGGGCGAAGTGGTGGTGCGCGGACCGAACGTGTTCTTCGAATACTGGGGCAATGCGGCAGCCACTGCGGAAGCGTTGCGCGAAAACTGGTATCATTCGGGCGACATCGCCACGCGCGACGCCGACGGGCACTTCTTCATCCACGACCGCAAGAAGAACATGATCATTTCGGGCGGCGAGAACGTTTATCCGGCCGAGGTCGAGCGCGTGCTAGTGGCGCACCCGGAGGTGGCGGAAGGCGCCGTGATCGGCCGCGCCGATCCAAAATGGCAGGAAGTGCCGGTCGCCTATGTGGTGCGCCGCGCGGGCTCCGAGATCGATGCACGCGCGCTCGAAGCACATCTGCTGACACAGCTCGCGCGCTTCAAGGTGCCGCGCGACTACGTATTCGTCGACGCGCTGCCGCGCAACGCGGTGGGCAAGGTGCAGCATTTTCGCCTGCGCGAGATGGATCGATGATGCGCATCGCAGTCCTCGGCGGCGGCAACGGCGCGTTCGCGGCTGCGGGCGACATGGCGCTTGCCGGCCATGACGTGCGGCTGTGGCGGCGCGACGTTGAGGCGGTAAAACAGCACAACGCAGCGGGTGGCACGATCACCGTGGAGGATTTTCGCGGGCGGCATGAGGCGAAGCTGTCGCTCGTGACCAACGACATCGCGGCGGCTGCGGACGAAGCCGAACTGATCCTGTGCCCGGTGCCCGCGACCGCGCAGCACGACATCGCGCGCGCGCTGGCGCCGCATCTGAAAGACGGACAGGTCGTGTTCCTGCCGCCTGGCACGTTCGGCACTTACATCTTCGCCAAAGCCGCGCACGATGCCGGCAACCGCGCCGGCGCGGCGTTCGCCGAAACCGGTACGCTGCCGTGGCTCACGCGCAAGCACGGGCCATTTGAAGTGGCGATCACGATCCGCGCCAAGCGGCTGCCGACCGGCGTGCTGCCGCTGCGCCTGAAGGATCACGCGCTCGGCATCATCGGCCGCGCGTTTCCCATAGCGTTTTCGAGCGAAGTGGGCACCGGTTCGCGTCAAGAAAACGCGTCAACGCATGCGAGCGTCATCGAAGACTGCGGCGATGCACTCTCCGGCGCATTGATGAACGCCGGGCCGATCATCCATCCGCCGCTCATCGTCATGAACGCCGCGCCGCTCGAACACTTTCCGCGCTGGGACATCCACAAGGAGGGCACGCAAGCCTCCGTGCGCCGCGTCACCGACGCGCTCGATGCGGAACGCATCGCGGTGCGCGAGGCACTTGGCTACGGCCCGCCGCATTTCCCGCTCGCCAATCACTACGCGCGCGAGGGCGACGAATGGATGTACGGCCGCGGCTCGCACGACAAACTCACTGATAGCGGCGACTGGCGCGAGCACATCGTGCTGACGCAGCACCGCTACATGCTGGAGGATGTGCGCATCGGGCTCTCGTTCCTCGTCTCGATCGGCGAGCTTGCCGGCGTGCCGGCGCCGCTGGCGCGCGCTTTCTTGAGCATCGGCGGCGCGGTGTGCGGCGAGGATTTCATGCGGACGGGGCGGACGTTGGAAAGTCTCGGCCTCGGCGGACTTGACCGCGCCGCGTTGCAGAAGATGCTCGCCGAGGGATTGCAATGAGAGATCCCATCGCCTGCCTCGGCGCGGGGCGCATGGGGCGCGGCATTGCGATCGTGTTCGCGTATGCGGGCCACAAGGTCACGCTGGTCGACTTCAAGGAGCGGGACGAGGCCGCGTTCAAGAAATTGTCGGAAGAAGCGCTGGGTGAGGTGCGGAATGTCCTTGCCACGCTTGCGAGCTTCGGCCTGTTCGACACAAGGCACGTCGATGCAATTGCGGCGCGGGTCTCGGTCGTTCGCGCGGCAGATGCGCGGGATACGCTCTCGTCCGCTTCGATCATCTTCGAGGGCGTTCCGGAAGTGCTCGACTTCAAGCGCGAGGCGCTCGCGCGTGCTTCGAAACTTGCGGGACCGAAACCGATCATCGCGTCGACCACCTCAACCATCCTCGTCGACGATCTGTCCGGCGCCGTCGATCGGCCGGAACGCTTCCTCAACGCGCACTGGCTCAATCCGGCGTTCCTCGTGCCGCTGGTCGAAATCTCGCCCGGCCGGCACACCGATCCGGCTATCACCGCGCGCGTGAAAGCGCTGCTCGAATCCGTCGGCAAGGTGCCGGTCGTGTGCGCGGCGCGGCCCGGCTACATCGTGCCGCGCATCCAGGCGCTCGCGATGAACGAGGCTGCGCGCATGGTCGAGGAAGGCGTGGCCAGCGCGGAAGACATCGACAAGGCCATCAAGTACGGCTTCGGCATCCGCTTCGCGGTGCTCGGCATGCTCGAATTCATCGACTGGGGCGGCGGCGACATTCTCTATTACGCCAGCCGCTACCTCACCGGCGCGCTCGGCAGCGAGCGATACACCGCGCCGGAGATCGTCGAGCGCAACATGGCCGAAGGCCGGCGCGGCTTGCGCGACGGCGCGGGCTTTCTAAACTACGAAGGGCTCGATGTTGAGGCGTATCGCCGCGAGCGGCTGAAGGCGATGGTTGGATTGCTGGAACATTTCGGGCTGAACCGGCCGCCTGTTCTTTAGAACACATCCTGCACCGCGCCGTCTTTGACCACCACGGTCCCATCCACCGTGATCGTGGTCCGCATCACCGGCAGGTCGAAATGCCCCGCCGTGTAGCGGCCGGCAAACTCATTGGCACCGGTCGAGAACAGGAAGTTTCCCGCGACCGCGCGGATCTCGGTGCCGTTGGTGTCGCGCTGGTCGTACATCGTCAGCGCCTCGTAGCGCGCCTTCGGGTTGAGCCCAAAGCCGACATGCGACACCGCGTACGCGTTCTTGTCGTCCCATGCGGCGAGATAGCGGCGGAACAGTTCGGCGTCCGCGCCCTCGCCCTCGATCTTCGTCACGTAATCGTTCTCAAGCGTCAGCCGCACCGGCGATTCGAGGTAGCGCTTGAAAGTGAGATTGACGTCGCCGCGATCGAGCACCAGCGTGCCGTTCACGCCGCCCGCTTTCGGAAAGCTCACCACGATGCCGCCGGGCCAGTGCGCCAGCGTGCCCGGCTTCTCGGTCCAGCCCCAGATGCCGACGGTCGGCGCGCCCGCCATGTCGACGTCGAGATTGCTGCCGCCCGGCGATGTCACGGTCATGCGCTTCGACCCGCGCAGCAGTTTCGCCGCCGCGCGCACGCGCGCCTCAAGCGCGTCGCCCGGTGCCAGACGTTCGAGCGCTTCCGGGTGCTCGTTGGAGATCACCATGATGCGCGCGCCCGCTTTGAGGATCGCCGGCGTCTCGGGCGCGTGCATCAGGCCCTCGATGGTGCAGTCGACCACGAAGCCGGCCGCGCCGAGCGCACCGATCACAGGTGCAAGCCCGCCGATCGCCTCGCTCGCGCCGGTCGAGCGCACCGGAACGGGATGCCGGTTGCGTGGGCTGGGCACCACGATGTGGAACGGCCGCGCGCCAAGCCGCAGCAGCGCCAGCTCCGCAAGTTGCACGTTCAACTGCCGCGACTGCGTCTCCGACAGGATCGCCGCCGTATCGCCGCGCTTCACCGCGCAACGCTCGAACACCTCGGTGAAGGCGTCGATCCATTTTCCCTCGATGCGGTCGGCGAGCATTCGGCACGACTCCAGTCAATTCACCGCGCCGGACGCGCTGCGCTTCCCGTGCACCAGATCGTGCCAGTTGCACAGGTCGTCAACAAGGCCGAGCCGCGTCAGTTCGGCCCACGCGTCGTCGAATGGAACGTCGTCCCCTTGGAATTTGGCCAGCAAGGCGAACCAATCCTGCACGCCTTCCGGCAGCTGTCGAAAATTCGCGTCGAAGCAGGCGGTCGGATTACCGCGACAACAGCACGCGCGGCGGCATGCCGTGTTGGCGCACAGATGCCACATAAGCAGATGAAGATTGCACCAATGGCGCTTGTGCACGTCCAGCTTTCGCTTGGCGGATTGCAAAGGTGTTGATGTGGGTGATGTGGCCATGCTGTCCTCTGCTGGTGTTCGGTTTTGGATTTCCCGGAGGGTCGCCGCGCGCGAAAAGCCAACGCTCCGCGAGCCCGGTTGGCAGGGGGCGGGTGCCCTCGTCTGTTTTCTACTCCCCGAAAGAATGAGGGGAGCAGAGCGCCGACAGGCGCTGGTGCGGAAGCGCCGCACCCGTGACCCGCCTCGCGGTCGGGCCGATCTCCGAGAACGCCCGGAGATCGCCAGCCAGTAACGGTGGCCGGCGCGCCTCTCGGCGCTCTGCGGCGGCGTTCTCCTTACGGCGTCGGGCCGCGCTTTCCGGGGCATTCGCGCCACCGATCAGCCGGCTCCCGGCGGGGGATCGTTGTGTCCCCGGGCGGAGCCCCGACGCCGCCCGGGTGCGTGCTGTGCGTCAGCACGCCCGCGGGCGCCGCACCAGCACGAGGCCCGGAATTGCCGGGCGCCGGCTGCCGGAAGCGTTAAGGGCCTGTTCTCCGGCCCCGCCTCCGGCCTGCTCCACGCTCAAGACGCCTCATGAGTGCGCCCCTCAGCGAGCAGGGTGCAATGATGATAAGGCCGGTTTTTCACGCGGGGATAACTTATTTTCGCTGCGGTGCAACGATGTGGATTTGTAGGGCGCAGTAAGCGAAGCGCACTGCGCCGCCGCCTCTCGGCGCAATGCGCTCCGCTTCGCGCCGCTTAGTGCGCCCTACATCCCTCACCCCTCCTCCGAAAATCCCCGCAACATCCACCTGCGCAGCGCGTTGAACGCCGCGTTGAGCGTCAGGCCCAGAATCGAGATCGAGATCAGCGGCACGAACATGTCGACGGTCTCGAAGTTGCGGCCCGCTCGCACCAGCAGATAGCCGAGGCCGTCGGTCGAGGTGATCATCTCGGCGAGAAACACCACGATGCACGAGATGATCAGCCCGATGCGGCAGCCGGTCAGCACCGAGGGCAGCGCCGCCATCAGCACCACGGTGAACAGCGCGCGGCGCGGCGAGCAGCCGGCGGCGCGCGCCGACCAGACGAGCTTGGTGTCGACCGCGGACGTGCCCTGCCAGGTCGCGAGCAGGATCGGGAACACCGCGTCGGCGACCACCAGAGAAATTTTCGACGCATCGTCGAAGCCGAGGATCAGCACCATTGCGGGATAGAGCGCGACCTTGGGCAGCGGCGCCAGCACGCGCACCAGCGGCTTGATCAGCGACTCGATGAGCTTGCTCCCGGTCGCCGCGACGCCGAGCGTGACGCCGACAACGAGCGCGATGGAGAAGCCGGCGAACAGGCGGAACAGGGTGACGCCGACATGTTCGAGGAACTGCGGGTTACCCGCCTGCTCGATCAGCCGCGCGAACACGGCCGCGGGCGGCGGCAGCAGCACCGCGGGCGCGATGCCCGACATCGCGATGCCATGCCACAGCGCGATCACCAGCGCGATCGGCAGAATGCCGATGGCAATTTCGCCGCTGCGGCGCGCGGCGGTCATGTCGAGCCCACCACGGCGATTTCGTGCACTGGGTCGGCCCAGCCGACAAGGCGCGGGCGCAGACACTCGAAGCCGACATCGATCGCGAAGCCGAGCAGGCCGATGATGACGATCGTGGCGTAGACGGTTTCGTACTGCGCCATCGCGAGCGCGTTGAACAGGATATCGCCGACGCCCTGTTTGCGCGCGATCATCTCGCTCGTCACCATGGTGATGAGCGCGAGCACCAGCCCGGTGCGGATGCCGACCATGATCTCGGGCAGCGCGGCGGGGAACACGACGCGCAACAGGCGTGCGCGCGCGCTCATGCCCATCGCGGCGGCGGACCACAGCATCTTCTCTTCCACCGCGCGCGCGCCCTGATAGCTGTGATAGATCACCGGCAGGCTGACGCCGAGGAAGATCACCAGCGTTTTCGACGCATCGCCGACGCCGAGCCACAGCATGATGATCGGCATCAGCGCGGCCTTCGGCACCGGATAGATGATCATCAGCAGCGGATTGAAGAACGCCGCGACGAGGCGCGCGCGCCCCATCATCAGCCCGACCGGAATGGCGAACGACAGCGCCAGCGCGAAGCCGATCAGCATCCGGCGGATCGAGGCGAGGATGTTGAGCAACGCCTCGGGGTCGCCGAGGATCGCCGGGACCTCGCGCAGCGCCGCATGCGCGGGCGGGAGCCCTGAGATGTCGAATGTGCGCGCGGCAAGCTCCCACAGGGCGAGCAGGCCCGCGGCGGCGATCAGCGGCGGCAGGCCGGGGATGGCGGAGATGCGGGGCATGGTGGTCATTCCGGGGCGCGGGTGCAGCCCGCGAGCCCGGAATCCATAGGCATGAAACAGGAAGTCATTCCGAGATCGTGCCACATCGAAAGGGCTGTGGTTATGGATTCCGGCCCTCGCTTCGCTCGGCCGGAATGACAGAGCAGAGTCATACGGCCCCCACCTGCTCGTCCATCAGCTTTTCGATCTCGACCACGTAATCCTGATACCGCCGGTCGACCAGCAGCGCCGCGCGCCGGCGCGGGCGCGGCAGCTCGATATCGACGATCTGCTTGATGCGGCCGGGCGAGCGCGTCAGCACCACCACGCGGTCGGAGAGGAACACCGCCTCCTCGACGCTGTGCGTGACGAACAGCACGGTCTTGCGGTCGCGCTCCCAGATTTCCAGGAGCTCGTGCTGCATGCCGGTGCGCGTGTGCGCATCGAGCGCGCCGAACGGCTCGTCCATCAGCAGGGTGCTCGGACCGTAGGCGAGCGTGCGCGCGATCGCGACGCGCTGCTTCATGCCGCCGGACAGTTCCTTGGGGTAGAAATTCTCGTAGCCTTTGAGATGCACCATCTCGATCAGCGCACGCGCGCGATCCTCGGCGATTTTCTTCGGCGCGCCCTGCTCGATGAGGCCGTACATCACGTTGCCGAGCACGGTCTTCCAGGGAAACAGCGCGAACTCCTGAAACACCGGCCCGCGATCCGGCCCCGGCCCGGTCACCGCCGCGCCCTTCACACGCACGGCGCCACTGCTCGGCGGCACGAACCCGCCGACGATATAGAGCAAGGTCGACTTGCCGCAGCCGGAGGGGCCGAGGATCGAGACGAACTCGCCCTCGGCGACATCGAGCGAAATGTCGCTCAGCGCCAGATGGCTCGTGCCGCGCGCGGTCTCGAAGGTCTTCGACAATCGCTCGATGGAAATCATGCTGGCCAGCGCGGTCCTCGCGAACCGCGCAGCATTCGCACAGGCTGACCTGTCAGGCAAACCGCGGAACCCTCGGCGTCGCCGCGCGCGTTCGGCCAAGCTCTCGTTGTCGCACGGCGGCGCCGAGGCCGATTGACCGGGTGACGGACCGGCATCCGCGCGCCATACTGGCTTGGGGCGCACTCGATAAAGCGACGGCGCAAAGCCGCGTAACTCCTGGAGGAAGCCATGACTTTCCCGTCACGTCGCGATGTCATCAAGACCGGGAGCGCGCTCGCGCTCGGCACGGCGCTCGGGTCTGGCGGCGCGCACGCTCAGCGCAGCATGACGGCGCGCGACAAGGAGCTGTACGAACTCGCCAAAAAGGAAGGCGAGGTCACCTGGTACACCGCCCATTCCAACGACACGACCGCGCAGGCGCTCGGCCGCGATTTCGAGGCGGCTTTCCCGGGCATCAAGGCGAATGTCGTGCGCACCACCGCGCAGGTCGCCTACCAGCGCCTCACGCAGGAGCAGAGGGCCAGCGCGATGCAGGTCGACGTGTTCTCGTCGACCGACATCGGGCACTACGTGGCGCTGAAAGAGAAGAACCTGCTGGAAAAATACGTGCCGGAAAACGGCAGCAAGGCGATCGAGGTCTACAAGAACTACGACCCGGACGGCTTCTACACGGTGACATCCGCGGGTCTCATCGCGATCGGCTACAACACTCAAAAGGTGAAGGAAGCCGACGCGCCGAAGAACTGGCTCGATCTGCTCGATCCGAAATGGAAGGACAAGATCGCCCTCGGGCATCCTGGCTTCTCCGGTTATGTCGGAACGTGGGTGGTGACCCTGAAGAAGCTTTACGGCTGGGATTTCTTCGAGAAACTCGCCAAGAACAACCCGCAGGTCGGACGCTCGATCAACGACACCGTGACGATGCTGAATGCTGGCGAGCGTCTCATCGCCGGCTCCGGTCCGGTCGGCACCGCGATGGAGAGCGCCGGCAAGGGCAACCCGCTTGCGATGATTTATCCGCCCGACGGCTCGGTGCTGATCATCGCACCATCCGGCATTCCGAAGGGCGTGAAGCACCCGAACGCCGCCAAGCTGTTCATGGAGTATCTGCTCACCGTCGAGGCATCGAAGATCTGGGTGACGCACTTCAACGAATCGATGCGGCCGGAAGTGAAGCCGCTCGGCGGCGCCAAGTCCGCCGCCGACGTGAAGACGATCCGCCCGACTGTGGACGAAATCACCAAGGGCATTCCCGAAGTCATCAAGCAGTGGCGCGACACGTTTGGTGTGTGATGCGATCTCTCCCCGGACTCGGTGTGTTCCCTCCCCCCTTGAGGGGGAGGGTTAGGGAGGGGGGTCGAAGTTTGATGCGCCGACTGTCGCCCAACGAGGGCCCCCCACCCCCAACCCCTCCCCGCAAGGGGGAGGGGAGCACACCGAGCGTGGCGCAATCGTCATGACCGCCGCGGTGGACAATCTCGCGACGCCCGCCGAACGCCCGCTGGCGCGCCGCTTCCGGCTGGCCGATCCGAGCATGATCCTGTGGCTCGCGATGATCGCGATCCTGGTGTTCCTCATCCTCAGCCCGATGGTGCGGCTGATCGTCTCCAGCTTCCAGGAGCCCGAGACCGGGCGGCTGACGCTGTCCAACTACGCCGAAGCCTACGGCCACGCGCGCCATTTGCAGGCGCTCTGGAACACGCTCGTGTTCGGTGCCGGCGTCGCGGTGCTCGCGGTCATCTTCGGCGTACCGCTCGCCTGGGCGATTTCGCGCACCGACATGCCGGCGAAGGGCTTCATCCGCCTGATGGTGTTCGGCGCCTTCATCATCCCGCCCTATCTCGGCGCGATCGGCTGGATCCTGCTCGCCGGGCCGAATGCCGGCTGGCTCAACAAGGTGTGGATGGCGCTGACCGGCGCGGAGAGCGGCCTGTTCAACGTCTATTCGATGTCCGGGCTGATCGTGGTCGTGGCGGTCACGTCTTTCCCTTACGTCTTCGTGTTCACCGCCGCCGCGCTCGATCTCGTCTCTTCCGAAATGGAGGATGCCGCCAACATCCTCGGCGCCGGCACCGTGCGCACCACGTTCCGCGTCACGCTGCCGCTGGTGCTCCCCGCGATCGTCGGCGGGCTGATCATCTCGTTCCTCGAAGCGATCGCGCTGTTCGGCGCGCCCGCCCTGATCGCCCTGCCCGCGCGCTTTCAGGTGGTCTCGACGCAGCTCTGGCAGTTCTTCGAGTATCCGGTGCGCGTCGAGCAGGCAGCAGCCTACGCGATGCCGCTGCTGCTGATCACGATTTTCATGTTCTGGCTGCAGCGCAGCGTGCTCGGGCGGCGCGGCTATACGACTGTGAGCGGCAAGGGCGGCGAGCGGCGCATCATCAAGCTCGGCCCGTGGCGCTTCGTGATGCTCGGCTATGCGCTGTTCGTCTGCGCGCTCGCGGTATTTCTGCCGATGCTGGTGCTCACCCAGGCGGCATTCGCCAAGGCGTGGGGGCGGGGCTTCTCGCTGGATAATTTGTCGCTGCAAAACTTCCACTACATCCTGTTCGAGCAGACGCAGGCGCAGAACGCCATCGTCAATACCTTCGTCTATTCCGGCATCACGGCCTTCGCCGCGATCGCGCTGTCGCTCGCCATCGCCTATGTGGTGACGCGCAAGCTGGTGCCGTGGAGCAACGTCCTGGCGTTCCTCTGCATGGCGCCGTTCGTCATTCCCGGCATCGTGCTGGCGATCGGCTTCTATGCGGCTTACGCGCCGCCGCCGCTCGCGCTTTACGGCACCGCGACGATCCTGATCCTCGCCTACACGACGCGCTTTCTCCCCATCGCCTACACGTCGAGCGCGGCCGGCATGCGCAGCATCAATCCCGAGATGGAAGAGGCCGTGCGCATCCTCGGCGGCGGGCGCTTGCTTGCGATCCGCAAGGTGCTGGCGCCGCTTCTCAAGCGCAATCTCGCGGGAGCGTGGATTCTCGTGTTCATCCCGGCGACGCGCGAGCTTTCATCCGCGATCTTCCTTGTCGGCCCGAACACGCGCGTCATCTCGGTGATGCTGTTCGACCTCTCCGAGGAGGGCAATTTCGAGGTGCTCTCCGCGCTCGGCATGATTTTGCTCGTCGCAACGCTGATCATCGCGGCGGTCGGCTTCAAGGCGATCGGCCGCGACTTCATGGTGCGCTCGTCATGAGCAAGCTCGTGTTGCGCGGCATCGAGAAGCGCTACGGCGAGGTCACGGCGGTCGCCGGCATTGATCTGGAGCTGCGCGAAGGTGAGTTCGTTTCTCTGCTCGGCCCCTCGGGCTGCGGCAAGACCACGACTCTGCGCATGATCGCGGGTTTCATCGAGCCGACCGCCGGCATCATCGAGATGAACGGTTTGATGCTGTCATCGCCGTCCGGCGTGCTGCCGCCGGAAAAGCGGCAGATGTCGATGATCTTCCAGAGCTACGCGGTGTGGCCGAACATGACGGTCGAGCAGAACGTCGCGTTCGGGCTCGAATTGCGCAAACTTCCGCGCGAGGAAGTGCGCCGCCGCGTCGGGCAAATCCTCGAAGTCGTCCACATGGGACACCTTGCGGCGCGGTACCCGGCCGAACTGTCCGGCGGGCAGCAGCAGCGCGTCGCGCTCGCCCGCGCGATCGTGATCCAGCCGCAGGTGCTCCTCCTCGACGAGCCGCTGTCGAACCTCGACGCCAACCTGCGCGAGGAAATGCGCTTCGAGATCCGCCGCCTGCACGACGAATTCCGTATCACCACGGTCTACGTCACGCACGATCAGGCCGAGGCGATGGTCACGTCGGACCGCATCGCCGTGATGAATCAGGGGCGCATCGAGCAGGTCGCCGATCCGCACACGCTTTACAACCGGCCGAAGACGCGCTTTGTCGCGGGCTTCATCGGCCGCACGAATTTCATCGAAGGGGACAGCACCGGCGACCGGATCGAGTTCGGGTCGTTCGCACTACCGCGTAGCGTCCTCGACGGCGCCCCCGCCTCCGGCAAGGTGACAGTCTCGGTGCGGCCGCAGAGCATGCGCCTGTCGCGCGCGCAACCCGGGAACGGCCAGCCCCAGGTCGCCGTGACGATCGCGGAACGTGCGTATCTCGGCGAATTCTGGGACTATGTTGTCGCGCCTGCAAACGGCGCGATGAAGCTGCGCGTCACCACGCCGCCGCTGGAAATCTATCAGGTCGGCGAGAGCGCGTGGCTCGCCTTCGATCCGAAACAAATGACGCCGATTACATGAGGACAGTAATGACACGCCTTCTCGCTTGCATTGTAGCGCTGGTTGCGATTGCAACGCCCGCTTCGGCCGAAGTGAACGAGATCAGGATCGGCAAGCAATACGGCCTGCCCTACATCCAGTTCGTCATCATGGAAGACCAGGGCTTGCTCGAGAAGCAGGCGAAGGCTCAAGGGCTCGGCGACCTCAAGGTGACCTGGGCGACCCTCGGCGGTCCCGCACAACTCAATGACGGCATCATCTCGGGCGCGATCGACGTCGCCGGCGTCGGCCTGCCGAACCTGATCACCATGTGGGAGAAGACGCGCACCAATGTGAAGGTGCGTGCGATCGCGGGCCTGAACTTCATGCCGCTGATCCTTTTGACCCGCAATCCCAAGATCAAGACGCTGAAGGACTACACCGAGACCGATCGCATCGCGGTGCCGTCGGTGAAGATTTCCATGCAGGCGATCCTGCTCGAAATGGCGGTGGCGAAGGAATTCGGCGACGCGAATTACGAGAAGCTCGATCCGCTGACCGTCTCGATGGGTCACCCCGACGCGGTCG
>Ga0190272_10000935_pt1 | contig 14262 bp, 15 predicted proteins | sample Popmic504T_FD_133746 | JGI IMG/M metagenome (GOLD analysis project Ga0190272, IMG submission 133746) | Populus adjacent soil microbial communities from riparian zone of Shoshone River, Wyoming, USA - 504 T | ecosystem: Environmental > Terrestrial > Soil > Riparian zone | place: USA: Wyoming...
ACGATCGCGATGGAGGTCGATTTTTCGCCCACCGTGACCGAGTTCGGCAGCATGGTGGACATCCTGGGGGTAGGCGTTTTGATCCGCGGCCAGAGCGGGATTGGGAAAAGCGAATGCGTGCTCGGCCTAATCGAACGGGGTTACAGCCTGGTCGCGGACGACGTGACCCGGGTAAAATCTCTCGAGGGCCGGGAGCTGGTGGCGACCGCGCCCGAGCTTACTCGTTATCATATGGAAGTTCGCGGCATTGGCATCATCAATGTAGCGTCGATTTTCGGCATCGGCAGTATTCGGATCGAAAAGCGCCTTGATCTGGTGGTCACGCTGCAGGATTGGCAGGAGATTGAGGAGGTGGATCGGATCGGCCTCGACCAGGAATCGTACGAGATCCTGAAATTGCAGGTCCCCCACATTACGATCCCGGTGCGGCCGGGCCGCGACATCGCGCGTTTGATCGAAGTTGCGGCGATGGATCAGAAGTTGAAAGGTCTGGGACGAAACAGCGCGGTGGAATTTAATGACAAATTGCTCAATTTAATGGAGACGAAAGAAACGTAATGGGCCTTTTGAATCGAAGATCGGCAGGAGCCGGGCAGGGACAGAAAATCGAAAAGGAGATTACGATTATCAATCGGCTCGGTCTGCATGCGCGTCCCGCGGCGATGTTTGTGCGCATCGCGAGCCGTTATCGCTCTGAAATCTGGGTCGAGAAAGAAGGGGAGCAGATTAATGGCAAGAGCATTATGGGTTTGATGATGCTGGCCGCGGGCCAGGGCTCGAAGCTGATGATCCGTTGCGAGGGGCCGGATGCGGACCGGGCGATGGAGGAAATCGAGGAACTGATCAACAAGCGCTTCAACGAGGACTAGGGCTCGTTGAAGCGGTGGCGTTAAAGCGTTCCAGCAGTTTTCTTTCTGCGCCTCTGGAGCGCTTTAACGCTTTAACGCTCCTCCACATTCGCTACTCTCGCTCCGGGCATGAGTGGCGAGAACATAAAAGCGGAGACGCGCATCCAGGGCGTCGGGGTTTCCCCCGGCATTGCTCGCGGAACGATTTATGTCGTGCGCGATGATGGCGACGAAGTCACTCGCCACCGCATTCAACCAGGGGATATCTCGAACGAGATTGGGCGCTTCGAAACGGCGTTGATCCAGACCCGCGCCCAGATTCTCGAAATGCAGGAACGCATCGCCGAATCGATCGGCGCGAAAGACGCCGGGATTTTCGACGCGCATCTGCTCGTAGTGGAAGACCGGACGCTGATCGACGAAGTCCTGCGCAAACTCGAGGCCGATCTTTTTAACGTGGAGTTCGTCTTTCAAGAAGTGGCCAGGCATTACGCCGATACGCTAAGCAAGATCGACGATCCTTACCTGCGCGAGCGCGCGCTCGATATTCAGGACGTGATGCGCCGCGTCATTCGAAATCTCCAGGGGAAAGCGCCCAAGTCATTCCTGGCGCTGGCGGAGCCGCATATTCTGGTGGCGCATACTATCACCCCATCGGACACGGCGACGATGAACCGGGAGTACGTGCTGGGGCTGGCGACTGACCTGGGCAGCCGCACTTCCCACACCTCAATCATGGCCCGCTCGCTTGGCATTCCCGCCGTGGTCGCCTTGCACGACGCCACCGAGAAACTGGAAACCGGCCAGCTGATCCTCCTCGACGGCTACAGTGGCCTTCTTATTCTCGATCCGACGCCCGAAACGCTCTGGCATTACGGCGAACTGGAGCAAAGGAAAGTGCAGGTCGCCCAGCAGTTGACCCGGTTGCGTGAGACAAAATCGACCACGCGGGACGGCCGGCACATCGTGCTCTCGGCCAATATTGAACTGCCGGACGACGTGGAGGCTGCTCCCCGGAACGGCGCGGAAGGAATCGGTCTTTACCGCACAGAATTTCTTTACCTCAATCGAACCACGCTTCCGAGCGAAGAGGAGCAATATGCAGTTTATCGCAAGGTAGCGGAGCAGGTGCATCCGCATCCGCTTATCATCCGCACCTTCGATCTGGGCGGTGACAAAGTGGCAGGCGCGGTCGATTCGAGTGACGAAATGAACCCTTTCATGGGCGAGCGCGCCATTCGATTCTGCCTTGAGCACCCTGAGGTGTTCAAAGCCCAGTTGCGCGCGATCATCCGCGCGAGCGCGGTCGGAAACATCAAGATTATGTTCCCGATGATTTCGGGGTTGGAGGAGTTACGCCGCGCGCTCGCTTGCCTCGAGGAATGCAAAGCGGAGCTGAAAAGTGAAGGCCAGGCCTTCAACAACGAGACGGAAGTCGGCGCGATGATCGAAATTCCGAGCGCCGCCATCACGGCTGAAAGGCTGGCGCGTGAAGTCGATTTCTTCAGCATCGGGACCAACGACCTCATCCAGTATGCGATCGCCGTGGATCGGGTTAACGAGCGGATCGCGCATCTCTATGAGCCGGCGCACCCCGCGGTCCTGCGCCTTCTCAAAATGGTGGCGGATGGCGCGCATGCGCACGGTATTTGGGTGGGCGTTTGCGGCGAGATGGCAGGCGATCTTGCGCTTGTTCCACTGCTTCTTGGCCTGGGAATGGATGAACTCAGTGTCGGCGCATCGCTTGTCCCGCGGGTCAAGCGCGCCGTGCAAAGTCTCGCTCACACTGAATGCCAGCAACTCGTCGCCGAACTCATGGAACTCGATACGTCGTCGGCGATTCTGGGGCGCTGCACCGAGATGGCGCAAAAGCATTACGCCGATTTGCTCGGCTGACGTTTCGGGCCGCCGGGCGCCGCAACAGGGGTTGCTACTCCTCCTCGGTCGACTCGGATTCCGATTCCGGCTCGCCGTCCGGCTTGATGCCTTCTTCCTCCATCTTGCGGAGGACGTCGCTCATGTCGTCGACCTCGTCCCAAACTTCCTGGCTCACATACATGGGGGCCTTTTGTTGCGTGGCCATCGCGATGCAATCGCTCGGCCGTCCATCCAATTCGATGATCTTCTTCTGCTGCAATTCGTTTTCCGCGCGGATGATCATGCGCGCGTAGTACGTGGCGTTTTTCAGGTCGTTAATGATGACCCGTTCGACATGCGCGCCGAGCGCGGTCATAAGGTGCCCCATCAGGTCATGGGTCAGGGGACGCTCTTTCGAGACATCGCGCATGAACATTGTAATCGCGCTTCCGACCGTTTGATCGACGTAAATAATGAAGACTTTGTCGTTGTTTCCGAGGAAAACCGCGCAGCCGCCGCTCGTCGGCAGGACCGCGCGCACCTGGACCTCGATGACCGTCTTGTTCATCCGCGCAAACCGTATCAGTCCGGTTACGAAAAACAAGCGGGCCACGGCGGGGGACAAGCCCTTAAGATTTTCCGGATGCGTGCTTGCATGTCCGCAACGGTGATTGAATATGCGCTCTGCGGCCGCGGCCGCACCCGAAGAAATGAAGAACGAGTGGGACGTTGAAGCCGCCATTTCCACTTACAACGTCGATGGCTGGGGCACGGGTTACTTCACGGTCAATAGCGCCGGCAATGTCGAGGTGCGTCCGCTTCAGGAAAAGGGCGGCGCGATCGACATCCTCGAAGTCGTAAACGAGGCGCGCAGCCGCGGACTCGGGTTCCCGCTCGTCATCAGGTTTCAGGATTTGTTGCGCCACCGCGTCCAGGCGGTGAACTGCGCCTTTCAAACCGCCATGACGGAGTTCGGGTACAAAAACCAGTACCGCGGAGTATTTCCGATCAAGGTCAACCAGTTGCGGGAAGTGGTCCAAGAGATCGTTGAGGCCGGCGAGGAGTTTCATTTCGGACTGGAAGCTGGCAGCAAGCCGGAATTAGTCGCCGCCCTCGCGATGCACAAGGATCCCGAGAGCCTGATTATCTGCAACGGCTACAAGGACCGTGCTTTCATCCGCATCGCTCTGCTCGGCCGCAAGCTGGGCAAATCGGTCGTTATCGTGGTCGAAAAGCTCGAGGAGCTCGAGCAGACGATCCGCGCCTCGAAGGAAGTCGGCGTCGAGCCGCACATCGGGATCCGCGTGCGCTTATACAGCAAGGGCTCCGGGAAATGGTCGCCCAGCGGGGGCGAGAACGCGAAGTTCGGACTCGATACCACCAGCCTGGTCGCTGCGAGTGAGATGTTGAAAGCGGCGGGACTCGCGCATTGCTTCAAGCTCGTTCATTTCCACGTCGGCTCGCAGGTGCCGGACATTTCCACGATCAAGCGCGCTGTGCGCGAAGCGGCCCGCTATTACGCAAAGTTGTGCAAGCTGGGACATGAGCTCGGCTATCTGGACGTCGGAGGCGGCCTCGGGGTCGACTACGATGGGTCGCGCAGCGATTTCGACAGCTCCGCGAATTATTCCCTTCAGGAATACGCGAACGACGTCGTCTGGAACATCATGGACGTCTGCGATTCCGAAGCCGTCCCCCATCCGGCGATCGTGAGCGAAGGCGGTCGCGCGATTGTAGCGCATCATTCGGTTCTGGTCGTGGAGGCCTTCAGCTCCATTGAGAAAACCGCGCCGAAACTCAAAGTCGAGGTGACCGAGAAAGATCACAAGCTGGTGCGCGACATTCTGGATGTGAAGCAGCGGCTGAAGCGCGGCAATCGCCTCGAGAGTCTGCACGACATCCAGCAGATCAAGGAAGAGGCCCAGCAGACCTTCAATCTTGGCCTGCTCGATCTCGAATCGAAGGCCAAGCTGGATTGCGTCTACTGGCAGCTCGCCCAGCAGATCGTGAACATGCATCGCGGTTTGCGCTTCGTGCCGGAGGAAGTGAAGGAGTTGGAAACATCGCTCGGCGACCAATACATCTGCAACTTCTCCGTCTTTCAATCGCTGCTCGATCACTGGGCGCTCGGGCAATTGTTTCCCATCATGCCGATCCATCGCCTGGACACGGCGCCCGATCGCAATGGAATGCTGGTCGATATCACCTGCGATTCTGACGGCAAGGTCTCCAAGTTTATCGACCTCCAGGATGTGAAGGACACCTTGCCCCTTCACCGCATTGTGCCCGGCGAGATGTATTACCTTGGCGTTTTTATGGTCGGCGCCTACCAGGACATCATGGGGGACCTGCACAACCTGTTTGGGCGCGTCACCGAGGCCCACATCTTTCTCGACCCCGATGAAGAATCCGGTTGGTACATCGAGGAAGTGATTGAAGGCAGCACCATCGGCGAAGTTCTGGCCATGACCCAGTGGGACAAGGTCGAGTTAATGCGTTTGCTGAAGACTCAAGTCGACGGTGCGATCAAGAGCGACCGGCTCAAGCCGAACGATGCGATGAAGCTCCTCTCCGATTACGAGCGTCTTCTGCAAGAGTACACGTACCTCTCGCTCATCGATGCCAAGCCTTTGCCGCAAACAGGCAACTGGCTGCCGCTAAGCTGACTCTTCTAGCGACGGTCGATAACCGCTGAGGGTCGCCTCTCGAATACGGTTCGGCGGTCATAGACCGCCGCTACAGCACTATTGGAGGTTGTAAATCTCAACCAGACCGACTCCGGTGCCGCCGTCCTTTCCAGCCAGGATCGCTGTGAAAAGGCCGGGTGGAAGCGAGATATCGATGCATGCTTCGGCCGGGTCGAGAGGGTGAATGGAAACAGCCCCGCAATTGTCATTGGAAGCCAGGAGGGCGCCGTTGCTGTCATGGAGTTCGAGCGTCGGATCGGCTAATACCCCGCTTACACCACTCGCGGCCAGGGAGGGACCGATTCCGAAGATTGCGATCTGGCTATTAGTGCCTTCCCCAAGGATGAATCCGCCGATCATGACGTCAGCCCCTGTGCTGACAAAGGCACGCGTGCTAATATTAGCCAGTTGCGAGGCGGCTGGACCCAGGTCGTAAACTTCCACCAAGCCCACACCCGAGGTGTCGCCCCTGCCTCTGAGGATGGCTGTATAGGCCCCAGGATCCAAGGTCGCACAAATTGCTGATTCCAGATCATTTGTGGGCGGGAGTTCGCAAGGGATCTGTGTATCTCGCCAGTTATCATTGATGATGGTGTCAAATCCGGCCGGGCCGTGCAGTTCAAGCACAGGGTCAGCCAATGGATCGGGCACACCGAATTGCGCTAACGAAGGTCCGATGCCCCGCACCAGCACCTGCTTCGGCGCGCTTCCCGTAATGATGAATCCGCCGATGCCAACTCTGTCGCCGGTCTGGACCAGCATGCGCGTCGATATGTTCAACGCCCGAGCCGGCCCGGGTGAGGGGGTAACGGTTGGACTGGGCGTTGGAGTCGGCGGCGGTGAAGGGGGCGTCGTCGCAGTTGGCGTTGCCGTTGCCGTCGCAGTCGCCGTTGCCGTCGCAGTTGGCGTTGGGCTCGCATCGCTCACATAGTAGAAAATCGAGATTGAGTCTAGGTACCAGCCGACGCCGTTCGGTCCGCTGCAATCCGTCGCCAGGCGGAAGCGCAAAACGACATTGTGCCCTCCCGCTGCCAACGGCAGATAAACCAAGCTGTTGACCAAGCCGCTGACGCTACCCGTCCACGCTTGCCGGCCCTCGATCGGACTCAGGAACCCCGTGGAGATCGTGCCATTGTAATCCGCATCGCCTCCCGCCGCCTCGATGTCGGTGAAAGGCCCCCCATCAATGGAGATCTCCACCACCCCACCATCGCGCCCTTCTTCCACATTGTAGTGATGCCAGAAACTCATGACGACGGGGTAAGCGGTCACGGGGACAAAAAAGGAGGGCGTGTCCAGGTTCGAATCAGTCACACAACCTGGGTCATCATGGAACGCGGCATTCGAAGCGGTTTGAGAAAATCCGGCCCGGGTCACCCACTCCGTGGCGATTGCGCAGGTGACCGTTGGCGTGCAGTTCCCCGAGCCAGCCGCCGTAGAAGACCCCCAGCCCGGCGGCAATGCGGGTGCTGCCGACACGGCATCGAACCCTTCCCACAAGAGTCTGACAAAAAACGCCGTGGGCGTCGGAGTAGAAGTCGGAACTGTCGCGGTGGGCGTGGGGGAAGGTGTGCCAGTTGGGGTAGGTGTGGGCGGTGCGGGCTGCACCTCCAACGACCCGATATCGATACGCCCGTTAGAGACGCGCTCATAAAGGGGGCCGCGCTGATCGTGTGAAGGCGGTGGTGTGAAGCTCGGGTCGCCGGTGTCAATCGCCGGGCTCCCGATCAGCAGGTCATGCGTAAAGGTCGGGCCACCGTTGTTTTGAAGCGGCCCCAGCATTGGCTCGGTGTTGATCTGGTCGCCGGTAGCGGTCAAGAGTCCGCTGCCGTTGTCACTGCAGAGATTGTAGCCCTGCGAAATGACTGTGCCCGTATTAAAAATGCCGGGGCTTATTGGGCTTACCTTCAGGATGGTATTCCCGATTTCCACTGTTCCGTTGGCAGTGTAGTTGGCAATGCCGCTGCCTTCTATCGCCCCGTTGCCGCTGAGGGTGCTGTGGCTGATCGTCAGCTCGTTGCGGTTGCTGACGCCGCCACCGGCTCGGGTAGAGTTATTGTTGCTTAAAGTGCTGTTGTTGATCTCGAGCGACCCACTGTTGTAGATGCCAGCGCCGTCGCCCCATCCCTCGAGATCATTGAGGCCGGTGGCGCTGTTGCCGCTGACGGTGCTGCTATCAATCGTTGTGAACGGGCCGGTGTTATAGATGCCACCGCCACCGATGCCGGTTGAGTTACCGCTAATCGTGCTGTTGTCGATGAACATGACGAGCTGATTAGAGATACCGCCGCCGTTGCCGAACGGGAATTCGGGACCATTGCCGCCAGACACGTTGTTGCTCACGGTGCTGTGGCTGATGTTAGCGTCGCCATTGTTGTGGATGCCGCCGCCGGAGGCGCCATAGCTCGAGGATGTGTTGTTGCTCACGACGCTGTTGATGACCGCCAGGACTGCGTGACAGCCGCTGTAGTTTAGATTGTTAATGCCGCCGCCAGGACCAAGAGCATGGTTGTACCTGACAATGCTGTTGCGGACTTGCAGGTAGGCGTTGGGATCGAATTGCGATAAACAAATACTGGTAAGACCTGAATCGCCGTGGCAGCCCTGCACCACGCACCCGTCAATGAAGACCGTGGAGGAAGAATTCCTGACGCCGGCGCCAAAGGTGACGTTGCCATCGATCGTGAGGCCTCTTATGGTGACAATGGCGGCGAGTCGAACACCGAAGATGTTGAAGCCCGACGTGCCGGAGGGTTTTGTCACCGCCAATTGATCCGCGCCGGGTCCATTGATCGTGATGTTTTTGTCGATTGTCAGCTCGGCGCTGGTGAGCGTGATGGCCTGGCCATTAAGCGCGGCGTCGAATTGAATCGTGTCCCCGTTGCTGGCGGCGGCGATTGCAGCGCGGAGCGAGCCCGGGCCGCTGTCCGCCGTGGTGGTAACGATGATCGTGCCTGCGTCAAGACTTGGGGCGCCGGCCATCATCGCGCACAGCAACGCCAAGAGTTGCAGCCGGCCCGAAGTGGGCAAACGGCGGAGGAATAGGGGCATAACTAAATCCTTTCGCAGGTGTTATATCCTCAATCGAATTGCAGCGCCAAGCACAAAATTCACAGCAACGAAAGATCCTTCGCCACGAATGGCTTACAATTAGGCCGGTTACCACCCTTTCTCACCGGTAACGGTGACAAACCGCGCGATCGCTTGAAGTATCGCTCGATCGACCTCCTCCTGCGTTTCGCCCGCGGCCGCCAGCTGTCGCTTCGAAACTATTAATGAATGATCGCCACCTTCCACGAGGTGGAGAAAGTTGGGCGCCTTCATTTCCGCGCGAGTGCTCTCCAGAAGATCCAGCGGACAAAGCGAATCACGCGTGCCTTGAACAAAGAGTATTGGCGTCTCCAGCGCCCGTAAGACCCTGTCCCGCAGTTTTGTTCGATCGCCTCCCCCGCAAAGCGGGTACCCAACGCAAACAACGCCGTCTACCTTTTCCTCGAGGGAGACATGGCATCCAACGCGACCACCCATGCTTTTCCCGATCAGGATGGTGACACCTTCTCGCCTCGCCTCGCTCAGCGCCTGGCGATGTGCCTCGATTAGTTGCGGCAGCGGGTCGGGCCGTCTCCGTCCCTCCCGCATGTAGTCATAGTCGAACGCTTCAACATCAGCGATCGTTGACAGACGCTGCTTCCAGCTTTGCATCCAGGGATGGGATGACGGCGCACCGGCTCCGGGAGCAAAGAAAAGCAGCGGCCGCGTCATCAAGCTCCTCCGGATTTGCTCGAACTTAACTGTTCAATCAATCGGTCGAGGAAAACAGTCTGCGCCACGTTGATTTTTCTCCGAGCTTCTTCCACCGAGAAGAAGCTCGCTTGATCGATTTCGGGAAAGCATTGCATTTTGCCTGAACGCGGCGGCCACTCCAGTTCGAACGTGTTCGAGGCAAGCTTGAAGTCCTCCTTCAGATCGCCGGCAAAAGCCCAGGCGTAGACCGTCTTGCCGCCTTTCTGCTTCACGCTGCCTAATTCCATCCAACTGCCCGACGGTCCGATTCCCAACTCCTCTTCAAACTCAATCTTGGCCCGGTCCAGCAGATCCTCACCTTCAGCGACTTCCCCCTTTGGGATCGTCCAGGCCCCCTCATCCTTATTCTGAAAGTACGGTCCGCCTGGATGAACTAGCAAGATTTCGAGTTCGCCCTTCTTTCTGCGGAACATCAGCAATCCGGAGCTTGTCTTCGACCGGCCCATTTCGCCGTATTCTTTTGTCATTCCGAGCGAAGTCGAGAAATTTGCCTGCAGGAAACGGTTGACCTCCGTCGCTTCGCATTAACATATGGCGCCATATGTCCTTTCGTGCCTTTCGCTCGAGCCTTGGTCTTCCGTTGGTGGCGGCACTGTTTGTCCTGACAAGTTGGACTCCGTCGGCTAATGCGCGCGGGCGCCACGAATTGGTATTCGCCACGTCGGCGGACGACCCCGCCTTGCGGAAACGCCTTGCTGCACTCTCGCCGAACGTCCGGCGAGACGAGGCTCAGTTGATTGCCCGCTACGCCTACAACACGGGGCGAGAGCTGAAACGCGAGTGGCGGGTGGCCTGGCCGCCGGGCTTTCATAACTTCCTGGTCAACACCGGGGCCAGAAAAGGAGGACTCTGTTTTCAATGGGCGACGGAATTCCTGCTCCGGTTGGATGCCTTGAAACTCGAAACCGTGGAACTTCACTGGGCAGAATCTTTTGAGAGGACGGCCAGCGAGCACAACGTCATCGTGGTCACGGCCAGGGGGCAGCCTTTTCACCGGGGCATTCTGCTCGATAACTGGCGCTACGGCGGGCGTCTCATCTGGGGACCCGTCACGGGAGACCGGGAGTATCAGTGGAAGGAAAACAAAGCGGAAGCGGCCCGTAGATTAACGGGAACCTTTCGATACGTTCAGGACACCGCTCTGCCGTTGCCAGCCAAAACGCGATAGGGAGGCTGGCCAAGCTCCGTGCGGTCGTCCAAGAGTGGTTTGGTAAGCAAAATGCTACTTAGGGTGGGGAGGATACCCTGCCCATGCAAACGACCTTCGACGCCACAATTTGTGTAAATGGTAATAATTATCAGAGTGAAGACAGCATGCCGGAAAATATCCGGCAGGCGTTTCAACGTGTTGTTTCCAGCGCGTTAAAAGCGAAGCGAAGCCTTTTCGTCGGCCGGACCGCACGGTTCGTCCCAAAACTCGGGAGCAGGATCGTTTGTGATAGCGAGGAATTCAGTAACGTCGCCGAAATGCCCGCCGCCCAGCGCCGCCTGTATGAAGACGCGCTCGCGCAGATCCTGCCCGGTTACATTTCGGAGCGAGTCGCTCAGGGAGAAGCCCGCCTTCAACAAAGGAACAAGTTCCTGGTCGCTTCGGCCAGTTTAGTGGCCACCATGACTTACCTTGGGTTTCACGGTTGTTTCACCGGCAAGTTTCTCGGCCATTTCGTCCGCTTTCTCTGCGGGTTGGCTTGATTCCGACTTGGGATGCCCCGATGGCTGGGGTTATCGAGTAGGCCATCCTCGCTGAACGTTGAGCTCTCTGGGACAAACTCGAATTGCTCAATCGCTTTTTGATTTGTAGAGAAGAGAAACCAAAATTCCGGCGGTAAGGGATTCAGCAAGACCGGAAACCAGTCCTGCAATGACCCAATTGAAAGGCATTGCATAGTAGCCGTAAAATCCTGTGATCATGGGAACAAAGTAAAAAACCCATGCGATGAGCCCGAACCTTATTCCCTCCGTCCAGCCTTTGTTTTGATGCCCTTTGGCGTAGACATAGGTGAAAGCGAGCGACCACGCGATCATGCAGATTAAACCGGTAGCATGGACTTCTTCGCCTTCCGCCCTGGCGCCGGGGAGTTTCTGGTCATAAACGGCATCGAATATGACTCCGAAGAACAGGGCCGCGACCAATCCTTTAGCTGTCACCAAAACCGCGGCTGCTGCTATCCAATATCTTTTCCAGTTCATTTTGTGTAGTGCTTCTCAAGTTGGTGCCTGAAGGAAAGGAACCATCGAGTCATTTAGGCGTTGCGAGAACGAACTGGTTGTCCTCGCTGTCCTTGAACTTCGCGAAGGTGCCCCATGGTTGCTGCGCCGGCGGGCCGTCGAAGTCAACGCCGCGTTCTTTGAGCTCGGCATAAGTTGCAGGCACGTCCGCACAGGCGAAGACGATTGGTGAAAAGGTCCCGATCCGATCCTCCTGTCCCTCCATCGTGTAGAGGACAACGCGTGTTTCGGCTTTGGGGATGCGCAGCTCGATCCAGCGCTGTTTTTCATCGAACGGCTGATCGGTGATGATGGTGAAGCCAAGTTTCTCCGTGTAAAAATCGAGCGCTCGGTTTTGGTCGCGCACCGGAATGCTGACGAATTTGATGTTGCTGATCATGTTGGGAAGCTATCTCCGGCGGCTGGCCGCGCGAGCGGAGAAGGGGGCGAACCGTCGAAAAGTCTTGTCCGATTATAGGTATAGCAACGATACTGTTGCCGTGCCTCGCTCTCGCAAGACCGTGCCGGTGGACGATTATGTGCTCGACGTTCTCATGCGCGACCTCGTCGCCCACGATCAGCAACCGTCGGCTTTCCTGGTCTACCTGTTTCTCTCCGGTCGCGCGGTGCGTCAGCGGTGGCGGCCAGTGTCGGAGAGTCTTCGAACGATCGCGGAGGAGACGGGCCTCTCGAAGAGCGCCGTCCAAACCGCGCTCGAGACCCTGCGTCGTCGCGAACTCATCGTCACTACCCGCACCCACGCAACGGCGGTGCCTACGCAGCGAGTCCTGAGGCCCTGGATGTCATAGCCTCTAGTTTTAAATCTGGGTAAGCTCCGACATCGGTTAATTTTCTCCTGTGGCTAAAGATTTTCACCGCGCGTGGGCGCTACTTTTCGCGAGACTCGTTCTCGGCCTGATCTTTTTCATGGCCGGCTTCTGGAAAGTGTTTCAACTGGGCCCGCTCGAACACGCGCGAAAATATTTTCTTCCATTCGCCGACACCTTTCTGCCCGTCTGGTCCCTCTGGCTGGTTGGCGCCACCGTCCCATTGATCGAACTCCTTGCCGGAGCTTTGATCATACTGGGTCTGCGCACGCGCGACGCCCTGATCGCGCTCGGTTTCGTTTTGGTCATCGTGACCTTCGGGCACCTTTTGCAGGTACCGCTTTACAACTTAACAGGCCACGTCATTCCCCGCCTCGGGTTGCTGCTCTTTCTCCTCTGGTGTCCGCGAGAACACGACCGCTTTTCCGTCGACTATTTTCTGGCGCGGAAGAAGACTGGGCCATCCGATCAAGTCACCTGATTCGTTCGCCCAGGCGGCCTTTACGGTCATCTTACTTTGTGAACTCGAGCTTCGAACCGCTTGGGTCGGTGAGAATCAGGCGGTTCTCTGAGATGTCCATTTGATAGACTGACGTTCCGAACGGCGTTTGAATCTTGATACGTTTATTATCTCCGAAACTATACTTGCCTCGAGAGCTCCCCATCAAAACAGACCCGTCTTTAGAGAACTCCCAAACCATTTCGCTTGCATCCGCTGCGGACCGCCACTTACCGACGATGATCCTGTGCGAACTGTCGCAGCCGGATACCGCGCACAGGAGAAGCGCCGACGCGATGATCGCCCACCGCCTCTTATATTGGACAAGACTGGACATGGCGTCGGCTTTCAAATGAGGGGCTGGTCCGGCCACAGGTTAGATGGCTTCATTGTCGTCAGTTCACTTCGTACTCAACATCCACTACGACACGCACGATCTTGCGTTCCGGTGTTGCCGCGTCGCGATTCTCCACCTGAAACCAACCCTGCGAAGCATTGCGCAACTTGCCAAGGGCCGTTTGGGAATCTCGCGAAAACTGCTCAGCGGCAATGCGAGCATTCTTCGTTGCCTCCTGGATCATGCCCGGCTTGATGTCATTGAGCTCATTGTAGATGTAATTTGGCTGGGTCTTTCCCGAAAGAAGCACTCCGCTCATCATCAGGTTCGAAGCTGAGGCCAGCGCGGGTTTGATCCCATCGACTTTGGCGGTGCGCAGCAAAACCGCTTGGCTGGAGCGGTAGCGTTCAGGCGGCGGCGGCGAGTCCTTATCACGCACGTCCGTGCTCGTGTCGTGAATCGAGGGGGGTTGGACCGCCATGTCCGCATCTTCAAAGCCTGCCCCCTTCAGAAAGGCCAGGACGGCCCTGGTGCTATCGGCCAATTTTTTGTTTATCTCCCCAAGGTCATTTCCTGTAGCGCTGTAATCTACCGTCCAGGTGGCAACGCTCGCGGGCACTTCTCTTTCGGAGAGTCCTTTTACTGAAATGGTCCGCTGGGCGCTGTTTCTTCCTGATATTCCCTCGCCGATGAAGAAGCCGGCGGCGGCCAATCCGAGGGAAATTAATAATGCTGAAAGAATCAGCGATGAGCGCTCAGAAGACATGAACTGGATATCTGGATGCCGTTGCCGTTGACCGAAGAGACGGCGGCTATCGCGGGCCGCTCGGCTGGGTGGTCTTCTTTTGCACCCGCCGGTTTGGTGTGGCGGCTGGCTTAGGCACTCTGGTTTGGCCTGGTGGCTGGCGGTAGATCACGGGTGGTTGGGTGGGATTGGTCTTAATCGGTCCAACCACGGGCCCGGGTCCCTGAGGCCCCCGTGGCCCCTTTGGATCCCGTGGCCCATTCGGTCCCTGCGGCCCCGGCGACGGTTCGGGCCGGTTGCCGGGCGGATTCCTCGACGGGCCACGAGGTCCAGTGGTAATTCCTCCGCCGAAATTGATCACCGGGAGCAACGGCCAGATGGACGGCCCGCGGGGTCCGGGATCAGGCGGCGGTTGCTGCTGGCTGGCAGCCGCAATGAGATCACGGCTTG
>Ga0190272_10000936_pt1 | contig 14244 bp, 13 predicted proteins | sample Popmic504T_FD_133746 | JGI IMG/M metagenome (GOLD analysis project Ga0190272, IMG submission 133746) | Populus adjacent soil microbial communities from riparian zone of Shoshone River, Wyoming, USA - 504 T | ecosystem: Environmental > Terrestrial > Soil > Riparian zone | place: USA: Wyoming...
GGGCGAGCTTCTCGAACTGGGCCGTGTAGAGCTTCGCGACCTGCTCGATGCTCTCACGCGCGGTCGAGAGGTAGAACGCCTCCTCCCAGGTCGGCACGATCAACTCGATGCCGTGCTCGGCGCAGTAGTCGCGCACCTGGGCGGCGAACTTCTCGGTCTCGTCGCGCGGCGACGCGGTGACGAAGTGGCCCTTCAGGTAGCGCGAGTGGTTGCCCGGCGCCGACGCGTAGGTATCCGACGAGTAGACCTCGTGTCCAGACTGGGCGAGCTGGCGGATGACGCTGAGCGCAAACGGCATCCGCGCGCTGGTGACGAGGATCTTCACGCGCGCATCCTAAGAGAGGGGGGCGATTGTCGGCTGAGCCGCCCTATAGGCGCATGGCCATATCTACGCAGCTAACCCAGAGAAATGTAGCCACAAATGAGGACCCATTGTTCTGGTACGGTGGACTCACGATGCCGACTCCCATCGATCCCGAGAGCGTCGGCCACCGGCGCCTGAAGAACCACCTGTCCGAGGTTCTGCGCGAAACCGTCCACAAGGGACGCGCCGTGCCGATCTCCAACCACGGCAAGATCGACGGCTACCTCGTGCCGCCAGCCGCGGTAGAGGAGATGCAGTGGGCGGAGCGGATGCGCGACACGCTGCCGCTGTTGATGGCGGCGGTCCAGGCGGGCGCCGCCATCCCGTCGACGACCCTCGACGAGCTCGGCATCGAGATCCCGTTCGACTGGCGCAAGCTGAACCGCTTCGGGGCCAACTACCCGGTCACGCTCACCCACGGGGAGGACGGCGAGCCGCTGACCTGGATCGACGACGAGATCGAGATCGAGTTGATCGAGGAGGACGACACGGAGTTGGAACTGTGAGCGAGCACGGGTGGTTTCTCGACCACGAGCGGTACTGGGTCGCCACGAACGAGGCCGATGCCTACCCGCTGAGACAGGGCGATTTGATTCGGGACCTGATCGTTGACGGCGAACGTTGGACCGCCGCCCAGATCGTTCACCCAACCTGCGAGCTCGGCAAGCCGTCTGTCGGGCGTGTCCAGGTAGCACGCGTCCGAGCGCTCGACGACATACGCGACGCCGCCGGCCGGCGGCTGGTGACACTGGGCTACAGGGACATCGGCGGCAAGCACGTGGTGGCGGTAGCTCACACGTTCTTCCTCGCCCCATGGCCCAACCACGACAAGCCAGCGTTCGTTGACTTCCGCGAGCTGGCGACCGTGGAGCGAAACGCGATCTCCCAAGAGGCGCGCGCGGCCACCATGACTCACGACTGCCGCGTCTCGTGGATCCGTCGCTGGATCTACTTCAGGCTGAGGCTGATCATGACGTTCGCGCGTGTACGTGAGATGGAGGCGCGGCGAATCGCCAACGATCCTCGGTTCGAGGGGCCCCGCCCGGAGTGGGCGCCACTCGCCGTCTGACCGCTCAGCGGTCCGGCCGGTCGGGGTAGACGTCGTCGATGGTGGCGAGGGGGGTGTAGGGGACGCCGGGGGCGGCGGCGACGATCTTCTCGGCGCCGCCGGCGAGGCGGTCTAGGACGGAGACGATGCCGACGATCTGGCGGTTCTCGGCTTGGAGCGCTTGGATCGCCTGGATGGTGGAGCCGCCGCTGGTGACGACGTCCTCGACTACGAGGCAGCGGTCGGAGTCGTCGAGGAACGGGCCCTCGACGCGGCGCTGGAGGCCGTGGTGCTTCGACTCCTTGCGGATGAAGAACGCCTTGACGTCGGCGCCGGCGGCGAGCGCGGCGCAGGCGACGGGATCGGCGCCCATCGTCAGTCCGCCGACTGCGGTGGCGCCGAGCCGCTGGGCCTCGGCGGCGACGAGCTCGCCCATCGCGGCGAACCCGGGCGGACGCAGCGTGGCGCGCTTGGCGTCGACGTAGTACTCCGCCTCGGCGCCGCTGGCGAGCGTCACCTTGCCGATCACCAGCGCGTGCTCGCGCAGCTCGGCGATCAGTCGGTCGCGGGCACTCATCGGGCGGCAGCATATGCCCGGCGGCGGGCGAAACAGGCCGTGGGCCGCCTGGCGTGAGGGGTAGCGCGCGGCGGCCGGCTGCGCTACTTTGCCCCCGGAAGGTTGTTCACATAACCATTCACGCCGAGTCTCGGCAGCTCAGGCTGCTGGGAGCGGGGGACCCAAAGGCGACCGATAGGTCGTCCGGGGCGAATCGCGACAGAGCCGTCGCGTAGCGCACTTCCAGCGCGAGCCCGTCAGCTAACCCCGTAGGCCCGAAGGAAGAGGAGCACACGGGTAGATGACGACTCCGCACCGAGACCTGGCCCTGGTAGACCCCTGGCAGCGTTCGCTCGACCGTTCGCTGCACCGCCGCGCGATCGTGCCCGCCATGCGGCGCTCCGTCGCCCGCCGGCGACGCGCGTCCGTCGCGCTGAGCACGCTGATGGTCGCGGGACCGACGGGCAGCCTGCTCGCCGCCGCCGGCCTCGGGATCGGGAGTCGCGGCGTCGACGTGGCGGCCGCATCGCCCGCGAGCCGCGCGATCGACAACGGCGCCACCCCGGCCGCGATGGCCTTCAAGCTCGGCAGCCACGGCGACGCCGTGAGCGAGATCCAGCGCCAGCTCGGCGTGCCGGATGACGGAGTCTTCGGCCCGGTGACCCAGGCCGCGGTGACGGACTTCCAGGCGCGCAACGGGCTCGACGTCGACGGCGTCGTCGGCCCGGTCACCTGGACGGCGCTGTTCGGCCTCGAGCAGGCCGCGGCAGCGGCCGGCGCTCGCGACGGCAATGTCGCGGTGATCGTGCGCGAGCGGACGGGTGCGGGCGATGCCCGCCAAGGCGCCGGTGGCGGTCCGTCCGAGACTCTCGGCGCGCCGGTGGTCGACCTCGGCGGGCCGGTCGCGGACACGAGCCCTCGCACCAGGCCCGTCGCTACCCCCGCGCCGGGCAACGGCGCCTGCGGACCGTTGCGCCTGACCTCTCCCGTCAAAGGCACGGTCACCTCGGGCTTCGGCCCGCGCTGGGGGCGCAACCACGAGGGCCTCGACATCGCCGCTCCGAGCGGCACGCCGATCCGCGCCGCCGAGTGCGGGGTCGTCAGCTTCGCCGGCGTCCAGAGCGGCTACGGGAACATGGTCTGCGTCAAGCACTCGAGCCGCTTCGAGACGTGTTATGCCCACATGACCAACTACGCGGTCTCCCAGGGCCAGCGCGTCGGCCAGGGCGAGGTGATCGGCTATGTCGGTTGCACCGGCAACTGCACCGGCCCACACCTCCACTTCGAGACCCGCGTCGACGGCGGCGCCCGCGACCCCCGTCCCTACCTCGGCGGCGGCAGCGTCCCCGGCGCACCGACCGTCAAGGCCGCAGCCGCCAAGTCGAAGCTGACCGCCTCGATCCGCAAGGACGTCGCCCGCGCTCGCGTGACGGCGAAGAGCACCACGACGCTCGCGCAGCCCGTCGCCACCACCGGCCTCTCGCCGGCGACGAGCCCGCAGCCAGTTGCCACCACCGGCGCCCAGCCGGGCGCGACGACAGGCGCTCCCGCCACACCGGCGTCTACCGCAACGCCAGCGCCGACGGACGAGGCGCCACAACCCGCATACGAGCCCGCCCCGGCGGTATCGGCTCCAGAGCCGACCTACACAGCCCCCGAGCCGACATATGCCGCTCCAGCTCCGACAGCACCAACACCCGAGCCGACCTACACACCGGCCCCGCAGCCCGTGGCACCGGTCGCCGAGACACCTCCGGCATCGGCGCCCGCGCCCGTCGCGGAGGCACCGCCGGTTGCGACGCCAGCGCCCGTAGCCGAGACACCCGCGCCAGCCGAGACACAGCCTGCGCCGGTCACGACACCCGATCCAACGGCCACTGCACCCCCGATCGAGACGCCGCCAGCACCCGCACCGCCGACAGACCCCGTTCCGACCCCAGAGCCCCCCATCGAGACCCCTCCGGCGCCAGCGCCCTAGCCGTCCCGCCAGCTACGTGCTGAGCGGCGCGTAGACCAAGCTATCCAAGGAAGCAGGCCCCGCCGGTTTGGCTCCGCCAAATCAAGTGGGCCGATGACGCCGGAGAGCGCCGGTATACGCGTCGCTCAGCGGTAGACGTAGATCGCCTCGCCGAGGTCGATCTGCGCGTCGATCTGGCGCGCGTTCGGTATCGGGACGCGGAGGCAGCCGTGGCTGGCCGGGTAGGCAGGAACGTCGACGTAGCCGTGGATCGCGTAGCCGCGGATGAAGTAGTTCGACTGGACCATTCCGTGCGAGTTCGTGCCCGGCTCCTTGCGGTAGAACTGGAAGGTGCCGAACACGGTCGGGGTGGAGGCCTTGCCCGACGACGAGTGGTAGACGCGCTTCGGGCGGCCGTTCTCGATCAGCGCGAGCACCTGGCGCGACCAGTCGAACTCGACGTGCTTGCGCCCCGGGCCGTCGAAGCGCGGCTTGAAGGCGCCCTGGCCCTTGAGGACCATCGCGAAGACGGCCGGACTGGCGTAGCCGGTGCGCGACTGCCCGTTGGTCTTGCGGAAGGCGAGCACGGCGCGTGAGGTCGCGGCGTCGTAGTAGCCGGTCACAGGAGTTGCGAAGCCGAGCGCGTAGAGGCCGCGCTGCAGCAGCAGGACGTCGGTGCCGCGCTTACCCTCGCCGGCGCTCAGCACGACGGCCTTGAAGCGCGCCGCGCGGGTGCGGAACGCGAGCTGGCCGTCGGTCACCGCGTGGTGGATCTGGATCTTGTAGACGCCCCTACGGCGCGGCTTGAAGTTGAAGCTGACCTTGCCAGCGCCGCGCTTGGCGCGCTTGACCTGCGCACGCTGGCTGTCGACGACCTTGCCGGAGCGCCGCACCACGAGCACGGCGACCTGGCCGGCGACGAAGGGACGCACCGCGGCGTTGATCTCGAGCCGGTCGCCGCGCGCGACGTAGCGCAGCTTGCTCGTCGCGATCCCGCCCTCGACCTCGAGCGTCGCCTTGCCGGCCTTCGGCTTCGTTGGCTTGGCGTCGGGCGGCGGAGGCGGCGCCGGGGTGGTCACAGTCGGGGTGGCAGCCGGCTCGGCCTCGACGGCGGCGGCCTGACCGGTGGAGCCCGCGAACGCGAGCAGGACGGCGGCGGATGAGATGAAGAGCTTCATTGAATGGGCAAAGATAGCTGCGCCTGGGGACCGACGCGCGAGGGAGCGGGCGGCAGCGGGGACGGGCCGTCGGCCATCAGCCGCGGCACCAGGACACAGCCCAGGAACATCAGCGGGCCCGCGACGACCGCCACCTTCCAGCCGTCGTCGACCTGTGCGGAGAAGGCGATCGTGTTGTTGAAGGCGTGCATCCCGACCACCGGCCAGAGCGACTTCGTCTTCTCGTAGACGAGGCAGAAGATGGTGCCGAGGAACGCCAGCGGCGGCAGGATCAGCAGCCCGTCGGCGCCGTCGAATCCGAAGTGGATCAGGCCGAAGATCACTCCGTCGACCAGCGCCGCCACGACGATCGGGTAGCGCGTGCGCAGGGCGCGGTAGAAGAAGCCGCGGAAGAAGAACTCCTCGACGAACGGGGCGACGACGATCACCATCGTCCCGGCGGCGATCAGGCCGAGCGTCCCGCTGTCGGCGCCGAGGCTCTCGGTGACGTCCTGCTCGGCGGTCGGCTGGACGATCGCCGCGTAGATCGCGGTCAGGACGTAGAAGGCGAGCATTCCGAGCGCGGCCCAGCCGATCGTGCGCCAGAGCGGCGCCTGGCGCAGGCCGAAGTGCCAGGGCCGCGGCGGCGCGATCGAGCGCGCCAGGACGAGCGCGACGCCGACGAAGAACGCGCCTTGGAGCAGGGTCGCGATGACGGTGGTGGCAGGGGTGTCGCCGTCGTTGGGGTCGACGCCGGCGACCGTGAAGACGATCAGCGCCGCGATCGACGTGCAGACCAGGGCGACGACGAAGCCGACGAATGCGAACCAGGGTGGCCAGCTGGGCTGCGGATCGGCGTCGATCGGATCGCCGGCGGTGAGCGCCGGTTCGAACGGCGGCGGGGCCTGCTCCATACGCTCAGACTATGGCGGACAGCTCGCCGAGCGAGCGCACCGTCTCGACGCCCGGGGGTGGATCTCCCGCGCGCTGGACCAGCACCGCGCGCAGTCCGGCCGCCCGCGCGCCGAGCACGTCGTTCTCGACCGAGTCGCCGACGAACAGCGCCTCGGCGGCGTCGCAGCCGGCCAGCCGCAGGCCGGCCTCGAAGACCACCGGCGCCGGCTTGGCCTCGCCGACGACGGCCGAAGAGACCGACCCGTCGACCAGCTCGCCGATGCCGGCGCGGTCCAGCCACTCCGGCAGCGAGCAGTCCCAGTTGCTGACCACGACCAGACGCAACCCCTGGGCGCGCAGCTCGCGCAACGCCGGCAACACGTCGGGGAAGGTCCTGAAGGCGAGCGCCTCCAGCATCGCCGCGCGGACCGTCGCGTGGTCGAGCGCGCGCGGGTCGGCGGTCGCGGCCGGCGGCCCGTCCGCCTCGGCGAGCGCGTCCAGCAGTGCGTCGAGCATCGCCGTCGCGCAGTCGTCGCGCAGCTGCTCCAGGCCGGCGCGGTCGCGGCCGCGCATCTGGTTGGCGAGGTAGTAGCCGATCTCCGCGCCGAACCCGCGCCCGGCGACCTCGAGCCCGACGTCGATCCCGGACCGCTCGAGCAGCGCGGCGCGCAGCCGCGGCGCCGGGTCGTCGAGCTCGACCAGCGTGCCGAGCGCATCGAGCAGGACAGCGCGCGTGCGGGCCATCACGCGACCCACTGCCAGGTCGCGAACTGGGTGACGAACAGGCCGAGCACCACGGCGGAGACGATCGCCACGCGGTCGGTCGTCCGCCGCTCCTCGCAGGTCGTCCCGAGCCACATGAAAATCGGGAACAGCACGGCGACGAAGCGCGGCAGCGACATCAACGGCTGCGCCGCGACGGGGTAGGAGAGCGGCAGCATCAGCGCCGTGACGACGTAGAGACCGTAGGCGAACGGCAGCCTGCGCAGCACGCCCACCGCGCCGACGAGCGCGAAGCAGAGGAAGCCGAACAGCGCGATGTTCTGCGCCGCGACGCGGAACGGGTCGCCGGCCGACTGCTCGAAGTAGGCGACGTCGCGGCTGCCCGACAGCAGCTGGCGCACACCGTCGAAGGCGGCGCCCGCGCCGTCCCAGGCGCCGACCAGCGGACCGGCGAAGTCGCGGTTCCAGAACTCCTGGACGTGCGAGAACGACAGCGGGTCGCCGTAGGTCAGACCGAGGTATGCGGCATAGGCGAGTAACCCCGCGGGAGCGAGCGCGAGCCAGAGCGCGTTTGGCTGCAACCCGTAGCGCGGTGCGAAGCCGCCCAGCCGCGAGCTGGCACGAGCCGGGGCGTCGGCGCGGGGGCCGTAGAGGTACATCACCGCCAGCGGCAGCAACAACAGGATGCCGGCGCTGCGCGTCGCCGACGCCCCCGCCGCGGCGACCCCCGCCCAGGCCCAACTGCCGGTCCGGGCCGCATAGAACGCGCCTATCGAGCAGAGCAGGAACAGGCTCTCGGAGTACGGCGCGCCGAAGTAGAGCGACGCCGGGAAGACGCAGAGCAACAGCAACGTCGGCCAGGCCGCGCGCCGTCCCAACTCGAGCGTCGTCAGCCGGTAGAGCAGCACCAGCGCCGCGAAGAAGGCCGCCAGCGACACCGCGTAGGCGGCAAGCAGCACGGCGCCGGCTCCGCCCCCGCCCAGTTCTCCCAACCCGCGCGCCAGCAGCGGGTAGAGCGGGAAGAAGGCGTGCCGTGGCGAGTCGGCCGCGGCATAGCCGTCGTTGGCGATCGTCAGGTACCAGACCGCGTCCCAGCGAGCGAGCGGCCCCGCGACGATGTCGCCGAAGCCGCCGAGCGGCGACGTCACCGCCGGCAGGTCGAACTTGTTGGCGTTGCGCTCGGCCACCACGCCCGCCGACAGCGCGGCGAAGACGGCGACGAAGGCGATCGCCAGCCGCGACCAGGCGAACGCGCGCCAGGCCATCCGCACCGACTCGCTCGCGCGTACGCGCGCGACGAGCCCCGCCAGTGGGCGCTCTGCTCCTACAGCCTGGGTAGCCTCCTGCGTCATGCCGATCCCGGATGCTCCCATGGCGGCGTCGTTCGTCGCGGAACACCGCAACGAGCTGACAGCCGTCGTCACCGTGATCGCGGCGTTCGTGATCGCCGAGATCGTCGACCGGACGCTGAACCGTCACGCCCACAAAGCGGCCGAGCGGGTCGTCGGCGGGGAGCTGTCGCCGGTCGCCGACACGCGCCTGCGGCTGGTCCGCCGGCTCGTCTTCGTGACGATCCTCGTGATCGGCGTCGCGCTCGCGATGTCGCAGTTCCCGTCGGTCAAGCGCGTCGCGACCGGCGTGCTCGCCTCCTCCGCGCTGCTCGGCCTGGTCGTCGGCTTCGCCGCGCGCCAGACGCTCGCCAACTCGATCGCCGGCATCTCGCTCGCGATCTCGCAGCCGATTCGCGTCGGCGACCTCGTCACCTTCGAGGGGGAGACCGGCGAGGTCGAGGACATCCGGCTCGCCTACACGTCGATCCGCTGCGACGACGGTCGCCGGCTCGTCGTGCCGAACGAGCGGCTCGCCGAGTCGTCGATCGTCAACCACACGGTGATCGACCCGCGCGTGAAGGTCGTAGTAGACGTGTGGCTACCCCCGGACGGCGACGCGGACCGCGCGCTCAGCCTGCTCGCCCACGACGAGGCCGAGGCCCGGATCGCCGAGATCACGAGCGACGGGATCCGTCTGACGGTGAGCAGCTGGGCGGCGACAGCGCCCGAGCGCGGAACGGTCGCCGCGGCGCTCAGGCAGGAAAGCCTTCGCCGGCTGAGAACCGACGCACTATCCTGAAACGTCGGCCGCCCGCCGGACCCCTCTCATGACCTACCGCCAACGCAAGCAGCGTCGACGCCGCCGCGCCAGTCGCGGAAAGCCGCTGTTCGTCGGCATGACGGTCATCGGCGTCGTGGCCGCGATCGCCGCGATGTCGGTCGCCGGCTACGTGATCGCCGTCGCCGCCTCGGCGCCCGCGCTCGACGAGCTGAAGCCGAACGACAAGGGCGAGAGCAGCGTCATCTACGCCGCCGACGGCTCACGGCTCGGCTACGTCCAGTCGGACGAGATCCGCACGCCGATCGACTGGGACCAGATGCCCGCCGACCTGCGCAACGCGACGGTCGCGATCGAGGACGCGAACTACTACAAGCACGGCGGCGTCGACTACGGCGCGATCGTGCGTGCCGGGATCAAGAACCTCGAGTCGGGCAAGAGCCTGCAGGGCGGCTCGACGATCACCCAGCAGCTGGTGCGGGCGCTCTACATCGACGACCCGCAACGCAACATCGAGCGCAAGATCCGCGAGGCGAAGCTGGCGAGCGAGCTCGAGCAGGAACGCTCGAAGAAGTGGATCCTGCAGAACTACCTCAACGACGTGCCGTACGGAACGGTCGGGGGCCGCACGGCGATCGGCGTCGAGGCGGCGGCGGAGACGTTCTTCGACAAGCACGCGCGCGAGCTGACGCTCGCCGAGGCGGCGACGCTCGCCGGTCTGCCGCAGGCGCCGTCCCAGTACAACCCGTTCCAGAATGCGCGCGCGGCGATCACGCGGCGCAACGAAGTGCTCGAGGCGATGGCCGACCACGGCTACGCCACCCGCGCGGCCAGCGCTCAGGCGCAGGCCGAGCCGCTCGCGGTCAAGCAGGGCACGCGCTACACGCGGCGCCGCGAGCCCTACTTCTTCGACTACGTCCAGGAGCAGCTGATCGAGCGCTACGGCGTCGGCGTCTACCGCCGCGGCGGGCTCAAGGTCCACACGACGATCAACCCGAAGATGCAGGACGTCGCGCGCGAGGCGATCAACTCCTACTACGCCGACCCGGCCGGGCCTGGATCGGCGATGGTCTCGATCGACCCCGCCAACGGCGAGATCAAGGCGATGGCGTCGAGCGGGACCTACCAGGACCGCACCTTCAACCTCGCGGCCCAGGCCCACCGTCAGCCCGGCTCGGCCTTCAAGACGATGGTGCTGACGACAGCGGTCCGTCAGGGGATCGACCCCGACTCGACGAGCTACGTCAGCAAGCCGCTGAGCATCGACGACCCCGTCTACGGCCACTGGGACGTCAAGACCTTCGGCGGCACCTACTCCGGCTCGCAGAGCCTGACGCGCGCGACGCTGTCCTCGGACAACTCCGTCTACGCGCAGCTGATCCTCGACGTCGGCCCGGAGAACGTCTGCAAGACGGCGAAGATGCTCGGCGTCACGACGAAGCTCGACTGCTACCCGGCCGAGGGACTCGGCGGCCTGAGGCTCGGCGTGACCCCGCTCGAGATGGCGAACGCCTACGCGACGCTCGCGGCGGGCGGGGTGCGCCACAAGCCGACCGCGATCGCGAAGGTCGTCTTCCCCGACGGCAAGAGCGAGGACCTGGCGAGCTCCGAGGGCAAGCGCGTCCTGACCGACGGCCAGGCCTACGAGGTGACGCGGATCCTCGAGATGAACGTCCAGTCGGGAACCGGCACCGCCGCCAACTTCGGCTGCCCCGCGGCCGGCAAGACCGGCACCACCGACGAGGGCAAGGACGCCTGGTTCGTCGGTTACACCCCGCACCTCTCGACCGCCGTCTGGGTCGGCTACCCCGACGCCGGCATCGCGATGCCGGGCGCCCAGGGCGGCACCTACGCCGCGCCGGTCTGGCACGCCTTCATGTCGCCGGCCCACGGCGACGACTGCGACGAGTTCCCGCAGCCCGAGGAGCCGGCCGAGCTGTCGCCCGGCCTCGGCAAGTACGCCAGCAGCGGCGGCGGGTCGAGTGGGAGCTACGACTACTCCAGCGGCGACACCTACACCGAGGGCAACGACACCGACAGCGGCGGGACCGGCGACGAGAACTCCGGCGCCTACGAGGCGCCACCGCAGCAGGCGCCCCAGACCCAGTCGCCGACTCCCACGCCGGCGCCGACTCCGACGCCCAGTCCCCAGGGCGGCGGGGTCCAGACGCCCTAGGCGTGGCCGAGCTCGAGCTGATCGCGGCGATCCAGGCGGCGCTCGGCAAGCCGGGAGAGCGCGTGGTCCGCTGGACCGGCGACGACGCCGCCGTCGTCCGAGCGCGCCCGTTCGCCGTCACGTCGATCGACACGGTCGCCGAGGGCGTCCACTTCGACCTGACGACCTGCTCGCCAGCCGACGCCGGTCACAAGGCGCTCGCCACCGCTCTGTCCGATCTCGCGGCGATGGGCGCCGAGCTGGGAGAGGCCTACGTATCACTGGCGCTGCCGGCGGGCTTCCCCGACGCGGACGCGCTCGAGCTGGCGCGTGGCATGGCTGCGCTCGCCGACGCCACGGGGACGACGCTCGCGGGTGGCGACGTCGTCCGCGCGGGCGCGCTTGTCGTCACCGTCTCGGTCACCGGCTGGGCCGACTCCGACGACGAGCTGGTCGGCCGCGACGGCGCGCAGCCCGGCGACGTGGTCGGGGTCACGGGCCGGCTCGGCGGCGCAGGCGCCGGGCTCGCGTTGCTGGAAGCCGGCAACGACGACGGGCTGGACACGGCGGCGCGCGCGGAGCTGATCGATCGCCATCGCCGGCCCTGGCCGCGGCTGACGACCGGCCGTGCGCTGGCCTTGGCGGGCGCCACGGCGATGATCGACCTCAGCGACGGGCTGGCGACCGACGGCCGTCACCTCGCGCGCGCCAGCGGCGTCGCGCTGGAGGTCGATCCCGAGAGCCTTCCGGTCGCGGCCGGCGCCTCCCGCGAGCTCGCGATCGGCGGCGGCGAGGACTACGAGCTGCTGTTCACGATCCCGGCCGACCGCTGGGACGCCGCGGCATCCGCCACGGACGTGCCCCTGACGCGTCTAGGACGCGCGCTGGATGGGGAGGGGCTCCGGTTCACAGGGCCCGATGCGGCGGATCTCGATGCGATCCGGGGCTACGAACACCTGTGAGCAGTTCGATCCGCGCCGGGCGATGCGCAGCGAACGCGCACGGGTGATCATCGCCAGCGCGACCGCGTCGGCGTCGACCCTGTACTCGCCGGCGGCGAGTCTGTGTCGGAGGTCGCTGCTCATGACCATCTGATCGGCCGCGGCAAATCCGAAGTCAAGTCGTGGGGCGTTCCGGTGGACGGGTGTCTCGTCCCGGAGTCAGCGACGCAGCGCGCTGTCGGTGCCTCCGAGCGAGCCCGGACCCGCATAGCTGAGCGGTCCGCGCGTGCTTGGCGGCAGCGGCACACCTGGCGCAGCCCGTTGGGCGTCGCCGTTGCGGCGAACGATCGTGACGACGAGCGCGAAGACCGCCACGAACAGCGCCGCGACGACGACCATCCCGAAGCCGACCTGGCCGCCGAGCACGAGCAACAGCAGGTACCACGCGCCTCCGAGCGGGTCCACGCCTAGCACGAACAGCTGGTAGACGGCCAGCAGCAACGGCAGCAGCAGCCCGGCGGTGAGCAGGCCGATCCGCACGCGCCGCGCGGGAGGAGGATCGATCAGCGTCGCGAGCATCCAGAAGTGGACGGTCGGCGCCGCGACGAGCGCCGCGAACGGATCGACGAGCCACAACGCCAGCGCGGCGCCGCTCAGCACGAGCGTCACCGCGACCCCGGCGCCCGAGCCGGCCGCCTCGTCGAGCCCACGCGCGGTCGGGCCGGCAAACCTCTGCAGGCCGGCCCAGCTCAGGACCACCACGCCGGCCACCACCGCCAGGACCAGGAGCGCCGGCCCGTCGAGCGGGTAGAGATCGGGAGCGACCGGCGCCGGCGGCGGGTCGGGGGTCGCGCCGAACAGCGCGAGCAGCTTCGCCACGCCGTACCCGGCGATCAGCGGCACCACGCCGAGCGCGATCCAGCGCAGCCAGGGCCCGACCGGCGCGCGCCGCCGCCGGGCGCGCGCGAAGGCGTCGATCCCGGCCGCCAGCGCGGGCAGGATCAGCGTGCCGGCCAGCACCGCCAGCACCCAGCCCGGCATCACCTGCCCGGCAATCGTCACGTAGGTGCGCGGGCCGTGCACCGGCTCCGGCCCCCGGTCGAGCGCCGTCACCGTCCGCAGCACGGCGCGCCCGAGGCCCCCCAGGCGCTCCTCGTCGATCGGCGCGGCGGGGGGGGTGTCCGAGAGCTCGCCGTCGCCGGAGATCCGCACCGCGTCGTAGCCCTGGGGCAGCAGCACGCCCTGGCCGCCGATCCCGAGTGGGAACGCCAGCCGAGCGAGCTGGCCCGCCGGACTGGCCGCCTCGGCCGGAGGCTCGACCTCCGCGCGCAGCGACTCCGCGATCGTCCGCTGCAGGCCGATGCCGGCGAGCGTTGTGTCGTTGCCCCACGGCACGATCGACGGCGGCTTGCCGGAGTCCGCCCCGAGGCCCGAGACCACCAGCACGCCGTCGACGAGCTCCGGACCGTCGATCTCGTCGAGCAGCTCGGTCGTCCCGACGTCGCCCAGCGCCGACCCGTCGACCGAGGCAAGAACCAGCGACTTGCGCGACGGCCGCCCCTCGAACACGCGCGCGATCTCGATCAGCGCGGCCGTGTCGGCGGCGCTGCCGGCGGCGTCCGGCACACCCGTCGCGTCACGCGCGGCGATCACCACCACCTGCTTGCGCGAACGCCCGGCGCGACGGCCGATCACGTTGACCAGCTCGTCGCCGTCGTGGGCGAAGCGCTGCCGCTCGACGGTGAAGCCACTGCCGGAGAACGCCTCGCCGACCTCGTTCGCGACGGCCCGGTCGCCGGGCGTGCCGGCGACCCGGTCCGGGTGCTCGGCCGCGATCCGGCGGCCCTCAGCGGCGGCCTGGTCGCCCTCGAACAGCACGTCCGCGGCCAGCCCCTGGGGCAGCGGTCGCGGCCGGCTCTCGAGCGAGAACATCACGAGCACGACCGCGAGCAGTGCCGGCACGAACGCCGCCCGGTAGATCCGGGGCTCGATCAAGGCCGCTTCCTCACGTCCGACGCAACCTACAATCTCGCGCAGGCGCCGGTGCTACGCCGCACCCGCGTCACTCCGATGGCTCAGCAGGCTCCCCGCATCCTTCTCGTCGACGACGAGCACTCCGTTCAGAAGCTGCTCTCGTCAGCGTTGCGCAAGGACGGCTACGAAGTGGTCGCCGCGCTCGACGGCCGCGCGGCGCTCGACCGGGTCGCCGACAGCACCTTCGACCTGATCGTGCTCGACCTGACGCTGCCGAAGATCGACGGCTTCGAGGTCTGCCGCCAGGTGCGCGCCACCAGCTCGGTCCCGATCATCATGCTGACCGCGAAGGTCGAGGAGATCGAC
>Ga0190272_10000937_pt1 | contig 14243 bp, 11 predicted proteins | sample Popmic504T_FD_133746 | JGI IMG/M metagenome (GOLD analysis project Ga0190272, IMG submission 133746) | Populus adjacent soil microbial communities from riparian zone of Shoshone River, Wyoming, USA - 504 T | ecosystem: Environmental > Terrestrial > Soil > Riparian zone | place: USA: Wyoming...
GCGGACGTGTGGGACAAGCTCAACGTCGCAGCAGACGACACGAAGGTGTTCAATCTCGAGCGAAAGCCGTTGGTGTTCAACGTGTTCGGCTGGCTTGCGGCAGCCACGCGCGGTTGATACCAAGACGCGCAGTCTGATCCCACCAACGCGGCGCCCAACCGCGCCCGCACCGACAGGAAGCGGCAATGGCCCCCCGCAAGAAGAAGAAAAAGAAATCTAAGCAAACCAAGAAACCGAAGGCCGGGGCGCGCGGGCGCGCTAAGAAGGTTGGGAAAAGGACGACACCAAAGGAAACGGCTGCGAGGAATCGCACGTCGGCACAGAAGACGGGCGCGGTCAAAAAAACCAATAAGAACGCCAAAAGCAAGAAGGCAACGGTCAAGAAGGCAGTGCGAAAGAACACTGCTTCTAAACCGAAAACGCCGAAACAGACTGCTGCACCGCTGCCGGAGCGCTACTACCTCACAACGCCCATCTTTTATCCAAACGGTATCCCCCATATCGGCCATGCCTACACCGCCATTGCCACAGATGTGATTGCTCGCTTTCACCGACGGGATGGGAAGGATGTATTTTTCCTGACCGGAACAGACGAGCACGGTCTGAAGATGAAGCAGACCGCCATCGCGGAGGGTCTCACGCCACAGCAACTGGCTGACCGCAATTCACAGCGCTTCCGCGAGATGATGACAGCGGTCAATGTCAAGCAGGATGATTTTATCCGCACCACCGACCCGCGTCACTATCGCGCCTCGCGGGCGATATGGAGCGGCATGAAGAAGGCGGGTGATATCTATCTCGGTAAATATTCAGGCTGGTATTCGGTTCGTCAGGAAGCATATTTTCCCGAAAAGGAAACAAGTGTCGGGCCAGACGGCGTGCGGCGTGAACCACTTGGTTCACCAGTCGAATGGACCGAGGAAAAGACTTATTTTTTTCGCCTCTCCAATTACCAGCACAAACTGCTCGCCTATTACGAAGCCAATCCCGATTTCATTGGTCCACCGGAGCGACGCAATGAGGTGATAAGTTTCGTCAAGAATGGGCTGGACGATTTGTCGATCTCACGCGCCACCCTCGACTGGGGCGTGCCAGTTCCACGCAACAGAAAACACGTGATGTATGTGTGGGTCGACGCGCTGACGAACTACATCACGGCGGTCGGTTACCCCTATGTCAACAGCGAGAAATTCCGGCGCTATTGGCCGGCCGACCTGCACGTGATCGGCAAGGACATCGTGCGCTTCCATGCGATTTATTGGCCAGCCTTCCTGATGTCGGCCGGCATCGAACTGCCGCGCCGCATTTTCTCCCACGGCTTCCTGTTCAACCGCGGGGAGAAAATGTCGAAGTCGGTCGGGAATGTGGTTGATCCGTTTGCGCTCGTCGATGCCTACGGCGTCGATCCGTTGCGCTTCTTCCTGCTGCGCGAAGTTCCATTCGGGCAGGACGGCAACTACAGCCACGAGGCCATCGTCAATCGGATCAATGCGGACCTTGCGAACAATCTGGGCAACTTGGCGCAACGTTCGCTATCCATGATTGGCAAGCAATTCGGTGGCGTGGTTCCGACGCCCGGCGAATTCAGCTTTGAAGACGAGGTGATGCTAGCTGCCGCCGATAGGATGATCGAAGAGGCTCGTCATGCCATGAAGACGCAGCAACTTCATCTGGTGTTGAATCAGATTTGGACGGTTATCGCGCACGCCAACGTTTATTTTACAGAACAAGCGCCTTGGGCGCTCGCCAAGACCGACCCGGTACGGCAAGGAACGGTGCTTTACGTAACGGCCGAAGTGATCCGGCAGGTCGCGATCCTGGCTCAACCTTTTGTGCCAACATCCGCCGCGAAGCTGCTGGATTTGCTGGGTATTCCACAGTCGGAGCGGGATTTCGCGACGCTCGGTCCGGCAAGGCGGATTGCGCCGGGCACAACGCTGCCGCCGCCCGCGCCGGTGTTTCCGCGCTACGTCGAGCCGGAAGCCAAGGCGGGCTGAACGCCATGCTCGTTGACAGCCATTGCCATCTCGACTTTCCCGACTTCGCGCCCGAGCTCGACGCCGTGGTGGCGCGCGCGGAGGCGGCCGGCGTCGGCGGCATGGTGACGATCTCGACGCGCGTGCGCCGTCACGCGCAGGTGCTGGCCATCGCGGAGCGCTTTCCGAACGTGACGTGCTCGGTCGGCACGCATCCGCATCACGCGCACGAGGAACTCGACATCACGGCGGACGATCTGATCGCGCGCACAAACCATCCGAAGGTCGTGGCGATCGGCGAAGCCGGGCTCGATTATCATTACGACAACTCGCCGCGCGACGCGCAGGAACAGGGCTTCCGCACCCACATCGCGGCGGCGCGTGCGAGCCGCTTGCCACTGGTGATCCACACGCGCGAGGCCGACGAAGACACCGCGCGGATTCTCGAACAGGAGATGGGGCAGGGGCCCTTCCCGGCCGTGCTGCATTGCTACACCGGCGGGCTGGAGCTGGCGCGCCGCGCCGTCGCGCTCGGCTGTTACATCGGCTTCACCGGCATCGTGACGTTCAAGAACTCCGTGAGCTTGCGCGCCATCGCCAAAGACGTGCCGGCGGATCGTTTTCTGGTCGAGACCGACGCGCCGTATCTCGCGCCGTTGCCATATCGCGGCAAGCGCAACGAGCCGGCCTATGTGACCGAAGTTGCCAAGGTGCTGGCCGAGGTGCGCGGCGTGTCGTTCGACGAAATCTGCCGGCAGACCACGGAGAATTTCTTCAAATTATTCTCGAAAGTGCCGCGCGCGGCGGTTGCAGCCGCATGAGACTGACGTTCACCATTCTGGGCTGCGGTTCGTCCGGCGGCGTGCCGCGTCCCGGCACCGGCTGGGGCGCGTGCGACCCGGCCAATCCGAAGAACCGGCGCCGCCGCTGTTCACTGCTGGTCGAGCGCCGCGGCCCCGGCGGCGTCACGCGCGTCCTTGTCGACACCGGGCCCGATCTGCGCGAGCAGCTTCTCGACGCCGATGTGCCCTGGCTCGACGCCGTGCTCTACACCCACGAGCACGCCGACCACACGCACGGCATCGACGACCTGCGCGGCCTCTATCTGCGTGCGCGCCGGCGCATCGCGGTTTACGCGGACGACGCAACATCGCGCATGCTGATGACGCGCTTTTCCTACTGCTTCGTGCAGCCGCCCGGCAGCGACTATCCGCCGATCCTGACCATGCACGGCATCACGCCGGGCGTGCCGTTAACGATTGACGGGAAGGGCGGTGCGATCGCGGCGCTGCCGTTCATTCAGGACCACGGCGACATCAAGTCGCTCGGCTTCCGCTTCGGCGGCGTCGCGTATTCGAGCGACCTGCACGACCTGCAGGCCGAGAGCATCGCGGCCGTTTCCGGTCTCGATCTCTGGATCGTCGACGCGCTGCGTTACATCATGCACCCGGCGCATTTCAGCGTCGCCGACGCGCTCTCATGGATCGAGCGCGTTGGCCCCAAGCGCGCGATCCTGACCAACATGCACGCCGACCTCGATTACGAGGCGCTGCGCGTGAGCCTGCCGCCGGGTGTTGAGCCCGCGTATGACGGGATGCGGGTTGAAGCCTGAGGCGATTTCCCTAAAACTTTTACAGTTTCAAACACTTACATCCACCACGAAGAATATTCCATAATATGTCTTATGCGAATCATCACTAGACGAATGGAGGGTCGGCAAGACCGGTTCGGTAATGGAACCAGCGCCCGGGGTCCACGCATTAACGTCTGCGCCCGCCGAGGCGCCCTGTCCCCGAACCACGAGGCAAATGCCGTGAGCAAAGTGACCAACCTCAAGCGCGGCGCGCCCGCGCCCGATCTCGACACGCCGACCGACCTCGACGACAAGGCGGTCACCGAAATTTCCAAGGCGCTCAACGCCATCCTGGCCGACAGCTTCGCGCTTTATCTCAAGACCAAGAATTTCCACTGGCATGTGAGCGGGCCGCACTTCCGCAGCTACCATCTGCTGTTCGAGGAACAGGCTGCGGCGATCTTCGCGACCACCGATGAAATTGCGGAGCGCGTGCGCAAGATTGGCGGCACGACGCTGCGCTCGATCGGACACATCGCCAAGGTTCAGTCGATCGAGGACAATGACGAGGCGTTCGTGAGCGCCGGAGAGATGGTCCGCGAGCTGATGAACGACAACAAGGCGGTCGCGGCCGCAATGCGCAAGGCGCACAAAGTTGCCGACGACCACGAGGACGTCGCCACCGCGAGCCTCCTGGAGAACTATATCGACGCGGCCGAGAAACGGACCTGGTTCCTGTTCGAATCCGCGCGCAAGGCGGACGGCTCCGGCCACTGACGGGCGTGTAGAGTCTGCGGCGGTTCTGCGCTAACGATCCCAAGGGTGAGGGCGGGTGCCCTGCCCTTGGGATTTTGCATGAAGCCGTCCCGCGATATCGCCCGGCTGATCGAGATCATGGCTGCGCTGCGCACGCCCGGCAGCGGCTGCCCGTGGGACCTCGAGCAGAATTTCGAAACGATCGCACCCTACACGATCGAGGAAGCCTACGAGGTGGCCGATGCGATCGGCCGCCACGATCTCGACGACCTGAGGGACGAACTGGGCGACCTGCTGCTGCAGGTCGTGTTCCACGCCCGCATGGCCGAGGAGCAAGGCTCGTTCGCGTTCGGCGACGTGGTGCAGGCGATCGCCGAAAAGCTGATCCGCCGTCATCCACACGTGTTCGGCGACAAGGGCGGGCTGAACACCGGCGAGGTGAACGTCCAGTGGGATGAGATCAAGGCTGAGGAAAAAGCCGCGCGCGCGAAGGCGGGCAAGGCCCCTGCCCCCGGCCGTGACGGCGCGCTCGCAGGCGTTTCGCCAAGCCTGCCCGCGCTCGCGCGCGCGCTCAAGCTGCAGCAGAAGGCCGGCAAGGTCGGCTTCGACTGGAACGACCCGAAAGCGGTGCTGGCGAAAATTCGCGAGGAGGCCGACGAGATCGCGAGCGAGCTCGACAGCGGGCAGCAGGAGAAAGTCGCGGGCGAGATCGGCGATCTGTTGTTCGCGGTCGTCAACCTCGCGCGCCAACTCGACGTCGATCCCGAGAGTGCGCTGCGCACGACAAACCTGAAATTCGAACGGCGCTTCGCCTCGATCGAGGATGCGCTCGCGGCCGCCGGCAAGACGCCTGCGGACGCCTCGCTCGCCGAGATGGATGCGCTGTGGGATGCCGCGAAGGCTAGCGAGTCCTCATCCTGAGCTTCCTTCCAGGCTCGCTTCGAAGCCAGGCCAACAAGCCGCTGGACCACTGGCGCCGGAAACGGCAGAATTCAATTTCGGGTAGATTTTATCCGCAATTGGCCATTCGGGGGAACTCATGGCACAGCAGTCAGGCACGATACCACCGGGATGGGTCGGCGGATTCGCCCAGTCCGATCCCAAATTCGCCTATCCGAACCCGGACCTGTCTTCGCTACCCTTGCTCGACAATCTGGCCAATATCGATCTGCTGCAGCGCCAGCAGGCGGTGAAGTGGCCTGAGTTCAGCTGGGAGACCGTGATAGGCGATCCGAAGTCGCGCTGCTTTCAAATGTTCTCGCCGTTTATTTCCCGGATCGGCTACACCGATACCGGGAGGGTCTACTCCATCATTTGTCCGCAGCAAGGCTCCTGCTCCCCTTCGTTCGGCTGCCTGAATATCGAAGTTACGGTGACCGGACAGCGGGGATGGGCTGACGAGACGGGCCAGGAGAAGGTTGCGGCTGACCTGAGGGTCGAAGGCAAGATTTGGTTCAGCCCGAGTGCACTCCAAAATCCATTTGTGAAGTTCCTCTGGGGGCTGTTTGCCGATAGCAACCTGCCGTTTCCGGCCAGGAAAGCGAACGCGATCAGGGTCACCCTTCACAACAGCGAAGACACCTCCAAGTCCGTCTTGCCGGGCCGGATGGGCGAGAGCCCGCGGTTCAAAAGTCCTGACTTTGCCAGGCACCCCGGCAAGGCGTGGTCGGTTGCAAACCTGGAAGTCGGGATCGGCCCGATCGTAAAGACGGGTAACGCCATCGTCGATGATTTCAATCAACTGGCGATGGAGTTGGTCAATCTCGCGTCCGGCAACCTGCTTTCTCCCGGCAACGTACTGACCTGGAACGTTTGGTGCGAGGAGCCCGCGCTCGTTGATCAGAACGAGTGGCGGGAGCATGCAGAGAAGTGGCGAGAATCCATTGATGCCGACCACGGCGCGCCGACCGGTCCCGGGACACAGCCGTGCTACTTCGATGGCACCCCGTTCAAACCCATCGACGCAATCGTTGAAAAAGAAATCGACGCGATCAATGCCTGGCTCAAAGAGCACCTGCCGGCCTTGATCAAGAAGGCCAAATAAGCCCGTGCCGGGAGTGCAACTTCCAAAATAAAAGCTGCGGTCAAATACCGAACTTCGCCTTGACCCGCGCGGCCTTGTCCGGCTCGACGCGCACGGTCATTGCGAGCTTGCCGTGTTCGTCCATATCTTTCGCCATCACCTCGGAATTGCGGTGCAGCCAGGAGACGCCGGCGCCGTCCGCCGGGTCGAGCACGAGATCGAGCACCACGCGCCGGAGTGCGAGGCGCGCCTCGACGACCTCAAGCAAGCGATCGAGCCCCTCCCCGGTCAGCGCCGAGGCCAGCACCGGCCGGTTGTCGCCGCGCCGCTCTGCGACATTTTCCATCTGCGCGCGCGCGTCGGCGTTGAGCCGGTCGATCTTGTTCCAGACTTCGACCAGCCGCGCGTTGTCGTTCGGATCGATATCGAGCGCGCGCAGCACCTCTTCGACGTCATGCGCTTGCGCCGCCGTATCCTCGTGCGTGGCGTCGCGCACATGCAGGATCACGTCGGCCTCGATCACCTCTTCGAGCGTTGCGCGGAATGCCGCCACCAGCATGGTCGGCAGATCGGAGATGAAGCCGACGGTGTCGGACAAGATCGCCTTCGCGCCGTGCGGCAGCGTGATCGACCGCAACGTCGGATCGAGCGTCGCGAACAGCATGTCGGCCGCCACGACATCGGCGCGCGTCAGGCGATTAAAGAGGGTCGATTTTCCCGCATTGGTGTAGCCGACCAGCGCGACAATCGGATACGGCACGCGCTTGCGGCTGTCGCGATGGAGCTTGCGCGTCTTCTTCACGCCTTCAAGCTCGCGCTCGATCTTGGCGATGCGCTCCTCGATCAGCCGGCGGTCGGTCTCGAGCTGGCTTTCGCCCGGGCCGCCGAGGAAGCCGAAGCCGCCGCGCTGGCGCTCAAGATGCGTCCAGGAGCGCACCAGCCGGCTCTTCTGGTAGGTCAAATGCGCGTGCTCGACCTGGAGCGAGCCTTCGCGGGTGCGCGCGCGCCGGCCGAAGATTTCCAGGATCAGCCCGGTGCGGTCGAGCACCTTGGCGCCCCAGGCCTTTTCGAGATTGCGCTGCTGCACCGGCGAGAGCGCGCAATCCATCACGACGATCTCGGCCTCGTGGCCCTTCGCGATGGCGCCAAGTTCGTCGACCTTGCCCTTGCCGAGATAAGTCGCGGGGCGGATGTCGTTGAGCAGCGCTTGCCCGGACTCGACCACATCGAGATCGATCGCGCGCGCGAGGCCCACGGCCTCTTCGAGGCGCGCCGCGGACGAGCGTTCGCTATCGTCAGGGCGAGGCGCGACGCTCCTTCCCTGACGGCGGCGCAGATAAGGACCCACCACCATCGCGCGTCCGGTCGCCGCGCCGTCTTGCGGCGGGCCCGAGCGAACGGCTATTTTCTCGCGGCGGCGTGGCTCCAAATCAGGCCTTCTCAGCCGGCGCTTCCTCAGCGCCTTCGAACAGTTGGATCGGGTGCCCCGGCATGATGGTCGATATGGCGTGCTTGTAGACGAGTTGCGAGTGCCCATCCCGCCGCAGCAGGACGCAGAAATTATCGAACCAGGTCACGACCCCCTGAAGCTTCACGCCGTTGACCAGAAAGATCGTCAGCGGCGTCTTACTTTTGCGGACATGATTGAGGAAGGTGTCTTGCAGATTTTGCGCGCGTTCGGCTGCCATTGCCGTTGTTCCGTTTTTATTCGCGGACCCCTGTCCCGCGATCTTTTCTTGTCACGTTGATTTCCCCGCGAACGGGTAATGGCCCGCACGCGGACGTGGCAACGTCATTAGATTGTACGGGGGGAACCCGTGCAAGCCCAGTTTCGCTGCGGCAGGCACGATTCGGGCCGTCTTCAGGCGATTTCGGCGTGATCGTGGTAATCCCGCCGCAGTGCACTCGCGATCAGGCCCGGTGCGCCATTGCCGACCGGCCGCCCGTCGATCCGCACCACCGGCATGACGAACTGGGTCGCCGACGTGACGAAGGCCTCGCGCGCCGCATAGGCCTCTTCCATGGTGAACGCCCGCTCCTCGAGCTTGAGCCCATGCTCGGCGAGGACCTCCAGCACCACCGTCCGGGTGATGCCGCGCAGGATGCCGAAATCGGCCGGGCGGGTCACCACGGCGCCATCGCGCGTCACGATCCAGGCGTTGGAGGACGAGCCCTCAGTGACGCGGCCTTCGGCATCGACGAACCAGGCCTCCTTGGCGCCCTGCTCGCGCGCCGCCTGTTTGGCGAGCACATTCGGCAACAGCGACACCGACTTGATGTCGACACGCGGCCAGCGATTCTCCGGAACCGAAATGACCCCGATGCCCTCGGCCGCGCCTGCTTCGAGCTTGTCGAGATCGTAGTTTTTCGCCGTGATCACGATGCTCGGCAGCGTTCCCGGCGGCGGAAACGCGTGATCGCGCCGCGCGACGCCGCGCGTGACCTGGAGATAGAGGATGCCGTCGCGCACCCGGTTGCGCGCCACGGTCTCGCGGAAAACCATGCCGAGCGCATTGCGCGGCATCGGCATCGCGATGCGCAACTCGGCGAGCGAGCGCTCCAGCCGGTCCATGTGGCGCCGCTCGTCGACGAGCCGGCCCCCCCTCACCTCGCACACTTCATAGACGCCGTCGGCGAATTGATAGCCGCGGTCCTCCACATGCACGCTTGCGCCGCGATGCGGCACGTAGCGTCCGTTGACGTAAGCGATGCGCGACAAGGGAAGCTCCGTGTAGGGTGGGTTAGCGCGCAGCGCGTAACCCACCATGTTCGTGCCGTCGGCGACTTTTGGTGGGTTACGGCCTTCGGCCTAACCCACCCTACGATCACTACACCTACCCGATTCCCAGCGCCTTGAGCTTGCGATGCAGCGCCGAGCGCTCCATCCCAACGAACTCGGCGGTGCGCGAGATGTTACCGCCGAAGCGGTTGATCTGCGCGCGCAGATACTCGCGCTCGAACATTTCGCGCGCATCTCGGAGGGGAAGCCCCATCAGGTGCTCGCCGCCGTTGCCGTTCGGCAGGTTCGGCACCATCGCGCCGACGTCCTGCGGCAGCATGGAGGCATCGATCACCGCGTCGGCATCGCCGCCGGCAAGGATCATCAGCCGTTCGACGTTGTTGCGCAGCTGGCGCACGTTGCCGGGCCAGTCATGCGACTGAAGCACCGCCATCGCGTCCTCGCCGATCTTGCGTGTCGGCAGTCCGGTCGCCTGCGAAATCTGGTCCATGAAGTAGTCGACCAGCGTGGAGATGTCCTCGCGCCGCTCGGCTAGCGGCGGCACGCGGATCGGCACCACCGAGAGCCGGTGAAACAGATCCTCGCGGAATTTTCCCGCCGCGATCTCGGTTTCGAGATTGCGCGTGGTCGAGGACACGATGCGCACGTCGACATCGACCTTGTTGGAACCGCCGACGCGCTGGAAGGTCTGATCGACCAGCACGCGCAGGATCTTGTTCTGCGTCTCGCGCGGCATGTCGCCGATCTCGTCGATGAACAGCGTGCCGTGGTGCGCCTCCTCGAGCGCGCCGACCTTGCGCTCGCGCGAGCCGTTCGCAGCCTCCACGCCGAACAGTTCGGATTCCATCCGCTCGGGCGTGATTGCGGCCGCATTGATGACGACGAACGGCCCGTCGGCGCGTTGCGAATGGGTGTGGATCGTGCGCGCGGTCAGTTCCTTGCCGGCGCCGGACGGACCCACGATCAGGATGCGGCTGTTGGTCGGCGCGACCTTCTCGATGACGTGGCGGAGCTGATTGATCGCGGGCGACTTGCCCACGAGACTCGTCGGCTGCGGGGCGAGCTGCTTGAGCTCCTTCACCTCGCGCCTGAGCCTGGAATTCTCCAGTGCGCGGTTGGCGACCAGCACGAGACGGTCGGCCTTGAACGGCTTCTCGATGAAATCATAGGCGCCGCGCTTGATCGCCGAGACCGCGGTTTCGATGTTGCCGTGCCCGGAAATCATCACCACCGGCAGTTCGGGGTGCTGCTGCTTCACGTTGTCGAGCAATTGCAGCCCGTCGAGCTTGCTGCCCTGCAGCCAGATATCGAGGAACAGAAGGTTCGGCCGGCGGCCCCCGATGGAATTGAGTGCGCTGTCGCTGTCGCGCGCGGTGCGTGTCTCGAAGCCCTCATCCTGCAGGATGCCCGCAACCAGTTCGCGGATATCCGCTTCGTCATCGACAATAAGGATGTCTGACGCCATGACTATTTACCCGCCGTTTCGAGGACTTCCGCCGCCGCCGCAGGATTGGGAGCCGCGCTCGTGACCCTTTCGGCCGCAAACCGCAGGCGCACCCACGCGCCACGCCCGCCGGACGCGACATCGGGCGCATCGGACAGTTCCATTTGGCCGCTGTGCTCCTCAAGAATGCGGCCAACGATGGCAAGACCAAGGCCGGTGCCTTTCTCGCGCGTCGTCACATAGGGCTCCAGCAACCGGTTGCGATTCTCCTTCGGCAGGCCGGTACCGTTGTCGATTACGTCGATGACGATGTCGCCGCCCTCCCGCTTGACCGCGACATGGATGCGGCCGCGCCCAAGTTGTTCGGGCGGCACCGCGGCAATCGCCTCGGTCGCATTCTTCACGATGTTGGTGAGCCCTTGTGAGATCAGGCGGCGGTCGAACTTGGCCGGCATGTGCTCCTGCTCGGTCTCGATCTCGATGTCGATGTCGGGATTGCCGACGCGCTGCAGGAACACCACCTGCCGCGCCGTGTCGGCGACATCCTCGGCGGTCATCACGGGCTTTGGCATGCGGGCAAAGCGCGAGAACTCGTCCACCATCCGTTTGATGTCGTCGACCTGGCGCACAATGGTGTCGGTGCATTGTTCGAAGACGGCTTTGTCCTCGGTGATCACCTTGCTGTACTTGCGCTTCAGGCGCTCGGCGGAAAGCTGGATCGGGGTGAGCGGGTTCTTGATCTCGTGTGCGATGCGGCGCGCGATATCGGCCCAGGCCGACGTGCGCTGCGCCGCCACCAGATCCGTGATGTCGTCGAGCGTCACCACGTAGCCGTGATCCTCGTCGGCCGACTGCTCGGTCGTGACGCGAACCGAGAGATTGCGCTCGCGCATGTCGCGGCTGATCGTGATCTGGCCCTGTACGAGGCGGTGCATGCCCGACCGCGCCTCGGTGAACAGCGGCGCGAGTTCCGGCATCACCGCGACAAGATCGCGGCCGCCGGCGTCGGACTCCTGCTGTCCGATCAGCTTTTCGGCCGAACGGTTGAGGATGCTGATGCGCCCTTCGGAATCGACGCCGATGACGCCGGCGCTCGCGCCCGCGAGAACGGCCTCGGTGAACCGGCGGCGCCGGTCGATGACGTCGCGCGCCCGCATCAGGTCGTCGCGCTGCGTGCGCAATTCCTGCGTCATCTTGTTGAAGGTCTCGCCGAGCTGGGAAAGATCGCCCTCCCCGCGCCGCACCGGCACCTGCACATAGAGATTGCCGGTCGAGACGAGGTTGGCGGCGCCGATCAGGCGGCGGATCGGCGCAACCAGCCTGTTGGCGAAATTCAATCCGATCCACACCGCCGACAACAGCACGATCAGCGCGATGACGGTGTACATCAGCGCAAAGGCGATCTGCACCCCGACGCGGCGCTGCTCCAGGTTGGCGAACTCCGCCACGCTTTCCTGTGTTGCCTGAAACTGTTCGATCACGCGCGGATCGAGCGGGCGCGCGACATACAGATAAGTGTCGTCATAGCCGCGCAGCTTGATCACAGCCGCGACGGTCTTCGATTCCAGAAACATCGCGACCTGGGGTTCGGCTTCGCCGACCGCCGAGAGTGCTCCGCTGGCAGGCGGCGGCGCGATGTCGCCGACGCCTTCGATCTCGGCCTTTTCGATCACGGTGAGGTCGGCGTGCACGATCAGGGTCAGCGGAAGGCCGCGTACCTGAGCCTGCGCCTTGAGAAACTCGCGGAAGCGTCCGCGGTCGCTGTCGAACAGCGTCTTCGCACGGGTCACATCGAAGGCCATGGCGGAGACTTCGCTGCGGATCGTCGCACTCTGTTCGTTGAAATAGATTTGCGAGACCGTGAGCGAATTCTGGATCACCGACTGGATGCGCGAGGTGAACCAGGGCGCAAGACCGCGGTCGAGCGTGATGCTGGCGACGATCGCCACGAGGATCGCCGGCACCGCGGCGATCACCGAGAACAGCGCGATGATGCGCACGTGCAGCCGGGCGCCCGCGCGCCCGTGCCGGCGCGCCTGCATGATATTCCAGACTTCCCGGCCGATGACGCCGATCAGCAGCAGCGACGCCACCGCGTCGACCAGCAGGACGCTGACCACCACCTGATGGGTCGGCGCGAGTGGGGTCAGGCCGGCGAGAACCGCAAACGTCACTGTCGCCGAGAGCAGCGCCAGGGCGACGGCGATCGGGCCGAGCACACGCGTCGAGAGGCGCGGCGCCGAGGCACCGCCCGTTGGGTCGGCGATTGCAACGTCTTCAGTGCTTGTCATGCAGCGCAGACGGCCCCGAGTGTCCCCGACGACACGACGTGGAACACGTCGCCGGATTTATTGGTGCATTTATACAACAATGTTGCTGAATTGCGACAAATCCGGGGCGCAATTCGATCCGTCAACGACTTCGAAAAATCAGCTGCTGGTACGGATCACCTGGATGTCCAAATCCCGGACCTTCTTGCGCAATGTGTTGCGGTTGACACCCAGAAGGTCGGCCGCCCGGATCTGGTTGCCGCGCGTCGCCGCAAGGGCCGCGGACAGCAGCGGCTGTTCGACTTCGCGCAGGATGCGGTGATAGAGGCCGGGCGGCGGCAATCCCTCGCCGAAACCGGCAAAATAGCGGTTGAGGTGCCGTTCCATGGCGGCGCTGATCGTATCCTCCGCGCGGCCGTCGCCATCCGGCGCCGCGGCCGCAGGCTGGATCAGTTCGGAATCGATCACTGCGCCGCTGATCGTCTCCTGCGGATAGAGCGCGGAGAGCCGGCGCGCGAGATTTTCCAGCTCGCGCACGTTACCGGGCCAGCGATAACGCTTGAGCCGCTCGAGCGCCGCGGCGTCGATCTGTTTCAGCGGCAAGCCTTCGCGTTCCGCGCGCGTAAAGAAATGCCGCATCAGGTCCGGCACGTCTTCGACGCGTTCGCGTAAGGGAGGCAGCCGCAGCGGCACGACATTGAGGCGGAAGAACAGATCCTCGCGGAACAGGCCCTGTTGGATCAGAACGCGCAGGTCCTTGTTGCTGGCGGCGACAATACGCACGTCGGTCTTGATCGCGGTGCGCCCGCCGACGGTGGTGTACTCGCCCTGCTGCAGGACACGCAGGAGCCGTGTCTGCGCCTCCATCGGCATATCGCCGATCTCATCGAGGAACAGCGTGCCGCCTTCCGCCTGCTCGAAGCGGCCCGACGCACGCGCGTTCGCGCCGGTGAACGCGCCCTTCTCGTGGCCGAACAGTTCGGACTCGACGAGATCGCGCGGGATCGCCGCCATGTTGATCGCGACGAACGGCCCCGTGCGGCGCTTGCCGTAGTCGTGCAGCGCGCGCGCCACCAGTTCCTTGCCGGTGCCGGACTCGCCGGTGATCATCACGGTCAGGTCGGTCTGCATCAGCCGCGCGACGAAACGATAGATTTCCTGCATCGCTGGCGAACGTCCGATCAGCGGGATGGCGCCGAGGTCCTCGATCTTGGCCGGCTCGCGCACGCGCTCCTTCGGCTCGGCCAGCGCGCGTCCGACGATGGTGATCAGTTCCTTCAGGTCGAACGGCTTGGGCAGATACTCGTAGGCGCCGCGCTCGGACGCGCGAATTGCCGTCATGAACGTGTTCTGCGCGCTCATGATGATGACGGGCAGTTCGGGGCGGATTTTCTTGATCCGCGGCAAAAGATCGAACGCGTTCTCGTCCGGCATCACCACGTCGGTGATGACGAGATCGCC
>Ga0190272_10000938_pt1 | contig 14241 bp, 11 predicted proteins | sample Popmic504T_FD_133746 | JGI IMG/M metagenome (GOLD analysis project Ga0190272, IMG submission 133746) | Populus adjacent soil microbial communities from riparian zone of Shoshone River, Wyoming, USA - 504 T | ecosystem: Environmental > Terrestrial > Soil > Riparian zone | place: USA: Wyoming...
CGACTTCTTCAACATGTTCGACGAGCCGACGCGCGTCGGCTCGCGGACCAACCTCGAGACCTTCGGCGCCGGCTTCGCCGGCCGCGGCGAGTCGCTCAACCGCACCTTCGCCGAGCTGCTGCCGGTCGTCGAGAAGCTCGAGCCGGTGATGCGCAACTTCAACGCGCCGCGCACCGCCTGGGCGCGCTTCTTCCCGGCGCTCGAGCAGGCGTCCTCCGAGGTCGCGCCGGTCGCTCAGACCCAGGCCGATCTCTGGGCCGCGCTCGACACGACCTTCACCGCCTGGGCCTCCGTCAGCGACTCGCTCCAGGAGACGATCTCCGAGGGTCCGCCGGCGCTGGAGACGGCGACGCGCGAGCTGCCGAGGCAGCGTCCCTTCCTGGCCAACAGCGAGGAGCTGTTCCGTCGCTTCCGGCCCGCCTTCGCGTCGCTTGCGAGCGCTGCTCCCGGGCTGTCGGCGGCCTTCCGCGCGGGGACGCCGGCGCTGCACCGCTCGCCCGGGCTCAACCGCCGCCTGACCAAGACGCTGACGACGCTGGAGACGTTCGGCGACGACCCCCGCGTGCCGAGTGCTCTAGCGCGGATCACGAACACGGTCACGATCCTGCGCCCGACGCTCTCCTTCCTCACGCCCGCCCAGACCAAGTGCAACTACGGCACGCTGTTCTTCCGCAACATCGCGAGCATGACCTCCGAGAGCGATGCGATCGGCAGCATGCTGCGGATCCAGCCGCTGGCGCTGTCGCTCAACCCGGGCAGCGAGGGCGGCCCGGCCGCCGTGCCCTCCAACGGCCCGCCCGCCTCGGCGATCACCACGAACCTCGACGGGTCACCGATCACGCCCACCGAGCGGACCCTCTACCAGGACAGCTACCTGCACTCCAACCCGTACCCGAACACCGCCGCTCCGGGGCAGCCGGCCGAGTGTGAGGCCGGCAACGAGGACTACGTCCGTGGCGTCAACGGCCCGGGTCAGGTCGCGATCGGCAATCCGGCCACCACATCGCGACTGATCACCGAGAAGACGCAACGAGTCCTGCCGAAGGGGGCCGGGCGATGAGGGGCTTCCGCAGCGGAATGTCGCCGGTGCGCGCGGGCGTGATCGCGCTCGTGATCATCCTCGTCGGCACGTTCTTCGCCTTCAGCAAGGACATCCCGTTCACGCAGACCTACCGCGTCCAGGCGGTCTTTAAGAACTCGAACCTGATCGCGCCGCGCTCGCCGGTCCGCATCGCCGGGATCGACGTCGGCAAGGTCATCGAGGTCGGGCAGTACAAGGACACGAACCTGTCGGTGGTCACGATGGAGATCACCGACAACGGCCGTCCTGTCGGCGAGAACGCGACTGTGAAGGTCCGTCAGCGCCTCTTCCTCGAGGGCAACTTCTTCCTCGACCTCCAGCCAGGGACGCCGGGCGCCGAGGAGCTGCCGGACGGCGGCATGATCCCGGTCACCCAGACCTCGTCCCCAGTCCAGCTCGACCAGGTGCTGACGACCCTCCAGGCCGACACGCGCCGCAGCCTGCAGGACACCCTCATCGGCTTCGGCGAGGCGCTCGACTCCGAGCCGACGGAGGAGGAGAACCTCGACCTCGACGTCGACGTTCAGGGCCTGACCGGAGCCCAGTCGCTCAACAAGGCGTTCGAGACCGCTATCCCCGCGCTGAAGGGCTCGGCGATCAGCGCGGAGTCGCTGCAGGGCACCGAGGAGCACGACCTCTCGCGGATGGTCGAGGGCATCGCCGGCATCAGCCGCGGCCTCGCGCGCAACGAGAATCAACTCAGCGAGCTGCTGACCGACTTCAACACCTCGATGGCGGCGTTCGCGTCGCGGGCGCCACAGCTCGAGGAGACCGTGCGGCTGCTCGGCCCGACCGCCGGCAACCTGCGCAAGGGCCTCGCCAGCATCGACGCCGCGCTGCCGCCGACCCAGGCCTTCTCGCGCGACATCCTGCCCGGCGTTCGCGAGACGCCGATCACCGCCGTCGCGGCCGAGCCCTGGCTCGACCAGGCGCTCCCGTTCTTCAGTCGCCAGGAGCTCGGCGCCCTGCTCGACGACATCTCGCCGGCCACGCGCGATCTCGCCCGGGGCACGCACAGCTCGCGCGATCTGGTGCGGGAGTCCGACGACTTCAACCGCTGCATCACGGAGGTCATCATCCCGACCGGCAACATCAAGGTCGACGACGGCGAGTTCTCGTCCGGCACCGAGAACTACAAGGAGTTCTGGCACGCGGTTGCCGGTCAGGCCGGCGAGGGCGGCGGCTTCGACGGCAACGGATCCTTCCTGCGCCTGTCGGTGCCGGGTGGCGCGCGACCGCTGACGACCGGCAAGACCAACTACACCCTGGAGCCGCTGCACGCGAACGCGACGCTGCCGCTGCTGCGCACCAGCCCGGCGTTCCCGAACAAGCTCCCGCCGTTGCAGCGCGGCAAGCCCTGCCACGCGAACCCGGTCCCTGACGTGAACGACGCGTCGTCGATCGGACCGGCCGACGGATCCCGGCCCAACGCCGCGGCGCCGCCGGTGCCGCCCAAGGGCCTCGGCGCTCAGCCGCCGGCCAGCGCCTCGCGCCTCCTGCCGCTCTCCAGCTTCGGGGCAGGTGCCCAGTGAGGAACGTATTCGGCAAGGCGTTCAGGAGCAACATCAAGGCCGCGGTCGCGCTGGTCGGGCTGATCGTGCTGGGCTGCGCCGTCGGCAGCTACATCCTGTCCCAGCAGCGGCTCAACCCGCCCGCCTGGATCCCGGTCTTCGGCGAGGACACCTTCAAGATCAAGGCCGAGCTCGAGAACGCCCAGGGCGTTCTGCCCGGCCAGGGCCAGGCGGTGAACATCTCCGGCATCAAGGTCGGCTCGATCTCCAGCGTCGAGCTCGTCGAGGGGCGTGCCGTCGCCACGCTCAGCATCGAGGATCGCTTCTCGCGCATCTATCCCAACGCGTCGGTCCTGCTGCGACCCAAGACCGGCCTCAAGGACATGCTGATCGAGCTCGATCCGGGCAGCCCGTCGTCGGGCGATCCGCTCGCGGAGGAGGCGACGCTGGCGAACGACCAGACCAACGCCGACGTCAACTTCGATCAGTTCCTGGCGAGCCTCGACGGCGATACCCAGGACTACCTCAAGCTGCTCGTCGGCGACGCGGGCCGCACGCTGAAGGGCCGCGGCGGTCGCGACCTGGCCAACACCTTCCGCCGCTTCCAGCCGCTCTCACGCGACTTCGCCAAGGCGAACCGCTACGTGATCCAGCGCCGCGAGAAGCTGAAGAAGGTCATTCACAACTTCTCGGCGATCGTGTCGGAGCTGGGCGCCCACGACCGTGAGCTGGCCCGCTTCGTCGGCGGCAACGCCGCGGTCTTCCGTCGCTTCGCCAACCAGAACGAGAACCTGTCCGAGACGATCGAGCTGCTGCCCGGCGCGCTGCGGTCCGGCAACACGGCGCTCGCCAAGATCGACAAGCTCGGCCAATCGATGGAGAGCACGTTCACGAACCTGCGGCCAACAGCGCGCGCGCTCGGCCCGAGCCTGAAGCAGCTGCGCCCATTCTTCGCCAAGACCGCGCCGGTGATCCAGAAGCAGCTGCGCCCGTTCACCGAGGAGGTGCAGCCGATCGCCCGCGAGCTGCGCCCGCCGGCGAAGGCGCTGGCGAAGGCGACGCCCAACCTCGTCAAGTTCACCGAGGTCTTCAACGCGCTCTTCAACGAGCTCGCCTACGACCCGCCCGGGAAGGGCAAGGGCAGGAACGGCTACCTCTACTACCTGCCGTGGGCTAACCACAACACGAACTCCACCGTGTCCGGGCAGGACGGGATCAGCACGCTGCGCCGCGGCATGGTCATGGTCTCCTGCGGACAGCTGCGGGCGCTCGAGGGCTTCTCCGGTCCCTCGCCGACGACCGGCAAGCTGCGGAACCCTTATCTGGCCACGCTCATCAAGCTGCTCAACGCTCCACGTCTCCAGGAGCGTTGCGGAACGGGGGCTTCCCGGTGATCAAGCAGGCTCCCAAGCCCTTCCAGATCTTCGCCATGGTGGCGTTCGTCATGGCATGCGTCGGCGTGCTGCTCTACCTCTGGCTCTCCTTCGGCGGGGTGGTTCCGCTGCGCTCCGAGGGCTACCGCTTCGACGTCCGCTTCCCCGAGGCGACCCAGCTCGCGGAGCAGTCGGACGTCCGCATCTCCGGCGTACCGGTCGGCAAGGTCATCAAGATCGAGACCGGGCCCGACAACACCACCGAGGCGACGCTCGAGATGCGCTCGCGCTATGCCCCGGTCGCCACCAACGCCCGCGCGATGCTGCGCCAGAAGTCGCTGCTCGGCGAGACCTACGTCGATCTCACCACCGGCGACCGATCCAAGGGCACGATCGACGACGGCGGTCTCCTGGCCGAGTCGGCCGTCGCGCCGACGGTCGAGCTCGACGAGATCTTCAGGACCTTCGACAAGGACACCCAGCAGGCGTTCCAGACCTGGATGCACTCCCAGGCGTCGGCGGTCGACGGGCGCGGCGCCGACATCAACGCGTTCTTCGGCAACATCCCCGAGTTCGTCGAGACGAGCGACGACATCCTCGCCGAGCTCAACGCCCAGTCGCGTGCCGTCAGCGGAACGATCCGCGGCACCGGCGAGTTCTTCTCGGCGATCAGCGCCCGTGACGGCCAGCTCGCCCGCTTGATCACCGAGTCCAACCGCCTCTTCCAGGTCACCGCCGCGCGCAACCGCGAGTTCGCGGCGATCTGGGAGGAGCTGCCCGACTTCTCGCGCCAGAGCCGGCTCACCCTGCCGCGCCTGAGCGAGTTCTCCGAGAACGCCGACCCTGTCGTCAAGGCGCTCCAGCCCGCCGCGACGGAGTTCGCCTACAGCTTCAAGCAGCTCGACCGCCTCAGCCCGCAGTTCCAGGGCTTCTTCGAGGGACTGGGTCCGCTGATCACGAAGTCGCAGCGCGGCGTCCCGGCGCTCGAGCGGTTCCTCGAGGACTTCCCGCCGCTGCTCGCCGACTTCGAGCCCTTCCTGCGCAACTTCAATCCGCTGCTCGGCTATCTCGGCCAGAACCGCCGCGAGATCTCCTCGTTCTTCGGCAACCTGACCGCGACGACCAACGGCCGCAACGTCAACGCGAGCCGCCTCGCGGCGCCGAGCGATCCGATCCACTTCCTGCGGGCCACCTCGAGCTTGAGCCCCCAGAGCCTCGGCATCTACCCACGCGCGCTCAGTCAGACTCGCTCCAACGCATACGTGGCGCCCGATGGCATGGCCCGTCTCGCGAGCGGACTCCTGGCCTACGACACACGTACCTGCTCCAACGGCGATCCGGCTCCGCCCGAGCAGACGGGCACGCCTGAGCTCATGGAGCTGGCCCTGCTCGCCCAGCAGTACGCCTTCCGCACTCCAGGCCGCGACGTCGCCCGTCCCGCCTGCGTCGGCCAGGGCAACTTCCCCGGCTTCAGCACCCAGTTCCCCCAGATCGAGCCCGAGCCCTGAGCCGCCCGATCCGCCGGGATTGCGCGCCGCCGCCCAGTGGGGCTAGGTGGCCCATTGACTCCAGGAATGGGTGCGTCTACGATGACCCCTGTTCAACCCCCCGTTTGGGGGGTTGGAGGAGTTCCAGGGGGACGAAGGACGGGCAGGAAAGTGCGAAAGGCCGGGCGCGCCAGCCGGATCGCACCGGGTGATGGTCGGGGCCTAGCGGGAGCGGGCCCCGGCCGCACGCCGCTGGGCCTGCTTCTCGAAGAAGTCGCCGCCCTCGATGTTGACGTGGGGGAGGACCTTGTCGAGCCACTTGGGGATCCACCAGCACCTGTCGCCCATCAGCGTCATCGCGGCGGGGACGAACAGGCATCTGACAAGGGTGGCGTCGATCGCGATCGCGACCGCGAGGCCGACGCCGAACTGCTTGACGACGGCGTCGTCGCTGAGCACGAAGCTCGAGAAGACGCAGACCATGATCAGCGCGGCGGAGGTGATCACGCGGCCGGTGTTGGCCAGGCCGTCGACGATCGCCTTGCGCGTGTCGCCGTCCTCGAGGTAGTGCTCCTGGATCTGCGAGAGCAGGAAGACCTCGTAGTCCATCGATAGGCCGAAGAGGATCGTGAACATCAGCAGCGGCACGTAGCTCGCGATCGGGACGGCGCCGTCGAGGCCGATCAGCGTCGCGCCGTGGCCCTCCTGGAAGACGAAGGTGACGACGCCATAGGCGGCGCCGACCGAGAGCAGGTTCGCGACGGCGGCCTTGATCGGCAGCAGGACGGAGCGGAAGGCGAGCAGCAGCAGGAAGAAGCTGAGGATCACGACCAGCGCGATCATCTGCGGCAGCTTGTCGGCGATCCGCGCGGCGAGGTCGATGTAGCCGGCGGTCTGGCCGCCGGCGAAGACCGTCAGGTCGGTGCCCTTGATCGCCTTCGGCACGACGTTGTCGCGCAGGTTCTCGACGAGGTCGCCGGTCTTCGGGTCCGATGGGGAGGTCGTCGGCGTCGCCGTGAAGACGGCGACGGTGCCCTGGTTGTCGACCGTCGTCGGCGAGACCGACTTGATCCCCGGCGTCTTCTCGATCGCGCTCTCGAGGTCCGTCAGCCGTGGGTCCGAGGCGGGTGACGGTGGGTCAGCCCCCTGCGCGGGCTTCGCCGGCGTGCCGAGCTCGACGCCGATCAGCAGCGGGCCGTTGGCGCCGGGGCCGAAGCCCTCGGAGATCAGGTCGTAGGCCTGGCGGGCGGTGGTGTCGGTCGGCAGCTCGCCGTTGTCGGACGCGCCGAGCTCGAGGTCGAGCGTCGGGATCGCGATGAACAGCAGCACGAAGGAGCTGGCGAGCAGCGAGCGCCAGGGCCTGTGCGACACACCGTTGGCCCAGCGCCGCCAGCCGTGCGGCTGATGGGCGTCGGGATGGGTCTTGCCGAGCTTGACGCGCAGCGAGTCGATCCGCGGTCCGAGCGCGCCGAGCAGCGCCGGCAGCAACGTGATCGCGGCGAGCACCGCGACAACGACCGCTACGGCGGCGCTGCAGCCCATCGCGCCGACGAGCGGGATCCCGGAGGCGAGCAGCGAGACGAGCGCGACGATCACCGTGCTGCCGGCGAAGACGACCGCCCCGCCGGCGGTCGCGGTCGAGCGCGCGATCGACTCGCCCATCTCCATCCCGTCGCGCAGCTGCTGCTTGTGGCGGGTGACGAGGAACAGCGCGTAGTCGATCCCGACGCCGAGGCCGATCATCGTCGCGAGCGTCGGCGCGACGGTGGGGATGTCGAAGACGTGGCTGAGCAGCTTGAGGATCGCCAGGGTGCTGACGAGGCCGAGTACCGCTGTGACGATCGGCAGCGCCATCGCCGTCACGGTCCCGAAGGCGAACAGCAGGATGATCACCGCGGCGGCGAGGCCGATCGCCTCGCTGCTCTCGGTGTTGGTCTCCGACAGCGCCTGGCCGAGGTAGCCGCCCGCGGCCACATCGAGGCCAGCGTCGGAGGCGGGGGAGGTCGCGTCGAAGACGTCCTCGGCGTCGCTCTCGCTGAGCTCGCTCGGGCTCGGGCCGAGCGTGACGACGATGTAGCCGATCTTCTCGTCCCTGCTCAGCGCGTAGGAGCCCTGCTTGCTGAGCGGGCTGATCGCGCTGCGCACCTCGGGCTGCTTCTTCAGCGAGTCCACGGTCTTGCCGATCGCGGTGCTGTTGGCGCTGTCGGTGAGCTTGCCCTTGTCTGATTTCAGGACGATCGGGTTGGTGCCGTTCGCCTGGTCGGGCAGGCTCTCGTTGAGCAGGTTCTGCGCGTTTGTCGAGCCTGTGCCGGGCAGCGACAGGTTGTCGTTGTTCGCGTCGCCGACGATCCGGCCGGCCACGGCGAGCGCGACGGTGAGGATCACCCAGACCGCGATCACCGGCCAGTGGTGCTTGGCGCAGCCGCGACCGACTCGGTAGAGGGCGCCAGTCACGAGGCGGCAGCCTACCCCTTACCCTGGACCTGTGACCGGTGAGCGGATCGACGAGATGCGCGAGTCCTACGAGCTCGGCAGCCTGTCCGAGGACGATCTGGCGGCGACCTGGCTCGAGCAGTTCGAGGCGTGGTTCGAGGCCGCGCTGGTCGCTGGGATCCCGGAGCCGAACGCGATGGTGCTCGCGACCGCCGGCGGCGATGGCGCACCGGGCGCGCGGACGGTCCTGCTGCGGCGGCTCGACGCGCGCGGCTTCCGCTTCAACACGAACTATCGCTCCCGAAAGGGTCGTGAGCTTGGGGAGAACCCGCGCGCGACTCTGCTCTTCCCCTGGTACCAGCAGCAGCGCCAGGTGATCGTCGACGGCGACGTCGTCCAGCTCTGCGCCGAGGAGTCCGACGCCTCGTTCGCCAAGCGCCCGCGCACCTCGCGGATCGCGGCGGCGGCGAGCCCGCAGTCCGAGGTGGTCGAGTCGCGTGAGGCGATCGAGCGCCGCTTCGCCGAGCTCGAAGCCGAGTACGAGGGCGTCGAGGACCCGCCGCGCCCCGACCACTGGGGCGGCTACCTCGTCGAGCCGCGCAGCGTCGAGTTCTGGCAGGGCCGCCGCAACCGGATGCACGACCGGCTCCGCTTCCGCCGCACCTCCGGCGGTGCCTGGGTCGTAGAGCGCCTCGCCCCCTAAGCTGGATCCGATGTTCGAGTTCCTCTCACGCCGCGAGCCCGAGCTGCCGACCGCCGCGGATGCGCTGCCGGGACGCGAAACGCCGATCGTCACGCCGGGCGAGCACTTCGTCCTGGGCACGCCGATCGGGCCGCCGTTCCCGGACGGGACCGAGCGGGCGATCTTCGGGATGGGCTGCTTCTGGGGCGCCGAGAAGGTCTTCTGGCAGCTGCCGGGCATCTACACGACGGCGGTCGGCTATGCCGGCGGGATCACGCCGAACCCCACCTACGAGGAGGTCTGCGGCGGGCGGACCGGCCAGAACGAGGCGGTGCTGGTCGTCTTCCGGCCCGCGGAGATCTCCTACGAGCAGATCCTCAAGGCGTTCTGGGAGAACCACGATCCGACCCAGGGGATGCGCCAGGGCAACGACGTCGGCACCCAGTACCGCTCGGCGATCTACACGACCTCGGACGCGCAGCGCGAAGCCGCGGCGGCCTCGGCCGCGAGCTACGCCGAGGCGCTCGGCGCCGCCGGCCACAGCTCGGAGATGACCACCGAGATCGAGCCCGCCGGCGACTTCTACTACGCCGAGGAGTACCACCAGCAGTACCTCGCCAAGAACCCCGCCGGCTACTGCGGGCTCGGCGGGACGGGCGTCAGCTGCCGATAACCCTGCTGCGGTGCTCGCCGGGCCTCGCTCCCACTAGCTACGACGCCGTGCTGGAGGACCGGCCCGTCTGCGCGCCTCCGCTAGCGGCCTTTCGGCCTAGCGGCCCTTCCAGACGGGCGCGCGTTTCTCCGCGAACGCCGTGGCGCCCTCGCGGGCATCCTCGGAGACGAAGACCGGGCCGGCTATCTCGCCCTGCTTCATCCATGCCTCGTTCGGGTCCCAGGCAGGCGACTCGACCACGATCCGCTTCGTGGCGGCGAGCGCGAGCGGGGCATTCGCCGCGATCGCCTCGGCCAGCTCGACGGCCGTGTCGACAGCCGCTCCCGGCTCCGCCAGGCGGTTGACGAGCCCGAGCTCGTGCGCCCGCTCGGCGGAGATCGGGTCGCCGGTCAGCGCCAGCTCCATCGCCACGTGGTAGGGGATCCGCCGCGGCAGGCGCAGCAGCGCGCCGCCGGCGGCCACCAGGCTGCGCTTGACCTCGGGGATGCCGAGCTTCGCTCCACGTGCCGCGACGATCAGGTCGCAGGACAGCGCGACCTCGAGGCCGCCGGCCACCGCGAAGCCCTCGACGGCCGCGATCAGCGGCTTGTCCGAGGAGCGCTGGGTGATGCCGGCGAAGCCGCGTCCCTCGACGTGAGGGCTCTCGCCGCCGACGAACGCCTTGAGATCCATGCCGGCGCAGAAGCCGTTGCCGGCGCCCGTCAGGACGCCTACCTGGAGCTCGTCGTCACCGTCGAGCTCATCGAGCGTCGCGGCGATGCCCTGTGCCAGGGCCGCGTTGACGGCGTTGCGCGCGTCCGGGCGGTTGAGGGTGATCGCCAAGACACGCCCGCGGCGCTCGCTCAGCACTGCCTGCTCGTCGCTCATGGGTGTTGAACCTACCCGCCTCCCGCAACTTGCGCATGGCGAGGTCGGTGAAGAAGTGTGTTTGTGCCGCCATTGGGAGGTGGAATCAGCTCTTGACGTCGACGCGCATCGTCATGTTCTCGTGGAACGTGCACAAGAACTTATACGTGCCGGCCTTCTCGAGCTTGCGCTTGAAGCTGAAGAAGGTTGCGGCGGGTGCCGATTGGAAGCGCTTGACACCCCTTGGCTTCTTGTTCAAATAAACATCGTGGCTGTCGGCGTTGCGCTTCGACCATACCCACTTGATCGTGGTCCCCTTGGCCACCGTCAGCTTCTTCGGTGAGTAGAAGTTGTCGGCGACCTTCACCGTCTTCGTCTTCGCCACATGGGCGGTCGGACTCGCGGCGGCGACGCCCGTGCCCCCCAGCACGAGCACCGCCGCGGCGATTGCCTTGCCCCTCATCGGGTGAACCTCTCGAGCGGCTTGATTCCCTTCTGCACCGAGTGTGGATGCTTGATCCAGAACTTCTCGAACGTCGAGGGGTCGCTCTTGTTGACGCCGACGACCCACGACAGGCCCTCCTTCTGGGCGTCTGAGTTCGGTGTGTTGGCCGCTGGTCCTGGGCACGGTGCGAACGTCGAGTTGTCGGCTGGGACATTTGGGCTGCGCACGGTGTTGCCAGCAAAGCAGTTTCCAGTGCCGCTGCCGTCGTAGAACATGTCGCGGCCGTTGAGATCGCCGCCGCCGAGGCCGAAGTCGTTGTTGCGCACCGTGTTGCCGCGCAGCACCGAGGCCTCCTGCAGCTTGGGGTCCTTCTCCAGCGCGAGCTGGATCTGCTGGATCGCGCCGAAGCCGGCGAGCCAGTTGCCGAAGATCCTGTTCTTCTCGACCACGGTGTTCTGGCTGCCGAACAGCAGGACGCCGACGCCGATCGGGTAGCCGGCGAGGCCGGCCGGGCCCGACGCCGGAATCGTGAACGGCGCGCCCGCGTAGTAGTTGAAGTTGTTCCAGAAGATGCGGTTGCCAGAGATCACGTTGCGGTCCGGCGGCGGGAACTTCTCCGAGTCGAGCGCGTTCGGCACGATGCCGCTGCCGTTGTTGTAGAAGTCGCTGTCCTTGATGGTGACATAGCGCATGTTGGTGCCGGAGAAGCCGAGCACGTTGGTGTGCGACTTCACCTTGCTGACGATCGAGCGCTTGGGCTTGGTCTGCCGCGGCGTCTGGCCGATGTAGAAGCCGGCGTCGTTGTTCTCGAAAGCCTCCGAGCGCGACATCGTGCCGCCCTTCGAGTTGAAGGCGTAGATGCCGTAGACCCCGGTGTGGCCGGCGACGAGCTTGGTCAGCGTGTAGCCGACCGCGTTAACGACGAAGAAGCCGTTCGCCTTGTATTTGCGCGCGTAGAAGCCCTTGACGGTGACGCCGTCGGCGTTGTTGATCAGCACGCCGTTCTGCGCCTTCGCGCCCTTGAGTCCCTTGCCCTGGAGCACGACCTTGCGCGGCTTGCCGGTGTTGCCCACGAGCTTCAGCCCGTCGTAGCGCGAGCCGGTGATGTTCACGCCCTCCTTGTAGGTCCCGTTCCTGACCTTGATCGTGTCGCCGCCGCGCGCCTTGCGCACCGCGGCGCCGATCGAGCGGTACCTGCACTTGCGCTGCTTGCAGACGGTGAGGGTCTTGGCCTTGCCGGCGCGGACCTTCGTGCCGCCCTTGCCGGGGTTGCCGGCCGGCGGGTAGTCGATGGCCAGCGCGGCCGTCGGGAAGGCCAGCAGCGCGACCGACGCGACCAGTGGCAGTGAGCGGAACGGGAGCATCGGGAGTTCTCCTCTCCTAGGGGTCCACGAGGTACCAGCCCGCCATCCCGGCGTCCTGGTGCGTGAAGACATGACAGTGGTATAGCCAACGCCCGGGGTTGTCCTCGCGGAACGCGGCGGTGATCGTCTCGTTGGGGCCGACCGACGGGTTGTCCACGTTCGCTCCGCCGGAGTCCTGCCAGCGGTGGCCGTGGATGTGGAAGGTGTGGAAATTGCTGTCGCCGCCGATCACGTGCAGCTCGACGCTCTGGCCGACCTTGGCGCGGATCGTCGGCGTGTTGCCGGCGTAGGTGCGGCCGTTGACGCAGTGCAGCAGGCGCGGGATGCCCGTCACCTGGGGCGAGAAGCTGTGCAGGTAGAGGACGCGCTCGACGTCGGGGATCGGGGCGCCCTTCGGCTTGACGATCACTGTCCCGAACAACCCGCGAAACGTGTTCAAGGTGTGGTTCGGGCCGTGGTCGTGGTACGGCCAGACGCCGACCGACTCGGGGACCGCCTCCCAGACGTAGGTGAACTCCTCGCCGGGCTCGACGAAGCCGCCGACGCGCGTGAAGTCGCCGAGGTATGCGCCGTCGTAGTCCGGCGTGTAGCGGACGCCGTGCGGGTGGACGGTGATCGGCTGGGCGAAGCGCCCCGTGCCCATGTTGCGGAAGTTGACGACGATCGTGTCGCCGACCTCGGCGCGCAGCGTCGGCCCCGGCATCTTCGGCGGGCCGATCGGCTCGGCGAAGCCGGCGCTGCAGCGCTGGTAGACGAAGGCGGTGAAGCGGCTCGGCCGTGGCGCCGGCTTGCCCATCCACTGATCCCCGCCGTTCGGCGCCACGTTCCACTTCACCGGTCGTGCCGCGATCCAGTACTCGCGCTTCTGCCCGCCCGGCTGCGGCTCGGGGCTGGGAAACGATGCCGAGTCGAGCGGATCGCGCTGGGTTTGCTTCCTCGCGGCCGAGCGCGGGCGCCGCAGCGAAGCCATCGCCGCGTCAACCTTCTCGACGTCGTCGGCCGTCCGCACCGCGACCTGCTTGCCGTCGATCGTGCACAGCAGCACGGCGGCGCCGCCTACCCCGAAGAAACCGCGCCGATCCATGTACAGGATGGAATATGCCCTGGACCCCCTTGCGTCAAGCGGGATCTCTCGATATTGGCCGGATGGGTGTTTGGGTACGCCCCCGTTGCACCCGGCGGGCGTGCGGGTCAGGCCCGTCCGGCCGGCTGCCTACCCTGCCGGTCCGTGCGCCTGATCGTTGCTCGCTGCGAGGTTCGCTACACCGGCCGGCTGACCGCCGTGCTGCCGGAGGCGCTGCGGCTGCTGATGATCAAGTCGGACGGCTCGGTGATGGTGCATGCCGACACGGGTGGGTTCAAGCCGCAGAACTGGATGACGCCGCCGACGGTGATCGAGGAGGAGGACGGGCGGATCGTGGTGCGCAAGCACGCGGGGAAGACCGAGGACCGGTTGGACATCCGGGTGGTCGAGGTGATCTCGGACGTGACGCACGACATGGGCGAGGCGGCGGCGCTGGAGAAGGAGGGGATGGAGCGCGAGCTGCAGGAGCTGCTGGCCGACGCGCCGGAGCACTGCGGCGAGGGCTTCCGGCTGGTGCGGCGCGAGTGGGCGACCGACATCGGGCCGGTCGACCTGATGTGTCGTGACGGGGATGACGGCTGGATCGCCGTCGAGATCAAGCGGGTGGCGACGATCGACGCCGTCGAGCAGCTGACGCGCTATCTCGAGCGGATCGCCGCCGATCCGTCGTTCACGTCGGACTGCCGTGGGGTCTTGGCGGCGCAGCAGATCAAGCCGCAGGCGCGCGTGCTGGCCGAATCGCGCGGGATCGCCTGCGTCGAGGTCGACATCGACGTGCTGCGCGGCGAGCGCGAGCCGGACCTGACGTTGTTCGCCTGAGCTCGACCGCTTCGCGATCCCTGATCCGGGGTAGCGATCGGGCATGAGCGAGAGCAGCGCCGGCCACGTCGCTTACCGGGCGGTCCTGCTCGCCGCGGTGCTGATCGTCGCGGGGCTGCTCGTCCAGCAGCTGCTGACGCTGCTGCTGGCGATCCTGATCACGGTGATCATCGCGATCGCCGTGTCCTCGATCGCCGACTGGCTCGAGCGGCTCGACATCCCACGGCCGATCGGCGCTCTGCTGGCGCTGCTCGCGGGGCTGGCCGTGATCGCCGGGCTGCTCTGGGTGTTGGTGCCGCCGTTCATCGACCAGACGAACCAGTTCGCCGACGACGTGCCGGGGATCGTCGACGACCTGCGCGACCAGGTCCACGACCTGACCGGCGCCGAGCCGGGCGAGATCTCCGACCAGGTCGACAAGTTCGTCGACAACTACACCGACG
>Ga0190272_10000940_pt1 | contig 14211 bp, 13 predicted proteins | sample Popmic504T_FD_133746 | JGI IMG/M metagenome (GOLD analysis project Ga0190272, IMG submission 133746) | Populus adjacent soil microbial communities from riparian zone of Shoshone River, Wyoming, USA - 504 T | ecosystem: Environmental > Terrestrial > Soil > Riparian zone | place: USA: Wyoming...
CGTCGGCGCCGAAGCCACAGCCCGGACAGCCGGCGGCAGCCGACTGCACCGGCTCGGAGAACTGGAAGGCGATCGCGTCGATACGGCCGTCGGAGTCGCCATCGCCGGTCGAGGCGCCCACCAGGCGCGGTGCGACGCCGTCGCCGGTGCCGGCGAAGCTGCTCGTCGCGGCCTCGTTGCCAGCGGAGTCGAGGACAGGTGCGCCAGCGCCGCGCGCGTAGCCGACGAATGGCCGCGCGCCGCCGTCCTGAGCGCCGCCCTCGTGAAGCGTCAGGTCGATCCGCGCGCCGCTGGCGCCACCTGCGACCGCGATCGTGTGGCCGGTCACGCCGAACGGATAGCTGCCGTCGCTGTCAGCCGCGTGCGACACCGACTCGGAGAAGGTCAGCTCGACCGCGTCGATGCGTCCCGCCGCACCACCGCGGTCGGCCGTACGCGCCGCGACCAGCACCGGCCCGGCGCCGTCATCCGGAGCGCCGGTGGCGGTCACCGCCGGGTTGCCGTTGAGATCGCGGACCGCGCCGCGGGCGCCCCAGGTGGTCGAAGGGCGAGCCGCGGTCCCGAGGGCGCCGCCGGCCAGCGTCGCCGCGACTGTCGCGCCTTCAGCCCGGACGCCCGAGACCTCGGCCCCGGATGGGTCGACTGCACCTGAGCTGGCTCGAACGGACTCCGACCAGCGCCCCGAGAGGCCGTCGAGCCGGCCGTCGGCGTCCTCGTCGCGAGTACGCGAGGAAAGCAGCAGCGGTCGCGCGCGATCGCGCGTCGCGTTGAACGTGGCGCTGCGTGCGAGCCCACGGCTGCCGGCGACCGCCTGGCGGCGCTTCTTCGGCGGCTTGTAGATGACGGCCGGCACGGCGCCGGTGTCGGCGGCCGCTCGCTCGCGTAGGCGCAGGGTGATGTTGCGCCCTCGGGCCCGGTCGACGCCGCGCAGCGTGTACCGGTCGACCTGGAACGGAAGCTTCGCGCCGCTCTGGGCAGGGCTGCGCACGCGCCTCGAGTAGGTGAGGACGACGGCGTCGATGCGACCGTTGGCGTCGGAGTCGGCGGTCACCGCGCAGGTCAGCGCCGGTGGGCGACGGTCACGGCGCTCCATGTCGATCGTGGTGCTTCGCAGCCGCCGTCCGCTCGTCAGGGTCAACGCCGCCTTGCCGCGCGGGCGATACGTCACCTTCGGCCGCAGCCCGGCGTCGCACCCGGGCAGTTCGGCGACGCGCACGCGCAGCTTGGCGCCACGCGGCTTCGCCACCCCGGTCACGCCGTAGCCGGCGACCTTGAAGGCGAATGGACCGCGCTTCTGGCCCTTGCCCTTGACCGCCGTAGTGAAGCTGACGTCGACGGCGTCGACGCTGCCATCGTTGTCGGAGTCGATCGCCACCGCGGCTTTGATGCCGGGAGCGGCCGACGCCGACGCGGGGCCGGCGGCGATCAGCGCGCCCGCCGCGAAGAGCGCGACCGCGATTCTGCGGCTGTCGAGAACGGGGGCCATACGGCGGTCCTCACTCATCGGTCGCAAAGGCCGCCAGCCTTAGCCTGGCGAGCGACGCCTCAACGGCGTGCTAGTCGCGCAGCTCGTAGATCGCGCACGTCTGGGACCGGTACGGCAGGCATGGGTTGTAAGGGTGACGCAGCACGTCGCTGCCGTCGCGGGCGCCGTCGATCGGCAGCGGCGACGCGTTGTCGCACATGCCGTAGGGCGGCGTGACCTCGTCGACGTTCGACACGCCGTCGTTGTCCTGGTCGTCGTTGCCGTCCCAGACGCCGTCGCCGTCACTGTCCCAGTCGAGGTAGTCGACCTGGAGGAAGGTGCGCGGCAGGACCGGCTTGTACTCGTAGCCGCAGCTATCTCCCGGCGGATAGTGCTTCTGCCACATCAGGGCGCGGATCTCGTCGGTGTTGCCGAGCCCGTCGCCGTCGACGTCGCGCTCGTTGTCGGTCAGCCGTCCGTCGCCGTCGAAGTCGAGCGTCGTGCGGTACTCCGGGTGGCCGGGTCCGATCGCGATCGTCGCCTGGAGTCCGTCTGAGTAGTTGAGCGGGAAGGTGTGGTTGCCGAAGGTCGGCTGCGTCCCGTACGGGCCCGCGAAGCCAGGCGCCTTGAGCGAGTCGCTGTAGGCCTGGAGCAACGTCCCCGCGGGATTGGCGCCGGCGTGCGCCCAGGCGCGGAACTCCTCCTTGTTGGAGAGAGCGTCGCCGTCGTAGTCGTTACCGGCGTCGTCGGGGTCGAGCGCGTTCGGGAACGGACGCTTGCCCGGGTACGGCACAGCGCGCTGGTTGAGGTCGAGCGCCGACTCGTACTCGAAGCCGTCCTCGACGCTGTCGCCGTCGGTGTCGGCGATGCAGGGACCGGTCTTGATCTGCTTCTCGAGCGCGTTCGAGAGCAGGTCGCCGTCGGGATCGGTTCCCTTGCCGCAACCGCCGACGTCGATGTCGGTGCCGCGGGCGGAGACGATCACGGGCGAGCGCTTGCGCGGCGTCACCTTGCCGTAGCGGCCAGAGACGACGCGCAGCGCGAAGCGGGTCGGCACAGCGTGGTTGGAGCGCTTGACGATCAGTCGCTCGACCGAGCCGGGCACGCGCACGACGAGCTTGCTCTTGCTGGCGCGGATCGGCTTGGCGAACGCGGTCCGCTTGTTCGGCGACACGAAGATCACGGTGTTACGACGCTTGCGCGAGTCGAAGCGCGTGCCGCGGATCGTGATGTTGCGGCCGACGCTGACGCGCATCGGCGAGACGAAGGTGATCGTGGGGGCTGGCTTGGCCTGCTTCTTGCCGGCGGCGACAGCGTTCGTCGTCGCGCCGGGCGCCAGGACGAGGGCCGCGCAGACCAGCGCGAGCAGTGTCAGTAGACGGGGGGCCACCCTCCCGGTATCGGCCGTGCACGGGAAGTCTTGAGTGGTCGCGTTCATCGCTGCACCTCGTTCACCACGTCGACGAGGTTCGGCATCACGAAGCGATGCTTGACGCCAGACGGCTGGGCGATGCCTGCGCGCGGGCTGGAGCTGGACGCCTTGGCGATCTCGCGCTCGCGGATCTGATCGACCTGGATCATGTAGCGGCGGTCCTGGTCGTCGGTGAACGTCTGCTGCTCGCCGGGCTCGAGCGACAGCGTCGCGCAGGCGGAGCGGCTCGGCGTGCAGCTCCCCTCTCCCCCGAGCAGGGTCACCGTCGCATCGACGAGGAAGGTCGCACGGCCACCGCCATCCTCGATCCCGAGGAAGACGAGCAGTGGCGAAGCGGTGCTCGGCAGCATCCGCAGGCGCTGGAGGTTGCGGTAGTGGCGCTCGCCCTTCTGACCGACGAAGGTGAGGTCGAGCGCGTAGGAGAAGCTGCGCTGCTCGGGAGCAGGCGTCGGTTCTGGCGTCGGCTCCGGGGTCGGAGTCGCGCTCGGCGCATCTCCCCCGCCGGACTTGGTCTCACCGTCGCTCGTAGCCGGCGAATCGCTCGCCTTGCTCGCGCTCTGCTCCTCGGTCGCCTTCAGCGGCTTCGCGCTCGCCGGGGCCTTGAATGGGTTCTTTGCGTCGAAGGCGTCGAGATCGGAGGGCTCGGCTCCACCGGGCTCGAGCAAAGCCGCGGTGACGGCGGTGCTCGACTCGGTCGTCACCGGAGTGCTGGCGCTCTCCGTCGCGGCCGAGCTCGGCTTGAGCAGGAAGACGGGCACCGCGACGATCGCCGCAATCAACAGCAGAGCCACCGGCAGCAGGTTGCGCTCGCGCAGGTCGTGGATCAGGTTTCCGGCGTAGTCCTTCATCGCGGCATCACCGTGGATACGGGGGGATTGGTCGAGGGCGCGGGGGTCTCGGGGGCGGGCGTGGTCGCCGGCGCGGCCGCAGCCGCGGTGTCCGGCGAGACTCCGAGCCCACCGGCGGTGCCCTGGAGCGGCGACAGGTAGACCGTCGATGTGACCTCGGCCGTGACGTTCGGGAAGCTCTCACCAGCGGAAAGGGTGAATCCGTCGATGGTCATCAGTCGTCCGCGCACGTCGAGCCGTCCATCGGTCGTCCGTACGAACCGCTTGAGCTGATGGAAGAAATCGGCCAACTCGAAGAAGCTGCCGTTGAAGGTGAACTCGAGCGGCACGGTGTCGAGACCGGCGGCGACCGTAGTCGTGCCGCCGGTAGCGGGATCCTGTCCGGCAACGTTGTTGGCGGCCTCGACAGCCTGGCCGGCACCGGTGCCGGCCTGCTCGCCGCCCGCTTCGGCTGCGGGCGTGTCGGCCCCATCGGTCGTTGCTGCAGGAGCAGCGGTGACAGCGGCGACGCGCTCTCCGGTGGTGATCCGTGCGAAGTCGATTCCAGTTCCACGTGCAGCGGAGTCGAGCTGAACCAGCAGGCTCGGGGTGTCGACGGTCGTTGGAATTGCCTTGCCGAGCTTGACGACGGCGGCGTAGTCGCGACCCGAGCTGGCCTTGGCCGCCTCGGCCTGCATCAGCTGGGCATCGGCCGTCTGCTTGTCGCTCTGCGCCTGGGCGAGCTGGTCCCCGAGACTGGCGGCCTCCTCGCGCTGGGGCGAGAGCAGCAGGAACCAGTAGACGCCCACGACCACCAGCGGCACGAGGAAGAGCAGGATCTTGCGATCGCGATCGGTGATGCTCACTGTCCGCCTCCGAGCGAAGCAGGGACGCGATCTACCTCGACGCCGACGGCAACCGCCTCCGGCGCCTCGAAGGCGACCTCCACGTTGAAGCTGAAGTGGCCGCTGCCGCAGGAGGTGCCGGAGGTCGGGTCGCTGACCGCACCCCCCGATCCTCCATCGCCCGCCTCACGGCGCGACTCGCTGAGCTGAACGTCGGTGACGCCGTTGAGCTTGCGCAGCCTGACGAGCATCGTCGCGACGGCGGGTTGACTCGGTGAGCAGCCCTCGAGCTTCACGGTCGGCGTCGCGTCGGCGGCCGCGCCGGGCTCCGGCGGGGCACCGGTACTGCTCACCTCGTCCGAGCCTATTCCGGCGGTCACGGTGTGCAGCCATGTCCCGTTCGGCAGCACCATCGCGATCTCGCGCATCAGGCGCTCCCAATCGAAGCGTCCGCCAGCCAGCTCGGCGACCGATGCGGTGCGCGTCTGCTTGATCGCGGCGAGCTGGGCGTAGGGCGCGAGGGCGGCGGCACGGGCCTGCGCCTCGTCGGCCGCGGCACGTGTCTCTGCGATCTCGGTCTCCCTCGAGCTGACCTGATTGACCGTGAAGACGTAGCCCACGACCATCAGCAGCAGCACTGCGAGCACGCCGACTGCGATCTTCGGGCCGTTACCGCTGCTGTCGCCGGAGCTGCGCGGGCGCTGCCCCTCGGGCAGCAGATTGACGGGCCTCATGCCGTCGCTCCAAGCGCCAGGCCGAGCGCGATCGTGTGGCGCTGCGGATCCTCGTCGTTCGGGAAGCTTTCGGCCGTCAGCGGACCGAGGGGATCGGCCACGACGACGACCATTCCAAGCCGCTCGCCGAGCACGGTGGCGTCGATGGCCGGCGCGCCGGCGCCCGACAGGCGCAGCTCGTCGACGGCGATGCTGCCGGGCTGACCGCGGTAGTAGTCGATCGACATCCGCACCTCGTCGGCGAGCGCGTGGACCTCGGTACCCGAGCCAGAGGCAAGCGCCCGGGTGAAGAGACAGGTCTCGCCGGCGGCGACGGCAACCTGGCTGACGCCGCCGAGGTGGAGGTAGGCGCGCGGCATCTCGTCGTCGGAGGCGCCCGCCGCGAGTGCGCGGACAAGCGCGAAGGCGTTGAGATCGATTCCGGCCGGCTTCAGCCCCGCCGCGCTGGCGGCGTTGGCGAAGCCGTCGATCATCGAGCGGCGCGCGGCGACAAGCACGTAACGCTCGGTAGGCGTGCCGTCGAGCGTTGTGCCAGTACCAAGTGGGCTGTAGTCGATGACCGTCTCGTCGATCGGCATCGCGATCGCCTCCTCGGCCTGGAAGCGGACAGCCGCGTCGCGCTCCTTGCTGTCGGCGATCGGCGGCAGCTCGAGCTGGCGGACCTGGATCTGCGCGTTCCCGACACCGAGCCGCACTTCACGTGGTAGCGACTCGCGCTTGAAGAACTCCTTCAGGACCTCGGCGAGCCCATCGACGTCGGCGACCTCGCCGTCGCGGACGAGGCCCTCCGCAAGACCGGTGCTGACTGCGCGCTGGACACGCCCCTCCTTGATCTCGACCGCGGCGATCGCGTCGCCGTCGATGTCGAGACCGACGCAGCCGTCACCGCCTGCAGGCTTGCCCGAGCCCCGCTTGGGGAGGCTCGGCAAGGTCAGCTTGGGCCTCGGCAGGGATATCCGTGTCTTCGCGTTCAACATGGTCGACAGGGGGTCTATCGGCGGTTGTCGCGATCACTTGACCCCCGGTACGTGTCAGCCGAGCTGGTTGAGGTAGAGATCGACCAACTCAGGCCCGGCTAGCAGCCCGACCAGGCCGCCCAGAGCGAGGAACGGCGCGAACGGAATCCCCTTGCCGCGTATCCCTCCGCCCTCCCGTATCGCGAGCGTGATTCCCACGACTGCGCCGACTAGGAACGCCACGAGCAGGGCTGGGATGACCGAGACCCCGAGATACAGGCCCATCACGCCGGCGAGCTTGACGTCGCCCATGCCCATCCCGGCGGGCTGGGCGAGTGCGGCAAGCAGAAGCGCTAGGAAGGCGCCCGCGCCGGCCGCCAGCAGCTCCGGCAGCTCGCCCGGATAGACGATCGCTGCCCCCACGATCGCGTAGATCGCCATCGGGACGACGATCCGGTTCGGCACGATCCGGTGCTCGAGGTCGATCGCCGCCACCGCGATCAGCATCGCCGCGAACGGTAGATCGAGAGCGAGCCCGCTGTCGACGCCGCGCACGAGTGCGACTGCGGCGAAGACGACTGCCGTCAAGGCCTCGACGAGTGGATAGCGCGCCGAGATCGACGTCCCGCAGTTGCGGCAGCGACCGCGCAGGGCCAGCCACGACAGCACCGGCACGTTGTCCCACGGCCGGATCGCGACATCGCAGTCGGGACAGCGCGAACCAGGCGACACGACCGACTCGCCGCGCGGCACCCGGTAGACGACGACATTGAGGAAGCTGCCGATCATCCCGCCGAGCACGGCGATCACGGCGACGGCGAAGGCATCCATCGCGGCGGAGGCTCCCAGGTGACGCGGACGGGGCGCGGCTCAGCGCGCGGGCGTCTGCTCGGTCTGACGGACCAGTCGCCAGGCGGACTGGACCGGATCGAGGAAGTGCGGCGGCGACCGGTACGCGAGCCGGTCGTCGTACTCGTAGTCCTTCAGGTACCCGTTGCTGATCGACGAGCCGCCCTGGCCGACCGGCCCGCGGTACTTCTGGGCAAGCGCGCCATCCACCGACAGCGTGCCGAGCGCGCTGCCGCAGTAGTAGTAGTCGACGGTGAACGAGCGGTTCAGCGAGAGGATCGCCGCGTCGATCTCGACGTTCCCGAGCGCGTTGTTGTTGTCGCAATCGAGTGAGTCGGAGTCGAAGTTCTTCACCGGATGGTGGATGCGGATGTAGTTGTTCGCGATCAATCCGAGCATCCGGTCGCCGCTCTTGATGATGTCTTCGGTGATCAGGATGTCGTTCTCGGTGGCGATCGTCAGGTCGGTGCCGTATGAGCCCTGGACGTAAGCGTCCCCACAGCCCGTCGGCGTCGACAGCGGCGCTAGCGGGCGCGTCGTCGCGCCACAGTCGCCGTTCTGGACGTAGATGATCCCGTTCGGCGGGTACGGCCGCGCGACGCCGTTGATCGTCACGTTCCCGGCGTTGAGCACGATTGTGGTCCGCCCCGTGTAGACGTAGCTTGGATCGGCTAGCACCTTCAACTTAGTGTTGGTCGGCGGCATCGCCAGGATCGGCGAGTTGTTGGTGAACGTGCCGACGAAGTTCGGGTCGGCGTCACAGCCCGAAGTGTCGCGCCAGCCGGTGAACCCAGTCCGCGGTGGGGCCGAGACCTCGATCCGGTCCTGGGCCGTGCGGCCGAACTGCGGCGAGCCGCAGACCATCAGCTCGTCGTTGGTGTGCAGCGGGCCCTTTACGACATCGCCTGGTGCGAACTGGATTTCGGTGCACTTCTGGAAGACGTCGTCGTCGTTGCGGTTCGGCCAGGACTGCCAGCTCGTCCCCCCACCGCTGGTGGGCCAGAGGATCTGGCCGTCGTTGCTGCTGTCGCCATCCGCCTGGCTCCAGCGCTGGCTACCGCGGCCATCGGTGCCACCGGAGGTGGTGGGCCTGTAGTAGCGCGCGCAGCTGGAGGCAGCCCACTGGAGCAGGGTGGAACTCGTGGCCGTCGGGTGGCCACGCGTCGCCCGACCACGCGTCTGGAGCTCGTACATCCCAGCGTCGTAGGTCTCGAGATCGGTGTACCACAGGTAGTCGATGAAGCCACGGCGGCGGAACGCCGCAACGATGCTGCGCTTGTTGTAGCCCCCGGCGCGCGGCACCCGCCCAGTTGCGCGAATGCGGAACATGCCCTGCGAGTCGATCATCGACGTCTGGGCGTTGCTGGTGTCGCAGGATGTCTTGCCTGGCGCGGGCAGGACCTCGATCGCGTACTCGGCGGTCGAACCGGGCACCTTGCGCCACTTGCTGTTACGCGGATCGGTGCCGGTCCCGTTCCAGGCCTGGCTGACCTTCGCCGGCGCCGGAACGTTGTCGCAGAGCGTCCAGTATGCGTTGTTCTGGTTGAGATGGAAGAGGTAGTCGTGCAGGCCCGCCTCGGCCGCCTCGTAGGCGCGCTTGCCACGGTCGTCATTGGCAGCCAGCCCGAGGTCTCCGCCCGAGGCGGTCAGCGCGGCCGCGCTGCCGGCCATGACGATGAACATCGTCAGCATCACCGTGACCATCGTCACGCCGCGCTCGTCGGCGAGCCGCCTACGGATATGCCGGATCACAGGCATTGCGGGCTGTGGGTCGGGTCGGTCGGATCGGAAGTCCGGACGTAGACCTCGGCCTCGAAGGTCGAGTCGACGTTCGTGCTCTGAACCGTGCGCGTCGGGCGGCTGTCGAAGGTCACCATGATCCGCACGATCCGCGCGCGGTCGTCAGCCGACAGCGAGCTGTTGGCAGCGGGTATGACCTCCTGAGATGGCGTCGCCGGGTTGTCGCCGACGAAGGCGAAGTAGCGCAGGTAAGACGTCGTGCCGGCGCGCTGGATGTTGCGCGCGATGGCCAACTGCCGCGTCGGCGTCGCCGAGTACCCGGGGAACGTGAAGAACGGCGCCGTCGTGCTGGTCTGGCTTACCCAGACAGACTCGTCTATCGACCCGTTCGACGCGAACGTGAGCCGCCGCAACTCCGGTTTGAACCCGGTCCCGGCGGAGCTGGAGAAGTCGCGCATCTCCGTGTAGAAGGTCACCTGATCCGAGCGCGCGTCGAGCAGCGCCGGAACACCGGTGCCCAGACAGGTCTGCGACCGCAGCCGCTGTGTGATCAGCTCCATCGCCACACGGCCTTTCTGAGTCGCATCGACGCGGTCCTGGACTCGTACCGACGCCCCTTGCGAAGCGTCGAGCAACGCCATCGAGGCGAGCAAGACGATTGTGCTGATCAGCACGGCAACCAGCAGCTCTGTGAGCGTGAAGCCGTCCTCGGAGCGGAGGCGGGCGGCTAGGACACGCATACCGTGTTGTTCCATGTCCCGGAGAGCGTCGGCGTGACGCCCAGTGGGTTACTGAGGCTGACATTTGAAACCGTCAAGTACTTGTTGCTCGCGGACGTCCGGCGGACGCAAATGTCGTACTGGCCGTAGGGCACAGCGGAGTCCGTCGTCGTCATGTATCCACTGACGACGGTGGCCGTGATCGTGTTCGTGCATCCCGTTGACGTCGGCGTCAGCTTCACCTTGTCGATCGTGTTTCCACTGCTCGTGAACTGGACGCCTACCTCACGCACTGTTACGCTCGCCGCAGCACCGGGCGGAGCTGTCTGGAAAAAGCCCGTCGCGGAGTTGTTCGTGGGGTTCGCACCCGTGCAGTTGCCGCTGTACACCCCGTATGTGCTTGCAAACGGGAACAGCGGCGAGAGAGCGAAGCTCGATGCCGCGGTTCCCGTGCCGAACTGGCGCGTGCCCGGCGTGGCGAGGCTGCTGTGCCCGACGGTGATGTACTCCGCCTTGGCGGCTGTGTCGCTGCTGTCGCCGGGGCGACGCGCGACAACCGTGACATTCAGCGTGGAAGCACGGTCGTAGACGAATCCGGCGCGGTTGGTGGCGGCAGCAGTCACGCCAACGTCCTGGCTAACCGCCTGCACGCCCTGCTGATCGACGTAGCCGGTCTTGTTGAAGGTGATGCGGTAGTTGATCGGCTCGAGAAAGCCGAAGAAGGCGCAGCCCTGGTCACCCGTGGTCTCAGTGATCGCGCTGCCGGTACCCGACAGGGGAGTAGCCGTAACCGCGACGGCGGGCACGCCCGCGCCGTTGCGGTCGAGAACCTCGACCAACAGCGATCCCTGCTCGCCGAACGAACCGTTCGGTGGCGCGACCAGCGAGGTCGCCACTACGGGCTTCATGCCGCGCATGGTGCCCCAGGTGACCGTCGAGGTGATCTGCATGTAGCTGGCCTCGTCGTCGCCGGAGGCCCCGGTCTCGGCGCAGCTCTCGGTGCCGCTGCCGTCGGAGATCCAGCGCGCGCGGGAGACGATCGTGAAAGGCACGCCCCGCACCGCCTGGGTGCGCGTCGTGTTGAGCTTCACGAGGTTGGCGGCCGTGATCGTTCGCAGCCGCTCCTGGTCCTGCTGGGCGAGCGTCGAGGCCGTCGTCTTCAATTTCGCGCTGCCCGAGGCGTTCGAGGCCGTGTCGATCCCCTTCGTCACGCCGAGCGATATGACGACCAGCACGAGCGCGCTGGTCATCACCTCGATCAGCGTCATGCCGGCCTCGTCCTGGAGGCGTGCTTTGAGATTGGCGAACGACATCTACACGCGTATCGGCAGAGAGGCTGAATTAACTGAGCCCGGAACGACAACGGGCGGGCCCGAAGACCCGCCCGTGCGGTACAGAGAGTGTCGGGGGTGCTGCTTTACCAGGTGGATCCGGTGCAGCCACCACCGTCCGGCGTACACGTTCGCGAGACGGTATTCCCGGACTTCGAGATCGTGAACGACCTGTTGCCACCGCTGCTCTTCGACTTGACCATCAGGGTGTAGGCGCTGACGCCCGTCCCGGTGACCGTGAAGTCGGTCGCGCTGTAGTCGCTCAGGGAAGGCTCGATTGCCTTGATGGCAGCCGCGTCCATGCCCACATAAGTCTGCTTGTCGGTGTAGAACGCCTCGGCAGCACTCTGCGCATTACGCACCGCGCTCTTCGCCGAAGAGTCCTGCGCCTTCTCTCGCTGACCGAGGAAAGCCGGGATTGCGATCGCGGCAAGGATGCCGATGATCAGGATCACTACGAGGAGCTCGATGAGGGTGAAACCCTTCTCTGACTCCATGCGCTCACGGATCTTCCGCAGCATGTTTGCCTCCATGTGACTGGGTTGTCTGGGGTGCTTATGGGTCTGCCAGTCACCGGTGTGGGTAAGACCCGTGGCTCTGGCTGAGCATGTTGTCGGCCAGCAGAAAGGCCGACTTGAGCGTTTTCTTCGCCAGGGCCATCGGCTATTCGTCCAAATTCACTCCAGACGTGATCCAAACGGCCCAGAGAGCGTCAGCGGCCGACGTGCCGTGGGTCGTCCACGAATCAAGCTCCCCGCGCGGGAGGCCGATCCTCGATCCATGCCTCGCGCCATGATCCGCTCGCTTCTGCTGACAGGCGTCCTCGCCGTCGCAGCGTTTGCGCTGGCTCTACGCGCCGGCACGACCATGCAGCCCGGCCTCGACTACTTCGGCGATGCCAGCGGCGCCATCGACGCGCTCGTCAGGCGCGACCTGAGCGGTTTCTTCGCCGGCCAACCGGTGATGGGCAGCTTCTCGCTCCTGTTGCGCGCGCCGTTCGTCGCACCGGTCTTCCACTCCAATCTCGAGACCGTCTACTTCGCCGGGGCGATCCCGTGCCTGCTCGCAACAGTCTTCCTGGGCCTGGCGCTCGCCCGGATCGCGGCAGAGCGCGGCCAGTCCCCAGCCGTACAAGGCCTGATCGCCGGCCTCGCCGTGATCAACCCGATCACCTTCCGCGCCCTCCACTGGGGCCACCCCGAGGAGCTGCTCTGCGCGGCGCTCTGCGTCGGCGCCGTGCTGGCGGCGCTGCGCGAGCGCGAGGTGCTCGCCGGAGTGCTGCTCGGCCTCGCCATCGCAACCAAGCAGTGGGCGCTGATCGCGATCTTGCCGGCGCTGCTGGCGGCGCCCCGGCGGCAGCTTGCGCTGCTCGCAATTGCCGGAGCGATCACCGCCGCCTTCTACCTCCCCGGCCTGATCGCCAACAGCAACAGCTTCAGCAGCGCGACGGAGTCGGCCTCCGGACAGGCCGCGGGGGGCGCGTCGACGACGCCCTGGAGTCTCTGGTGGCCGCTCGCCGGCATCGCCGACTCGCCATTCGGCGAGCGCTACATGGCGCCCGCCTGGGTCGGAGCGATCTCGCACCCGCTGATCGTCCTGCTGCCGATCCCGCTCGCGGCCCTGCTCTGGCGGCGCCGCGCCCGGCGTCCCGACGACGCGCTGCTGCTGCTCGCGCTGCTGTTCCTGCTGCGCTGCCTGCTCGACACCTGGAACAACGACTACTACCACGCGCCGTTCTTCCTCTCGCTGCTCGCCTGGGAATCGGTCCGGCGGCCCGGCGTCCCCCGTCTATCGCTTGCCGTGGCCGTGCTGCTCGGTCTCAGCTTCTGGCCAGATCAGTCGCGCGTCTTCGCCGATTCGCTGTCCAACGCACCGCTGCTGTTCGCCATCTATGTCGCCTGGGCGGTCCCGCTAGCCGCGCTGCTGGCAACCGCCCTGTACCGGCCGGACGTGCTGCGTCAATACCATCGGCCCCGTGGAGCTCCGGCGCGCATTGCTGCTGTTCGCGATCGTCCTCGGCCTGGCGGCGATCGCCAGCACGATCGCGCGCGCGCCTGATCGCGGCGGCGACGACACGACCGAGCCGGCCGCGACCGCACCCTCGCCGACGGAGAAGGCATCTTCGCCGGGTGTCAAGACGCCCCAGCCGACGACGATCGAGTTCCGCAACGGAGCGAAGCCCCAGACGCACAGGGTCGAGCAAGGCCAGCCGGCGACGGTCCTGGTCGACGTCGAGACTTCCGGACAGGTCGACATCCCCAGCCTGGGCCTGACCGACACCGGCGAGCCGTTGACCCCGGCGATGTTCGAGGTCCTCGAGACCAAGCCGGGCAGCCACGCGATCATGGTCCAGCCGGCGGCATCGGAGACGCTGCCCTCGAAGGTCGGCACGTTGAAGATCGTGCCCTCTCCTCCCCCCTCCTGAGCAGGCCGCAAGCGGCCCGATCGAACCATCGGCATAGCCGGAAACGGTCGCTAACCTCGAAGGAGCACCCGGCGCTGTGGCCCCCTGCGGCGTCGGGTGTGTTTCAGCCGGTCGCGGCGGCTAACCGCACGGCATTCCCAGCGGGGTCACGCGTCAGGGCCGCATCGCTCGCCGTGTCGACATCGACGCCATCGGCCCGTAGTCCGGCGACGGCGTCGGCGAGCGCCTCCGGATTGGGCAACACCAGCTCGAATGACCGCAGACCAAGCGCTCCCGCTGGCGGCGCCGGGACGCCCTCGCCGCGCCAGGTGTTGAGCCCGATGTGGTGGTGGTAGCCGCCCGCCGCGAGGAAGAGGGCGCCTGGGTAGCCACGGGCCGTCACGTCGAGGCCGAGCACGCCGGCGTAGAAACGCTCGCCAGCGTCCAGGTCGCCGACGTTGAGGTGGACGTGGCCCATGCGGGTCTGCGCCGGGACGGCGCTGCCCACCACCGGATCGCCGCCAACCTCGCCGAGCAGTTCGTTGAGGTCGAGCGGCAGCGTCGCCATCCGCAGCTCGTCGCCGTCGCGTTGCCACTCGTCGCGCGGTCGGTCGCGGTAGATCTCGATTCCGTTGCCCTCGGGGTCGCCGAGGTAGAGCGCCTCGCTGACGAGGTGGTCGGACGCGCCGGCGAGCGGCCAGCGGGTCTCGACGAGGCGCTGCAGCGAGCGCGCGAGCTCGGCGCGATCGGGAACGAGGATCGCGAGGTGGAAAAGACCGCTTGTAGGCGGTGGGCGTGGTGGAGCCGCGCGGTCCTCGACCAACTCGACCAGGGGCGTGTCGCCAGCTCCCAACAGTGCCTGGCCCTCCCCTGCTTCGATCGCGGTCAGGCCGACGACGCGCTCGTAGA
>Ga0190272_10000941_pt1 | contig 14210 bp, 16 predicted proteins | sample Popmic504T_FD_133746 | JGI IMG/M metagenome (GOLD analysis project Ga0190272, IMG submission 133746) | Populus adjacent soil microbial communities from riparian zone of Shoshone River, Wyoming, USA - 504 T | ecosystem: Environmental > Terrestrial > Soil > Riparian zone | place: USA: Wyoming...
CCTCGGCGCGGCGCTGGACGCCGCTCTTGGGCCCAGGCGGGCGGTGCAGATCGAGGTCGGCGGCGCCCTCTTGACCCTGTTCGGGGCGCTGGGCATGGGGCGCGAGAAGATCCTCTTTTTCTGGCCTTACGACCCGGCCGCCCACGCGCCGCTGTGGGGCGGGCCGATGTTTCGGACGCTGCCGGAGGTCATCTATCTGGTCGTCGGCTTCGGCACGGCGGTGTTCGTCACCGCCCACTACGCCTCCAGTCGCACCCTGCTCACCCGCCTGACGCCGGAGGGCAAGAGCGCCTCCTTCTTCGGCCTTTACGCCCTTTCGGGCACGGTCACGGTGTGGCTGGGCTCGCTGCTGGTGCGGGTGTCGACCGAGACCTTCCAGACCCAGCAGGCCGGCTTTGCGCCTATCGCGCTGCTGCTGCTGCTGGGCCTGATCGGCATGTTCTTCGTGCGCGGCGGCGGGCGCGTATCTGACTAAGCCGCGCCGTGGTGCTATCAGCACGCCATGCGATCGGTCGCCATCCTCAAGCAGCCATGGCGCGAGCCGGCGGCGGTGCTGTCGGCCTTTGCGCACGAGCCCTGGGTCTGCGCCTTCTTGTCGGGCGGGCAGGGTCCCCGCGCGCGATGGTCCTATGTGATGAGGGGCCCCGACCGGGTGCTGCAGGCGGGCGATAAGCCCTTCGCCGCCCTGGCCGAACTGATCGGTGCGGGCCTGCCCAGTCACCCCGATGGCCCACCATTCCAGGGCGGCGTCGCCGGCCTTGCCGCTTATGAACTAGGCGACCACGTCGAGCACCTGGGCCTGACGCGCCACCCCGACTGGCCAGATCTTTCGGCGGCTCGCTATCCAGCCCTGCTGGCCTTCGACCATGAGCACGGCGAAGTGCTGGCGCTCGGGCGCGGGGACGACGAGGCGCAGGCCAACCACCGCGCGACCGCCGCCGCCGCGTGGATGGAAGCGCCGGAGCGCCAGGCCGGGCGCGGCGCGCTGTCGGACAGCTTCGAGCCGACCACGCCCGCCGCCCACTACGAAGCGGCCGTCGCCGAGGTGGTCGGGCGCATCGAGGCCGGCGAGATCTTCCAGGCCAACATCGCCCGCCGCTGGTCAGGGCGGCTTGTGGACGGAGCGGCGCCGTTCGACGTGCTGGCGCGGCTGGTGGGCTCGAGCCCCGCGCCCTTCGCCGCCTACCTCTCGATGCCGGGCCGGGCGGTGGTCTCCAACTCGCCCGAACGCTTCGTCAGCATCGGGGCGGGCGATGAGCTGACTGTCGAGACCCGCCCCATCAAAGGCACACGCCCGCGCGGGCGTGACGCGCGCGAGGACGCCGCCCTCATCGCCGAGCTGGCGGCCAGCGCCAAGGACCGGGCCGAGAACCTGATGATCGTCGACCTGATGCGCAACGACCTGTCCCGCGTCTGCCCGGCGGGCGCGGTGGCCGCGCCGGACCTCTTCCGGGTCGAAACCTTTCCCAACGTCCACCACCTGGTCTCGACGGTCACCGGCAGGCTGGCGCCGGGCATGGGGGCGGTGGAGCTGCTGCAAGCGGCCTTTCCGCCCGGCTCGATCACCGGCGCGCCCAAGGTGCAGGCCATGAAGGTCATCGCCGCCGCCGAGCCGCCGCGCGGCCCCTACTGCGGGTCGATGTTCTGGGCGGGGGCGGACGGCGCCTTCGACTCCAGCGTCCTGATCCGCACCGTCGCGCTGGTGGAGGACGCCGCCGGCTGGCGCTTCGAGGCTCCGGCCGGCGCCGGCATCGTCGCCGACAGCGATCCGGTGGCCGAGCGCGAGGAAACCGAGGCCAAGATCCTGAGCCTGCGCCGGGCGCTGACGGAGCCGCTGGCATGATCCCCACCGACGACCGCGGCCTGACGCTCGGCGACGGCCTGTTCGAGACCATCCTGGCCAGGGATGGCGCGCTGGTGCTGGCGGCCGAGCATCTGGCCCGGCTGGCCCGCGGCTGCGCGGCGCTGGGCCTGCCGCAGCCCGACCTCGCCGAGGCGCGGCGGCTTTGCGAGCAGGCGGCGGCGAGCGTCGGCGGCCGCGCCGCCGTGCGGCTGACGCTGACGGCCGGGTCAGGGGGCAGGGGACTGGACCGGCCGGCCTCGCCCGCGCCGCGTCTGGTGGCTACCGCCAGCTTGGCGCCGGCGCCGCAAGGCCCCGCCGTGCTGGTGACCTCGCCGGTGCGCCGCAACGAAGGCTCGCCAGCCTCGCGGCTGAAGACGCTGAGCTATGTGGACAACGTTCTGTCCCGCCAGGCGGCCAGGGCGGCGGGCGCGGACGAGGCGCTGATGCTCAACAACGCCGGCGAGATCGCCTGCGCCACGGCCGCCAACATCTTCTGGCTGGCGGAGGGCCGCTTATTCACCCCGGCGCTGGAATGCGGCGTGCTGGACGGGGTCATGCGGGCCCAGGTCATCGCCGCGGCGGCGGAGTTGGGGCTCGATCCCACCGAAATTCGCGCGCCGCGCAGCGCACTAAATGTCGCAGAGGCGATATTTTTGACCAACAGCCTCATCGGTTTACGGGTGGTCAGCGCCCTGGATGGCAGAACAGCGTTCGGCGGCAAGACTATCGCCGCGCTTGCAGACGCGGGTGAAAGTCGTTTTCTGACAACGGCTTGGCGCAATTCATCTGCCATGGTTAACGAATCCTAATAGTAAACACAAGTAAACCAAAGCAATGAAAAGAGTTCGTTGCTGTTTACTGGGCATTAAGCGCCATGGGCCAAAGTCTGCGTGTGATTGGGAGCGAGCAGGCCATTTGTACGGCCGGTCCCGCAACCGCCTGCTTGCAACTGAATGGGAGATACCAATGTCCAAGTTTGTCTCGCGCTTTCTGAAAGACGAATCCGGCGCCACGGCCATCGAATACGGCCTGATCGTCGCGCTCATCGCCGTGGTCATCATCGCTGCCGTCACCGGCATCGGCGCCACGCTGAACGAGAGCTTCTCCACCGTGAACACCAAGCTCCAGTAGCCGCTTCGCCTCACGGCAAGGTTTGAAGGGCCGCGGAGCAATCCGCGGCCCTTCTTCTTTGCAATTGGTTCATCGGTGGCTGGCAGATTTGGCCGTCATGGTTACCGAGTTCGCCGCCGCCGCCTTCCTGGTCGTCTTTGCGTTGCTGGTCATCGTGGCGGCGCTGAAAGACGTAACAAGCTTCACCATCCCCAACTGGATATCCCTGACCCTCGTCGCCGCCTTCTTCCTGGGGGCGCTGGCGGCCGGCCTGCCGCTGCCGGTGATCGGCAAGTGCGCGGCGGTGGGGGGATGCGTGCTGCTGATCTCGATGGCGATGTTCGCGCTGAACTGGATCGGCGGCGGCGACGCCAAGCTGTTCGCCGCCTGCGCGCTGTGGATGGGCTGGCCGGCGGTGCTGCCCTTCCTGCTGGCCACGGCGCTGGCCGGCGGCGCCCTGGCGCTGCTGCTGCTGCAGATGCGCTCGGCGATGTTCAAGGCGCTGGTCGACATGGGCCCGCCGTGGCTGGGCCGGTTGGCGGCCAAGGGCGGCGACGCGCCCTACGGCCTGGCCATCGCCATCGGCGCCCTGATCACCGTGCCCCACAGCCCCTTGTTCGCCGCGGCCGGCGGCTGAGGCTTGCGCGCGGGTGAGGCGATGCCACAGATGAGCACATGACCGAGCCCGTCGTCTCCGCCTCCGAAGGTCCCGTCATCCGCGTCGACGCGGTGACCCCCGACAGCCTGCCGGGCGTGCTCGCCCAGGCCCCCGAGTTCCTGCGCGGCTTTGCCGAGCTGTCCGAGTTCAAGGCCAAGGCCGGCCAGGTGCTGGTCGCCCCCGGCCCCGACGGCCGCATCGCCGCGGTGCTGTTCGGGCTGGGCGACAAGCCGCAGGCGATGGGCTTTCGCGCCCTACCCGCAAAGCTGCCCGCCGGCGATTACCGCATCGCCGATCTGCCGGAAGGCCTGGAGGCCAGCGAGGTGGCCCTGGCGTTCGCGCTGGGGAGTTATCGCTTCGACCGCTACAAGCAAAAGCGCGACGCTTGGGCTCGGCTGGTGGCCGACGGCGACCACACCGAGATCCACGCCATCGCCCATGCCTGTGCGCTGGCCCGCGACATGGTCAACACGCCGGCCAACGACCTTGGCCCCCTGCAGATCGAGACCATCGCCCGCGAGATCGCCGAGCAGCATGGCGCGGCCATATCCGTCGTCACCGGCGACGACCTGCTGACGGAGAACTACCCCGCAATCCACGCCGTCGGCCGCGCCGCCCATCCCAACCGCGCCCCGCGCATGATCGAGATCAGCTGGGGCGAGGCGGGCCCGCTGGTCGCCATCGTCGGCAAGGGCGTGGTGTTCGACACCGGCGGCCTCGACATCAAGCCCTCGTCCGGCATGCGGCTGATGAAGAAGGACATGGGCGGCGCCGCCCACGCCCTGGCGCTGGGACGGATGGTCATGGCCGCCGGCCTGCCGATCCGCCTCGCCGTGCTGGTCCCCGTCGTCGAGAACGCGATCAGCGGCGACGCCATGCGGCCGGGCGACGTGCTGGCCTCGCGCAAGGGCCTGACCATCGAAGTCGGCAACACCGACGCCGAGGGTCGCCTGATCCTGGCCGACGCCCTGGCCCGCGCCGCCGAGCTGGAGCCGGCGCTGACCCTGGACCTGGCGACGCTGACCGGCGCGGCGCGTGTGGCGCTGGGCCCGCAGGTGATCCCCTTCTATACGGCCGACGACGCGCTGGCCGCCCAGATCGAGGCCGCCGCGCGCGCCACCGCCGATCCCCTGTGGCGCATGCCGCTGTGGGCCGGCTACGAGGAGGCCCTGGACAGCGACATCGCCGACCTCAAGAACGACTCGGACGCCTGGGCCCAGGCCGGTTCGGTGACCGCCGCCCTCTTCCTGCAACGGTTTGCGCCAAGCGGTCCGTGGGCCCACTTTGACATCATGGCCTGGAACCCCAAGGCCCGTCCCGGCCACCCGGCGGGCGCGGAGGCGCAGGCGATCCGCGCCCTCTACCTGATGCTCAAGACGAGGTTTGCATGAGCTTCGATGCTCGCCTGACCCTTGCCCGCGATGGCCGCGCCGCCGCCGACCTGGAAGGCGTCGTTCCGGCGGCCGCATACGTCGAGCCCAAGACCCGTCAGCTCACCGTCGCGTCGGCCGCCATCCGGCGCGAGCCGCGCGGTGATGCCGAACAGCTTGATCAACTTCTCTTCGGCGAACTTTTCGACGTGATCGAGGAAACCGGCGGCTGGGCCTTCGGACAGGCCCGCCGCGACGGCTACGTCGGCTTCGTCGAGGCGTCCGGCTTGAGCGGCCCGCTCGCCGAGACGAGCCACTGGGTCAGCGTCCTTCGCACCTACGCCTTCAGCGAACCCAACATCAAGTCCGCGCCCGTCGGCCTCTATTCGATGAACGCGCTGGTCGGCGTCGAAGCCCGCGAGGGCCGGTTCGCCAAGGGGACGGGGAGCGGCTGGTTTATCGAAGCGCACCTGGCGCCGATCGGCTCTTGCCAGAGCGACCACGCCGCCGTCGCCGAGCAGTTCCTGGGCGCGCCCTACCAGTGGGGTGGCCGCGAAAGCCTGGGGCTCGACTGCTCGGGGCTGGTGCAACAGGCCCTCTATGCCTGCGCCCGCGCCTGCCCGCGCGACACCGACATGCAGCAGGCGGCCCTGGGCGCGTCGGTGGACACCGTCGAGCGCGGCGACCTGGTCTTCTGGAAGGGCCACGTCGCCATCGTCACCGGCGACAACGCCATCATCCACGCCAACGCCCACCACATGATGGTCGCCCGCGAGCCTCTGGATCAGGCGATAGACCGCATCCGCGCGGCGGGCGCGGGCGAGCCGACCTTCAAACGATTATAGATCAGCCCGTCGGCTTTTGCGGCTTGGCCGGGGTTTGCGGCTGGGTCTGGGTGGGAGCCATGGCCGCGCCGCTGGTCGGCGTGCCGGTGGGGCCGCCGGGCAGGGGCTGGCCCGCCGCCGAGGCGTTGGTCGCGCCCGAGGCCGGGGAGCCCTGCTGACCACCGGCGACGGCGTCGCCCGGAGCGGCCTCGGCGGGAGCCGCGGCGGCGGCCGGGTTCGGCGCAGGGATCGGCAGCGAGGAGCCGAGGCTGTGCAGGTAGGCGATGATGGCGATGCGGTCTTCCGGCTTCTTGAGGCCCACGAAGGTCATCTTGGTGCCGGGGATGTGCTTGGTCGGCGCGGCCAGGAAGGCGCTGAGGTTCTCATAGCCCCATACCGGATGCTCGCCGGCGTAGGCCGTCATCGGCGCGGAATAGGCGTAGCCGGCGTGGCCGGCGACCTTGCGGCCGAGGACGCCGTAGAGGCCCGGACCGGTGCCGTTGGCGCCGCTGGGATCGAAGGTGTGGCAGGAGGCGCACTTGGCGGCCACGCCCTGGCCGGTGGCGATGCTGGCGACGGGCAGGACCGTGCCCCAGTCGATCGGCGCCTCGGCGGCCGGGCCGCCTTCGGTGGTCGTCTCGGCCACGGTGATGGCGTAGCCGGCCTTCTCGGGCGGCTCTTTCTCGAAGATGACGGTGGAGACTTCCCGCAGCAGGAAGATGGCCAGACCGGTCGCCAGAACGCCGCCGGCGATCTTGTTGAACGTGAGGTCGCTCACTCTTGAAGGCCCTCTAGCCGACCCCATTCAAGGGCCAAGTTACAGGCGGGAATCCCGCCCCCGCATTGCGCTCGCGTCTCTTACACGCTACCGCCGCACGCGCAACCGGGCAGTCACCCACCTCGCAGCGGAAGTCCTGTCGGCCCCATGAAGCCCGTCATCCTGATCCCCGCGCGCATGGCCGCGACCCGCCTGCCGGGCAAGCCGCTGGCCGATATCGACGGCCTGCCGATGATCGTGCGCGTGCTGCGCCAGGCCGAGCGAGCCGCTATCGGACCTGTCGCGGTGGCGGCCGGCGACCGCGAGATCGTCGAGGCGGTCGAGGCCGCCGGCGGCCGCGCCATCCTCACCGATCCGGCGCTGCCGTCCGGCTCTGACCGCATCTTGGCGGCGCTGGACCAGATGGGCGGCGACCACGACGTGGTCATCAACCTGCAGGGCGACATGCCGTTCGTCGAGGAGCGCATCCTGATCGCCTGCGCCGCCCTGCTGGCGGGCCAGCCCTCGTGCGACATCGCCACCGTCGTCGCGCCCGAGGCGTCGCCCGCCGATCGCGCCAACCCCGACGTGGTCAAGGCGGTGCTGTCGCTCAAGCCGGGCGACCAAGCCGGCAGGGCGCTCTACTTCACCCGCTCCACCCTCTACGGCGACGCCCCCGTGTGGCGCCACGTCGGCATCTACGGCTATCGCCGCGCGGCGCTGGAGGCCTTCAACGCCGCCCCGCCTTCACCGCTGGAGCAGCGCGAGAGGCTGGAGCAGTTGCGCGGGCTGGAGCTTGGCCTTAGCTACTGGGCCGCCATCGCCGAGGCCGCCCCCATCTCGGTGGACAACCCGTCTGACCTCGAAGCGGCCAGAGCCTACGCGAAAGCCCAGCCATGAGTGCTCTTCCCAAGATCGCCTTCCAGGGCGAACCCGGCGCCAACAGCCACGAAGCCTGCCAGCAACACTTCCCCGGCTATGAGGCCGCGCCGCACCCCACCTTCGAAGAGGCGTTCGAGGCGGTGAAGTCCGGCGTCTGTGAGCTGGGCATGATCCCGGTGGAGAACTCGATCGCCGGCCGCGTCGCCGACGTGCACCACCTGCTGCCCAACTCGGGCCTGAAGATCATCGGCGAGCGCTTCAAGCCGATCCGCTTCCAGCTGATGGCCAACAAGGGCGTCAAGCTGGAGGACATCAGGACGGTCTCCAGCATGGCCATCGCCCTGCACCAGTGCCGCAAATCGCTGAAGAAGCTGGGTGTCGCCACCGAGGCGGTCGGCGACACCGCCGGGGCCGCCCGCGCGCTGGCCCAGCATCCCGATCCCACCCGCGGCGCCATCGCCCCGGCCTTGGCGGCGGAGATCTACGGCCTCGACATCCTGGTGCGCGACATCGAGGACGAGCGCCACAACACCACCCGCTTCCTGGTGATGACCGCGGAAAAGAATCCGCCGCGTCCCGACTTCACCCAGAAGTGCATCACCAGCTTCGTGTTCAGGGTCAGGAACCTGCCGGCGGCCCTCTACAAGGCCATGGGCGGCTTTGCGACCAACGGCGTCAATCTGACCAAGCTGGAAAGCTATATGGAAGACGGCGCCTTCACGGCCGCCCTCTTCTACGCTGAGGCCGAAGGCCGCCCGGAGGACCGCGGCATGGCGCTGGCGTTTGACGAACTGAAATTCTTCTCCGAACGCCTCGAAATCCTCGGCGTCTTCCCGGCCGATCCGTTCCGCGAGCGGGTCTGATCTTCGGCTTGGGTATTTTTGGAAAACTAGCTTAGCCTTACCCCGCTAACGCAACGCCTGGGGAGGCAACGCTATGGATATCTCTCTGACCGATTCCGTGTTGGGCGCCGTTCTGGCGCTGATCGTCTGGTCCCTGATCGTCTGGGCCTGGATGTATGCGCTGCGCCTTCCGGCCATGCAGAAGGCCCGCATCCGGCCCGACGACGCCCGCCATCCCGGCGCGCTGAACGTCCTGCCGGCCAACGTTCGACAGGTGGCCGAGAACTACAACCACCTGATGGAACAGCCGACCATCTTCTATGCGCTGGCGTTCCTGACGGTGCTGGTCGGCCATGACGGCGGCACGGCCGTGACGCTGGCCTGGGCGTATGTCGTGCTGCGGGTGATCCACAGCCTGGTGCAGAACACCATCAACCGCGTGATGATCCGTTTTGCGGTGTTCAGCCTGTCGACCATCGTGCTGATCATCTGGACCGCCATCGAGGTCATGGCCCTGCTGGGCTAGCCCTCTTCGGCCCAGGCCTTGATGAGGTGGTGGGCGATCGCCAGCGCCGGCGGCGCCCACACTCCTTCGATCTCACCCGCCAGCAGCGCCCGCGCCTGTTGGCGGGTGAACCATCGCACTTCTTCCAGCTCGGTCTGGTCGGGGCTGGCGTCCTCGTTCTCGACCTCGGCGATCAGCCCGATCATCAGCGAGGAAGGGTAGGGCCACGGCTGGGTGGAGTGGTAGCGCACCGACAGGGTTCGCAACGCCGCCTCTTCCATCAGTTCGCGCGCGCAGGCCTCCTCGATACTTTCGCCGGGCTCGACGAAGCCGGCCAGCGCCGAGAACATGCCCGGAGGCCAGATCGCCTGGCGGCCGAGCAGGCAGCGCTCGCCCCGCGCCGCCAGCATGATCACCACCGGGTCGGTGCGCGGAAAGTGCTCTGCGCGGCAGGCGGGACAGATGCGCTTCCAGCCGCCGTCAGCGGGAAGGCTCGGCTCCCCGCAGGCGGCGCAGTGACGGTGCTTTCGCCGCCATTCGAACATCGCCTTGGCCGTGGCCAGGATGCCGGCGTCGGTGGCGGGCAGGGCCATGGCCATGCCGCGCAGGTCCTCGAACCGTCCCAGCCCCTGCAGCGGCCCCTCGGCCGGATCGGCGCCGCCTTCGATGTCCAGGGCGAAGACAGCGGTGTCTTTCCACAGGCCCATGAACAGCAGCCGCTCGCGGCCGCCGGAAATCTCCTGCGCCATGGAGGCCGGCAGGTAGGCGATCTGCGGTGTTCCGGCAGCGCCGGCCTCCACCAGCGGCTGGCCGTTCCACAGCGCCACCGCCAGCGAAGACGGGTCGGCCAGCTTCTCGGCCAGCCATGCCTCGTCGCCCCGACGCTCGCTGGCGCGATCGAGCGGATTGCCCGCGAAGGTGTGGCTGTAGAAGGAAAGGGCCATGCGCCGTTGGTGGCCCAACGCGCCCCGCCCGGCAAGTTTTTCAAAAAAGTTGCGGCGCCGTTTGGAACGCCGCGGCTGATCATTTGTTACCTCAGGCTGACATATAAGTGTCGGGTACCTGACATATGCCGCCCTCGATCGACGATCTGCCGCCGGGGGAGCGTGTCGAGCGCTACCTTGAAATGGCCGAGCATACTCATGCCCTGGCCCTGAACGTGCAGAACCCCAGGCTGCGCGACGCTTATCTGGAGCTTTCCAGCCGCTGGCGCGCCTTGGCCGACTCCACCCAGCGCAGCTTCGACCCGCCCGAGAAACACTAGCCCGCCTTGCGCGGCTGGCCTTCAGAGGCGATATAGCGCGCGGAGATCGGCGATGGGCGGACGCCTCGCCAACCTGGTCAGGTCCGGAAGGAAGCAGCCACAACGAGTTACGCTCCGGGTCGTTGTCCGGTCTCCACCTTCCCACTACGATGCCGTTTGCGACCTCGCTTTCGCGAGGCCGAGCGGGTTTGTGATTCCCTAAAATGTCCGACGCCGACCTGACGCTCGAACCTGAGACTGAGGAGCGCGACCCCGACACGGTCGACATCTTCGGCGGCGAACCCGCGCCTGCGCCGTCCGCGCCCTCAGAGCCCTCCGCCGCCTACACCGTGCTGGCGCGCAAGTACCGGCCGCGGACCTTCGAGGACCTGATCGGCCAGGAGGCCATGGTCCGCACCCTGACCAACGCCTTCGCCTCGGGCCGCATCGCCCACGCCTTCATGCTCACCGGCGTGCGCGGGGTCGGCAAGACCACCACAGCCCGCCTGCTGGCCCGCGCCCTCAACTACGAGACCGACACGGTCCGCCAACCCACCGTCGAGCTGACCGAGGAGGGCCGGCACGACCGCGCCATCATCGACGGCCGCCACCTGGACGTGCTGGAGCTGGACGCCGCTTCGCGCACCAAGGTCGACGAGATGCGCGAGCTGCTCGACGGCGTGCGCTATGCGCCGGTCGACGCGCGCTACAAGGTCTACGTCATCGACGAAGTGCACATGCTGTCGACGGCGGCGTTCAACGCCCTCCTGAAGACGTTGGAAGAGCCGCCGCCGCACGCCAAGTTCATCTTCGCCACGACCGAGATCCGCAAGGTGCCGGTGACCATCCTGTCACGCTGCCAGCGCTTTGACCTGCGCCGCGTCGAGCCGGACATCCTCCTCAAGCACCTCGAAGGCATCTGCGCCAAGGAGGACGCCAAGGTCGAAAGTGACGGTCTGGCACTGATCGCCCGCGCCGCCGAAGGCTCGGTGCGCGACGCCCTGTCCCTGCTCGACCAGGCCATCGTCCAGGCCGAGCGCGGCCAGGTGGTCAGCGCCGAGGTGGTCCGCGACATGCTGGGCCTGGCCGACCGCGCCGCCACCATCGGCCTTTTCGAACAGGTCATGCGCGGCGAGACCGGCCCGGCGCTGGAGAGCTTCCGCTCGCTTTGGGGCTTTGGCGCCGATCCGGCTCAGGTGATGCTCGACATGCTCGAGCACTGCCACGGCGCATCCATCGCCAAGGCTATCGGCCCCGACGCCCTGACCCTGCCTAAGGATCAGGCCGCGCGGCTGGCTGGCGTCGGCGCGATGACCTCGGCCGGGACGCTGTCGCGGCTGTGGCAGATGCTGCTCAAGGCCCATGACGAGGTACGCCGCGCGCCCGACGCCTCGGCCGCCGCTGAGATGGCCATCATCCGCCTGTGCTACGCTGCCGACCTGCCCGGCCCCGAAGAGGCGCTGAAGGCGCTACGCGACGGAGAGCCCATGGGCGGCGGCGGCAACTCTCCCGCGCCTTCCGGCGGTGGTGGAGGCGGCGGCGCGGTGGCGCAGGCCCGCATGGCCTCGCCGCAACAGCAGCCGGCCAGCCAGCCAGCCCCGATGCTGGCCTCCTTCGAGGATGTTGTGAAGCTGATCCACGACCGCCGCGACATCGGCCTGCGGCTCGACGTCGAACGTTTCGTGCGGCCGATCAGCTTTCGTGCCGGCGCCATCACCTACGAGGCCGCGCCCGGCGCGCCGGCCAACCTGGCCGGCCGCCTGGTCGCGCGGCTGAAGGAGTGGACTGGGCAGCCGTGGCTGGTAGCGGCCGAAGGCGGCGGGGGGGCCGAAAGCGCCTGGGAGCGCGAGAAGCGCGAAGAGCGCCAGACCCGCAGCGAGATCGAATCCGACCCCTTCATAAAGTCAGTGATGGAAGCCTTCCCCGGCGCCCAGATCACCGAAGTCCGCCAGCTCGCCGCGCCGCAGGCGTCGCCCGAGAGCATTGTCGAAGAAGACGAGGAGTAGCGTGCCGTGAAAGACCTTGGCTCGATCATGAAGCAGGCGCAGGCGATGCAGGCCAAGCTCGCCGAGGCGCAGGAGAAGATCGCGGAGTTCTTCGCGGAGGGCACCTCCGGCGGCGGGGCGGTGAAGCTCAGCCTGAACGGCAAGAACGAGCTCACCCGCGTCGAGATCGATCCGGGCGCCCTCGACGACGCCGAGATGCTCGCCGACCTCATCGTCGCCGCCCACGCCGACGCCAAGCGCCAGGTCGAGGCGCGGCAGCGCGAGCTTGTCGCCGACGCCACCGGCCCTCTGGCCGGCATGAACATTCCGGGCCTTAAGTTCTAGCCAAGTGGCAGCGTCCGCCGGACCCGAGATCGAGCGGCTGATCTCCCTCCTGGCCAAGCTACCGGGGCTGGGGCCGAGGTCGGCGCGGCGCGCGGCGCTGGCGCTGATGAAGCGGCGCGACCAGCTGCTCGGGCCGCTGGCCGAGGCGCTGGCCGACGCCCGCGACCGGGTGAAGATCTGCCAGTCCTGCGGCTCGCTCGACACCACCAACCCCTGCGCCATCTGCGCCGACCCCGCCCGCGACGCCTCGCAGCTGCTGGTGGTCGAGGAGGTCGGCGCCTTGTGGGCCATGGAGCGCGGCGGGGCCTTCAAGGGCCGCTACCACGTCCTGGGCGGGCTGTTGTCGGCGCTGGACGGGGTTGGTCCGCAGGCGCTGCGGGTTTCCGAACTGACCGCCCGGGCCGACAACGGCGATATCCGCGAAGTGATTCTGGCGCTGCCCGCCACGGTCGATGGCCAGACCACCGCCCACTACCTGGCCGAACGGCTCGAGCCCACCGGCGTCAGCGTCACCATGCTGGCGCGCGGCGTGCCTGTCGGCGGTGAACTCGACTGGCTCGACGACGGCACCATTGCGCAGGCGCTCAGGGCCCGCCGGCCGGCATAAACGCCATACTCTCAACCCCTGACGATGCTGATGCGTCCCTCGGCGTCGACCGGCCAGAACGGGTTCCAGGCGACTTCCCACAGGTGTCCGTCCGGATCGGCGAAGTAGCCCGAGCGGCCGCCCCAGTCGGTGTCACGGGCCGCCAGGGTGATCTTCGCGCCGGCCGCCTCCGCCTCCGCCATCAGCACATCGACACCATTCTTGTCCGGCACGTTCTGCGAGATAGAGGTCAGCCCCGCGCCGCGTCCCTCGACCCCGGCGTCCTTGGCCAGGCCGCTGAACAGGCCGACGACCAATCCCGGCGAGACGTTGAAGAACGCCACCTCGCCCTCGACCTCCATGACCGGGCTCCAGCTCAAGCCCTCGACATAGAACCGCCGCGACGCGGCCAGGTCCGCGACGCCCAGGGTGATCACCGACACGCGCTGTTCCATGGCTCCGCCTTCCTCTTGCGTCCGACTCCGGGTACATTGAGAACGTAGCATGAACTTTTGAGGGCCCGCCATGCTGGAGATCATCACCGCCGGCTTCGCCGTCGCCTTCGTCGCCGCGCTCCTGATGTGGCAGCGCGAGCGCGGCTCGGTCATGCGTCTGCAGGCCGAACTCGTCGCCGCCGAGCAGCGGGTCGAAGCCCAGGAAGACGCCCGCGCCACTATGGGCGAGTTCCTGCGCGCTCAGGCCGCCCAGTCTGCCCACACGGTCGCCGAGGAACTGGTCAAGCGCGCCGACGAGAGCTTCAAGAACCGCGAACTGCTGGCCCAGGCTCGGATCGAGGCGCAGCTGAAGCCCGTCGCCGACACCCTCGCCAAGTTCGAAAAGCAGGTCACCGACATCGAAAAGGCCCGCGCCGAGGAGACCGGCGGGCTGAAGCAGCAGATCACCGCGCTTCTCGAGGCTTCGATGGCCACCCAGGCCGAAGCCCGCAAGCTGTCGGCGGCCCTGCGCCGGGGGGCCGGCGTGCAGGGCCGCTGGGGCGAGCAGATGCTGCGCAACGTGCTGGAAATGGCCGGGCTGGTGGCCAAGATCGACTTCGTAGAGCAGGCTTCGACCGACAGCGACGAGGGCCGCCGCCGGCCCGACGTCGTCGTGCGCCTGCCAGGCGGCGGCGTCTTCGTCATCGACGCCAAATGCTCGCTCAACGCCTACCTGGAGGCCCAGGACTGCGTCGAGGAAGGCCTGCGCGAGGCCGGTTACCTGCGCCATACTCAAAGCGTGCGCGGCCATATCCAGGGCTTGTCA
>Ga0190272_10000942_pt1 | contig 14199 bp, 15 predicted proteins | sample Popmic504T_FD_133746 | JGI IMG/M metagenome (GOLD analysis project Ga0190272, IMG submission 133746) | Populus adjacent soil microbial communities from riparian zone of Shoshone River, Wyoming, USA - 504 T | ecosystem: Environmental > Terrestrial > Soil > Riparian zone | place: USA: Wyoming...
ATTCGCTCAAGCCATTCGTGTCTTGAGCTACTCAAGAGCATTGTAGAAGTCGTGTCGGTTTCGCCTACGGGGCTTTCACCCTCTGGGGCGCCGCTTCCCAGCGGCTTCGGCTACCTTCACGATTTGTAACTTCTTGTGCTTTGCGCACTAACAATGTCTTATAACCCCGCAAGCATTTCTCGTACCACTCAAGTTGCCTCAAGTGGTCTGAGAAACGCAAACGGTTTGGGCTGATTCGCTTTCGCTCGCCGCTACTAACGAAATACTTATTAGTCTCTTTTCCTCCAGGTACTGAGATGTTTCACTTCCCTGGGTATGCATTTCAACTTGCGTTGAAATAATAGAAATTTCTTTCTACTGAGTTTCCTCATTCGGACATCTCCGGATCAAAGGTTGCTTGGCACCTCCCCGAAGCGTATCGCCGCCACACCGCGTCCTTCATCGCCTTTCAAAGCCTAGGCATCCACCATACGCCCTTGTAGTTTCCTCTCTTGTGTAGAGAAGGAAGCTTGAGAACCGCAATAATCTGTTGTTGTACTTACAAGTCGATTACTCTTTGTAAGTTTTGATTTTTGTTACCTTCCGTCTCTACAAAGTTGAAAAGACCCGAGATGGGAAATTTCTTCGTAGGACGGCTTTCTTATGTCAAAGACCGCTCGCACCTTTGACACAAAATTTGAGACTAAAAAACCCGCCTTTTGGCGGGACAACGCACGCTCACTCAAGCGCTGTTATCGCCGCAATCTAGGTTGATTGATAAGTGTCATATCTGTGTAAAGCCAGTATATAGGAGCGCCCCCAGGGTGTCAACAAAGCCCCTTCGGGGCTTAAAAGTCCTTATTTCTTGGCCTTTTTGCTTCTCGTGCTTATCTTCTTTTTGTCGGAGATGATCATATCCGCCCAGGCTTTTTCCAAATCTATATCAAGCTCGTTGGCGATAAATAGTACCTCCGCAAAGATATCCGCTAATTCGTCGGCTATGTGGGCTTTTATTTCTTTTTTCGAAAGTCCACCTGCATGACGCTGGTTTTGATATTGCATGATACGTTTTACCAAACTGCCTACTTGATAAGACATATCTTTAGCCGCAATATCATATGTCCACGGGACTACGCCCGTTTTTTCGTATGCTTTAAAAACCTTCAGGATATATTTCCGAAAATAAGAAAGCGACTTCTCTCTCATGCGGAAAGTATACAGGAACTGATAAGGGCCGCCACAATCGGGCGGCCCTGCAAGTTGCCCGGCAGAAGCTTCTCAGTGGAGAAAGGGCACACTGAAGGAACTGGACTGTTCCCTTCGGCGCTCCAGCCACAAAAGCATCGCCACCAGCCAAACGAACGGGGAGACAGCCCCCAGACCGAGGCTAGCTAGGCCGATGACAATCCGGTCGCCAATCACTGGCACATGAAGCCGCGCCGGAGTACCAACCCCAAACCAGTGATACAGATAGTGGTACATCGCCGCCGCAGTCATGGCCCCTGCAACCACATGAAAGCGCAAGTACAGCTCCGCAAACCACTCCATCGGAATCCTCCCTGTCAGTTTCGTGATTAGGCTACCACAGCAAAGAGAAAAGCAAAAGCCGCCCGGAGGCGGCTTTTGCGGAAACTGATTGAGATTCGATTAACGACCTTGCATGTCGTTGCGGGTGCGCTCGATAAAGCGCGATGCCGCCTCCTGGCCACCAAGGCCAAAGGCAAGACCGAACGCTATCGAGAGAGCCACCACAACACCGGTGAAGATAGTCTGCACAAACGGCGTTACACCAAGCTGGTCGAGCGCCGCAAGAATGGCAAAGATCCAGATAGCCCACTTGGCTACGGTACCCGCAAATCCGGCCGACGATACGCCTGCTGCGCGGGCCGAGCCCGACACGATAGACTGCGCAACCTCGGCAACGACTGCCGCGATAGCGATGATCATGACCGCGACTATGACGCGCGCCAAGTACGGCAAGAGACCAAACTGGAGGAACATCGTCACCGAGGTAAGCCCCATTACCGAGAGTGCGGCAAGGAGGAACACGATGATGATAAACCATTTGACCAGGGCCCCAATGAACTCGCCGGCATTAAGCTGCCAACCAGCGCGGTTGACTACCTCCTCGACCCCCGCGGCCTTAAGCGCGTGGTCGACCTTAATAGCGCGGATAGCCTGCGCTATAACGCGGCCAATAAGCACGCCCAAAAACCACCCGATGACGAAGATAATAATCGCCAGCACCAGGTTTGGAAGGAAGTTGACGGCTGCCCAAAGGAGGTTGTTAAACGACTCCTGCAGCGTCGCACTCCACTGAGAAAAAATCATACGTAAATAATTACTATTAATACTGTTAAATTCGACCCCTTAATTGTACCAAGTAAGCCCCACAGCGCCAGTGTGCCTGGGGGATAGCCCGATTAGGCGATAGGCACTAGGTTTTAGGCGTTAGCTAGCGCCTATTGCCTAGAGCCTAACGCCTATTTAAGTCCTATGTCGAGCCGGTCGTAAACAATGCGGTGAGGGTAGTCCATCACATCGCGTATAAGCTTGTCGTTCATATTAAGGCGGTAGAGAAAATCGGGGGTACTAAGGAACGCGTAGCGCAGCTCCCTGCCGAGCTCCGCCTCGAGCCCTTTTACCTTTTCGCGCAGCGTAGTTTCTTTAACCCTGTCGCCAGCAATAAGCAAGTCCAGGTCGCCCTCCACGTCGCCCACAAACACTCCGGTGAGTATGACGAGCTTGAGTGCTCCTGCCGCACGCAAACGATCTGGCACCGAGTCGCCGCGCCTCACGGTGTTAAGCAAAAGGTGTTTGAGCGCAAGCAAGTATGGAAATTTGTCGTTGAGCCCGTAGCGCGTTAGTTTGCCGCGCATCTTGCGCAAGAGCCCCGCCTGCCTAAGCGTCAGGAGTTCGCGCCGCGCCTCTGCAGAGGCAACGCGGGCGCGCTTCCCCGCCTCGGCCGCACTAAACGCCAGCGATGGGTTAAAAAGAAAAAGCCGGAGGAGTTTGAGCCGCGCGTGGCTCCCAAAAAGTTTTATCAGCGGGTCGGTCATGCGGGTAGGCGGACAAGGCTTATTCTAGTCGAGCGGCCCCGCTTGCGCAAAGATTAAAAGATTACAAAAGAAGAAGCCCCGGTGCGCAACGCCGGGATCTTCCTTTCTGCAGTTTGATTCACGCCTGAAGCGGGTTCTCGCGCCCGGCCGGGGCCGAGGATTTTTCTTCCGGCGGGAGCGGTATGCCTGCCAAAAGCAACATGTTGTTGTGCATGGCTTTTCCCAGCTCAGGACCAAAACATGCCACCATGATGATCCGCTGGAAGACGAGTACTCCGTTTGAGCCCATAATGGACCCCCTTTCTCCACCTTAAGTATGGCATGCAAAACCACTAGATAGACTGGCCCGAATGTATAAAATGGTTAGCCGCCGTAAGTCTTAACGACTTACGGCGGGATTGCGGACTCAGCTACCGGGCTTCCATAAACAGGCAGGCTGGAAAACTGCTCAGTATCTCGAGCATGGACCGGTACGGGTTCGCAATATTGATCCAAGTGAGTCTGGAGCAGGTTGACGAGCACCGTACTGTAGTACGAGTCAACATCTCGACCCTTGTGACAGCGCGGGCACACGAGGAGACGCGGTTGAGGTTTTTGGTAATACCCAAACCAGTGAGCGTACCCCACCAGAGTATCTCGGTAGCTACCACTCCATCCGCACGGTCCGTTGCTCCACACTCGACTACATCGAATAGGAGTATTGATATTTACGCCTGGCCAGTAACGGGCCATGGCATGCATGTCTCCGTCTAGCATGGCGATTCTCCCCTGAGGAACTTCGACCTAAACCATAGAGCAAAAGCAAAATCCCGGCATTAAGCCGGGATTTTGCTTCCTTGTTTACCAGTAATTGCTTATATAACTACTGTATATAAGGAGAAAGTTACTTAAGCTCGACCTGTCACAGGTTGTTTTCCTGCTGGAAAACACCCGCGACCCCGCCTCAGCGCCGTCGCGCTTCCGGCCGAAAGTTGAGCTATTTAAGCTCAACTTTCCCGCCGGCTGCCTCTACAGCTGCCTTAAACTTGTCGGCATCCTCCTTCTTCATCCCCTCCTTAAGCAAGGCCGGGGCTGCGTCTACCAAGTCCTTGGCCTCCTTAAGACCAAGGCCCAAGGCATCCTTAACCGCCTTAATAACCTGCACCTTTTGTGCTCCGGCGTCTGTCAGGTGGACGTTAAACGATGACTTTTCCTCGCCGCCAGCTGCGGCACCCGCTGCCGGGCCAGCTGCAGCCACTGCCGCTGCCGACACGCCCCATTTTTCCTCAATTGCCTTTACAAGCGTGTTGAGCTCCAAGACCGACATCTTCTCAACCGCTTCGATTATCTGTTCCTGTGTCATATGCGTAATAATTAATTTTTAGTTTCTGCTACCTTGCTGAGCACCACCGCAAACCGGCTTCGCGGAGAGTTGATGATCTGCGCAAACATAGCCCGCAGGGTCTCCATGCCAGGTATGGCCGCAATGGCCACTATCCCCTCGCGGTCTACGTACTTGCCGACAAAGACTCCGCCGACAAAGGCCAGCGTGTCGCCAAACTTTTTGACAAACACCAAAAGCTCGCGCGCAGGGGCAAGCTCATCCTCGCCATAGGCCAAAGCTATCTCGCCCTCAAGTACGGGCATCTCGCCCTCGTACTTGGCATCCGCAAGCCCCAGGCGCATCAGCGACTTTTTGGCCACGGTGTAGCCAATACCCTGTGCGCGCAAGGCTTTGCGCATCTCGCTTTGCTGAGCCACGCTCATGCCCTTAAAGTTCGCAAAGACCAGCGTCTTAGCGCTCTTTGCTATGTCTTTGACCTTTGCTACTATCTCGTTCTTCTTTTCTTTGGTAATTGCCATTGTATACAGGACTTATGCCCTTTCTCTCTTATATGTGTGCGGAATTAAAATTCGCACGTAAGGGCTTTGAGTTCGACCTCGGCCGGCGTCTTTCGACATTAACTCCCCGAAGGGATACCGACTTTCTTAGGCCCTTATGTGCCCAATCTATTGCGGTTGGGCGATGTTGTCAACCGGCGCAATATTTTTCTCGACATCTTTAACCTGCAGTCCTGCCCAAATAAGTACGCCAAAGGCCAAGGCAACTATGGCAATAAAACCAAAGAGGAATCCGGAAAAACTTTTGCTCTGCCGCGAGTCCATATATATAAAAGATACTAGCATACGCAAAAACCACCCCGAAGGGTGGTTTTTGCTGCTAGTTGGGTTAACCCCAGTAGCTAGACCTGTGCAACTTAGCGAATGTAGAGACCAGTGACCGTATCGGTCGTCCAGTCAGACATGTTGAAGTTGTACGTGTTCGACATGGCGTCCTGGTCGACGGTGTCCCACTTGAGGGTAACGATGCGTACGCCAACTGCGCTGTTGTCAGTACCGGCAGGGATGTTGACCTTGAACGTGAAGTTCCTGGTTTCACCGCCCTCGATAAGGAAGCGCTTGTCGGCCGCAATGTTAGTGTCCTCGCCGTTCTGGTACCCATTGTCAGCGGTAAGGATACCGGTGTAGGTGGAAGTACCAGTGCTGGAGTCGGTGGTGGTTGCCCATGCGAGACCGCCGGTTGCGTTCACGCCCTGGACAATATCGCCGTCGAGGTAGATATCCTCATCGCCTACAGCGGTTACGCTGAACTTGATGGTGAAGTCTACCGCGTCTGCATCGCCGGCAATAGTGCCGTTGGTGCGGACCTCATCAGCAGACTTGAATGCTGCCATGATGCCGGAGGTGCGGAGCTCGATGTCGCCGCCGGAAACAGTGCCGGAGACGCTTACATTGTCGCCCTCGCCATCCTCAGCCTCGATGCCCGAGCCCTGGATATAAGCGTAGAAGGTGAAGCCCTCGCGCTCGTCAGCCTCGTCGTTGAAGTCAGCCTCAACGCGGAACTCAACCTCCTCATCCTCATCGATGTCGATGTCGAGATTGTCGAAGGTAACGGTACCGCCGCCAGTCGAAGTAGCGGAGATATCCTCAGAACCGAGCTTAGTAGAGCCCTGGTAGAGGTGTACGCGGTTGATTACGCTAGTGAACGAAGTCGTAGTAGCGGTAGTCGTCGAGAAGTTGACGCGAATGTCAGAGACATTGTTGTCACCGGTGTTCGACTCAAGGGTGAAGATCATTACCTCCTCGCCGTTAGTGTCGTTGTCGGCGCTAACAGAGATGATGCGGTCCTCGTTGTCTGCGCCAGAAGCGGAGAGGTCAAGGTCGCCAGCATCAGGCTCAACTACGTTGAACACCTCCTCAGTAAGGTCGGAAGAGCCAACATACGTGTCGGAGATGCCTGCTGCATCAACAGCGCGGATACCGTCCTCGGGGATGGTAACGTGCCAGTCAACGTCGGTCTCGCTGGAGTCAACATTGTTGACCGCAGTTACGCGGACATACAGGTCTGCGGTGTCATCCTCGCGGATGATGCCCTTTAGACCGGAGAAGCGGAATGAGAAGACGTCGTTGCTGTTCTGGGTAAGGTCGTCGAGGGAGGAACCGTCGTCCTCATCAGCCTCGTCTACGTCCATGGTGGCAAGAACCTTGCCGTCAAGAACGATAGCAACCTCGGTGATGTAGTCATCAAGGTCCTCGCTGTCGCCACCGGAGGTAGCATCAGCTGCGGTAAAGATAACGTCAACGCGCTCGATCATAAGGTCAGAATCCTCTGCCGTGATCTCTGCGCCAAAGACGTTCTCCTCGGAACCCTCATCAACCTCATCCTCAACATCGTTGGAGATGTTGTCGATCTCGTTGAGCTGACCCTCGCCGCCCTGGAGCGGAGAAGTAGGGCCAGGGGTAACCGGGCCCGGAGTAACTACCGTGCCGCAAACGGCTGCGATAGCTGCGCGAGTGGCAGGACCAACGACGCCTATCGGCGATACGTTGTTCTTAGCCTGGAATTTAACTACAGCTGCGTGCGTAGCAGGGCCGAAGAAGGTGGTCTCCATACCAGGAGAGCCTGCGCCAGAAACCGATACGCGGGTGTCAGCCGAAGCGTTGAGGAAGATCTGGAGAGACTTAACGTCTGCGCCAGAGCTGCCCTGCTGCAGCGAACGGGTGAGAACCGGGCATACGCCGCCATTGCTGGAGCCGCTGCCAGGAGTCGCCTGGCCGTTGAGGGCCGCGGTGACGTTTGCGATCGTAGCCGAGTCTGCGCCAAAAGAGGCGAGCAAGGAAACGATTGCCTGAATCTGCGAGGAGCTAAGTCCTGCAGCTTGCGCCGGAGCAACTGCGACTGCGCCCATAAGAGCGAGTGCAACTGCGACGCCTGCAACGAGTGCAGCGAGGCGGGTGGAACTTTTGGTAATAAGAGTCATAATTTACTGCAAACGAATAATTACTGGTAAACACGAGTAATCGAACCGAACCGTAGAACATGTTCTACCTCCCCCGATTTCTGCCCCTAGGGGCTTCTTCGAGAGGTTGGGTAGCAAAATTGTAGACGGAATATCAGCCGTAATCTTTCTTGGTGGGATAAGGAGTTTCTGTAGTTTGTATGCGCAAGGCAATTGTCAATGAACGGCACCCCTTATTGCGGGGCTACTCCGTAGTATAGCCGGTCAATAGGGGCCTGCAAAAAGGCCCTGTGGACAACACGATTTTTGCCTCTACCCGGCTTAAGACAGGGTACACGAGCGCGACCATGGAGACAATAGACACAAGCACCACTTTGTGTTGTTGTGTAGGCTTTAGATATTTAGGCTTTAGGCGCTAGCTAGAGCCTATTGCCTATGGCCTAGGCTGGTGTGTAGTGGCTCCAGCGGCGCTCCCCCACCCGCCGCACCAAACCCGCTTGTATAAGGCCGTTAAGCTCGCGCTGTATGGTCTTTTCGCTACACCCTTTAATAGTAGCGGCTATGTCTTTAATAGAGACGCTTTTTTGTTTTCGTATAAAGTCGAGTATGCGCTCAGTACGCTCGCTTTGTCCTTTATTGTTGGTGTCCTTTACTATAGGACGTTCAAGGACATTATGAGACATTCGTATGTCCGATATACTGCCAGGGCTACCCTCAAGCGAGAGTTGCGGTATCTTAAAATCCTCAACATTTACAAACGGCGAGGGGTGGCTGCCAATCACAAGCCGCTCGGCTATTGCCTCGTACTCGGCTTCTAAAATAGCTGAGGTTTCCTTGTGTACAAGACCTGCGGTACTCGCCAAACGTACCGCAGAAAGGAGTGTAAATATGTCGGCCAACACCACTGGCGCCTCTATCTCGCCGGCCGCCAAGTGCGCGATGTCGCCAGGCAGGGCGGCGGCGCGAGTTACCATTTCTCCAAACTGGGTGCCAGTCCTTAAAGAGGCTTGGTGCTCAAGCATAGCCAGTACGTGGGCTATCTTTTCGGTCTTAAGAAAGCAAAAATACCAGTCCTCGCGTCCTTTAAAAAGGATTGATCTTAAAGCAAATTCGTGGAATTTTGACCTTTTGTCCGGCATGAGTTGTCCTATAGTAGTCCTTTTGTGTCCTATAGAAATTAAGAGACATTATGAGACTTCCTATGACCTTGAGTTTATCAGGCGTTAGGCGTTAGGCAATAGGCGTTAGCTTTAAATCTGTGTTGCTATAGCTATGGGGCCTACTGCCTAGCGCCTGTGTTATCATTTTGAAATCATGGCGAAGAAGAACGGCAAAGCAAACGGCAGGGAAAGCCTGCTTAAAAGCGTGCCGGCAGATACGTTTAAAGCAGTGGCGGCCGTGCTCCTTATTATTGTGGGCGCCGTGTTGGCTTTGGCGGGGTTTGGCGCCGCAGGACCAGCCGGTGCAGACGCCTACATACTCTTTGGCAACCTGCTTGGCGTGGGGTACTTTTTGGTGCCTATACTCTTTTTTATGCTGGGTGCCGCTGCGCTGCGCGAGGAGCGTCCCGCCTTTAGCCTGCTTAAGCTCGTATCAAGCGTATTGTTTTTGGTAGCGGGCTTGGGTTTTATCCACATCACCTCGGGACAGGGTGGGATTTTTGGCGCGTCAATCGCGGGGCCCGCGGTCGCATACTTTGACATCTACGCGGCGCTCATAGGCTTGGGCGGGGTGCTGCTTATATCACTCCTCCTTTTGCTCGAGGGCCGCATTAGCGTCGATCCTTTTGTGGGTGCGTGGCGACTGGTGGTACTCGCCTGGCAAAAAGTAACCGGCATCGGCGGGCCCACAGAGCCCGCGGTAATCGGGTTTACCGAGCCAGAGCCCGCAGTGGCGCAAGCCGGTGCGCAAGAGGAAGTGTACGAGCCTGCGGCGCCGCGCACCATGCCCAAAGTAGACACGGGCGCGCTCCAAGCCAAGGCCGCGGCGCTCTCGCTTAAGTCGCTCTTGGGCACCTATACTCCCCCGCCTCTCTCGCTCCTTGAGCGCGACAAAGGCCGCCCGGGTGTCGGCGACATTAAGGGCAATGCCAATATCATTAAGCGCACGCTCCAAAACTTTGGCATACAAGTAGAGCTCGATGAGATTTCCATAGGCCCCTCTGTCACCCGCTACGCCATCAAGCCTGCCGAGGGCGTACGGCTTTCAAAAATCGTGGCGCTGCAGCAAAACTTGGCTTTGGCCCTGGCCGCCAAAGGCGGCATTCGCATCGAGGCGCCCATACCGGGCAAGGCGCTGGTGGGCATCGAGGTCCCAAACTCGGCCAAGGTTACGGTCGGCTTGGGCACACTTTTGGAAACGCAGGAGTTTCAAGAGTCGCACAAGCCTCTTATGGTGGCGCTCGGCCGCGATATTGCCGGCGGGTCGCTGTACGCCAACGTAGCCAAAATGCCCCATGCGCTTATTGCCGGCGCCACGGGTGCGGGCAAGTCGGTGGCCATCCACGGGCTTATTACCTCGCTTATTTATCGCTGCGGGCCATCGCAACTGCGCTTTATACTCATCGACCCTAAGCGCGTTGAGCTTACTTTGTACCGCTCGCTCCCCCACCTGCTAACCCCCGTTATTACCGATGCCAAAAAAGCCATACAAGCGCTGCGCTGGGCCGGCAAGGAAATGGAGCGGCGCTACAACATACTCGAGGAGCATCGCGTGCGCGACCTAGAGTCGTATCACACAAACGTCCTCACACCCCAGCTCGAAAAGTTTAAAAAGGCAGGCGGGCCGGCCGAGGGCGAGCCTGTCCCCGAGGCCATGCCCTACATTGTCATTGTGCTCGACGAGTTGGCCGACATTATGCAGAGCTACCCGCGCGAGCTCGAGGCGTCTATTGTACGCCTGGCGCAAATGAGCCGCGCGGTGGGCATACACCTAATACTGAGTACCCAGCGGCCTTCCGTTAACGTTATCACGGGCCTTATCAAGGCCAATGTGCCCGCGCGCATCGCCTTGCAAGTGGCCAGCCAGATAGACAGCCGCACCATACTCGACCAAGGCGGCGCCGAGACGCTTTTGGGCGCCGGTGACATGTTGTACCTGAGTGCCGAGATGAACAAACCTGTGCGCTTGCAAAACGCGTTTATAAGCGAGGGTGAGGTAAAAAAGGTAGTCGACTTTATTGCAAAAAATAACGAGGCCGAGGTGCCTGTGGAGATTGTGCCCGCAGAGCGCGGCAACGACGGCGTGGGCGTGGGCTCGGCCGCGTCTGGCGGCGGCGCCTTTGGCGACGATGAGGAAATTGATGATGACATGTACCAGCAGGCCCGCGCCGCCGTGCAAGAGGCCGGCAAGGCGTCAACAAGCTACTTGCAGCGCAAGCTGCGCATTGGCTACGCTCGCGCCGCGCGCATCATTGACCTCTTGGAGGAGCGCGGCGTCATTGGCCCCGGCGACGGCGCCAAGCCCCGCGAAGTCCTAGACAAAGGTTCAACAAGCACAACAGGTACAATGCCGCCCTCTCCGGAGGAGGTATGAAAAAATTGCTCATTGCTCTAGTTGTACTTGTTATTGTCAGCTACGGTCTATTCGAGGCCAGGCGGCTTATTGCAGGCCCCAGCGTCTCCATAAGCTACCCACAAGACGGCTCGGCTACCTCAAGCGCCATTGTGACCATTGTGGGGACGGCCCGCAACATCTCCTTTTTAACCATAAACGACAAGCCTTTTTACGCCGACGAGGGCGGCAAATTTGTGTACCGCTACTCCCCACCCCCAGGGTATACTGCTGTTACCGTTGCAGCCACAGACCGTTTTGGCCGCCGGGTGTCCAAAAACATTTCGTTTACTTTATTAACGTATTGCCCCACCACAAGCTAATGTATGGCGTTTAAAAAAGGAAAAGAAAAGGCAGAGAAAATTTCTCCGCAGGAAAATAAAAAAGACTCAACCGCCATAGATGCCGCCCTGCGCGCGATTAAGACCAAGTTTGGCGACGAAAGCATCATGATGCTGGGCGAAGCCCCAAAGGTTAACGTCGACGTCATTCCATCGGGCTCCATAGGGCTCGACTGGGCACTGGGCATCGGCGGCTACCCTCGCGGCCGTATACTGGAGATTTTTGGCCCGGAAAGTTCCGGCAAGACCACCCTTTCCCTCCATGCTATCGCCGAGGCGCAAAAAAAGGGCGGCATCTGCGCCTTTATAGACGCCGAGCATGCGCTCGACCCAGAGTATGCAAAAAAAATCGGCGTTAAGCTCGACGAGCTTTTGGTATCCCAGCCCGACACCGGCGAGCAGGCGCTGGAGATTGTGGAAAGTTTGGTGCGCTCGGGCAAAATAGACATCATTGTGGTTGACTCTGTTGCGGCGCTTACACCAAAAGACGAGATAGAGGGCGACATGGGCTCCTACCAAGTGGGCAAACAGGCGCGCCTTATGAGCCAAGCCCTGCGCAAGCTCACGGCCATAGTATCCAAAAGCAAGACCATCGTCATATTTATTAACCAGATACGCATGCAGATAGGCGTAATGTTTGGCAACCCGGAGACCACAACCGGCGGCAAGGCGCTTAAGTTTTACACCTCGGTGCGCCTCGACATACGCCGCATCGCGCAAATAAAAAAGGGCGAGGAGGTCGTGGGCGGGCGCCACCGCATTAAAGTTGTTAAAAACAAAGTGGCCGCGCCTTTCCGCACCACAGAGTTTGACCTTATGTACAACGAGGGAGTCTCTAAAGAGGGCGAGCTTTTGGCGCTTGGGGAAAAGTACGGGTTTGTTGCAAAGAGCGGCAGCTCTTACAGTTATGGCGATGAAAAGCTGGGCCGCGGCTACGACGCCAGTCGCACCTACCTGCGCGAAAATAAAAAAGTGGCCAATTCCCTGCTTGCCGACATCCGCAAAGCCTTTAAGGACGGCACCGAAACTAAAAAAGCCGCCGCAAGCAGCGACGACCCGGACGAGGAGTAGAAATAAAAAAGGGCGCGGTTCACGCGCCCCTTGTGTTCCGGGTTAAGACCGCCCGGTCGCATCAGCCAGTCTTTCGTTACTGGATGACAAAGTTCATATTACACCCCTTGCCCCTTTCTGTCAAGGGATTTTTATAGTGAAATTATGGGGTGCCAAAATACGGCCTAAAATATAGCTCTTTTGTAGCTACCGGAAGGTTAAGACTTCCGATTAGCGCACCGGGCGGTAGGTTCCGTCCATTCCCCTCTTAGTCAGGACTATTTGCCACAACTGGCAATAACGGGCGCGGAAGCTGGCCGCACAGCCAAGGAGGTAATAGCGCCACATGCGGTAAAAGCGCTCGTTGTATTTGTCTTTTATCTCGGGCCAGGTTTTTTCAAAGTTTGCATCCCAAGCCATAAGAGTCTTGTCATAGTCGGGGCCAAAGTTGTGCCAATCCTCCATTACAAAAAGGCGCTCGAGCGGCCTTCCTATTTTTGCTACCGAGGGCAGTACGCCGTTGGGGAATATGTACTTGTCTATCCAGGCGTCGCCCTGCCTAACGCTCACGTTGGTGCCTATGGTGTGGAGCAAAAAGATACCGTCGTCCTTTAAGAGCTCGTGCATTTTCTGCATATAGGTGCGGTAGTTTTTTGGCCCCACGTGCTCAAACATGCCCAGGCTAATGATGTGGTCAAACTGCCCCACTGTCTCGCGATAGTCTTCCACGCGTATCTCGACACTTAAGCCCTTGCATCGCTCGCGCGCCAGCGCCGCCTGCTCTTTAGATATGGTTATACCCACCACTTTGGCGCCGTACCGCTGTGCAGCAAACTTAGCAAAGCTCCCCCATCCACAACCCACGTCTAAAACTGTCTGGCCCGCCTTAAGCCCAATTTTACGGCACACCAAGTCGAGCTTTTGCTCCTGCGCGTCGTCTAAGTCTTTAGCGGGGGTCGTGGGGCTGCTCCAATATCCGCAGGTGTACACCATCCTCTGCCCCAGCATCCGCTCGTACAGGTCGTTGCCAATGTCGTAGTGCTTCTCCCCCACCTCAAATGCCCGGTCCTTGTTTTGGTAGTTAAGTACCGAGGCCCTTACAAAATGCCAGAGTGTACTAAAGTTCTTTAGGTGCTTATAAAGATCCGCCCGCAATACTTTGTAAAAAAACCCCGACAAGTCCTGCGCGTCCCACCAGCCGTCCATGTACGCCTCGCCCATAGCCAGGGTACCGCCGGAGAATACGCGGTCGTAGAGCCGTTCATCTTTAACTTGGATGTCGGTTGCGGCAGAGCCGTTTATGGTTACCCCGGCCAAGGCCAAAAGCTCAACGGCCTTGTCTTTGCTCTTCATACAAAGACACTACCCCGCAAGCGCCACTATTGTAAAGGGTTAAAAAGCCCGGCTCTGTGGCTGCACAAGAGTGCGCACCAGGTCTATGGCCAACGACCCAAAAGCTACTATAGCCACCAAAAGCACGGCCTGCACCATAAAATTGGTATGCAGCACGGCGTAGAGCACAAAGTTGCCCACCGCCAAGACCCCGCCGTTCATTACGTTTAGCAAATTTGCCTGCACCTGCGCGACCCATACCAAAATGCCAAGCACGTAGACAGATGCGACAAGCGCGTAGACCTTAAGGGCTGTTGCCGACACCAGCCTGCGGGCAGTGTATACCATCCCCACCGACGCCATTACCTGTTGCTCAATTTTGCTCTGCATATCGTATACAACGCTTATTTAGGGTTAATAGTTTCAAACACTTTGCGGAACTCGGCCTTGGCCCGGTGCACGCGGGTTTTAACAGCGCCCACGCTCAGGCCCTCGGCCTGTGCAATCTCCTCTTGGGTTTTGCCATCGATAAAAAACGAGGAGAGAGCCTGCGCCATGGGGGCTGGCATACGGGTAAGGACCGAGGCCACCAGGTCTACAAGCTCC
>Ga0190272_10000943_pt1 | contig 14185 bp, 11 predicted proteins | sample Popmic504T_FD_133746 | JGI IMG/M metagenome (GOLD analysis project Ga0190272, IMG submission 133746) | Populus adjacent soil microbial communities from riparian zone of Shoshone River, Wyoming, USA - 504 T | ecosystem: Environmental > Terrestrial > Soil > Riparian zone | place: USA: Wyoming...
GTAAGTTAGCACGGACATGTGAGGGTGTCCAGCGAGGGTACCGGGACGGCATCGTTCCCACTCCCGTCAGGCTGATAGGTCTTCCAGGGCAGAAGTTGACCAATGCGATTCAAGATAGATTTCACGGATCTTGACACGAAAACCACAAGTTACTAGATTGCGGCAACTGTCAATACAGGTCTTAAAGCCTGCGGAGCGGCCTTCGCCAGAGAGGGAGATTGAGATGAGAATCGCCTTTGCACGACCTTGCGGCATCACCGGCTTTGCTTTTTTGACGCTGGTTCTTCTACTAAACGCCTGCACTCCTGGACCGCCGGGACCCCCAGGCCCTCCCGGACCAACGGGTTCAGCTGGCGGTGGACCACCCTACACCTGGATCTGCACACCAATCAATTACACCAACGCCGGCAGTACAAACGGGACCCTACACGTTACAAATAGCAGCACAACGACGGCCAACGTTGCGGTCAACTTCTTGAATAAGGACGGCCTCAATCTGGCCGGAGCCCCTATTCCTGGAGCAGTCACCCCCGGCGCGATCTATCCAGGCCAGACGGGAGCCACCACTGTGCCTGTCCTCAGCGCCAACACATTGATCGTTAACTGGCAGACCGCTCAGGGAGATCCGTCTGCTGGTGGAAACATTCCGACCTCAATCAGGGTCACCTCAGATCAACCGATCGCCGTTGGAACCAACGTAGTGTTCAGTGGCTTCCACGCGGTCCCTTGCAGCTTCGTGCACCGTTAGTTGGAGCTTTAGTTCTGAAATCCGGTTTATATCCCTGACCCGCTAGCTCCGTTGAGAAGCCGGACCGCCCGTTTTTCCCTAAACTAGCGGGGAAACCGTCCTCTGTACTCACCCGAAGTGATGAAGGCCTTTACCATCTCGGCCTGTTCAAAGTTCCCTCCAAACTGATTGAGCTTCCGCAGCCAGAACTCATATCCAGTGTAGTCTGGGGCTAACTCCGGCGGGTCGTTTGGATTGCGCCTCATATAGGCAAAGTACTGCATTAGCACGAACGCGCGGCTCTTCTCGGCGGCTATTAAGTCAGAGTCATCGGCTACTGCCCTTAAGACCTGGGCCCGCGTCTTCGCGCTTGAAGTGAGGTCGGTAACCAGTTGGTTCCGCTCAGAGATTGAGAGAACGTCGCCGGCGTTGCTGTTAAGCGTCGCCACAAACTGCTCTGCTGACATTGATTGCGGGAAAGCTGCGGTAAATCGCGAGCGACCGGCAAAACCCGCAATGAAGTTGACCTTGTTGTTTTCCAACACTTGCTCCCAGCCGCTCCGTGTGACGACCACACCCTGGCCAATCTGCTGAGAGTCTGGCAGGAACTCGTTGTAACGGACGACTGGAACCGGTAGCTGATGCGCCCCATCGAGAGTGGAAGTGGCCATCACGTCGCCGTAGGCCGTCTTGTAGAGTCTTTCTACCAGGTAGCCGGTATGCTGAAACTCTATTGAGAGGAAATAAGCGGCGGAAACGTTGATTCGTCTTCGCTCGTGGCAGCCGGGATCGCTGCCGCACGAGATAATCTGATCACTCCAGAAGTTTAGACCTCCATGGTCCGGTTCGCGCCCGAGGAAATCAAGATAGTGTTGACGCACGAAATATTCAGCCGTATCGATCGGGTTCGCATTTACCGGCGTTTGCGGCTCGGCGGTGAGGCCCGCATCGGTTTTGTTCTCAGTGAGTGAGAAGGAGAGGAAGCCCGGGTTGAACTGATAGTTCACGCGGCTGGGCGTTACCGTGTAGAAGTTTTGCGTATCGACGTTTTCAAAGCGATAGGCGCCGTTACTATCAGTTATGGCTTTAGTAGTTGTCGCACCTCCAAGCTGCAGCGTGACACCACTTAGCGGTGAACCGTCGGGGGTGGCGATGATGCCGCTGATGGTCGCGCCCGTTGCAGTTGGCGACGAACCATTGTAAGCAGCGAGGGCATCGACGCGTCCGTAGCCGAAAGTGTTATTTGGAATCTGAGTCGAGGGGATGCCACCGCACGTCTGGACTGGAGAAACGACTACCGCGGGATTGGCAGTGTTTTGCAACAGTGTCTTGGTCTGGGCGATATTCCGCACCAGGGCAGGGCGAGCCGACCAAAGTAGCGCCACCACTCCGACCACGTGCGGTCCGGCCATTGAAGTTCCCGACATGCTGCCGTAAGTCGTGTCGTTAGTCCGGGTAGCCGATCGAACACTGGATCCCGGGGCGGAGATATTCGGCTTCATCCTATTTGAGCCATCAACCGTGACGGGGCCTCTACTGCTGAAGCCCACAATCGTATTATTGCTGGCGTTGATAGCCCCGACTGAGAATGACTCGGCATAGATAGCAGGCGGATCATTTACGGTCGAGCACGCGGATCCGGAATTACCCGCTGACACTGTAACGAAAATCCCTGCGGCTTCTGAGGCTTGAACAATGGATGCCAGTGTGTTTGCTGCACAACCCTCGCTGGGTGGGCAACCCCAACTATTGTTCATGACATGGGGGCGTAACGACGGATTTGCATTGTTGCCAGTCAAATCAGTGGGAGCAATGAAGAATTGAAAGCACTCGGTGTAGGTTGCGGGAGTGCCATTTCCCACATTCATGTTGCGGCAGCCGATCCATTTCGCTCCGGGAGCGACACCCACCTGGTTTCCAGTCCCATCATCGCCAACCGTTGTCCCCGTCGTATGCGTTCCGTGGCCCTGGTCGTCGCAAGGCACGACTGTGTTGGGTCCACATGAGCCGCCGCCGCTGTGGATAGCGTCAAACCAGTTGAAATTGTGGTTGGCGGTGGCGCCATCCCAGCCTCGATATTTTGGCCTTAGCGCATTGTGGCTCCAGCGAACCCCCGTGTCCTGATTGCCAATCACTATTCCCTGACCGGTGAAGCCCAGCGCCCAGAGGGCTGGGGCGTTAACGTTGGTAACCCCGAGCTCGGCAGCCTCCGGAACCTCCGGCGCATTTTTGGAGTTTGCTATCTGGGGTTCTTCGATCCATCGCTGAGGAGCATTTGATTCGATTTTGCCCACATCGCTGCGCGCCGCGAGTTGTTCTACCAGCGAGCGATCAGCGGTAGTGACGAGCATGTTGGCGCCCCAGAAGGATTGGAAGTCAACATCTTTCGACTTTAGAAAGTCCTGAAGGCCAACCTGAGTGTGGGTAGCGTGCGCTTTTAGGGTGTTGTAGACAAACCAACCGCGAGCGTCCTCATCCTTCATCGAATAAGCCGCGCTTAGATCCGCCTGATCCGACAGGAGAATGACAATCGGAGTACGTTCTCCGTCCGCCGTCCGGGTAAGAACCTGACGCGAGATCTTGGCCGCAGAACGTTGAAGGAGCAGTTGCTCCATATCTCGCAGCTTCGGTGAGGTTGCGTTCGAGAATGCCCCGAGTTTGTTGTCCGCTGCGGAGCTCATCGTTTGATTCACGGAACGCGACGATGTGCTGGTGGTGACTGCATGGATCAATCCCCCCAGGCAGATAGCCAACAAGCAAGAGTAGAGGTAGATCCGAGATTGAGTGCGCGGCGTCTTACGGTTCATTCAGTAACTCCTTGGCGTCCGGCCATTGGCTGGGAACGAATTTGGCTTCATTAGTGTATCTGCTGAGCCGATGGAAGTGCTAGCAAGATCAGGACCCGGCCCCATGGTGACGTGGTGCACGAAATGAGACAGGGAGCCGGAATGTGAAGACTTGCAAGGCAGTTTGCCTGGTTTTCATAGGCTACCGCATTCGCCGGATACGTCTTGTCTTGTTACCATTCGCCGTAGCAGGAGATTCGCACACATGGACAACAAAACACCGCACATAGTGATCGTGGGGGGTGGGTTTGGCGGACTCTTCACCGCCCTAGACCTTTCAGGCTCAGGCGATGTGACTCTGGTCAGTGACGACGATCGTTTTCTCTTCACTCCGATGCTTTACGAGTATCTGAGCGGCGAGGTGGAGGAATGGCATATTGCGCCCACCCAGAAGGAATTGCTCGACGAGAGCGTGAACTTTGTTCGCGACGAAGTCACCACAGTCAATCTCGAGGCACGCACCCTATCGCTCAAATCACGTAACGAACCGCTCTCCTACGACGTGCTCGTCCTCGGCGTCGGCGGTGTATCCAACTTTGCCGGCGTTGAAGGCGCAGCGGAACACTCGATCCCCTTCCGCAAAATTGCTGACGCCGATGAACTGCGGCTCAGGATGGTTGATGCGCTCGATCATGTTCCACCCGACTTGCCTCCGCAGGACACACAGCGCGCGCTTACCTTTGCGGTCGTGGGGGCCGGAGCCAGCGGCGTCGAACTCTCAACAAAGATCTCCGACCTGCTGCGAGATGCGTTCAAACGCCGGGCACTTCGCGGCGAACCTCGCGTGATGATTATTGAGATGGGTGATCAGGTGGTGCCTGGGATGGGACAGGAGATCAGGGAACTTGTTGAAGATGCGCTGCTGAAATCCCATATCGAAGTTCACACCTTGACCCGGGTCGTTCGAGTTGGGGAGAAGACCCTGACGTTCGAACATGATGGACGGCAAACTGAGATTGAGACCGCAGCAGTCGCCTGGACCGGTGGGGTACGCGTAAATCCGTTAATCGAGAATCTGCCGGTAGAAAAAACTAAACGTGGTCTAATTGTCGTCAAACCAACGCTGCAACTCCAAGGACATGAGAATGTCTTTGCGTTGGGTGACATCGCATTCTTCGAAGATGCCAGTCCTATCCTCGCCGGGACGGCCCAACTGGCCCTCCAACAAGCGGGCTTGCTCGCAAAAAACATCAAAGCCTTCCTCGCGGGCGATGAGCTACGAACAAAACACTTCGCCGAGCTTGGCGAAGCGGTCAGTCTGGGAACGGAACGGGCTGCTGTGCTCGCCGGAGGAAAAGTTTTTGGCGGGCCGCTGGCGCGCCAGGCGCGCTTTGCTCTCTACACTTCCAGGCTTCCCACCTGGCATCATCGATTACGCGTAGGCGCAAGTTGGTTCTTTGAGGGAACTGAGCCGCGACCATTGTTGCCCCTGGGCGCCCGGAGGTAGTTTGTGGCAGATCCAGGAATTCGGCGAACTCGTTTACTTATCCTAATCGCTTTTGCAGTCACCATTACAGGGGTTTCGCTATTCGTGTGGGCGCGGGCCAAACGATTGGCTCCGACAACTCATGAATCGTCTCCCCCAACACATCAGGAAGGAACGTCACCGGCCACATCCAAAGCGCCCTCGCCAGTTCCATCAGATCCGTTAAGTTCCGCGCCGCCCCAGTCGCCGGCAGAAGTGAAAACTGAGCCGGGCGCTTCACCTGAAAGCGATCAAGTGCCACCGGAGCCAAAGCTCCCGCCCAGTTTTGTTGGTAGCCTGAAACTCATTATTCCTGTTGCAGGAGTGAAGCCCGAACAGTTGCGTGGCACGTTTACCGACTCACGTTCCGAAGGGCGGGTTCACGACGCAATTGACATCATGGCGCCGGCGGGAACGGCTGTCATGGCTGTTACGGATGGGGAGATCGCCAGACTCTTCCAGAGCGATCGCGGCGGCACAACGATCTATCAACTGAATCCGGACAAGAAGCTGGTGTTCTACTATGCACATTTGCAAGGCTATGCCGAGGGCCTGGCCGTAGGTAAATATGTTCGCCAAGGTGAGGTAATCGCCTATGTTGGCGACACCGGTAACGCCGGCCCCGGCAATTATCATCTCCATTTTTCCGTCGCCATCCTTGCCGACCCCAAGCGTTACTGGGAAGGGCAGAACATCAATCCATATCCGCTCCTGCGAAAGTAAGCAGTCGGCAGGAGCAGTCGGCAGGATCGACGATCACAAGTTCTCTTGCATCAAGCTCAAAGTGCTACTTTGCGCGTGGGGTTCCATCCAATCCTTCTTCGCCTTATCGTCTCTGTCTGGAGTTACGACCTGATAATATTCAACGCCGCTCTCAGGAGACGGGATGACTTTCGCAGAAGGGTTCAGAGATCTGAAGGTTTATAAGCTAGCCTTCAGTTTAGCTATGGAAATCTTTCATGAATCTAAGAAATTTCCCCATGAGGAAAGGTACTCACTCACCGATCAAATTCGTCGCGCGTCCCGCAGCGTTCCCGGCAATATCGGCGAGGGATAACGCAAGAAGCGCTATCCGAAAATGTTCGTTAGCAAGCTAGCGGATGCTGACGGAGAAGCCACGGAGACTCAAGTCTGGATTGATTTTGCTCACGAATGTGGCTATCTGTCGGAAAAACGCCAACTCGAACTGAGAAGTGGCTATGAAGAGGTAGGGAGAATGCTGGGCGGCATGATAGCCCACCCTGAACGATTCAGCCGCTAAGTCTGCCGTCTACTCCTGCCGTCTGCTCCTGTTGTCTGCTCCTGCCGACTGCTCCTGCCGACTGCTCCTGCCGTCTGCTCCTGTTGTCTGCTCCTGCCGTCTGCTTCTGCCGTCTGCTCCTGTTGTCTGCTCCTGCCGACTGCTCCTGCCGTCTGCCGACTGGTTCCCCTCCGTTCGCTAATCATGCAACGCAGTCCCTGAATGAGGATTTTGGTGCAGCCCTACTGGGCCATTCCCCTGAAACCTCTGTGGGAACGCCCGTTGCTACTAAATGGGGCAAGGGCAATTATTACCTCGCTTTTCAATTCTCTTGAAACCGAGGAAAAACCAATGCTTACTTCAAAGATAAACATCATCAGCCGCTCCGCGCTGCTGTCTCTATCAATGCTGTCAATCGCTTTTGCAGTGGGTTGCGAACCCACTAACAATTCAAACACTCCAACCACCGCGAGCCCGTCGCCGTCCACTTCGGCCTCCCCCAGTGGTGCAACGGAGACGACTCCAGCAGTGAAATCCAGCCCTGCCGCGAGTCCTTCACCTGACGCATCGCCTTCGCCCACTGCCAAAGGCAAGGGCACCAAATAGAGGTGAAACGGATGCGAGTCAACCGAGACATCGACCGGATGTCGATCAACGTCAGTCACCGAGGTAATTCACTATGAACATCATTAGGCATACATTCCTTGCACTACTTATAAGCTCTTCTCTGATTGCTGCCGCAGGTTGCGCCGTCGAGCCTCCCAGTAATTCAAATTCCAACACGCCCGCGGGTAGCCCTTCGCCATCCGCGTCACCAACACCGGTTTCCAAGGTCGGCATGGAGATACCCGTAACACTACCGGTGCTGGACGCTTTGTTTTCGGATGAGGCGTTTAAGTCAAACTTGAAAACAAAGGTTGCGTTAACCGATGAACAAATAGCTCAGCTGAAAAAGGTCGCGGCTGACGAAGTCGCGAAGCTGCGGGAGTCGAGCAGCGACGAAACCAGCGGCACTGCTGAACAATCGCGGCAACGGGCGGCGGAGGCAATTCGCGGCATCGTGGGCGAACAAAAGGCTGAGGCGCTGTTGACCCTGGCTCGCGAATACTGGGTCAAGGGCGGTGAGAATCTTGAAGACAAGGCGGCGGAAACAGTCGCCGTCATTCCCAACGCGGTGCCCACAGACACGCGGGTAGTAGTGAACATTCCGGCTTACCGGATGGACGTCTTCCAGAATGGTTCGCTGTTGAAATCGTACAAGATCGGAATTGGTTATCCTGAGTTTCCGTTGCCCACCGGGTTAAGGAAAGCGCAGAGCATAATCTTCAATCCGACCTGGACCCCACCAGATGAACCATGGGTAGCGAAGATGAAGAATGTCAGCGTCGGTGAGAAGGTCGCGGCTGGTAGCAAATTGAATCCGCTTGGGCCGATCAAAATCCCTATTGGTTTGCCATCGCTCATTCATGGTGGGAAGTCCCCGGCGAAACTGGGGACGTTTGCTTCCCACGGTTGCGTCGGTTTGACGTCGCCACAGGTACAGGACTTCTCGAGGCTTCTGGCGCAGGTAGCGGGCAGTGAGATAACCGACGCGGCACTCAAGTCGTACTTCGCTGACAAAACCAAGACCAAAGTGGTCAAGTTGGACCAGACCATACCGGTCGAGTTGCGTTATGAAACGATCGTGGTTGAAGACGGAAAGCTCAACATCTTCCGTGATGTCTACGATCAAGACACAAACACCGAGGAAAACTTGCGCGCAGTCTTGCAGGCGCATGGCACTTCGTTAGATGACTTCAGTGAGGCCGAACGAGCTGAGATCCTGGACACTCTGAATGCCATGTCACGCCATCCGAAGCCCGCAACAGTAGCAAGCAAATCAAGTCCGGCAGCGGCACCAACCGTTTCTCCGTCCGCTGCGGCTGACAAGACAGACAAGAAACCGGCTGTTGCAGAGGCCAGGAAACCCGCTAGAAAACCAATCGGCAAGAATCAGAAGGCAGCTGTAATTGAGCTGGCAACGCTGAAGGGGAAAGGTTATCCATCGGCGGTCAACCTGGATACCGGCGCTGGAAAACCCATACCCAAAACAACTGCTACAGCTTCAGTCGCATCCGGCCGCTGAGGTTCTGCCAAAAACAAATTTGGAGTGCGGCGGCAAGCGTAGCGAGACGCCACTTTGGATTGGGTGAGTCTTGAGGCCCAATAGAAACTAGAAGCGGCGTCGTTGTCGTCGCATTCCAAATCTTACTGCCTTGAATCAAACGGATTTTCGGACTACACAACGCTGGCGGCTTCGCAAGAGTCGAGTTCGGGAGCCTCTTCCATCGTCGCTCCACCCTCGCCCAGGTAGGGCAAGCCCGCCTCGATGGCGGTGAAGTATTCTTCGATGCGGTTGAGGATCTCGTCCACCGAGTGAGAGTGATAAAGCGAGGTACGAAATAGCGCGCCACCGTGTAACCCGCGAGTAAATTGCCCGGCCAGCTGTTTCATTCGATTGATCGCCGGAGTCTCGGGCATGTCTTCGCGAAGCATATCGAAATACTCAAGCAGCAACGCCCGCTTGTCAGCCAGGCTCGGCTGGAAGACTTCGCGGCCGTGCATCGTGTCCTCAATCTGCCGGAAGATCCAGGGATTGGCCATTCCGCCACGTCCAATCAATACGCCATCGCAGCCCGTCTCACGAAAACGGGCGAACGCGCCTTCAATAGTTGTGATGTCACCGCTGCCGGAGACCGGCACTTTGACCGCTTCCTTAATCTGCTTTACCAGGTCCCAGTTGGCTAGTCCACGATAACCCTGCTCTTTTGTGCGGCCGTGCAGCGCGATGTGCTCAACGCCACAGCCTTCAGCCAGCTTTGCCGTCTCTACCGCGTTGATCGTGTGATCGTAAAAACCCGCCCGAATCTTGATCGTCAAGGGAATCGTAATCGCCTTCTTAATTTCCGTGAGAATTGTCTCGAGGCGCTCGTGGTCTCTCAGCAATCCTGAACCGCCACCGTGCTTCACCACTTTCGGCGCTGGGCAACCGCAGTTGATATCCAGAATGTCTGCGCCCACTTCCTCCGCCATCTCGGCCGCCATGCGCATGCGTTCCGGTTGTCCGCCAAAAATCTGCGCGGCAAAGGGTCGCTCGTCCGGGTAGAACCGCATCTGTCGTTTCGATTTCGGATTATTTCGCGTCAAGCCTTCCACCGAAATAAACTCAGACACCGTCAGTCCCACTCCGCCGCAACTCTTTAGCAACCGCCGGAAGGAAACGTCGGTGACACCCGCCATCGGTGAAAGAATCAACGGCGGACTGATTTCGATGTCACGAATTTTGAATGACTTGATTTCCGGCGTCATGGCTCTTTCAGGGCTTGATAGTAACCGGCGTTCCTACTGGCACGGCGTCGAACAGTTCTCGTATACCTTCATTCTCCAACGCGACGCATCCCCATGTCCAATCGCTGCTCGCGCCGTTTCCATGAATGTAGATATCGCCACCGAGCGCGGTGTTCTGGGGCGGCGTAGCTTTTCGCTTGATAGCTTTCACGATCGCGTCATGGACGGCCCGTGAGATCAGACCGTCGCGCAGGCCGCGCTCCGCGTCTTCAACATTTGGATAACTGATTCCCAGCGATAAGTAGAAAGCGCTCTTGTCGTTTTTGGTAAACACGTAGAAGTCGCCCTCGGGGGTTGCGCGATCGCCCTGGCGCTGCTTATCGGGCACCGGATTGAGTCCCAGACCGACTTTATATGTCCGCACCAGGGCGCCGTCCGAATACAACTCCAATCGTCGCTGGCTTTTCAGCACAACTATGCGCGGCTCCTTGAGCGGGAGTTTTAGCGGGGCGGTTTGCCGCTGCTGAGAAGCGCCTGGCTGTTTCGCCACCGCGGGTGTGGTTGGCTCCGCAGAGTGTTGCCGGGCCAAACCTGACCGCTGCTGACATGCGAGAACACTCGCAGCGGCAAACAGAACAAACAAGAGCAGCGAGCGTTTCATCGTTTATGCACTCAGCTTTTCGACTTAACAATCCCTCGTTTACAAGGCTAGTCCGATAGGCAGGTAGTCCAACCGTTCGACGGCTGGGTCGGCGAGGTCAGAGATCATCCTGCTCAATCAAATCTTCGCTCACCACTTCATACAATGTACCTGCATCCTTTCGCGATGTTTGTCGCGCGGCCGGTACGGAAAGAACCCGAACAGTAGTTAACTTGTCATGACGGCGGATAATGATCTCATCGCCCGCTTTTACTGCATGAGAAGACTTGGCGACACTGCCGTTTACTGAGACGCGCCCAGCCTCGCAAATCTTTTGCGCGATTGTTCGCCGGGAACAAAGCCGGCTTGCTTTGAGGAAGAGGTCGAGACGCATAACAAAAGCCCGCGCGTTAGCAATGGGGCTCCCATGGACTTCCTTAGAACCTTTTGCGGAACGTGCGGGCTGCGAGCGCGCAGACTGACTGATTGAACCTATGGCTTCGGAAAGATTCCAAGGAATTTTCCCTTTTTCTTTTTCTCTTCCTTTGGTGCGCTCAAGCCGCTTTCGGCGATAACCTCTTCCTTGATCTTCAGGAGCGGCAGCACAGTAGCGCGGTAGCTGTCGGATATCTTTATATAGGCATCATTGCGCAGGTTCTGAAGGTACACTTCACGCTCACTCGAACTACGCTCGATCGTGATAGCTTCGCGCACGCGGTTTTCATTGAAGGTCACAGCAGCGCTGGCGCTGACCCGTTCATCCACCCGCAGAATCTGATAACCGTCGTTGCCTCGCAGTGGTTCGCTGACCCCGCCCACTTTCACACTCTTAACCGCGTTCGAGATATCTTCGCGAAGATTTGGAACTTCAAACGTTCCCACTCGGCCCTTGTTCTCCTGCGCGATGCGAACACCGTTTTGCTCGCGTTCCGAGTTTGTGGCAGCCAGGGCCCCAAAGTCTCCCCCGGCGCGCAACTGCGCGACCAGAGCGATGGCTCGGGCTTTCACCTCGGCTTCGTTCTTCCCGGCTGAACTCAGAAAAATCTCCGAAAGCGTCACGCTTTCAGGCTTGCGAAACTTCTCCTGATTCGCGTCGAAGTATTTCTTAAGTTCGTCCGTTGTCAGGCCAAAGAAAATCTTGCGATCCACCTCTTGCTGAATGACCGCCTGCTTCATGATCTCAGTCCGCAGCGTTTGTCGCGTGGCGACTGGATCGACACCACTCGCACGCATAGCGGCATCAAGTTTTTCAATGCTGTCTATGCCCTGCTCTTTGGCAACTTCGAGCATGCGCCGATTGACCTCAGCCTCAACTTCACTCGCCAGATCCAATTCTTTCCCTCGCTGCATCAACAGCGTTTCGTTTACAAGTGTCGCGATAAGTTCCGCCTGTCGCTTACTCACCTCGTCTTTCGCCTGTTGTTCAGGCATGCCATTGTGCTTCATCGAGTCAATCCGTTCCTTGGATTCGCGTTTCAGGCGCGAAAGCGTCAGGACATCGTCGTTTATCTGTGCCACAACTTCATCAACTACCTGCAATTCCCCCTCTTGAGCGGCCACGGGGGTGACGGGCGAGATTAATAGCAACAAAACAAAAAGACTCGCGACGGCAAGCGGATTAAACTTTGCTCTCATAAATTGCTCCTAAATAACGGTAATTAGTGGTCAACAATAACTATCGGGATTTGATTCTAGCCGTCCAACCTGAGTTCCAGCAACGCGCCGTGGACCGTATCAAGCACCAGGTCCTGCTCATCATCGGTAAGATTCATCCGCAAAACTCCGGTGGGAGTGAAAACTCTCCCCTCTCGGTCATTCACAAAAGCGCCCAGTTTTTCGGGAGAAATCCTCGCTTTTTCAGCAAATTTAAGGACGACGCCTTCGGCTGTCTTGTCTATCGAAAGCACGCCGACTTCCTCTGCCAGCCGCCGCAAGCGCGCATATCCAAAAAGCTGCTCGACTGACTCCGGAAGGCGTCCGTATCGATCCTGGGTTTCCTTGCGGATGTTAGAAAGCGTGTCTTCATCACGAGAAGAGGAAACGCGTTTGTAGGTTCTCAACCGCTGGCCCATGTCATTGATGTATTCGTCGGGAATCGCCACATCAACGCCAAGATTGATGGAAACGCTCGTTTCGTCTTCCACCACGTCGCCGCGCAATTCGGCCACGGTCCGTTCCAGCATCTGGGTGTAAAGATCAAAGCCGAGAGTATCCATGTGGCCAGACTGCTGGCCACCAAGGAGGTTACCGGCGCCGCGCAACTCCAGATCCAGGGCAGCAATTCGAAAGCCTGCTCCCAAGTCCGAAAACTCTCGAATAGCCGCCAACCGCCGCTTCGCAATGGGCGAAAGCTCGCCTTCTCCGGGAATCAACAGGTAGGCGTAAGCGCGTCGATTTGAGCGGCCCACCCGTCCGCGCAACTGATAAAGCTGAGAAAGACCGTATTGATCAGCGCGATTTATGATGATGGTGTTGGCGCGGGGGATGTCTATCCCGTTCTCAATGATGGTGGTCGCCACCAGCACATCGTATTTATGCTCAATGAAATCGAGCATTACGCGCTCCATTTCTTTCTCGTTCATCTGGCCGTGGCCGACCGCGAGGCGTGCCTGGGGCACCAGGCGCTTCACGAGAGCGGCAATGGTCTCGATTGTTTCAACTCGATTGTGAATCAGAAACACCTGGCCACCCCGGCCCAATTCGAGCTCAATCGCCGACTTGATCACGTTTTCTGAGAATTGAACAACCTGCGTCTGGATGGCGAGCCGATCGCGCGGAGGCGTTTCAATCAGCGACATGTCACGCAGACCGCTGAGGGACATGTTGAGCGTCCGCGGTATCGGAGTCGCCGAGAGCGTCAGGACATCCACGCGCTTTTTGAGTTGTTTCAATCTCTCCTTATGGGCCACACCAAAACGCTGCTCCTCGTCGACTACCACAATACCGAGCTCTTTGAACTTTACATCCTTCGACAACAGCCGGTGCGTTCCGATAACCACATCAACGTCGCCTTCCTCGACCCTTTTGGAAATAGCCTTCTGCTCCTTCGCGGATCGAAAACGCGAGAGCAGTTCAATCTTCACCGGAAACGGAGCAAAACGGGTGCGAAAAGTGTCGTAATGCTGGTAGGCAAGCACAGTAGTCGGCGTCAACACCGCAGCCTGCTTCCCTTCCATCACCGCCTTGAAAGCTGCGCGCATAGCCACTTCCGTCTTGCCGTAACCGACATCGCCACACAACAGCCGGTCCATCGGAGTCGGCTCCTCCATGTCGCGCTTCACATCTTCAATCGCAGTTTCCTGATCGGGAGTCAGGACATATTCAAACCCATCTTCAAACTCCACCTGCCATGGGGTGTCGGCGGCGAATGCGTAACCGCCTACCAGTTTGCGCTCGGCGTACAAGCGCAAAAGCTCGTCGGCCATGTCGCGCATCGCTCGCTTGGCGCGGGCCTTGGTTTTCAGCCAGCCCAGACCGCCGAGACGATCGAGCGCGGGCTGATGACCTTCGGCGCTGGAAAACCGCTGGACCAGATCCAAACGCTCCACCGGCACGTAAAGCTTCGCGTCTTCGAGATAGAACAGCAGCATAAACTCGCCGCTGCGCCCCCCGAGATCGAGCGTCTGCAAACCGCCGAAACGTCCGATTCCATGATCGACGTGTACGACGTAGTCATCGATTCGCAGATCCCGAAAATCCGAGAGGAAGGCCGCCGTCTTTGATTTTCTCTTCCTGCCCTCTGCCGTCTGTCGCCGGCCGTCCGATCCTGTCGCCCGCCGCTCAAGCGCTGGCGACCCGGCCTCGTCAAACAAATCAGACTCGAGATGGATTGAGAGTTGCGCCGCGGGCATTTCAAAACCGCCGCTGAGCCGGCCGACCGTCACAATCGTTTGAGACTGGCTCGCGCCGGAAGTTTCGCCGGAATCTTCAACCAACCTGA
>Ga0190272_10000944_pt1 | contig 14185 bp, 15 predicted proteins | sample Popmic504T_FD_133746 | JGI IMG/M metagenome (GOLD analysis project Ga0190272, IMG submission 133746) | Populus adjacent soil microbial communities from riparian zone of Shoshone River, Wyoming, USA - 504 T | ecosystem: Environmental > Terrestrial > Soil > Riparian zone | place: USA: Wyoming...
CCCGAGCGAACTTCGGAATCAAAAGGGACACTAGAATCATAGTCTTGCTAGTGTGATTCAGATCGAGAAATTCGCTCCGAACCCCGCGGCATATGCCGGCGAATTTCTCGATCATCACACTAGTTGGGCTTCGTCTTCGGCGCGATCTGGCTGGCTGCTGCGGCCGGCTGGGACGCCAGTTCCGCTTTCAGGAAGACATCGACCCGCATCCCCGGCAGCAGCTGCGGCTGCCCAGTCAGATCGATGATCACCTCGAGAACGTCGATATCGGTCGGCCGGCGCGGACCCCGTTGGCCAAGCTTGCTCGGCCCCAGCGCCTGCGCCAGCGTTGAGACGCGTCCTTCGAAATCCTTGCCGGGGAAGGCATCGGAGCGGACCACCGCCGCCTGACCCACACGCACCTTGCCGATATCACGCTCCTCGAACTCGGCGCGCACGCGCAGCGAGCTGACGTCACCGATCACGACGAGAACATTCTCAGGCGAGGGAGCGACGATCTCTCCGACCTTGGCATTCACCTGCAGGATGTGCCCGTTGGAGGGCGCGCGGATGCGCCCACGCTCGAGTGCCGCCTCAGCCAGCGTGAGCTCCGCGCGAGCCGCCGTCAGGGCCGCCTCCAGGCGCGTCTGAATCGACGTGTCGTTCGCGAAAGCCTTCTGCAGCGCGGACCGGGACTGATCCAGCTTCTCCGTATTCGTCTTCACCGTCTCGCGGGCCTTGTCCAGATCGCCTACGGTGCCGGTGCCGCTGCGCTGCGCCCTGATCGCGCGATCCTGCTCGGCGCGGGCAAGCGAGAGCTGCCGCTCCGCGTCGGCGAAGCTGTCCTCGGCCGTCCTGCGTCCCTGAGCCGACTTGTTCACGGTCTCGTTGTCGCGATCGCGCTTGCGCACGGCGACCTCCGCGCGAGTGGCAAGCACCCGCGCGACAAGTTCATCGTCGGCGAGATTGATCAGCAGATCGCCGGCCATGGCGCGATCGTTCACCGCCGCAAGCACCTCGGTGATGCGGCCTGGCGCCTGGCCGGAGATGCGTACCTCCCCGCCCATGGGCTCGACGCGGCCCGGTGCGGACGCGGCCCACGTGGCTTTCGGCGCCGGGGGAGGCGTTTGGGCCTGTGCAGGGGGCACAATGGTTTGCCCGTCCGCTTTCGTCCTATCGGTAGACTTCTGGCTGAAGGTCTGGGGGACCCAGTAGCCGATGCCGAGCGCCAGCACGGCGGCGACGACCAGCATGTTGAACGAGGAATCGGCTTTAGGCATTGGCCTTCCTCTTCCGGTTGCGTGCAAGTTCGTGAATGGTATCGACCCCTTCGGTGCGGCGCTCTTCGCCGACGATCAGGCCGTCCTCGATGCGCAGGATTCGATCAGCGAATGGAACCGTGCGCGGATCGTGGGTGACCGCGAGCACGGCGCGCGTCTTATCCTTGGCGAGCTGCGAGAGCAGCGCCATGACTGCCAGACCGTTCTCGCTGTCCAGCGCGGCGGTGGGCTCGTCGGCCAGGATCACCGACGGCGACCCCGCCAGCGCCCGCGCGACCGCAACCCGCTGCTGCTCGCCGCCGGAGAGATTGCCGGGGTAGGACTTCAAGCGATGGCGCAGCCCGACCTGATAAAGCGCGCGCTGGGCGTTGACGACAGCCTGCGAGCCGCGCCCGCCGCGCACGTCAAGCGCAAGCCGGACATTCTCTTCCGCGGTCAGCGTCGGGAACAGGTTGTAGGACTGGAAGATGTATCCCACGTGCTGGCGCCGCAGTGCTGCCAGCGCCTCGGGGGAAAGGCCTTCAATGGAATGACCGGCGATGGTGAGCGTGCCTGCGGTCGGAGTGAGAATGCATCCGACAATCGAGAGCAGGGTCGTCTTGCCGCTGCCCGATGGACCCATGAGCAGGGTCAGCTCGCCGGCATTGAGCGAAAGGTCCACGCCCTTCAGCGCGCGCACCTTGCCCGCGCCGCGGCCGTGTTCCTTGACGATGCCCTTGGCCTCGAGAATGACGTGGGGCGCGACGACGGCCGGGTTTACGTCCGGCTCTGTTGCGGTTGCTGCGACTGTCATTTGCTGAACACCATTGCAGGATCGATACGCATGACCTTGTTGATCGCGGCAAGTGCGGAAATCGAGCACATGGCCACGGTGAGGCCGAGCAGCAGGGCGGCAAGGCCGGGTGACATGATAATGGGAAGCGCCGTGTGCTCGCTCAAGTAGACGATGGTGAGCGCTATCGCCATGCCCAGCACGTAGCCAAGCAGCGCGCTAAGTCCCGCCTGCATCAGGATCACCTTGTTGATGTAGCCGGACGAGGATCCAAGCGCGCGCAGGGTCGCAAACTCCGGCAGATGATCCTTGGTGCTGGAGTAGAGCGTCTGCGCGACGATCACGGTGCCCACGATCAGGCCGAGCGCGGCGCCGCCCAGTAACGCGACGCCGGCACCGGTGGCGAACAGCCAGTGGTTGAGGCTGCGCTCGCGGAACTCCGCGCGCGTGAGAACCTCGTTGTCGGCCGAGAGCCGCGACTTCAGGTCCGCGCGCACCTTCTCGATGTCGGCCCCGGGGGCCAGCTTGGCAAGCACGTAGGTGATGTTGTCGGTCGGCATGTCGATGAGCTGGCGCGCACGATTGAGCGTCGTGAACACGAAAGGCGTAACGGTGAACGAGCGAATGCCTTCGGTCAGGCCCGTGACGCGCACGCGCGACGAGCCCACTTGCGCGGTATCACCCACGCCTTTCACGCCAAGTTCTGCAAGGTAGGTCTTGTCGATGATCACCGCGTCGCGGACGCCGAGGCCGGTGACATCGCCCTCGACCATGTTCCAGGGTGCCAAGCCACCGTTCTCCGGATCGGCGCCGACCACCACGATGAGCGTCGAGCCACCGGTCGGTTTGCGCCAATCGGTAAAGGCCGTGACAAGCGGTATAGCGTTCTCGACGCCGGGTGTGGCCAGCGCCACGTACCGCTCACGCGCCCGGATCGGTTGCGCTTCCTCGAAGTTCTTCGTGCCGTAGGCCATGATCCAAAGGTCGCCGTCGGCCCGGTCGATGGTGGCGATGATCATGCCGCGCGCGCCGAGATACAGCCCGAGCTGCACCGCGACAAGCACGATGGAGAACAGGATGCCGATCAGCGTCACGGCGAGCCGGACGCGATCGTGGAACAGGTTGCGGAAGGCGAGTGTGAGTGTCATCGAAACCGGTCGTTCTTTCGCCAGGATTTCCGCGCCGGCTGCGCTGCGTGCGCGCCCAGGCCGCTCTCCGCCGCCATGAGGGACCAAATTGTGTTCATAGTGCGAACCCCGTCACCGCCGCATTTTCTCCGCATATGGAATGCATCTGGCGCGAAGCCAAACCAAGCTCCAGCATGGAGGGTACATCTCTATGCATGTATCGGATTATAAGAGGAAATTCCTCGTCGCATCTGCCCTCGTCCTGGCCGCCGGAGTGCTGCTTTCGCAGGCAGACGCTCAGAACACTGCAAAAGGGGTTAACGGCGTCTGGATCGATCATACCGGTCAGGGCGCCGTCGAAATTGCCCCCTGTGCCGACAAGGTCTGCGGCCGCGTGATCTGGCTCAAGAACCCTTTGCACAAATCCAAACTGGGCAAGCTGATTTGCGGGACGCAAGTGCTCGGCGATCTGCGGCAGCAGGCGGCCAACGCCTGGGAGTCCGGCTGGATCTTTAACCCGGAAGACGAGGAGCGCTTCAGCGCCGCCCTGCAGCTCACGGGACCCAACACGTTGCTCGTGACGGGATACCTCGGCATCAAGCTGCTCGGCGAGACGTTCACCTGGAAGCGCGCAACCACACTGCTCGATCGCTGCGCGGCTGCCAATCCGCCGTCCTGATGCCTTCACACTGCGAGGCTCGTTGTCGCGCGAGGTCATTCGACCGCCGCGCCCCGCGCAGCCTGATCGCGGCTGCTGCGCGCGGCTTCGCGGGTTGCAACCCAGTCCACGAAGCCTTCGGTACGCTCCGCCACGATGTGGCGCTGCTGGTCCAGCGTGACGATGTGATAGCTGTCGTCCAGCACCAGCGTTTCAACGAGTCCGCCAAGGCGTGACTGCAAATGCTGCGCGTTCTTGAGGCTCGCCATGTCGTCGTCGCGCGGATGCACGATGAACGTCGGCTGCTTGATCTTGCCGAGATTGGGCCTCACCGCCGCAACGACACAATTGAAGTTCGCGAAAGAGCGCACCGGCGTGCTGAAGATGCCCGCGGCTCCGGTATCGCCGCTTTGCATGCTTGAAAGGACGAGGCGCCGAACGCGCTCGTCCTTGAGGCCATAGGGCTCGCGCTCGGCAAGATCGATCTCCAGCCTGATCGGCAGCGGCCGGATGTACTGCAGGAGCTTCGAGTGCCACGGCATCGACCAGCCGTCGAGCTTCAGAGTGGGCGCGAACAGCAAAAGTCCCTGCACCTCCTCCGGCCTGTTGTGCGCGAGATGCAGTGCGAGGATGCCGCCCATCGAAAGACCGCCGGCGAGGATGATGTCGCAATCCTGCTTGAGGCGATCGTGCGCTTCCTCGACGCTGGCGTACCACTCTTTCCAGGTGGAGCGGCGCAGTTCCTCCGGCGTGCCGCAGTGGCCCGCAAGCTGGCAGCAGTAGACGGTGTGTCCGGCACGTCCGAGCGCCTGTGCCACGAAGCGCAGCTCGACTGGCGTGCCGCCGAGGCCATGGATCAGCAATATGCCGACGCGTCCCCCAGGGATAAACAGGCTCTTGTCTTCGGTCACGGTATTCATAGCGCTATGGCTTCTTCTCAATTTTTGTTGCGGCGCTTGCTTGCAAGCACCCGGACACCCGTCACCTCAGTTCGTTTCCGCGTTCTCCCCGAAGACAGCTTGGGCTCGGCCTTTGTGGGTTTTCCCTTGGCGGTAACACTGGGACCGCCTTCTTGTTCCGGCCGTTACCTTCGCTCAGCTCACACGCCGCATGACCTGATCGAGCAGCTTCAGTGCCAAATCCATTTCGTGCTTGGTGATGTGCAGGCTGGGAGCCAGCGTAACGACGTTCTTGTGGTAGCCGCCGATATCCAGCACGAGGCCCATCCTTTCGCCGTCGACCTCCAGGTCGCCCTTGAGCGCCTCATCCACCATGCGGTCGACGATCGCCTTGGATGGCGTGAAGCTGTCGTGCGGCTCGCAGATCTCCATGCGCAGTGCCAGACCGAGGCCATCGACGTCGCCGACGATCTTGTGGCGGCGCTTGAGGTCCTGCAGGCCTTCGAGCAGATAGGCGCCCTTCTCCATGACCATGGCTTCGTAGTTGGTCTCGCTCATCATCTTCATGGCTTCGAGCGCGACCGCGGTGCCCATGGGGTTGGCGTTGAAGGTGGAATGCGTGGAGCCCGGCGGGAAGATGGTCGGGTTGATCAACTCCTCGCGCGCCCACACGCCGGCCAGCGGGTTGAGGCCATTGGTGATGGCCTTGCCGAACACCAGCGCATCTGGCGTGACGCCGAAGTGCTCGATCGACCAGAGCTTGCCGGTCCGATAGAAGCCCATCTGGATCTCGTCGACGACGAGCAGGATGCCGTGCTTGTCGAGCACCTTCTTCAGCTCGACGAAGAAATTTTTGGGCGGAATGATGTAGCCGCCGGTGCCCTGGATCGGCTCGACGTAGAAGGCGGCATACTCGGCCTCGCCGACCTTCGGATCCCAGACGCCGTTGTACTCGCTTTCGAACAGGCGCTCGAACTGCTTCACGCAGTGGGTGCCGTGCTCCTCCTTCGTCATGCCCTTGGGGCCGCGGAAGTGATACGGGAACGGAATGAAATGCGCCCGGTCGCCGAAGTGGCCGTAGCGGCGGCGGTAGCGGTAGGATGAGGTGATGGCGGAAGCGCCGAGCGTGCGGCCGTGATAGCCGCCCTCGAACGCGAACATCAAGCTCTTGCCCTTCTTGAAGTTGCGCACGAGCTTGAGTGAGTCCTCCACCGCTTGGCTGCCGCCGACGTTGAAGTGCACGCGGCCCTTCTCGCCGAATTTCTTCTCGGCATCCTGCGCGATGATGGCCGCAAGCTCGATCTTTTCGCGATGCAGGTACTGGCTTGCCACCTGCGGCAGCCGGTCGAGCTGGCGGCGCGTCGCAGCGTCAAGGCGCGCGTTGCGGTAGCCGAAGTTGACGGCCGAGTACCACATCTGCAGGTCGAGGAACGGGCGTCCCTCCAGATCGAAGATGTAGGAGCCTTCGCACCGCTCGAAGATCTTCGGCGGGTTGGTGTAGTGCACCGTATCGCCGTGCGAGCAATACTTGTCTTCCAGCGCCAACAGCTCGGCCTCGGACAATCCGGCTGTTTGACCCGCTGTTTGCGAATCCTGAAGGGGGGCGTGGCTTTGGGGCCAACGAACTGGCTTCTGCATCCTGATCTTGCTCTTTTCCGGCTATTCGGGTTTGGAGGCGCGCGTCGACACGGCGGGCTCGGTGACGTTATCGGCAAGCCAACCGGCGAGCAGCGCGGTGGCATGTTCAAAGTTGTCGAAGGGAATGTGCGGCAGATCGTTGGCGCGGCAGTGCTTCAGAAGGCTGCTCTTCGCTAGCACCAGGTCGGCGCGGCCGGCGAGGCAGAAGTCGGAGCGGCCATCGCCAACCAGGACCTTCAGCTGCCGGGGTTGTCCCTCGGCAAATGCACATTTGCAGTTGCCCGACAGCGCCGAGCAGTCGCTCCTGGCGTGTGGGAAGGAAAGCCGCCAGCGATCGCCGCCGCACCACTCGAGATGATTGGCGAAGTGCGGAATGTCGATGTCGTTCCGCTCGAGCACGTTGTTGATGGTGCGGTCGAGCCCGTCGGATACGACAGCAACCGAATGGCCGAGCCGCTCAACAAGGTTAACGAAGCGGGCGAAGCCGGCGTCGATCTCCAGGCCGTCGATGAAGCCGTCCATCTGGGCAGGCGTCGCACGCACGAGGTCGATCTGGCGCACGAGACACTCGCGCGAACCGATGCGGCCCGCCTTCCAGTCCTCCTCGATGAGGCGCCATTCAGGAAGCGCATAGGTCTCGAGGAGAAGATCGGTTGTATCGATAGGTGCGATCGTGCCGTCGAAATCGACCAGGACGCGACACTTCACACGCGCTGTTGACACGATTACAGAACCCGTTGATTCAAAGTCCGCAGCCCCGGCCTCGGAGGCGCCCTTGGGTGGGCAAGCCTCTTTAGCGGCGACTTAACGCGGTGCCAATGCTTTTGGTTCACAACTTCGTTAAGCCGCTCGCCTATCGGTTGTACCGATAGATAGTGCCCGCGAAGCGCAAACGCCGTGTTCGAGCTTGCGATTCAAGCCCAAAAACGGCTTGCCCCTAGGTTGGGACGAAACGGTGGCATCACCACCCTTGCGAGACACATGGCCGCACGCGGCGAAACTGCCTGCCTCTCGCTAAACGATGTTTTGGTGCGGTTTGCCGCCGGTTTGGTTAACGGCCGTTGACGGACGTTTGAACCCGAGGCTCGAGCACTGCCGCTCCCAGATAGCCGACGAGGGCCGCCAGCAGGCCGAGCAGATAGGGCGTGCCGATGCCCAGCACGTACTTGCCGCCGGCCCACACGATCATCCCCGACGCGACCGATACGTATGCGCTGACCGGTCCGCCGATCCGCGTGAACAGCGCGAACAGCGTGGCGACGAAGATGCCGGCGCTGCCGAAGGCTGATGCCGTCTCGATCAGATCCTTGATGCGCTCCGAGCTGAAAGAAATGAGCGCGGCGACAACGCTGAGCACCAGCACGGTCATCCGCACGGACCACAGCTTGCCGCTGTCGCTGAGCTTCGGGTTCATCGGCTCGATTAAATTGTGAGAGATCTGAGCTGCCGGCGCGTGCAGCGCGGCGTGCACCACGGAGAGAATGGCCGAGATGATGGCTCCTATGAAGACGATGTAGAGAGGCCCCGGCATATAGTGCTCTGCCAACCTCGCGACGATCTGCTCCGAATCCGGAACATTGGGCATCAGCTGCGCGCCCATCAAGCCGAGAAAAACGGGTATCAGGCCGACTGCAAGATAGATGCTGCCGCCGAGCACCGTGCCCCGCACAGCGACTTCGGCCGATCGCGCGCCCAGGAATCTCGAGATCAACTCAACCGCAACGATTGTCCCACAGATCGGGATGGCGATTTTTTCCAGCGTACCAAACACGCCATCGTCCGCATTGGAGAACGCGAGGCGAGCGGGCTCGACCGTGGCGAGCCCGGCTGAAACACCGCCGACATGTCCGGCGACGACAGCGCCGAGGATGACCATCCCGATCAGGACCACCAGTCCTTGCACCACGTCCGTGATGGAGTCGGCGAGAAGGCCGCCGACCACCGAGTAGCTTCCCACCAGCACGGCCGCGATCACGATCGCGCTCTTTAGCCCCATGCCGGAATTGGCCTCCATCACCTGCCCGAAAGCTCGGATCTGCACAGCCGCCCAGATGACGGAGCCGGGGATCAGGACGATTACGACCAGCCGTTCCACGCCCGGCGAGTAGCGCTGCCGGAACAGGTCGGCGAACGTCGTGAGGCCGCGCGACCAAAGCGCTCTCGCAAACAAGGAACCGACGATGATGAGCGCAACCGCATATGCGAGGGGGTCGACGAGCGCTCCGTTGAGGCCGTTTTCGTAGACCGTGCTGCCGGTTGCGACGATCGCCTCGGAGCCGAAAAAGGTGGCGAACACAGAGAACGCCACGAGCCCAGGGCCAAGCTGCCGGCCGGCAAGGATGAAGTCCTGCGCGGAGGCTATGCGCCGCGAGACCCATACGCCGATGGCAAACTGGATGAGAACATAAGCAATGATGGAGAAGAGCACCGCATTCATTGCATGTCCCTCCCGGCGCGCCCGCTCGGAGCGGCATGCCGGCTGGCGTCATCAAAGATGTGAACGGTCGGCCGGCGCAATATTCGGTGCCCCATTTCGCCGCTTTTCTATGCTTTAGCTCGCAATTGAGCAAATGGGAGACGGCACCTATATCTCTGGTTCTACCGGAGGGTGCCCTATGGTTGGTCAAGTGCGCGGCGATACCAACTTCCTGCGGTCGGCTGTGTCCTGTTTGGCGGCGGCGGCCTTGCTCGTTGCGCAGGTTGCTCCGTCTTTCGCCCAGGCCCCACCCCCGCACGCTGCCGGCTCTTCCCTGACACGCGCCGAGTATGAGGCCTGCCAGGCCCAGGATGAGCAGGGGTTTCGCGGTGCCATCGAGGCGCTGACCCTCAAGGGACTGCAGGCCGGCATGGCCAATTATGACTACCGGCCCGTGATTGCCGAGCAGTGGCGCCGGCACAACCTCGATGATGTCATCGACAAGCAGGTCGACGAAGCGATCGGCCAGGTGCGCGACGAATCGACGTGGTTCCAGCTCTGGTCATCGCTCGCCTCACGCGATCGGGCGCAGGAGCTTGCCACCATGGCGGCCGAGCGCGTCTATCGCTCCGATGCGGTCAAGAAGGGCCTCGAGCAACTGGCGACGGGCGTTGGCCGGGAACTCGGCAAGCGCATCGAACTGGCGGTGGTCGATACTGCGGGCCCGGCGACGCGATGCATCGAGGCCTTCCTCGGCCGCCGTTACGGGAGCACCGTGGCTGCAGTGGTGAGCGCGGACGCGGGCAAGGAATATGTCGATCCCGCCAAGACGGCGGCGACCGTCGGCACCGGCCAGGTGCTCGCCGAAGGCAGCGAGGCCGTTGCGGGCACTGTGGTGCTGGTCGTTCGGCGTCAACTCTCGCGCATGGCGGCCCGCATCGGCCAGCGCATCGTGGGCTCGATCCTGAGCCGCCTCGTTTCCGTCGTGGCGGGCGGCGTCGGCATCGTGCTCATCGCCAAGGACATCTGGGATTTTCGCCACGGCGTGCTGCCCATCATCGCCGAGGAGATGAAGGCGAAGGGAACCAAGGACAAGGTGCGCGAGGAGATCGCCTCAACGCTCTCCGACCAGATGAAGGACGGCTTGAGAGAGATCGCGGAGAAGACGGCGGACCGCGTGGTGGAAATCTGGCTCGAGTTTCGCCGTGCCCACGCCAAGGTGGTCGAGTTCGCCGGCCGCAACGAAGGCTTCAGGGAGTTTCTGAACACAATCCGCCCGCCGGACCTGCCTCGCCTCGACGAAGTGGTTTCCATAGTTCTGGCGAGCGAGGGCGAGGCAGGGCTCGTCCGGCGCCTGGGCGATGGCACGCTCAATGTGGCTGTCGCGGTCATGCCGCCCGTGGCGCTGGATATCGCACGCGAGGCCGGCAAGCTCGATACCGCGCTGAAATGGTCGGCGATTGCTGGCGGCGACCTGCCGAAGGTGGTCGAATACGAGATCCATCGGCGCGCGACGCCCGACACGATGACGAAAGCGGGCCTCAAGCGGCTGCTCGCGTTGAACGATCGGCTGGCGATCGGGAGGCTGGCGGCGCTGCAGCCTGCGGCTCGGGACGCGCTGTTCGAATTGGAAACCGGACCGTTGGTGCGGCTCGCCCGCAGTCTGGACGAGGCGCAGCTTGAGAGCCTGTCGCGATACCTGTCGGCTTTGGATCGCACGTCCGCGCAGCGTGTTCTCAGCGTGGTGGCAAACTCCCCAGCGCGCATGGCCGAGCTAACTAGTCCGCGTGTCCGCGAAGGCATCATTGCCAGTAGCGATCAAGCTGCGGCGCTTGGAATGATGCTGCAGGTCATCTCTTGGACAGATCCCGGTGCCGTGGCGTCGCACGTCCGCCTCGTCACGGATGGCCGCGTGAGTCCCATCCTGCTGTGGGAGAAGGATGGCGGCGCGCTGATGGTGGTGGGACTGCTGGCGCTCATGCTTCTCCTGCTGCTCAAGAGGCTGCTGTTCGGGACAAGGCCTAAAGTAATCGTGCAACAGGCGGGTCGCGAACGAGGCTACCGCTGATGCTCCTGCTCACGACGGAGACGCCGGATCGTCCGGTGGAGCACGGTGAAATCGTTTTCGCTGTGGCGGTGAGCGGCGCCAACATTCTGCGCGACATGCGCGAGGCCGTGGTCAACACCATCGGCGGTCACATGACCAAGTATGAGGCGCTGCTGGACAAGACGATCGCCCGTGCGCTCGACACACTGTCGGAGCGCGCGAAGGCCAAAGGCTACGACGGCGTGCTGGGCATCCGCATCAGCCACCCCTACATCACGAGCGGTGCCATCGAGGTCGTTGCGACCGGCACCGGCTTTCGCTTCGCGCCCGCACAGCACTGAATAGCGCCTGTTCGCAACGGCTTAGGCGACCGTGGCGGAAATCATACGATGTTCCATTCGTCTTGCCCGCGGGCTGCCGGTTGCGGGCCAAGCTGTTATGCTTATTTGCCCGCTCACGAATCACTCGGGGATGCTGTAGGGGTGAGCGCAGGAAGGTCAGTAGGGGAGACATGCGGCAATGGCACTGAAGGCGCCCGGAATTCTCATCTTTCTGTTGTCGATCATTCTGGCGTTGGCCGTACTCTTCACGAAGTTCTTCGGCGCGACCGTTCCGATGCTCAGCGGCGAGACCACCCAATTCTACGGCATGCTTCTCGCCTACGTGATCCTCGTGTTCGGCTGCATCATGCGCGGTCTCTGAAGCAGACGAGAACGACTCCAAATTTTGTGTGCCGTTCTGTCGCGCGGCCATTGGCGCCCTGGTGGGGCCATGGCTGTAGCGTCTTTATCTTGGGATGGAACACCCCGGCATCCTCGATTGGATCAGACGGCTCGGCGCGGAACGCAGGACTCGTGAAGTCCTCATGGCCGTTCTGCTGACGATCGCTGCGATGGTGTTTCTGGCAACCGCGATTTTCGGACGCGACGCGGCGGTTGATCAGGCGGCTCACGACGAGACGCAGACCGCCGTCAAACACGTCAACCAGTAGAAGCCGCTACTGCGCTGTCCAGCCTCCGTCGATGGTGTAGTTCGCTCCCGTAATGGAGCCCGCGTCGTCGCTTGCGAGAAACGCCGCAAGCGCAGCCACTTCCGCAACCGAAACGAAGCGATTGGTCGGCTGGCGCGAAAGCACCTGACGCTTGGCCTGCTCCTCTGTGATGTTTTCCGACTTGGCGAGGTCGGGAATCTGCTTCTCCACCAGCGGCGTCCAGACAAATCCGGGGGAGACGGCATTGCTGGTAACCCCCGTCTCGGCAAGCTCGAGCGCGACCGCCTTGGTGAAGCCGGCCAGCCCGTGCTTGGCAGAAACATAAGCCGTCTTGAACGGTGAGGCCCGCAGCGAGTGCGCCGAGCAGATGTTGATGATCCGCCCCCATTTGCGCCGCTTCATGCCGGGCACGGCGGCGCGCACGGTGTGGAACGCCGAACTCAGGTTGATGGCAATGATGGCGTCCCAGCGCTCGATCGGGAAGTCCTCGACCGGTGCCACGTGTTGGATGCCCGCGTTGTTGACGAGAATGTCGACGGCGCCGAAGTCGCGCTCGGCTTTCTCGATCATCTCCGCGATCTGGTTGTGCCGCATCATGTTGGCCGGGTCGAAGGCCACGCGCGTGCCGGACGCAGCGATTTCGCGGATCGCCTTCTCATTCTCCTGCTCGGTGCCCAGGCCGTTGATGACGATGTTGGCGCCCTGCTTGGCGAGCGCCAGCGCGATGCCGTGACCGATGCCCGAGGTGGAGCCGGTGACAACTGCAGTTTTTCCTTTGAGCGACATGGGCAGCCTCATGTGGAAGCATGTTCGACGTGCGCCCATCCTGCCGTAAGGGTTAGAACTTGAACATGCGCGTTTTGTTCAGTGACGCCCAAAGCGGCAGCACGTTAAAGTTCGGCAACGAAGCGTGCATTATGGGAGGATAGGATGACGCCTGAAGCAAAACTGACATCGATGGGCCTGAGCCTGCCCGTGCTGCCGACGCCGGTGGCCAACTACGTACCGTTCAAGGTGAGCGGCAACACGCTCTATCTCTCGGGGCAAGGTCCGCGGCGGCCGGATGGCTCCTCTTTCACGGGCAAGGTTGGCAAGGACGTTACGCCCGAGCAGGCCTATGAGCACGCCAAGCTGGTGGGCCTGGGCCTGCTGGCGGCTGCAAAAGTGGCAGCGGGGGAGTTGTCGCGCATCGAAGTGCTCAAGGTATTGGGCATGGTCAACGCGGTGCCGGAGTTCACCGATCAACCCAAAGTGATCAACGGCTGCTCCGATCTCTTCGTGGCCGTGCTCGGCGAGCGCGGCCGGCATGCGCGCTCAGCCGTGGGCATGGCTTCGCTGCCGATGAACATTACCGTCGAGATCGAGGCGGTACTGCGTATCCACGACTGACCTCAGGGGACGAAGCCCTTTTCCAGGTCCAGCGACTGGCGCTGCAGTTCGCGTCCCTTGCCGTCGGTGACAGCGAGGCGCCACGTGATGTTGGTGCCGGCGTCATACGATGTGGTGGAGCGCAGCCGGGCGGAGAGCGTCTGGCCGGGCTTGAGCAGGATCGGCGTCAGCACAGGTAGGTAAAGCTGTTCCCAGTGCGTGCGCGGGTCGAGCGGGCCGGTTGACAGCGAGACGCCGGTCACCAGCTCTGCCGACCACCAAAGTGCCAGGCCATAAACGGTGACCCGCTTCCTTGCGGTCCACGCCGCCTCGCCCGAGCGGGTTGGTCTGTTGCTGCGATCGAAAGTGAGCTTGTCCCATGACTTGGCAGCCGCAGCATCGGCGAGGAGGTCGCTTGCTGCGAAGGTGCGGACATAGATGTTGTTCAGCGTCATCGCCTTGGCGGGAGCGAAGTCGAGGCCGTAGCCCACATCGTCCCAGGCCGCCAGTTCGCGGTAGAAGCGCTCGCTTGCGACCGGGCAGACGAACTGTTCGACCGCGTGGGGGATGATGATGCCGCCGGGCACCAGGAAACGCTCACGCGCATCGTTGAGTGTCCCGACGATGTTCTCCTCGAAGGGATAGTTGCCGAGCGTCTCCGACACGATGACGTCAACGCGTTCGGGATTGGCCACATCGGTGGAGTGCAGCTCCGCGATCCGGCAATTCTGGAGGTTGTTGTGGCGCAGCAGTTTGTGCGTCACGGCAGCAATATCGGCCGTTTCGTAGAGATCGACGCGCATTGCGCCCAGCCGGGCGGCCAGGAAACCAAGGAAGCCGGTACCCGCGCCGATGTCGGCGACGGTTGTCTTGCCCGCCACGACGACGCGTTTCAACGCCGCGTGGAACGCGTCGTTGCGGATGCGGTCGGCGAGCAGGGTGCGGTGATATTCGATGCGCATTGGCGGCGAGACAACCTGTGGTGGACCTGGAGTAGTTAGCAGAGTTCG